>Ga0207754_100012_pt1 | contig 320914 bp, 311 predicted proteins | sample A23E1SouthBayCA_FD_187728 | JGI IMG/M metagenome (GOLD analysis project Ga0207754, IMG submission 187728) | Aerobic enrichment media microbial communities from Eden Landing Ponds, California, USA - A23 E1 (SPAdes) | ecosystem: Environmental > Aquatic > Marine > Unclassified | place: Emeryville... | reverse complement strand
TCTCCGCGTTCTTCGAGGTCGTCGACTGGGACGAACCCGCCGCCCGCTACGACCAGGCCGTCGAACTCTTCGAGTAACGCAGCGTAGCGCAGCCGAACCACGCGCTTCCCGCGCGACCACAGGTTACCGTGAGAGGGTGCCCAACCGAGGGCATCCGGCGAGGCGAGTTCGCCCCGCCAAACCGGCACCCTCCCGTCGAACGCACGGCACATTTTTGGGCGAGTGACGCGACAGTGGCTGCCGATTGTCTCAGTTTGTTTCAATCAAAATTCATAACTACGCGGGAGCGGATGTGCGGGTAATGAGCAACCCACCGTGGACCGCCGAATTCGCCGCCCTGAAGTCCGACTGCGCCGTCGAACTCGCCGCGCTGCTGGAGAAGTACCCGCAACCGGTCGTCTACGAGGTGATGAGCGAGATGCTTCGCCGCGAGATGCGCGACCAGTTCGCCGTCTCGTTCGCCGAGTCGCAGTTAGACGAGTAGCCGCCGTGTCAGTCCGTGTTCACGAGGAGGACCCCGACGTAGAGAACCCCGCACCGAGTGCGATTCTGAGGAACGCGAGCGCCAGCGGTGATATCGACTGAAATCCCCACTTGGCGACGACGTACATCCCGCCCCAGATGCCCGCCGCGAGAGGCGGGGCGACGGCGAGGAGTCGGTCGCGGTCCATAGCCGAGGGCACGCGAACCGGGACACGAAGAGTGAGGGGAATTCGGAACCGAGAGGAATACAAAATATCCGCTTTACCGGGTTTCTTTATCGAGTGCGCTAGTGCATGGAACATGGCAGACGTAATCGTCATCGGCGGCGGTCCCGCTGGTCTGACAACCGCCCTCTTCGCCGCGAAGAACGGGCTCTCCACGACGGTCTTCGACACCGACAAGACGTGGATGCACAAGGCGCACCTGTTCAACTACCCCGGCGTCGGCTCCGTCGACGGCTCGAACTTCATGGAGACGCTCCGCACGCAGGTCGACCACTTCGACGCGGAGCGCCATCAGGGCGAGGAGGTCACCGACGTGAGCGAGGCCGACGGCGGCTTCGTGGTCGCGACCGACGACGACGAGTACGAAGCCGACTACGTCGTGCTCGCCACGGGCGCGAACCGCGACCTCGCGGAGTCCCTCGGCTGCGCGTTCGACGACGAACTCGTCGACGTGGACGTGACGATGGAGACGAGCGTCGAGGACGCCTACGCCACGGGCGCGATGGTCCGCGCCGAGGAGTGGCAGGCCGTCATCTCCGCCGGCGACGGCGCGGCCGCCGCCCTCAACATCCTCTCGAAGGAGAAAGGCGAGCACTACCACGACTTCGACGTGCCCGCGGACGCCGAGTCCGTCTTCGGCTCCCTCATCGACGAGGTCTGAGCGGCGACTCCGGTCGGCCCGGTCGGCCCGGCCGACCACGTTTTCTCGCTCCTTCCGCCCCGTTTTTCTTCGACGGCACGACCACCGCGTAGCCGCGCGGCTATCGACCCGTAACTCCGAAAACGATCGCAGCGCGCGTCAGTCGAGTCGCTCGATGAACGAGTCGATGACCCGGATTTCGTCGTCGTTGATGGCGTGGCCCAATCCCTCGTACAGCCGACTCGTCGCGTCGGCGCCGAGTTCCGCGAAGACGCGGGCCGACGCCTCGACGCGGTCGGCCTCGACGCGGGGGTCGTCGCGGCCGCTTCCGAAGAAAACCGGCGTGCCACCGAGGTCGGCGTCGCTGCCGTGACCGTCGCGGTCCTCGTCGCCACGGATTCGACTCCCGAGGTCGGGTCCGAGGAGATTCCCCGAGAGCGCCACGAGACCGCCGTACCGGCGGGGGTTTCGAAGCGCGAACTCGGCGGCGAGGCACGCGCCCTGCGAGAACCCGAAAAAGACGACGCGCTCGGGGGGAATCCCGGCGTCGGTGGCGATATCGAGCGCGGCTGATACCCGGCCGAGCGCGGAGGAGAGCCACGGTTCGTTTCGCTCGATGGGACTGGCGGCCGGGGCGGGATACCACGAACTTCCGGCGGCCTGCGGCGCGAGGTACATCACGCCCCGGTGGAGGAATTCGTCGACGAGCGTGAGAGCGTGCCGCGCTTTCGACCCGCGGCCGTGGAGCATGATAACGGCCGCGTCGGCGACCTGCGGCGGCGCGCCGGCCGTCGCAATCTCCTGTCCCTCGTGGGGGTCGGTCGCGGACCGGGGCGTGGTCGGACGGGGAGCCATCAGTTCGACCCGGCGTCGCTACTGGGTCCACCGCCCACGGTGCCCTCGTCGCCGTCGCCCCCATCGTCTCCGTCGTCTCCGTCGTCCCCGTTGTCGCCTCCAACGCCAGCCGGCAGGTCCAGCGGGCGCAGTTGGTTCTGTATCATTTCTCGGTCCTCCTCCAGCCACGGCGGGAGGTATAGCGACTCCCCGAGCGTCTCCGGGTCGACATCGAACGTCAGACCGGGACCGTCGGTCGCGAGTTCGAACAGGATACCGCCCGGTTCGCGGACGTACAGCGACTGGAACACGTGTCTGTCTTTCACCCGCGACACGTCGTAGCCGCGCTCGCGGAACAGGTCGTGCCACTCGTACAGCTGGGCTTCGTCATCGACGCGAACCGCGACGTGATGGATGCTTCCCGCGCCTTCGCGACCGAACTCCCCGTCCCGGTCGAGGAGGTCCACGACGGTCGCCCGGTCGCCCGGCGCTCGGTAGCGGACGCGGTCACCCCCCTGCGCCACGAGGTCGAACCCGAGCGTGTCGAGCACGCTGGCGGTCACGAAGGGATTCGTCGAGTGGAGCGTGACGCCGTGGATGCCGCGAACCGCGCGCTCGGCGGGGACCGGACCGTCGGCCCACGGGTCGACCGACGACTCGCCGGTGACGAGTTCGAGGTCGGTGCCGTCGGGGTCGGAAAACCGGATGACCGTCTCGTCGAACCGCTCGAACGGGCCGTCGACTTCGATGCCGCGGTCGGCGAGGCGGTCGGTCCAGTAGTCGACGGCCTCGGAGGGAATCACCAGCGACGCGGTCCGAATCTGCGGCGTTCCGGGGCGTCCCGGCTCCTCGGCGGGGTACGGGAAGAACGTCAGGGCCGTCCCGGGCGACCCGGTCTCGTCGCCGTAAAACAGGTGGCGCGTGAACTTCTCGTTGAGGTTCACCGTCTGCTTGACGAGGCGCAGGCCGAGCGTCGTCGCGTAGAAGTCGACGTTCGCCTGCGCGTCGCGGACGATTCCCGTGACGTGGTGGATTCCGGCGGTGTCTGTGAGCATCGAGTTGGGCGGGGTGTTGGAGAGTGTGTTGGGTGGCGGCGCTTCGCGGCGGGGACGGGTCGGCGCGTCGGGACCGCGGTCAGCGACCGATGGTTCCCTGTCGTGTGACGGGCGCGTCGGGGTCGACCAAGAAGGCGACGACGGTAGCGTCCTCGTCGGCGGTGAGCGTCAGGCCGGCGTCATCGACGAGCAGGCCGCTTTCGGTCTTCCCGAAGCGCGTGCCGGCGGCCTCGACCGCGCCGTCGAACACGTAGAAGTACGCGTCGCGGCCCTCGATTTCGGGGAGGTCGGCGCTCGACCCGGCGTCGAGGCGGAGGTCGAAGAGGTCGACCTCGTTTCGGACGAAAAGCGGTGCATCGGAGCCCTCGGGACCGAACAGGTGTCGCCACTCGCCCTCGACGGGGGCGTCGATGGGTTCGTGTTGGATGTTCGGATCCAGACCGAGACTGTGGGGCCGGACGAACATCTGGAGCATCCGCAGCGGCGGGTCGTCCGCGCGGGTGAACTCCTCGTGCCAGAACGTCTCGCCCGCGTTCATCACCATCAGGTGGTCGGCGTCGGTGACGAGGTCGTTGCCGTCTTGGTCGCCGTGGCGCATCACGCCCGCGGGCACCCACGAGATGATTTCCTCGTCGCGGTGCGGGTGCATCGCGATGTGGGTGTCGGGGTCCATGAACGACTCGACGATGGTCGCGAGCGGGCCGTAGCCGTGGTCCGCGTGGTCCGGGAGGGCGCGACCGGGGAAGTTGAAGTAGGTCCGGAACTTCCCCTGGTTCTGGGAGACGTCGGTTCGCTCCGCCTTGTAGAGTTTCGTCTCGGAGCCGACTTTCATTACGTGCGCACCTACGCGTCGAATCTATATACCTTCTCGGCGACGTGACCGAAAGCAGGTGACGCCGGTGTCACCGGGCGCGGCTTCCGAGCGAGCGCCCCCGGTGACAAACGTTTTGTTCCTGACAACCGACGGACTAGTCGAATGGATTCGAGTCGGTGGTCGCCGTGGCGAAACTGGCTGTTCGTCGTTCTGAGTGGTATCGTCGCGGCTGGAATCACCTACGCGTTCGACCCGTCCGATTCGGGCGTCCTCGCGTCGGCCGCGGTCGGGGTCGTGGTCTGTCTCATGTTCGCGGTCGGCCACGCGGTCTCGAACGAACGGGTGAAGCAGACGCTCCTCGACTTGCTGTCGCTTCTCCCTTGAGTCTATCCCAACTCACGGTCACCATCCCTGTCGCAGTACGAAGACGGCGTGTCCGAACACGGCCAACAGGAAGGGCACCGAACTGACGGGCCAGACGAAGACGGTGCCGAGCGGAATCGCCCCGAAAAAGAGGGCGGTCACGGCGAACCGGACCCACACCCAATCGACCGATTTCGGCGTCGAATCCGCGGAAATAGAAACGTCGTGTCGTCGAAGTCCCTCGCGAAATCGGGCTTTGACTCCGTCCGAAACGAGAAACATCGAGGGCTTGTTGACGAACGACTTCTCGTAGTACAACCGGGCCGCGGTCCGGTCGCCGAGCGTCACGAGCCGGGCGGATTCGACGTCCGAGAGCGAGGTAGTCACGTCCTCGTCGCTCCGAAACAGCGAGGGGTCGCCCATGTGGTAGGTGCTTTCGAGTTCGCCGGCGTCGTCGTCGAGTGTGACGCTCGTGCGGATGAACCGCTCGGAAAGCTGTAGGGTTGCGGTCAGCACCACTGCGGCGTACACGGAGTACGAGAACAGACCGCGGTCTCCGACGAACACGCCGACAATCAACAGGGCGACGGGCACGACGGCGAACAGGGACCACCACAACACGCGGCCGAAATCGACGCCGTTGAACGCGACTCGCGTCGGAAGCCCGCGCAGGCCGCTCACCTCCGCGGTCCACGTCACGGCGGCCTCGTTTTCGTCGGAATCGCTCATTCGTCACCGGGTTGCGTGTGCACCGATATTATCCCCGCGGTGCGGTCTGGTCTGTGCCCTCGCGGCCGTCGCTCGGACGGAGTCGCGCCAACAGGTCGAGATTCCATTGCTGTGTTCGTTCCCAGAGCAACACCGCGGGCGGGAGTGCAATCACCGCCGCCAGGAACGAATAGGTGACGCTCAGGCCGATGAGGACGCCGAAGTTGCCGAGAATCGGGGTGATGGCGAGCGCGAGCGCACCGGTCCCCAACGCGGTCGTCAGCATACTGCCGAACAACGCGCCTCCCGTTCCGGTCAGCGTGATCATCATCGCTTCGTGTGCGCCCGTCGTCGCGTCGAACTCGTCGATGAAGCGGTGGGTCGTGTGCACCGAATAGGCGATGCCGACCCCGACCGAGATGGAGAGAATCGTCGCGGTCAGCGCGTTCAGCGTGATATCCAGATACCGCATCGTTCCGAGCAAGAACGCGATTGCGATCAGTATCGGGAAGACGTTGACCACGCCGAGCAGCGGTTTCCGCTCCAGAACACCGTATATCGCCACGAGGAATACGGCGGTCAGGACGACCGCGAGGACGAGTCCCTGAATCGCAGACTGGAAGATGCGGTCCATCACCGCTGCGCGGACGACGACATCTCCCGTAGACGTTGCTTTAAACTGGAACTCATCCGCCATTTCTTCCCCAGCAGTTGTCACTTCTGTCTGTGACGCATCAGAGTCAGTCTGATATTCGACCAGCGCGGACCGGTAATCATCAGTGAGGTACTGTTCGGCCCGCTCGCTCGACGAGGAAGCGAACAGTTCGTCGTAAATTCGTTCGAGGTTCCGGTCGGGAATCCCGTTATCGTTCTGGTCGTTCCGGGCGACTAAGGCGGCGAACTCTTCGTCTTGCTCCGCGTGGGATTGAATGACCGTCACGATGCTCTGTGCCTCTGCTTGCCCACCGGGTCCAACTGCAAACGACTCCGGGGGATTGTCGTTCGGAGCTGCGAGGGCTTCGAGCGCGTGATCTTCCTTGAAGTTCCCTCGGGCGTATATTTTCACCGTGCTCCCCTGACTGCTCCCGAATTTGTCATCGAGCAAGTTGATCGTTGACGTGATCGTATACTCGCCTGGCGCGAACGGTTCAGGTAAGCCCGTGACGTAGGCTGGGAGCTCCTCGGGCGGAAGGAAGTCCTCGTTTTCGAACGAGGTGCCGACGCCGGCCCCGTACGCGCCCATAGCGACACTTGACAGGACTAGTCCCAAGACGATTACCGCTGGTGCGTGCTGACTCACCCGTGCAGGGAACGCTAACACTCGTCCGAGGGCTGAGTCCTCGGACGCTATCGGGGACGAGTTGAACTCCGGGACGCCGAGCCGCGTGCGCACATTGTCGCACACCAACTTGGTTGCGGGTAAAAACAGCCCGAAGATGAGGAACGTGAAGATAATCCCGACCGCCGAGGCGATACCCAGATTCCGAATCGGCGTCAGGTCGGAGATGACGTTTGCACCGAATCCGAACACCGCCGTCACGGTGACGATGACGAACGCGATGAGGAGCTGGGCGTTCGCTTCTCGCATCGCTTCGATCGCTTCGAACCCGCGTTCGGTCTCTTCTCGGTAGCGGTTGATAATGTGGATGCCGAAGTCAACACCGACCGCAAGCAGTAACACCGGGACCGAAATCATCTGCTGGCTAAACGGAATCCCCGAATAGCCGAGGAATCCGAACGTCCAGATAATCGTCATCACGAGTGCGACCAGTCCCAACAGCACGTCGATGGGGTCGCGATACGCGACCACCAAGAAGAAGAGTAACAACAGGATTACGACGGGCATCACGATCAGAAGCGAGTCCTGTACGGACTGCGAAATCTCTGTTTCGGTCGTCCCCGACCCGAACGCACGAACGTCGCCCGGCGTGTCGTCAGCAATCGCTTGGAGGTCCGTCTGGACAGCAGTTAGGTCGTCGTCACCGAAGCTCCCCGGGAAGTCATGCGAAATCGTCGTAATCGAGGCAGACGCGGAGACGCTGGTCGGATTGAAATCGTTCGAGACCACTCCGGACAGTCGGGACGAGTCGTCGAGTTCGCGAACGGCCTGTCTGATTTCGGACGGAGTCGCCCGTTCGAGCGTTCGCCGGTAGTCTGCCGGTGTCGTCGCCGACGGATTGAGATGCTGCGCAATGATTGGAGCCGGGCCACGAGCCGATTCCATCCGGTACTCATCGTGTTCGGCAACGCGTTCGAGCAGGCGAGCGTCGCGGACGAGCGCCTCCCGAGTCAGAACGTTGCTCTTCGTCCGAATGAGTTGCGTCGTCGTCTGAGCATCCGTCTGGAACGGCTGCTCGAAGTTCTGTTCGACCTCATCGAGGGTTTTCTGTTCGGGTAAGTCATCCGTGAACGCGTCGAGTCCGCCAGCGCTCATCTGCACAGACCCTAACCCGCCGATGAACACACCCGTGAGCAGCAAAAAGGCGACGACAACTACGCGCGGGCGGTCCACGATTGTCGTGTTGAGGCGTTCGGTCGCCGTTTCAATCCTCTCAGCCAGTGACATTACTTCCGCCTCCAGTAGACGACTGCGACACCACCTGCGACAACCACCCCCAACCCTAAGATGAGCGTTATCGGCGACACGCCGCTGTTCTGGGGCTGAACGGCATCCAGCGGTTTCCTGAACGTGTCCGTGAGGTGCGTGCTGCCGTCACTATCCGTGTAGCGGAAGTCGAACGAGATGGGGTACGTGCTTCCCGTCGTCGCCGCCGACGACGCCGTCACTTCGAACGCCAGCGTCGCAGACTCACCGGGCTCTAAGGACTCGATGTAGCTCGTGTCCGAACCAGCGGCGCTGAGGGGGTCGTCAGCGAATAGACGCGCTTCGATATCGGTGACCGTCTCGTTGAGGTTATTCGTCACTTCGACGGTGACGACCCGCGATTTACCGACGGTAATCGTCCGGTCGGAAACCGCGAGTCCGAACTCGTCTCGGTCCGGGCCGATAGTCGTCAGGAGGTCGAGTTTGTCGTAGGTCCGCTGGTCTCCGTCGCCGTCACGGTACCGAACCTCGACATTGAGTAATTTGTCGCCGACCTCCGCCTCACTCGTAACCTCCATCGGGAGGCGGAAGGACTTGGATTCGCCCGGTGCGAGCGACCCGACGGCAGTGGAATCCTCACCCGGAATAACTGTTTCTGAACTGTCAACCGGACGAATGGTCACGCTTCGAACCGTGTTAGGGCCGGTGTTCTCGACCGTGCCGACGACTTCTCCATCCTCGCCCACTCGGAGCGACGAGGAGACGTCCGAGAAGGCGAACGACTGCTCGGGGAGCGACTCGACAGTGGTCGTAATCGGATTGGACGTACGGCTGATACCGTCACTGTCGTCGTAATTGACCACGAGGTCCAGCGCATATGCGCGCGCGGCGGAGCCGGATTGGAGCGCGGCACGGTACGTAACCGTCCGGTTTTCGCCCGGCTCCCAGTCGCCAACAGATGCCGTCGAGGACGTGTCGCCGGACTCGAACGTCAAGGAGCTACTCTGTGACTCTGCGTTCACAGTCGCGGCTTTCGCAATTTCCGAGCCGGTGTTCCTGAGCGTGAACGAAATATCGTTATCATCACCGACTTGCGTCGTCGCGTTTGTCTCGACGATTTCGAACCGAGCGTCGTCGTTGATTCGAATCGTTATCGTGCCGGTCTCCGTTCGCGTGGAATCGGTCCCCTCAGTGGTTCCGCTGGAGCTATACCGAAGCTGGCGAGTGTGCGAATACTCGTAGGTGACCGGGAGTTGATAGGTTCCCGGTTCAGCGTCTTCCGAGATAGTGACCGAGATTGTCTTCTCGGTGCTTCCAGTCGGGAAGTTTCCGAGAGAGACCTGCCCGGTTTGGACGTCGATTGGAGCGTTTTCGTCGTCTATTTCGAACGTTAATCCCCTCGCAGTCATCACTTCCTCTTCGTACTGCGATGGACCGTGTTCGATAATTAGACCGCGGTTGACGACCGAGATTGCGAGCTCGTCAGTCGTGCCCGCAGAGAGCGTTCCGGACGAAGTTGCAAACGTGATATCTGGGTTCCCAACGACGCTTCCAGACTGCGATGTCTGAGCGGTCGCAACGGCGGGAATCGCGCCGGCAACCAGTCCCATGACGAGGACGGTAGTAAGCGCGGCGGTCAACAACCGTGAGCTCCGAAGTATATTCTGTGTCATCCTTACTGAGTACTTAGTCAAATCCCGAGCGGACGGATTAATGTGTCGGTCTCGGCCAGTAGCACCCTCAATGCGGATGGGAGAGACGACTCCGAAACACAGGTACGACCGGCCTATGGATAGATAACTCCCGACAGAGTTAGCAGGTGACTCAATCACAGAGCCGAGTCGTCCAGAGAGAGTAACCGCTAATTGGGTGCAGGAGAATCGGATAGTATGGACAAACGGGGCCCTCTTTTTGCCGATGAGCCTGAAGATACCAAGATCGAGATTTTGAAAGCGACGTTTGAAGCCCTTGCCGAACACGGATATGCCAACCTTACGATTGACCGAATCAGTCGGCACTTTTCCAAATCAGAAGGGCTGGTCTTCTACCATTACGATGGAAAAGACGACGTTCTCTTGGACCTTCTCGACTACCTGCTTAACCGAATCGTACAGGTTGGGATGCCCGTCGCTGACGACGGAGACCCAGAAACCCGACTTCGAACCCTCCTCGACCAAGTCATCCCCGGACCTGACGAACAAGAGATTCGGGATTACGAAACGGTACTGACGGAACTGCGGATGCAGGCGGCACAAGACGAAGCGTTCCGAGCGTGTTTCAATCAGTCCCAAGACCTCTTCCGCGAAACGATACGGGAGATACTACGAGACGGCATCGAATCAGGGGATTTCAGAGCGGTGGACCCAGAACTAGTCACGGATTTTCTGGTGACGCTGGTTAGCGGATTCACCTTCGAACGGGTGACGACAGGGGCCTCCCGTTCCATTCGGTCGGAGCTGGATAGCTATATCGAGTACAGGCTCTTGGCTGACGAGGAAGCCGGTGACAGTGGAGACGCCTGAGAACCGTCGTCGCTTAGCTCCCCGCGCACGGAGAGTTACTCGGTCGAGGCGGGCTCTCAACTGGCAGTTCACTCACTCGGTTAGCGTACTGCGTTTCTCGGCGACGGCCGACCCGATTGCGGACCGCAACGGCTTCCAATCGACACGGCCCCGGTCGAGTCGGCCGTACTCCTCTCGAACAGCCGTCTCGAACACGCGTGCGTGAACTTCGTCGGTCGTGAGCGACGGCCGAGACGCTTCGGTGGCTTCGATGGCTCGGCGGACCCGCGTGTCGGTTACGAGGTCGGCGGCGATTGCGTCCGGCTCTCCTCGTATCGGCTCGTAGTCGTCCGGCTCGTCGAGGACGGACCCTCGGATGAGTGCGCGACCACCGCGTCTGTTCTCGACGATAACCCCCGCGGCGGGGCCGTCGTACCACGCTGACTCGGGGATATCGAGCCGGTCGGGGTGAAAATCCCGGACGTTCAGTTCCTTCCGGAAGGTGTTTACCGGCGTCAGACCCAGCCGTTCGAACACTCGCTCGGACTCGTCGATGGGAACGAGTCGTTCGTCGGTTTCGTTCCAGATGGCCCGACCGAGAAACGGCGGCATTCGCTCCCAGTCGTAGTCAATACCGACGTGACACGGTGCGACGCCGAAGAAGACGTACGACCTCGGCTCATCGACTGCGTCGTGAAACGCGTCGCGGTCGAATCGCTCTCGAACGTGTCGAACGGCGCATTCGTGCGGCGGCGGCACGTCGTCGAAGACGCAATCTCGGTCCCCGAACAGCAGGCGACCCGACGACCTCATCTGAAATCGTAGTCGGGGGCCGGCGACGTGCTCGCGGAGCCATAGGTGGCCACTCGACAGCAACTCCTCGGGGGCATCGACGAGGTGAGGCGTCGACGGATACGGTTTCACGACTGATTCGTTCCACGACGAGACGGATAGTTTTGGGTGTGCGCTCTGAGCGCCTCACCCGCCGCGCGCCGACATCCGAACCCCGTCCGTCGCATCGTCGTCGGCCGCACAGGCTTCGATACCTGCGAACGTCCGCCGGTGGCGGTCACAGACGACATCGAGCGAGTGGGCGAACCACCGGAAGGGATTATGCCGCTCGACGACCGAGAACGGATATGCAGTTGTTCGACGGGCCGACGAACGCAACCGAGACCGGTGGTGTGAGGGCGCGGACCGGCGACCGGAAGGAGGTCCCGGAACCGTGACCGAGGAGCCGCTTCCCGCCGAGCATCTCTCGCCGCTCGCCGCGCTCGTCGACGAGGTGCTCGCGGGCGTCGGTTACGAGATGGCCGCAGCCACCGACGCCATCGACGACGCGGTATCCGGCTACGGCGGCCTGTTCGACCCCGAGACGACACGGGGAGAGCTGCGACGCGCGCTCGGTGAACTGTCGGCAGCAGAACTCGCCAACCCGCCCGTCGCTGAGTCGATTGACGATTCGTTCGTCTTGTACGTCGACGGCAGTTCACGCGGTAACCCCGGCCCCGCGGGCGCGGGCGCGGTCATCATGGACTCGGAGGAGACCCAACTCGCCCGACTCGGTCGCCCCGTCGGCTCTCGGACCGGGAACAACACCGCCGAGTACGTCGCCCTCCAACTCGGCCTGTCCGAACTGCTGTCCCGCTACGAGCCACACAGCGTGGACGTTCGAATCGACTCGATGACCGTCATCCGCGATGTCTGGGGCGGTAACGACCCTACCGAGGCCGGCGTCGAGACGTACAGCGAGTCCATCGCTGCGGCGCTCTCGGAGGTTCCGAACCACCGGTACACGCACTTGGCCGATAGCGACCCGAACCCCGCCGACGCGCTGGCGACGGTCGGTGCCGATATCGCGGCGTTGGGACCTTGACGGGGGCGACGACACCGCGAACTCCGCGGAGAGCAGAACGATTGTGCCGATTCGGTCGGGTGCTGTCCGCGTCCTCCGACATCCCTTTTCGCCACCCCTCGACGGCTCGTTCCGAGCCTCCCTATTCACGACCCGGGCGCGAACGGCGGCGGCGACGGGTCGAACTCGGCGAGGCGGTCGACGAGCGTGCGCACGGGCATACACTCCGCCTGGGAGAGCGTGCATAAACCAGTATCGGGACGCTGATATATAGGGGACTAAACGCTACATAATCTATGAAGACCAACATATCTGTTGTTGCTGCTACGTACTCTACTGAGCCACACGGACTCGAATGAGTGGTACACATTCGACCGTACCGACCGGACTATCACAAAATATACTTACCCAAACATATCAAAATTACATAACTTATATCAGTAGTCAATCCTGCTGTCCACTCGATGACAGACGATAACGGCAGGCGACGGCGGACGTTTCTGAAGACATCGGCGGCCGCGCTCGCCGCTGGCTTTGCGGGTTGTTCCGCGTCCGGCGGCGGAAATAGCGACTCCGGCGGTTCCGGCGGTTCCGGCGGCTCCGGCGATTCCGGCGGTTCGGAGTCCAGCGGTTCCGGCGGCGACCCGATGCTCGCGTCCGCGAGCAGTTTCGACCCGGCGAACCCAGCCTGGGAGGAAAACAACTACTTGTCGACGGCGCTGGTCGACGAGGACTACCAGCGCGGGTCGACGGTCGACCTCGAAACCATGCGTAACCGCGAGGTCGAGGAGATTCCTCACGGCCAGCCCGTCCAAGAGACGCCCGACAACGAAGAGGAGTGGCTCGACCCCGACACCCTCGTGTTCACCGAGAGCCCGAGCGAGGACGTTCAGGGCCGGTTCGAAGACGACTTCCGGGCCGTCTTCGACCGCATCGAAGAGGAGACCGGCAAACCCGTCGAGTTCAGCAAGGTCAACAGCTACGCCGCGTCCGTCGAAGCGATGCGCTCCGAACGGGCTCACATCGCGAATTTCTCGACCGGGACGACGGCCTTCGCAGTCAACCTGGCGGGGGCGGTCCCGTTCGCGGCCGGTCTCACGCCCGACGAACTGTTCGGATACCGGCTGTTCGCGACCACGCGCGCCAACGCCGACGACATTCAGAGCGTCGAGGACTTCTCCCGCGACGACGTGAGGGTCGGCCACTCCGAGCCCGCGTCGAACTCCGGACATCAGGCACCGTCGGCGCTGTTCGACCAATACTTCGGCGTGACCGCCGAGGAGGACTACGAGGTCAACTTCTCGGGCGGGCACGGCAACACGACCCGCGGCATCGCCGCCGGCGACTACGACGCCGGCCCCATCTGTTCGACCTGTATGGTGGACACCGTCGAGGCCCAAAGCGACCTCAGCTTCGACGACTTCAAAATCGTGTGGGCGTCCGCGCCGTTCCCGAACGGCCCGGTCGCGTACCGATACAACCTCAAACCCGAGATACAGGAGGGGATTCGGCGGGCGTACCTCGAATCGGACTTCGCGGGGACGGCTTTCGAAAACCGAACCGGCTACGAGCAGTTCGTCCCCATCGACTACCGGACGGTGTTCAAAGACATCATGATTATCCAGGGATACAACGGTGTCGAGTACACCGAGAGCGCGCTCGGGTCGTAGATGCTCCGGGTAACCGACCTCCGGAAGACCTACCCGACGGGCGACGAGGCGCTGAAAGGCGTCACGCTGTCCGTCGAGGGAAGCGAGACCGTCGCCATGATCGGCCCCAGCGGGGCCGGCAAGAGCACGTTCATCCGGTGTATCAACCGGCTGACCGAGCCCGGCGACGGCGAGGTCCACCTCGACGACACGGAGCTGACCGAACTGGGCGACGATGCGCTTCGGTCGGCCCGCCGGGACATCGGGATGATATTCCAGGAGTACAACCTCGTCGAGCGGCTGACCGTGATGGAGAACGTTCTCACGGGCCGGCTGGGGTACGTGTCGGCCTGGAAGGCGTTCCGTCGGTCGTTCCCGGCGGAAGACATCGAACGAGCCTACGAGATTCTCGAACGAGTCGGCCTCGACGGCATGGAGAACAAACGCGTCGACGAACTGTCCGGCGGCCAGCGCCAGCGCGTCGGCATCGCGCGGGCCGTGATTCAACAGCCCAAGATTCTGCTGGTCGACGAGCCGACATCGAGTCTCGACCCGGAGACGTCCGAGACGGTGATGCGGCTGTTGACGGATATCGCCGCCGAGCGCGAAGTCCCGGTGCTCATCAACATCCACGAGGTCGACCTCGCGATGGAGCACGCTGACCGCATCGTCGGCCTCCACGACGGCGAACTCGTCTTCGAGGGACCCCCGGAAGCGCTCGACGACCGCGGGTTAGATCAGGTGTACCGCGGTGCGGAGGTCCCCGACAACGCCGGTGGGAACGCGGACGCACCCGCCGAAGCGGGCGAAAAAGAGGCTGTCCTCGCTAATGTTGACCGGTCGCTGCGGGGGGAGACCTAACGTGGCGGCCGGCGAACGAACCTGGGAGCGCCCGACCGTCTTTCGGCGTCGAGAGCTGAAGTGGGCGGTCTACGCCGGCGTTCTCGGCTTCTTCGTGTGGTCGGGGTTCGGAGTCGGTGCCGACCCAGGACGGATCGCACAGGGACTCGGAAGCGCCGTCTCCCTCGTCGGTGATTTCTTCCCCCCGTCTGCGACCCCACGACAGGCCGACCGAATCGTCGGGAAGATGCTCGAAAGCGTCGCGATGGCAATGGTCTCGACGCTCACCGGCATCGTCCTCAGTGTCCCGATTGCGTTCATGGCCGCGGAGAACCTCTCGCCAAAGCCGTTGTACGCAATTAATCGGGGAGTCATCTCAATCTCCAGGGCGTTCAACGCCATCATCATCGCCATCATCGCGGTCAAGGCCATCGGGTTCGGGCCGCTGGCGGGCATCCTCACGATTACGTTCAAGACGGTCGGCTTCTTCTCGAAACTGCTCGCAGAGGACCTCGAAGACATCGACATGGGGTCCGTTGATGCGGTGCGGGCCTCCGGGGCGTCGCCGGTTCAGACGCTACTGTACGGGGTCGTCCCGCAGATTATCCCGCGGTTCGCCGGGCTGTCGGTGTATCGGTGGGACATCAACATCCGCACGTCGACTATCATCGGTATCGTCGGCGCAGGTGGAATCGGGTCGGTCCTCCTGACCGCGTTCAACCGTTACGACTACCAGTACGTCACGGCTATTCTGCTGGCCATCATCGCGGTCGTGCTGGTGGCTGAAGGCGTGAGCGCGGTCGTCCGACGGAGGTACAGCTGATGGCGACCGACGAGCGCCGATGGGAACGGTTCGACCGGCGGCGGCGAATCAGCCGCTTCGTCCTCACGTTGGTTGCCGCCGTCGCCGTGGTCGGGTCGTGGCAGTTCATGGACATCGGCATCGTCAGACCGGACACGATTCCTCGGGAGGTAGCCGACCTCCTCACCCGAATGTACCCGCCGGACGTGGCGTACACCACTCGCATCGTCGAACCGCTGGTCGAGACGATTCAGATCGCCGCGCTTGGGACCATCGGGGCGCTGGTACTCTCAGTCCCGGTGGCGCTGCTCGCCGCCGAGAACACGACTCCGAACGCCGTGACCTTCTGGCTCGGAAAGCTCATCGTGACCGTGAGTCGGTCGGTGAACACCATCATCTGGGCGCTGTTCTTCGTCGTCATGTTCGGGTCGGGACCCCTGGCGGGCGCGGTCGCCATCGCGTTCCGCTCGGTCGGGTTCCTTGGGAAACTGCTGGGCGAAGAAATCGAGGAAATCGACTTCGGCCAAGTGGAAGCGGTCCGTGCGGCCGGCGCGTCTTCGGTGCAGGTGTTGCTCTACGGCATCCTTCCGCAGGTGAAACCCGCGTTGGTCGGGCTCTCGATTTACCGGTGGGATATCAACATCCGCGACTCGACCGTACTCGGGTTCGTCGGCGCGGGCGGAATCGGCATCCAACTGTTCCGAGCGGTCAACGCGTTCGCGTGGCAATCGGTCGCGACAGTGCTGCTCGTCATCCTCGGCGTGGTCGTCGCGACCGAGAGCCTCTCGGCGTACACGAGGGCACTCGTCCGGTGACGGGCGAGACTCCCCGTCGTCCTGTTCGCTGTGGACGGCGTAATGGAGAGCCACGCCGCCGACGCCGCCAGACGAGGCAGTACTGAAACCCCTCCCCGTTCGCGTTTGTCCATCGTTGCCTGCCGGATGCACCGTCCAGGACCCGTTTGCTCTCGCTTTGTGCCCCTCAGTCGTGGTTTGTACGGAGCCTGATCCGTTGTTACCCTTCCCTGACGTGGCGAACTCCGTACTCCGCTCCACCCACGACAAGAGCCAGTCCGACGACGATAACCCATCCAGTCAGATACCACCCGAAGGGTGTTGGACCAACAGGAGTCGGAGTAATAGGCGGGGAAACATACACAGACCAGGTTTCATACGCCGAGACAGTACGACGCACCCCGGCATTTGGTATAGCGATATATAATTCATCACCTGAACTCGCAGACCTGCCGATATTTTGCTAATCCTCGTTGTCTCTGGACGACAATGAGGTAACTGAACATAGTAGTTCGATTACACATTTATGCTAACTCCGAAAACCTTGGTTCTTAGAACGAGTCACTAACGAGCGACGCTTGTTTCCGTGCGATGAGTTGCTCGACCGGTCGGGAGGTTCGAGCTGTGACTTACCTTTGTAGGCTGTCGGTTTTCGCTACCGGACTGTCTGTGAGCGGCTTTTCTGGAATCGGATAGTCGATTTCAGCTTACTGGCACGTCAAGTCGGTACTGTTCCCGATGAGGCCCAGTTGGCCGTCGATGTAGCCGTTGTTGCCGGCACGGACAATCCGGCAGGGGAACGTGTACGTGGTCAATCTCGTCGAGAACGATAATCACGGTCCCGAGAGCTTGTTGAGTGTTGTTGAGTGCATCCCAGAGAAGACGACGGACCTCGAATTGGGGACGACCGATTTCGGTGGATAGTGTTCGAGTCACACGGTCGGCCCACGGGAGGAAATAAACGGTCGAGTTTGGGGGACGGCTGTCGCGTCGCGTCCTGGTCGACGAGGTGACTCGCGCTGTCCGCGAGAGTTAGCGACGTAGTTCCACCAGTGACTCGTCACACTGCGGGCAAGTGAGTCGCTCGACGGTCACGGACGCACAACACGTCTCGTGAGTCACCTGCTCGTATTCGGTCGGTTCGTCACACCGAAGACAGCGGTCAACCGTTGCGCGGACGCTTCGGAGGAGGGCGGCGATTTCGTCCGGCGGACGTTCGTTCCACCCAGTATATTGCTCCGAGAGAACCGCTTTCGCCCGAAGGTCCGCGTCAAGCGCAAGCGAGGACGGCCACGCTGCGATAGGGTCGCCGTCGTCCGAAAGCGTGTAGCGACCCTGCTGGCTGGTGAACGAGCCGTCGGTCGGAGGGAGTTCGAGGACGTCGCGTGCGAGCGAAGCCGATGGCGACTGCGGCGGGTCAACCGCGGCCAGCGACGCTTTGAACTCCGGGTCGAGAGCGAAGTCTCCATCCGAGGACTCGCGTAAAAGCCCCTGCGAGAGAAGCCATGCGTCGGTGCTCTCCTCGCGTGACACCGTCAGCGGCTGCTTGCCGAACCACGCGAGGAGCCGTGACGGCAGGTAGCGCTTTGTCAGTTCCGGCGTGCCCGGAACGAGGTAGCCTCGAAAGTACACCGTCGCGAGCGCCCCGGTCAACGCCACAAGGGCCGCGACACCGGACAGCGGAATCAAGACGACCGCGACGAGTGCCGAGAGAGCAACGTTCACCGCCGTACAGGCCCAACACCGATTCGAGCCAGTGTACTCGTCTCGACGCAGTCGGCTACCGAGGTCGTTCGTAACGCGGGATAGAGGCACGTATGTCACTGCCCCTACTTAGCACCAGTTCGTCCGGTCAGCACAGACCTCTTCAGCGACGGCTTCGCCGCATCCGGAGAGGGCGTCGGCCACGTCGCAGATGATACCGACGAAGCCGACACAGGTCAGGCCGGCGATGGGGACTGCAATCCCGGTGAGCCCGCAGATGAACGCGCCGGTCGCCGCGCAGCCGACGCTACAAGTGAGGCCGACGGCGAACCCACAGGCGTAACAGCCGTCGACATCGACGTCGTCGTCGAGGAGGTCCCACGCGAGGTTCGTCAGGTCACTCCCCGTGGTGAACCCGTCGTAAATCTCGTCGATGACGGCGTTCGTGTCGACGTTGTTGACGGCCCGCCGAGTCGCATCGGCATCGAGGTCGAGTTCGGTAGCCACCAAGCCATCGGAGCTGTGTGCGGCGGACACCGTCTGTTCACCAGCCCCGGCGTCGAATCGCTCGATACGGGTGGTGAATCCGTCTTTCGTCTTGTGCGTGTAATCGAGAACGCTCAGAATGAGCGAACCCGACGTGGCGTCTTCGGCGAGCACGACGGCGGCTTCGGCGTCGTCGTTCGGGTGCTTGACCGGGTACTCGACGACGTACCGGTGAATCTTCTCGCCGTCCGGCGCGTCGTCGGCGGCGACCTCGACTTCGCCGACGGTGACCGACTCGCCGCGAGACACCGTCCCGTCACGGGACTTCGCCTTCGCTTCGAGACGGTCGAACTCGTCGCTCTTCGCCAACCGAGTCGCCACTTTCGCCTCGGCTTTGCCGTCGAGAATGCTGATGTTCTCGGCAGCGACGGCGTTCCCGGCGGCGACAGGGGACAACGCGAGCCCCGTCCCGACCGCGCCGGCGCGACGAACGAAACTGCGTCGGTTGAGTCCGCTCGTCTCCTGTTCGTTACTGTCGTGTTCGTTGTCGTTAGCTCGGGTCATCGTGTTACCCAATCGACAACATGGTGGGGACATACATTGCGTCATGGACCGTTAGAGAGCCGCACCGACTGCGGTCGCCGCGCACGAGGTGACGTAACGACACAGCAACTGCACGAATCCGTCACGCTCTGCGGAGACGGTGCAGTTCGGAAGTGGTGACTGTAATCCGGATTTCAGTCAACAGAAATGTCAAGTAATGAAGGTCAAAAGTTGTCGGTGATGCCGTCTCCAACCACCGAAGAGATAATCGACCTCGTCACCCGCCGGTGGGACGTCTTAGAGTCGCTTTCGGATCGCGCATTATCCAAGCCGGAATTAGAGGTGACGCTCGGGGTCTCTCGTTCGACGGTGGACCGGGCAATCGGTGAACTCGAAGCGGCGTCGATGGTCGTCCGCGACCCGTCGAGCGGCTACCGGCTGACGGAGCTCGGTCAGCCGGTGTATCGGCTGTGCAAACGGACTCGACGGTGTCTCGATGCCGTGACCGAAGCGTACTCCCTCGGGTCGGAAGTTCCATCAGGCGCGAACGGCGAGCTACCGATGTACGACGGGGCGACGCTCGTGTCCTCGGAGCCGCACGTTCCGGACAAGCCACTGCAACATCTCCTCGACACGATGCGCGAGGCGGAGTCGCTACGCGGCTACACCCCGGTCGTGTTACAACAGTACGTCGAAGTGTGCCACGAGCACGCCACGCGCCGAGAGGCCGATGTCGAACTCGTCGTGCCTCCGCAAGTCCATCAGTGCCTGCGGACGACGTATCCCGACGAGTACCGACGCGCGCGTCGGGCCTCATGCGTCCGCCTCCACGAAACGTCGGCCTCGCTGCCGTTCGGACTGCTCCTGTTCGGTGAGGGGGCGGACCGGACGTGCGCGCTCGTGTCGTACTCGAAGGCCGGTGCGACGGGCGTGCTGTTCAACGATACGGCCTCGGCGATTGGTTGGGCGACGCAGACGTACCGCGAGCTCAAGGCCGATTCGACCCCGGTCGACCAGCCGAAAGCGACGCAGTAACCGTGCGCTCATCCGTCGAACTCCGGTGTAAACAGCTCTTCGACGGAACAATCGAAATAGCGCGCGAGCTTGAACGCGAGTTCGAGCGACGGGTCGTACCGCGAGTGTTCGATGGCGTAGATGGTCTGTCGGCTGACGCCGACCGCAGTCGCCAGTTCCTCTTGAGTGATGTGTTCTTCGGCCCGCTTCACTCGGATGTCGTTCTCCATCGGTGTCAGACGCGCTGTCGGAACTCGGTCGCGCCGAGGACACAGAACATCGTCCCGAGACCTGCGACCGCGAGGAAGGTGACTGCGCTCGGGACCGGCCGGGTACTGAGGGCGTACGACGCGAACACGCCGACTAACGACGCGAGCATGACTCCGCCGGTCGTACTGAGCGCGCGGTCGATGTTGCGCACGTCGCGTTCGTCGACCACGCTGTCGGAGGACGACCCGCTTCGAACCGCGTATCCGACGTTCGCGAAGACGGCGATGACCGCGGGAACGACGACTAACGCACCGACTGAGGGAGAGGGTTCCGCACCGAGAAAGGGAGAGACAACCGCCGACAGGAGCGCCGGAACGACGAACAGCAGGAAACTGTACGTCGGTGGGAGCCACCGCGACATCTCACCGCCCCCCACTTCCGAACTCGCTCGACAGGATTCCGGGGAGGTCGGTCAGCCAACTGACGACCGCACAGACGATCATCACGCCGACAGCGGCCATATAGCCCCACACCGTAACCGTGTCGAGCACAAAGTCGATTGCGACGAATCCAGAGAGGATGACGGCGCCGCTGACCGCCGCCGCGACGACGACGAGCAGCGCACCATAAGCGCGCACCGGACTGTTTACCATACGAAAAACGTGTGCCTCCAACAACATAAATGTAAAGGAAGCTTTGCATAATGTCAAGCGGACACGTCACCTGCTCGATGACGACGGCAGTCACAGCGGCGACTCTCGTCGGGTTCGAAATCCCGACAGACTACCCGATACGAATCCGATGAGTCGCCAGACTGCGGTTGATTTGGCTCTGTTGCGGCACGGTTGGCGTTATGAGCGACGCAGTTCAAGACGAGTTCGCGAAATTCTCGGTCGGATGCCGTCGCGGCTCCAGCCGAGAGTACTAGATGGGGCGGTACCACCGTTGAGAGTACGAGACGGGATGGTGCCACCGTCGTGCGTCCTCTCAGATGCCGCGGTCGTGCATCATGTCGAGGTTAGAGTCCACCGAGTCACGCGTTGCTTATTTGTAACGTCCCGTCCCGCCAGCGGATATACGCGAGAAGCAAGAGACCACCGAGAATCACGAAGGAGACACGGACGAGCCCCTCTTCGCCGATCAATGTATCCGGGCCAGCGAGATCGAGAACGACGAGTTCGGGCGTGACTTGTGAGACGCCGAGTCCGAGGAGACCCTGTGAGAAGTTGTAGAACACGTGAAAGCCGATTGGAAGTGCGAGGTCGCCGGTGAGCGCGTACGTCCCCCCGAGTACGAGACCCGCAATCGCGTAGTAGCCGTACTGACTGACGTGGGTGACCTTCCCAGCGTGTAGCGCCGCGAAAACGAGCGTACTGAGCAGGACAGCCAGAAGGGCTGCCGGCTTCCGTCCCACATATCCAGCCCCGCCTTCCGCGAGGTTTTTCAACATGGTCGCTCGGAAAATGAACTCCTCCCAGATTGCTGCGACAGCGATCAACGCAAACGTGACGACCACCGCCGGAACGAACGGGAGTACACCAGAAGTTTCGGTGAAGCCTGTCACGAACGCCCAGCCGGCGTAAATCGACACAAGGAGCTCCCCGGCGTTGACTGAGATTCCTATCACGCTCCCGACGGCGACCGCCGTCCACCAATCGCGGTCGAGCGACAGGCCGTAGTCGACGACCGGTCGTCGGTCGATGAGCCTCGCGGCGACGAGGAGTCCACCAGCGAGAACGACTGTCAAGCCGAGCAGTTCGAGCAACTCGCGAATCGGATGCTCGAACCGGGCTCGAACCGCCGTCTGGATAACCGCAAGTGCCGGAAACGTTAGGACGAGCGGGAGCAGAGCCCGGAACGGGGCCCGAAGTCGTCGATCGTCGTGGTTCCAAACCGGCCAAGTAAGCCAGTAACGGACCCGCCACGGAGTCCTCTCTTGGGGTTTTGTGGGGGGCATACTCGACTGGAAGAGCGGTATCACGGTAGCACCCCGGTATCGGCTTCCGATCCAGAAGTCGGGAGGGATTTTTATGTGCCACCGTTTGCAGAGGGACAATATGGACGAGGACGGCGACGATGAACTCCTCGCGTTGCTCGACGACGAGTACGCGCGAGCTATCCTCGTCGAACTCACCACTGAACCGATGTCCGCCTCCGAGCTCTGTACGGCCTGTGAGATGTCCGATCCGACCGCGTACCGTCGCCTCGACCGATTGCGGGAGGCCGGCCTCGTGGCCGAAGCACAGACGGTCGATCCCGATGGCCACCACTACAAACGATACGTGGCGACCGTCGACGAAGTGTCGGTCACGTTCGAGGACGGTTCGTACGAGGTGACTGTGACGAGATCTGCGAAGAACCCAGCCGACCGATTCACCGACCTGTTCGAGGGGTTGTCCTGAATGCTGGGTGTACTGTTACAACTCCGCTCGCCGTCGGCTGACCCGGTGATTGCACTCGCCGTCATCGGGCTAACCGTCCTATCGATTAGTCTGTCGGTCGTCATCGCGATCGTTCTCTTTCGCGGCTATCGTCGGGGGCCAGGACAGTCCGGGATGCTCTACCTCGCGCTCGGCCTGATTCTGCTCACGACTGTTCCGGAACTCCTTCGAGTCGGATTACCAACCCTCACGAGTGTGGGCCCCATCGGTCGTACCGCATTCGTGAGCGGGTGCGAACTCGCCGGGTTAGGAGTCATCCTCTGGACCGTCTACGGAGGTGGGTCGAAATGACGGGTCTCCCGGGGACAGCGGCGCTTTCCCCCGAGAGTATCGTCTGGCTGTCGCGGGGAGTGACTGCGCTCGTTGGGCTCTTCGTTTCGATTCTGGCGTATCGTGGCTTCAGGCGAAACGACGCTGCAAAAATGCGCTCGCTCGCCGTCGGAATCGGTCTCCTAACGACAGGCGTGTTCCTCACAGTGACCGTCGCCAATTTTGCAGGTGCCAGTACAGGAAGTATCCTACTCGCACGGGGGCTCGTGACCACGGCTGGCCTCTGTGTCGTGCTATTGGCTCTTCTGTATCAATAGCTCAGGCTGGAAACGGCTCCCGAGAACAAGTCAGCCGACTGCGCCACGGCTCTTGCAGGTCGTTCGTCACTCGTACTTGGAGCCGCCTCGAATCAAACGACGGCGTATATCGCACACTCGACGGCTCGAACAACCGCTCGTCGAGACGTTCGCTATCAGCTCATTCGACAGCGTTCCTCGCTGCTCCCTCGCCAGAGTGCTGTGAATCCGCTGCCCCATCAGCCCAGTAGTCGGCTAGCGGACCGTCAACACCGGTGAGTTGAACCCACGCCTGCGAAGTAATCCCGAGAATGACGATCGAGATGATCGACGATTCCACCGAGAGTGCCGTCTGAGTGAGTAAGAAGGTCGGTGAACCGAACGTCGCATCCGGCACGACCTGTCCGAGAAGCAGACTGAACGCCATATTGATTCCGTAGGGAACGATGAGGGCGGCACCCAGTCGGAGGCGGTTCCCAGCGACGGTGCGCCAACTTTGGACGAACGCCGTGGTGACCGTCGCATCGCGAACGGCGATTTCTTGCTCGACAAACGCAAACGTCAACAGGACGAACCCGACTGGCAGCAGACCCACCAGTATCGCTGGAACGACGAGGAGAGGTGTGTACCACGCACCGACGAGCGTCGTGCGCAGTGATTCGGGAAGCACGGCGAAGACCCCGACCGTCCCGAGAGTGACGACGATCACAACGAGGAAGATCAGAACGAACATGGCCAGTACCCTGAGTAACGTGGCGATGAACAGTCGCAGCGTCGCCCAGCCAAGATTTCGGAACACCAGCTGTTCCGGGAGGTGACCGCGCCCGTCGTCGACGAGCGAACGAACCGCAACGATCTGTATCGGTACCGTCAGTACGCCGCCAGTGAGCCCGCCGAGGAGTGCGGCGCTCGCTGAGACCAGCGACGGGAGGGCCGTCCCGGGTGCCGGCGTCCCTGGTGGTGACGCCGCTCCGGCCATCCCGAGCGGGACGTACGTGGTCGCCAACACCCAGACAAACGCGCTTTGGAGAACAGCTGCAACGAAAAACGTCGTCATGAGGAGGACGCCATTTCGCGTGAGAACGCGTCCGAGTCCGTCGGACACAGTCTGTCGAACGTGGAGGACCATGCACCGCGCTTCTCCGTCCCGTGAGTTCAAACCCACGGGTGCTTTTCCGGTTCGGAAAATATCGCGTGCGGGGGAAAGAGGCCCATTCTGGGGGCCTAACGAATGACAGGAGGACCGATACGGAGACCGGCAGGTGGGACGATGGCAGCGAGACGCTAAAGTGGGGCCGTCGACTTTCTGGCCTAGAAAAAGAGTAGAGGGTATTAATTGCTCCGCCCTGAAGTGTTCGACGTGAGTGAGGAGCCCTCCGCCGAGGAAATCTTCGCGCTCCTCGATGACGAGTACGCGCGTGCGATCCTCGCTCAGACGAGCATCGAACCGATGTCCGCCAAAACCTTGAGCGATCGATGTGATGCCTCCCTACCCACGATATACCGGCGCACGGAGCGGCTCATCGACTGTGACTTACTCGCAGAACGGACCGAAATCGGTGAAAGCGGCCACCATTACAGCGTCTTCGAGGCGCGACTCGACAGTCTTACCGTCGAAGTGGACGAGGGAGACATCTCAGTGAGTCTCGACACGGGGCGGGCCGAAGACCCGGCCGACCGCTTCACCGACCTCTGGGAGGGAATCTGAAATGGTTCAACCCAGCATGGACCTGTACGTGAACTACCTCGTGTTGCTGGCGGTGACGCTACTGGCGTTGGTTCTCAGCCTTGCCATCGTTTTTCAAGCCTACCGCGGATACCGACGCAATCGAAGCCAGCCGATGCTGTGGCTCGCGGTTGGACTGGTCCTCCTCACGGTCGTGCCGTTCGTGATATCGTTGACGGTCGCATCGGCCGGAACCGCGCTCGGGTTCGGCCCGGTTGTGTACGCGTACTACGTCCCCATACTGAACAGACTCATCGAAGTCGTCGGACTGGCCTGTATCCTCTATTCGCTTTATAGCCGACCCTGAACCACTGCTATCGCTTCGAGTTCCGCTCGATAGTGCCGTCATCCCGGAACTGTGGCGTCGTTGTATCCATCGACAGGTGATAGCGCCCGGAGGTCGTCCGACAGACCGGAAACGTCTCTCTTGAGGGAGTTGTCTCAATTCTCCGATAAGGAGACATCAGTCAGTAACGGAGGTTCGTCGTTCAGGTCGACCGCTCGTTCGAAGCGACAATCCGCTGGAATCAGAAGTACAAGATAGGGCTCTCCTTGCCGTCGGGTCGTCGCTTGAACGCTCGTACTGCTCCGCACTCGCGTCACGCCGCCCTCGATAAGAGAGCCAGACGACCACGGTCAACGTAACGAACACGATCGCAACGGTAGCCGCCGGTAGAACGGAAACGAAGAGAGCGAACACCGTCCATGAACTGATAGCGTCGCAGGACACGGAGGAAGTGCGTTCGTCGCAATAGACAGGGGCCAATGCGCGCGTTCGAGATAGGAAATCCGTCGAAACCGCTACGCTGAGAAGATCAATAATCTGTTCCACCAGACGGGAACAGAGTGCTTGCGGGCGAACGAACGACTGCGTAGTGCGCCGTGGTTCACCCGGTCAGTTCGTCGTAGACGGCGACGGAGAACGTGAGCATGAACGCCGACGCGACGCTACCGATGACCGCCGCGAGGAGACCCACGACGACGAGGAGGGGCGTCGAGAGCGTCGGCAGACCGGCCGCCGAGGCGGCGTCGGCGCTAGCCAAGAGCGAGACGCCGGCGTAGACACCACCGGAAAGCGCGCCGATAACCAGTGCGAGAAGCAGGTACCCGGCCGTCGCCAGAAGGTTCCCCCGGACCACGCGGTAACTCCGCTTGAACGAGTCGATTGCGGACGCACCGTCGATGACGATGGCCTGGCCGTAGAACTGGACGAAGAACGCCACGACGAGATACAGGAGTCCCGCAATGGCCGCCAGACCGATAAACGCCGTCCCGATGGAGCCGTGAGTCAGGAACGCCCCGAAGCCGGCCGCGACACCGACTGCACCGATGACGCCGTTGACGACGAGCAAGAGGACGTAGGCGATCAGCAACGAGAGATAGTTGGCCTTCCCGTCGGCGACGAAACGGGAGAGCGAGCTACGGGTGGTCAGGGCCTCGTCGGCCATCCCGAACATGCCGCCCTGGATGAAGGGCGTCACGAGGAGGAGAACCGCGGAGATACCCAGCGAGTAGAACGTCGAGACGAGTGGATACGACGACTGCAACAGCAGCTGGGGTACTAGCAGCGCGAACACGATCAGTTGTGGGACCAACAGACCCGGAGCACGCTTGAGCGCACCCGGTGTCCGTCGGAGGGCTTGGAGGACTCCCATGGATGAGAAAAAGAGGCCCGATGGTATAACCGCCGACGCTGGTTTTCTGGCTCGGAAAATAAGTCATCAGTGCCGTTGTTTCGGGGGAGGAGAGCGCCACCGAGGAGGAAGGTGAACGGTCTCGACGTGAATTCCGTCAATGAGACGGCTCATTGGAGAGGTCACTCACGGAGACGTTCCCGACCCCGCATCGGCGTCCGTGGGCATTCACTATCGCCTCCTGATTAAGAGAAACTCTGGCCGTGAATCGCTCAGCTCGTTTCATGCCCCTGAAAACCCAGACTGTCCATCGTTGGGGCGGAAGAGACGGCCGATTCGTCGGGCTAGAGTGCCGAGGGCGAATCCAAGGATTCCGATGGGGATACCCCAGAGTAGTGCGAGGAACAGCGCAGTTGCGAGCGTCTCGACGGCACCGACTGTCTCGAAGTGCATCGCCGTCGTGCCGAAAAGCCGATGAAGGTTACTCGGTGAGAAGTGCGCAATCGGCAGTCCGTATCTCGAGAGACCAATCCCGAAGATGGGGCCCATCACGAGAGCTATCGTCGGCACCAACCCCGAGTTTTTCGTCGAGAGGATTGTCGCGAGCGCCACGAGCGTAATCAACCCGAGGAGGGCGACAGCAGTGGGTCCAGTGGTGCTCCAGAGACCTGCAACCCACTGACTGAGGCTGTGGGTGTCACCGATGAGGACGTGCTCGACGTGGCGATACCCATACGTACTCCAAATCAGGAGACCGACAACACTCGCGGTTATCGGTGCCGATAGAACTGCGATAAGCGAAGTCGTTCGGTGTCGTCCGACGATTCCCGTCCAAATCCGTTCAACCGATGGATAGGAGGTTACGACTGCGCTGAACACGGCGTACAGCACCGAAAGCGCGGCGACAAGATGTTTGAACGCGGCGACCATGTGGCTGCGTGCTGTTCGTTCAGATGGGTTTCTCGGAGGGTCGTCGTTGCGGGGGGACACGGCGGCAAAACGCGTTCAAAGAAGTAAAAATCTTATTCCGCTTCGGAGCCGGGCCCCCGATACATCGAACAAACAGGATTTTTGTGACGGCTTCGTGTCTCTCCAGTCATGCGGTGGTCCCCGCTTGCACGCAGCGAATACCGGACAGTGCTCACCTCCAAGGGGGCGTGGATACTCGCGCTCCTTGTCGTCCTCTGGGGGTTCCGACCGACATACGCCGGGTGGGACGCAGTCGGGCGAAACATCACCATCGGGTACGTCCAGATCGGCGTCGATCTGTTCCTCCCCATCGGTGCCCTCCTCCTGTCGTATCAGTCGCTCATCAATGAACGAACCACGGGCAGTATCAAGTTCCTCCTCGGGTTGCCGCTGACGCGGACGCAGATTCTCCTCGGGAAGACGGGTGGCCGGTTCGTGGGCGTCGGGACGGCGGCCGTCGCGGCGACGCTCGTTCTCGCCGCTATCGGCCTCATCGAACACGGCACGTTCGCGCTGCTTCCCTTCCTCGGGACGCTCGTCGCGACGCTGTTATTCGCCGGAGTGATGGTCGCAATCGGCGTCTTCGTCTCGACGGTCGCCCGGCGGACCGTGACCGCTGCGACGGGAGTGTTCGCGTACTTCCTCGCGACGGTGTTCTGGAGTCGGATCGTCACGTCGCTCTATACGGCCGTCACCGGCGTTCCGGTCGACCCATACGACGCGCCGGCGAGCGGGCCACTATTTCTCGCGCTCAGACTGACCCCCGACGGCGCGTACAACGTTCTGACGAACTGGTTTCTCGGCGTCGGCAACTCGACGGAGCTATTCCACATCGTCTACACCAAACTCGAACCAGGGGTTTCGGTGAACGCCTTCGTCGTCGAAGCGGCGTTCGACGGCGGTGGCCCGTGGTACCTCCATCCCGCACTGAGCCTGGTCGTCCTACTCGTCTGGGTGGTAGTGCCAGTGGCCCTCGCCCGACGTGCGTTCACCCGGGGTGACGCGCTATGAACTCGGCGGAGCCCGCAATCGAACTCGAAACGGTGACCAAGAAGTACGGCGACGTTCGCGCCGTCGACAGCCTCGACCTCGTGGTCGAGCGCGGCGAAACGTACGGATTTCTCGGCCCGAACGGCGCTGGGAAATCGACGACGATCGGTCTGTTGCTCGATTATCTCCGACCGACTTCGGGAACGGTTCGCGTCCTCGGCCACGACCCACGACGCGATGTCGTGGAGGTTCACGACCGCGTAGGGGTGCTTCCGGACCGATTCGGCCTCTACGAGGACCGTTCCGCACGTCAGCACGTCGCCCTCATCGCAGAGACGAAGCGGGCCGGCGACGACCCGGAGAACCTCCTCGAACGCGTCGGACTCGGTGATGCCGTCGACGACGAGGTGGGTGGCTTCTCCAGTGGAATGGAACAACGGTTGGCGCTCGCGATGGCGCTCGTCGGCGACCCGGACCTGCTCATCTTGGACGAGCCGTTCAGCGGGGTCGACCCACACGGCGTCCGACGCGTCCGGGAAATCGTCCGCGAGGAGAACGAGCGTGGTGCGACCGTGTTCTTCTCCAGTCACGTTCTCGGGCAGGTCGAACTCGTCTGTGACCGGATCGGCGTCCTCCACGGGGGACAGTTGGTCGCCGAGGGAACGCTCGACGACCTCCGAGCACGGACTGCATCACCCAACGACGCGACGATGGAAGACGTGTTCGTCGAACTCACCGACGCCCGTGTCGACGACGGGGGTGACCGGCGATGAAGCGTCGGACGTTCGTGACCGCGAGCACACTGTCGGTCGCTGGTCTCTCCGGGTGTCTGGGTGATACCGAGTATCGAATCGCCAGCACGGCTGTGGAGACGTCTCTGGAAGGGCTCTCGCTGTCAGTGGACCTCGCGGTCGCTGACGCGACGATCGAACATCCTGCGGCGCTCACGCTCTCGCTAGAGAACACGGCCGACGACCCGATTCGAATCCGGAGCTACGGCGTCTGGCCGTTCGGCGTGCTCGCACTCGCACCCTCGCTGACGCCCGGCGAAGACACGTGGAAGACGACGCTGTTCTCCCCGTCGTACGAGGCTAGCACCCGCATCGAAGTCGGTCGCGGCGGGTCATCACTATCGCTGGACGGGACGCCGATAACCCGGCCGCTCGATGCCGGTGAGAGCGTCAGCAGGCGATACGAACTCCGCGGCGACGACCTCTCGGGTGCGGGGACGAAATACGTCATCGATCGGTTCGAGCGCAAAGCGACACGGTACGCGACGGGTGACGACTGGAATGCACTCGATTACCGGCTCCGTCTCAGTATCGACGAGAAGAGACGGTTGCCGTTCTAGCTGAGAGGGAATCATAGCGCAGTTCGGCTTCGTCGGATTCCTCGAAAGGGAAGTCACGTGAATTTTCGAGATTATTTTGCATAGATAGTGCAATACTCTAGCTTCAATACCCCACATCACCATCAGGCCATATTTTATAAATAAAACAATACTAGACAGCTCAGAGTGGTTCAGCAGTGAGCAGACAGCTGATTCATTCAAACGAGTACATCGCGAGTAGCTCGCATTGATATCGTCTGAGTTCCATTAGGTTTGAGTAATCTGATTGTCCACATATATATTGAATATCCCACATTTAGTGGCCAAAATATCTCAAGATGTGTTGTTATAGTACGTGCGCCCTCCTTCTGGAAATCACCACAACGTTATGCGACCTCATTGGGCCTCGCAGAGTATATTGTATGATTGTGTCGATTATCGGGGAAAAAGAACTAGAATAACGGCAGGCCCCGAGTAGAATAGTGCTTGATAAGTACAAATCCACTTACCGTTCGGCGGGTCGACCTCCTGTCGAACCGCGAGGAGTGGCAGACTGAACAACGAACCAAATGTTACAAGTCTATCTTTGTAACACACCGTGCCACGGAAGCACGACGGAGTAGCCCAGATGCGCTTTGCATACTATCCGAATGCGGAGGTAGCTCAAGCACTGCGGATGAGATAGTGACCCCGTCTGCGTAGCATCTTACAGCGACACCGGACTTTCGTCCGGCCAGTCCGTTATATCGCCCCGTAGATGGGACGAATCAGTCTATCCGCGGGTCCAACGACCCGATAGTCGCGGTCACACGACCGAGCCGTTTGAAACCCGCTGGCGGTATCGACACCGAAGTGTTAGCCCACAGTGAACAATCTACATGGCTAGTCCATCGCCGCGTTCGACGAACCATCGGTCGCGACCCGAACGATGGTCGAGTCGGTCTCGCCGACACTATTGACGGCCGTGAGTCTGTACTCGTAGTCACTGCCCGAATCCACGCCGGCGTCGGTGTACTGGGTGTAAAACGAATTTTCCGCGATTTCGTCCGCGACGACCTCGAAATCACCGTCGGGTGGCCGCCGATGGAGCGTGTAACTCTCCGCGCCTCGCGCCTCGGTCCACGACAGTTCGACACTCGACGACGACTCGTTTGACACCGACAACGAGGGTGCAGACGGGTCGTTCGGTCCCACGATCGAGTACTCCTGCAGTACGAACGCCGTGCCGTTCTCGCGGGGCCGTTCGAGTGGTATCGACAGGACGCTCTCGTTTTCCCACCGATATCTATCGTGTTTTCGACCGTCCATTCCACAGAACGGGCCCTCGTGGAGACAGTAGAGCGTCCAGTCGGTCCACCCCGAGGATGCTGTCGCAACCCCGGCGTAGAGTTGCCCGTCGACGACGGTGTACACGTGGAGCGCGTCGTTGTCGTCGAACAGCAAATCACCACGGTTTAGCAAGATATCTCCCGCCCGCGTTGGGTCGATTCCGACCGTCGAAAGGTCGACGCTCGTGTCGTCGATGTACTGTTCGTGCCATTGTCCGTCCGTCGTTCGCCAATAGTGAATATAGTGCCGGTTGGTGTCGTCGAAGTCGGTCGTCGAGTCCGTCGAGCGCGACGTGAAGATGTGTGGTTGGTCGCTCGAATCGAGCGCCTGTGTCCCCTGATTTAGTAGCCACGAACCCTCCGGACTGTCGACGACGACGGTCTCATCGTCCACGCGGATCGGGTCGTCCGCGTTCACGTCACCGATGACGGTACCGTCGTTGTTGCACCACGTGTAGCCACCGTCGTCGCTGTACGCGTAATGGATGTCGTGGTTAGAGCGCCACGTCTCCCACGTCTCGCGCCACGTCCAGGTGACGTGGAGGCGGCCGGTGTCGTCGAAGGTCCAGTCGTGATGGTACGCGTTCCGGGACGGGGAACCGTTCCACGGCTCGTACGTCCCCGCACTCGAAAACACCGTTCCGATGCGCGTCCACGAGTTCGACGACGAATCGTGGACGTGAAGGTACGAATCACCGTCGCCAGACGAGCCAATCCGGTACTCGCAGAACAGCGTTCCGCGCTGATCGTTGAAAAACCGAGGGTAGGTTACTGGGTGCTCCGGACCGCTCAGACCCATGTCAGTAGTCTCTGAGAAATCACCGGTGGAGATGTTTGACGGCGGGTCCGTCAGGAATCCAGACGACGAGTATCGGTAGTGGAACGGGTCGTCGTGGTGGTCGTACGCGAGATGAAGACGACCGTCGTTGTCGGTCCCGAGGGCCGTGTTTCTGTGCGAATCCTCGTCTGGAACCCGCCAGTCGAACTGGATGCACTGAACCGAGTCAGTTGGCAGCGCTCGTCGCGCGAGCGAGAGAACGCCGTCGTCGTTCCAATACGGAACGTACTGGAACTCACCGGCAGTAACGACTTTCCGTTGGTCCCACGGCGCGTTGTTGAACGCCCACGCCTCACCGCTCAGGAGCCTCTCGCGCGTCAATGAGAACATCTTCCCGGCACTCTCCGTTCCGTCCTGCTCGGCCTGCGTCTCGTTTTGGTCCTCGTAAGTCATTGGCACTCCGGCGCATTCGCGTTATGACGACGCACCTGTGAGGGGATTTACAATTCGTGAGCCATCGATTAAAACGTTGTGTCCGTCGAGGCCGCTCTCGTCTTCGAGCACGCGATATCCGCCGCTCAGGTCGCGATTCGCCACGTAGCACGCCCGCCGGAGTAGCTATCTCCGTCGGCAAATCACCCAACCTAACCAAATCAACCCTCTCTACACTCATACTGAACGTCAGTCATATATTATCTCACACAGCACAGAATAATCAAATATCCAGTCATCTGACCGATTACCACAGAATTAATGATAGATATTTCAGCAACCAGTCAAGATTGTTCGGCCATCCTGACTACGTGTACGTAATGTTGAGTTCGATGATGTTCGCGACGTTCTGTAATTTCTCCGGGAGCGTTTCTCGGAACCGTTCGTCTTGAAACCGACTTTTCGGGCCCGAGACGCTGATCGCTCCCTCGACCTCGTCGTTATTGTTGATTATCGGGACCGCAACGCACCGGAGGCCTTTGACACGGGTTTCGTCATCCAGTGCGTAACCGTCTTCAGCCACTCTGTCGAGAGTCTCGAACAGCTCCGAGCGCTCCGTGATGGTGTTTTCGGTGGACGCCGGCATGCCGTGTCGATCGAGGATTTCGTTCACGCGCTCCCGGGGGAGGTGCGCCAATATCGCGTTTCCGAGGCCGGTGTTGTGGAGGTAGACCGCCTGTCCGATGTACGAGTCCGTTTTAACCGCGTCGGCGCCGTGTGCTCTGTGAAGGTAGATGCCCTTCCCGTGTTCTTCCACGAGGAGGTTCGTCAGCTCTCCCGTTTCCTCGGCTAATGCGGTCACTTCGTCTTTTGCGACTTCGTAGAGTCGCCGTCTGTGTCGCGCGTGGCCGCCCAAATCGAGCAACTTCAGACCGACACGATAGGTGTTGTCCTCTTTCACGATGTACCCGTCCTGTTCGAGCGTGTTCAGGTAGTTGTGTATGCTACTCTTCGACAGGTCGAACTCCTGGGTCATCTCGGTGACGGTCGCCTCGTTCTTCTCTTTGAGCACTTCGAGTATCCGGAACGTCGTCCGCGCGGTCTTCACGTGATTCGACTGTTCTCTGTCTGACATACTCTCCCTAACAAGGGGAGCATTGTAAATGTATATCATCAATAAATGGATATAATTCATCGATACTGAACCTCGTTCCGAATGACGCGGCGTGAACCCCTGAGAGCGTCGTTCCGAGTCGGAGTGAGAGACGGGCCGGTGGCTTGACGATGGCTTTATAGCGTCTGCCAAGGGAACTGTAGCCACATGGCACGAAAGCCAGCCGCGCTACTGCGACGTATCGACGACACCGGTCTGCCGGACCGATACGCGACGAGACCGGAGGTCGCACAGAGCGATATCGAACGGGCGCTCGCTGTCGCAATCGACCGCATCGATGAGAATCTCGACGAGTTCTACGACCGATTTCCCGGACCCTCGAGTGAGAACCTCGTTTATACCCCCACCGACAACACGGACGGCTGGACGACTTCGTTCTGGACGGGACTCTGTTGGCTCGCGTACGAGGTGACGGGCGACCGCGCGTTTCGAGACGCCGCCGAAGCCCAATTGGCGACGTTCGAACGGAGGTTGACGGCCGGTGACGTGAAGACGCACGACCTCGGGTTCCTCTATACGCTCTCTGCCATCGCCGGCCATCAGTTGACGGGCCTCGAACGATATCGGTCGGCGGCCCTCACCGCCGCCGACCATCTCGTCGCACGCTTTTGGGATGCGCCCGGGCTCATTCAGGCGTGGGGCGACCCCGAGGAACCCGAGGACTCGTGGGAGCGCGGTCGAATGATCGTCGACTCGATGATGAACCTCCCGTTGTTGTTCTGGGCGAGCGAGGAGACGGGTGACCCCACGTACGCCTCCATCGCCGAGACACACGCGCGGACGAACGCACAGCACGTCGTTCGCGACGACGGCTCGACGTTCCACACGTTCAAATGTGACGTCGAAAGTGGGTCGCCGCTCGGCGGCGAAACGGCGCAGGGCTACGACGCCGGCTCTTGTTGGTCACGCGGCCAGACGTGGGCCATATACGGGTACGCCCTCGCGGCGGAGTACACCGACGAGGCCGCGTACGCGCAACTGTCCGCAAAGCTGGCGAACTACTACCTCTCGAACGTCGAAGCGGACCACGTCCCGCGCTGGGACTTCGATGCGCCCGACGAGCAGAACTACCGTGACACCTCCGCCGCGGCGATCGCGGCCTGTGGACTCGACGAGCTTGCCACGAGGCTCCCGCTCGCAGATACTCGCGCCCGGCGCTACGAGAACGCGTCACTCGTAATCCTCCGCAGTCTCACGGAGAATTACACGGCCGACGGAAACCAGTCGAACGGATTGCTGACTGACGGGGCTTACGACCCGACCGAGGGGGACTACGACGAGTGTTGCATCTGGGGAGACTACTTCTACGTCGAAGGGCTCGTTCGAGCCACCCAACAGTGGTCCCGCTACTGGTGAGCGGCCCGCCACCCGCCGTTTCACAGCGACGTAAATTCCCGGTCGGGGCAGGGAAACGCTATTGATGCATGCGATCAACGCACAAACTAGATGAATCCAACGACAGGTAACCCGCTCCAGACACGACGGGATTTCGAACGAGCAGTGTCTCAACTCGTCGAACCGTTGCTCACGCACGCCAGTCCCGGTAACGCGCGGGTGAGGCCCACGGCGACCGGCGCTCACTTTCCAGCCGTCGCAGCCGAACTGGAAGGATTTGCCCGCCCGCTGTGGGGTGTCGTGCCGTTAGGCGTTCACAGTGACATCGACTATTGGTCGTTTTTCCGGACCGGGCTGACCAACGGGACGGACCCGTCTCACGAGGAGTACTGGGGGGACGTAGACGACCACTCACAGAAGCTCGTCGAGATGGCCGCTATCGGCGTCGGCCTCGCGCTCACACCGGAACACCTCTGGGAACCCCTTTCGGAGCCGGAACGCAACCGACTGGTCAGTTGGTTGAACCAAATCAACGATGCAGAACTCTATGACTGTAACTGGCTGTTCTTCCGCGTGATGGTGAACGTGGGGCTTCGGTCGGTCGGGGCGCGCCACGACTGGGAACAGACCCAGTCCGCGCTCGACCGACTCGAAACGTTCTATCGCGGCGACGGGTGGTACACGGACGGTCCTGATGACGAACACAACCCCGTCGATTACTACGTCCCGTGGGCGATGCACGTGTACGGACTCCTCTACGCCGCCGTCGCTGGCGAGGACGACCCCGAACGGGCGGACCGCTTTCGGGCGCGGGCTGAGAAATTTGCGAATGCTCACATCCACTGGTTCGACGAGACCGGGCGAGCGCTTCCGTACGGCCGGAGCCTGACCTATCGTTTCGCGCAGGCGTCGTTCTGGGGGGCACTGGCGTTTGCTGGCGTGGAATCGCTCTCGTGGGGGGTCGTCCGCGGACTCTGGGCCCGGAACATCCGCTGGTGGCTCGACCAACCGATATTCACCGACGGCGGGTTGCTGTCGGTCGGATACCGCTACCCGTCGCTGAAAGTATCCGAAACCTACAACTCGCCGAATTCGCCGTACTGGGCGATGAAGGCGTTCCTCCCGCTGGCACTTCGGCCGACCCACCCATTCTGGCAGGCCGACGAGGAGCCACTCCCGGAGCTTCCGGAGACGACGGCACAGCCCGAAGCCGAGAAAGTCGTGTGCCGCGACGACGACCACCTCTTTGCGCTCTCTCTCACTCGGGACAGCCACCACGGACGAGAGAAATACACGAAATTCGCGTACTCGACGCAGTTCGCGTTCTCCGTTGCTGGTCGGACGCCCGGACCGGGACAGGCGGGACACGACAGCGCCCTCGCGCTCAGCCTCGACGGCGACCAGTTCAAGATTCCCGCGTCGTTCACGCAGACGCGCGTAAACGGGTCGACCCTCGCCGCCCGATGGAACCCGTGGGAGGGTGTCAGCGTCGAGACGTGGCTCGCGCCCGACCTTCCGTGGCACGTACGCGTCCACCGACTGCAAACGGACCGGGTCGTACACAGCGAAGAGGGTGGGTTCGCAGTAGACAAAACCGGTGACGACACCGCGGCCAACGTTACGCACGACAGTCAGAATGGAACGGCGCTCGCCAGATACCCCAACGGTGTTAGCGGTATCTCCGACGGGTTCGGGGACCGCACGCCGGCCGTCGTGGTCGACGACCCTAACACGAACCTGAACTACGCTCGCACGGTCGTCCCGACACTGCGAGCGACGCACGAACCGGGGGAACACTGGTTCGCCTCGGCGGTCATGGCTAGCCCCGACGGGAGCACACCGTGGGAACAGGGGCCGACACTCGAACGAACTGCAACCGGTGTCGTGGCCGAGACCACGAACGGCGAGAAACTCCTCGATTGCCGGCCTGACGACTTCTGACACCGTCGGGTTACCGGGCTTAGATTTATACTGGTCAGCAAGGCGAATACCCCGACCCACCGTGGTCGGGGATGAAGCCGACAACTCGTGATACAGACCATTAAGTGAATACATCGCTAATCAAGAGACAGCGATGGAATACAGTCACCGCTACCACGCTTACCCAACGCAGGAGGTAGCGGAAGGACTGGAACACCATCTAGACGTTCATCGTCAACACTACAACCACGTCCGATGGGACTACCAGAACAGTCCCGAGGACGACAAACCGAGCGAGTACGACCAGAACAACAAACTCCCCGAATGGAAACGCAAGTGGTCGGTGTTCGGTGAACTGTACTCGAAAGCCGCACAGACCACCGTCGCTCGTTTCCACCGTAACCTCTCGAATCTTCGCAAGAAGAAAGAGAAGGGGTACAAGGTCGGTTGTCTCAAACGGCAAGCACCTAGCGATTACCGGAGCGTGACGTACAACCAGTCTGGTTTTGACCTCGATGAAAAGAGGGGCCACGACAAGTACGCATACGTGCGCTTCAGCAAAATCGGGTGGGTGAAAATCCGGTACTCTCGTCCGGTTCCCGACCACGCCACTATCAAAGAGGCCACGTTCAAGAAGGAGACGACTGGCGAGTGGTTCGTCTCTTTCGGACTGGAAACCGGAGACGCCGACTTGCCCGAGAAGCCCGACGTGGACTCGCTTGACACGAGCAACAGCGTCGGGATAGACCTCGGCATCCAGAACTACATCCACACCTCCGACGGGAAGACCGTGGATTGGCTTGACCTCGAAGACGACTACGAGCGTCTTCGCCGCGAGCAACGAAAACTCTCGCGGAAGGAGAAGGGGTCGAACAACTACGAGAAACAACGCCAGAAGGTCGCCACAGTCAAACGCCACATTCGTCGGGAGGTACTGGACTACCAGCACAAACTCACAACGTGGCTCGTCAAAGAGTACGACGCCGTGTTCGTGGAAGACCTTGACGTTGCTGGAATGCTTCAGGGCGACGGGAACGCCCGGAACAAGCAGGACGCGGCGTGGCGACAGTTCATCACGCTCCTCGAATACAAGGCCGACCTGTACGGCTGTCACGTCAAACAGGTCGAGGCACGAGGCACGACGAAGGAGTGCGCTCGGTGCGGGGTGGAGACGGCAAAGCCTATCTGGGTCAGGGAACACTCCTGTCCGGCGTGTGGGTTCGAGACGGATAGGGATGCGAATGCGGCGATGAACGTCTTGCAGAGAGGCTTTTCTGAGTTAGGGCTGGGATGGCCCGAAGATACGCCTGTGGAGACTGTGACCGCTACGGACACGGCTCAGTTTGAGTCTGTGTCTGCAAGTCACGTCATCGAAACAGGAAGCCTGCCCTCGTGAGAGCAGGATTCCCCGCGCCACCGTGCGCGGGGTAACATTCAATACGTGTGGTAGTATTGCATCAATTAGCGATTAAGTACTCGCGCTGGAAGCGGTCCGTCTACCGTGTGGTGGCGGTTCTGCGACCGGACGTGGAGAGTGATCAAGGATGACTTACAGAGCAGGCGTGATCGGAACTGGCGGTATCGCAGGTATGGGTATCCTCGGAATGCACGACGAGGAGGTGATCGGCAAAGAGAAAATCGACGCGAGTCACGCCGGCGGGTACGCCGACGCCGACGAAATCGAACTCGTCGCGATTGCGGACGTCGACTCGGAGAAACTCACCACGTTCGGTAACGCGTGGGACATCCCGACCGACCGGCGGTACGACGGCCACGAAGCGATGTTGGCACGGGAAGACCTCGATGTCGTCTCTATCTGTACCCCGTCTTTTCTCCACCACGAACACACCGTCGACGCGGCGAAATCCGCCGCCGACCCGTCGGTCATCTGGTGTGAGAAACCGATCGCATCGGAGGTCAGCGCCGCCGAAGAGATGGTCGAGGTGTGCGAGGAAACGGAGACGGAGTTGGTCGTCAACCACTCGTTCCGGTTCACCGAGAAGCTACGGCGACTCCGCGACCTCATTCACGAGCGAGACCTCCTCGGAGACGTACAATCGGTCAGTACGCAGTACAGGATGGAGTTGATGCGTAACTCCACACACGTGCTCGATACGCTCGTGTATCTCCTCGACACGCGTGCGGAGCGTGTCAGCGGATACATCACCGGCGAGAACGAAGCGATCGACTCGCTCGGAACGGCACGGGACGTAGTCGATGCGGGCGGCGGCGGCCACGTCGTGATGAACGACGGTTCGTTCGTCACCGTCGATTGCACGATTCCGCGGGACATCTCGTCGATGTCGCTGACCTTCATCGGCACCGAGGGCAAGCTCTACATGAACAACGACGACGGCGAGTGGCGCTACTGGTCGCTCGAAGACGGCGAGCACGTCGAACGACAGTTACCGGGAATCGAAGGAACGTGGACATGGGACGAAGACTACAAGCGGTCGTTTGCGAACGCCGCGAACCACATACAGGACTTACTGAACGGGGACGGACAGAACTACTCGCCGGGAGTCGAAGCCGCCCGCTCGCTCGAAATCATCGTCGGGTTCTACATCTCTCATTACACCGGGTCGACGGTCGATATTCCGCTCGCAGAGCCGCTAAAAGACGTCCCGATAAAGTCGTGGTGAGTCACGGACAGCCGTCGTTTCGGCGCGGGGAGACGTGTTCGGCGGGACGACTCAGTCGTCGAGCCACGGAGCGCCCTCTCGCTCGACGAGTCGGTCAGTTCGGCCGATGGCATCGATTCGCTCGATGTCTCGGTCGTCGAGGTCGAGAGACAGCGCGTCAACGTTGTCTCGGAGGTGCGGTTCGCCCGTCGCCTTCGGGATAACGGAGACCGGGTTCTTCGAGAGGAGCCACGCGAGGCTGACCTGTGCCGGGCTCACCCCGTGTTTGTCGGCGATTTCGACCACTTCCGGGATATCAAAGACGGTCCCGCGGGCGAGCGGCGAGTACGCGACGTGGTGGTATCCCCGGCTCTCCGCGTGCGCGATGAGGTCGTCCTGCTGGAGGAGTGGGTGGGTCTCGACTTGGTGTGCGAACAGCGGCGTCTCCAACTGTTCTATCGCCTCTTCGAGAAGGTCGATATCGAAGTTACAGACACCGACGTGGTTGATACGTCCCCGGCCGACGAGTTCGTCGAAGGCGGGAAGCGTCTCCGCCGAGTCGTAGTTCCCGACCGGCCAGTGGACGTACAGCAGGTCGAGATGTTCGAGGCCGAGGCGGTCGAGCGTGGCCGCCAGTCCCTCGATGACCTCGTCGTACGCGAGTCCGAACTTCTCAGCGTGCACCTTCGACGCCACGAATATCTCCTCGCGGGGGACGTCGGCCGCTTCGATACCGTCGCCGACAGCCGCTTCGTTTCCGTAGTACTGTGCGGTGTCGACGTGTCGATACCCCATCTCCAGCGCCGTCCGAACGCTTTCACGACAGGTTTCCGGGTCCGTGTTTTGCCACGTACCGAGTCCGAGCTGTGGGAGACTCATACTCACTTGTCTCCGGTGCGATTCAAATTTCTTTGGATGGTTTGCATCGAAAGCGGGCGTGGTGTCGACGAGTCGGGGGTGGGTCCGACACGGCGGGCAGTCTTGTCAACAAGGCCAAATTATATATATGGAGCCAGTAATTTGCTAAACGTTCGCAATGAAAGATCAAGTAGAATCTCTCAACCGACGGAACGTGCTACAAGCGATTGGTGGTCTCGGTGCCGCGACTCTCGCCGGTTGCGTGGGGACTGGGTCCGGTCCGCAGACCGACGCGACGCAGACGACCAACAGCGACTCTTCCGTCGACGGCACCGCCGACGAGACCGCAACGGAAGCGGCGACGGCCGCACCGATGGCGGACTCGATAGAGTTCTGGGAGATGGCCGGCTCCTACGGCGGACTCATGGACCGCTACGCTCAGGAGACGGGAACGGAGATATCCCACACGAACATGGGGTATTCGGAGATTATAAACAAGATGCAGACGCGGCTCATCTCCGGGCAGGGGGCCCCGAGTACCGCGCTCATCGAACAGAAAAAGACGCTGAAAATCGCGTCGACCGGCGGCCTGCGGGACCTGCGGCCGCGAATGGAGGACGCCGGCATTATCGACGAATTCAACGACGGGGTGTTGTCCGCCGTGACCGGGGACGAGGGACAGATTTACTCGGTCCCGGACGACATCGCACCGACCACGCTCTACTACCGCCGAGACGTGTGGGACGAGCACGGACTCGCACCGCACGACGAAATCGAAACGTGGGACCAACTCATTGAGGAGGGAAAGAAGCTCCCGGACGACGTCTCGCTTCTCTCGCTTCCCGCGTCCGGGTCGAACCTCTACTGGCGGTTCCTGAACCGGATGCAGGGCGGACAGGAGTTCAACGAGAACGGGGAGGTCGTCCTCAACGGTGAGGAGGGCCTGAAGGCGGCCCGGATGATGAAGCGCCTCTCGAACGAGGGGCTCATCGACCGGGGCGCAAACTGGAGCCAACAGTGGTTCTCCGGATTCCAGAACGGGACTATTACCGGCTACGCGACCGGGTCGTGGTTCTACGGAACCATCACCTCCTCGATGCCGGAGACCGAGGGTAACTGGCGCGGCTTCAAGCTTCCCGCGCTTGAGTCGGGCGGCAACCGGGCGAGCAACCGCGGCGGTTCCGGCCTCGTCATTCCGCAGCAGGCGTCCGAGGAGGAGGCGAATCGAGTGTGGGACTACATTAAGTTCGTCACCGCCACCCCCAAGCAGAACGCGCTCAGTTACAAGAACGAAGGCCAGATGACGGCACACGAGCCGTCGTGGGACCAAAGCGCGTTCTCGAACGCCGAATTCGACTTCTTCGGCGGACAGCAGCTCGCCAACATCTGGATCGACACCGTTCCGGACATCCCCGGATACCGATTCACCGTCGATTCCCCCATCGTCTCCAGTATCATAAACGAGGAGATGCGAAACATGATCGACGAGGGCGACTCTCCGAAACAGGCCTTAGACCGTGCGGCACAGCGCGTCGCTGACCGAACCGGTCGCGACATCGCATAGAAGATGAGCTCGGAGTCCATCGTCAAACTGTCTGACCGCCTTCGCTTCCAGCGACAGCGGTTCAAGGAGGTGATGCCGACGATTCCCGGGACTGCATACATCTTCCTCGCGCCCTTCTTCATCACGTTCGTCCTGTTCCTGGCGTTCCCGATCTTCTACACGGTCTACCTCTCGTTTTTCACGTATCAGGGCGTGGCGAGTGATCCGCTGTTCTGGGTCCAGTTCGGAAACGTCTACCTCGAAATACCGAAAATCGCGAGCCTAGAGTTCGTTGGACTGGCGAACTACCAACGACTTCTTCGTGATAGTGTGTTCCATCAGTCGATGTTCAACACTATCTACGTCTTCGCAATCGAACTTCCGCTGATGGTCGGGCTCGCGCTCGGGCTCGCCGTGGTACTTAACGCGGGGTTCACCCGGTTCAAGGGCGTCTTCCGGAGTCTGATGCTCCTCCCGGTCTCGGCAAACACCGTCGCGTACTCGGTCGTGTTCGTCGTCATCGTCGCCGAGGGCGGACTGCTCGACTTCATCTTCCAACTGTTCGGCATCGCGCCGCTGAACTGGCTCGGCAACGGATTCTGGTCTCGGAACCTGATGGCGTTCATGGTCGTCTGGCGCTGGACGGGGTACAACATGATAATCATCTTGGCCGGTCTCCAGACGATCTCCGAGTCGCTGTACGAGGCCGCGGAAATCGACGGTGCGTCACGCCTCCAAAAGTTTCGGTACATCACCATCCCACAGCTCAAACCGGTGTTGCTGTTCGTTCTCGTGACGACGACCATCGGCAGCTTCAAGAAATTCTCGGAGCCGACGATTCTCATCGGCGCGGGCGCGCCGGTAAAAGAGACCCGAACGGTCGTCTACTACATCTACGAGGTCGCCTTCCAGAACCTTCAACTCGGGTACGGAAGTGCGCTGACCGTCGTTCTCGTTGGAATCGTCATGTCACTGTCCGTAATCCAACTCAAGTGGAGCTAACCATGCACGAAAAATCGAAAACCGAGGCGTTGTGGCGATTCGGCGGCTACGGGTTCCTCATCGCGGCCGCGCTGTTCATGATCGTCCCGATATACTGGATCGTTATCGCATCTACTCTGCCTCAGTCGGCGATTCTGTCGAGCAGCGGCGCGCTTCCGCAACTACTCCCCGGCGGACACTTCGTGGAGAACTTTCAGGCGTTGCAGTCGCGCCAGTACGTCAACTTCATGAGCAGTGTCTGGAACAGCATCTTCATCGCAATCGTCTACACGGTCCTCGCGTTGATTCTGTGTTCGATGGCCGGCTTCGCGTTCGCCAAGTACGAGTTCCGGTTCAAGAAGTCCATCTTCGCCGGCATTCTGGCGACGCTTATCATCCCGGTCAATCTGTTGGTCATCCCTCTGTTCCTCGTCATGTCGACGGCGAACATGACCAACACGTACGCCGCGGTCATCCTGCCGTGGGCCGCGTACCCGGTTGGAATCTTCTTCATGCGTCAGTCGATGCAAGCGATCCCCGACGCGCTGTTGGAGTCCGCCCGGATGGACGGCGCCTCGGAGTTCCAACTGTTCTACCGCGTTGCGATACCGTCGATGAGATCGTCGATGGCGGCGCTCGCTGTCATCCTCTTTCTCTTCCAGTGGAACATGTTCCTCTGGCCGCTGGTCGTTCTCGACACGGATAAGTTCACAATCCCGGTAGCGATTACCAAAATCATGGGACAGCAGGTCGTCGCGTTCGACCAACTGATGGTCGCATCGGCGGTCGCAATACTCCCGATGTTCGTGGTGTTCCTCGCGCTTCAGAAGTACTTCGTGCGAGGCATCCTCTCGGGAGCCGTAAAGGAGTAATTCAACATGACACAGATTGACATCGAAGGACTCGTCAAAACGTACGAAGCGAGCGAAGACCACGACGTCGAGGGTAACGAAATCGTCGCCGTCGACCACGTCGACCTCCAGATTCGAGACGAGGAGTTCCTCGTTCTCGTCGGGCCGTCGGGGTGTGGAAAGACGACCTTGCTCCGCTGTATCGCGGGTCTCGAAAGCATCACCGACGGGGACCTCCGATTCAACGGCGATCAAGTGAACCACTTGCGGGCGAGCGAACGAGACGTCGCGATGGTGTTCCAGAACTACGCGCTGTACCCGCACATGACCGTCAGGGAGAACCTCGGATTCGGTCTAAAGCTGTCGACGAAACTCCCATCGGACGACATCGACAGGCAAGTCGTCAGCATCGCTGAGCTAATGGGAATCGAGGACCTGCTTCCGAAGAAACCCGGCGAACTCTCGGGCGGGCAGCAGCAGCGAGTCGCGTTAGGTAGGGCAATCGTCCGAGAGCCGGAGGTGTTCCTGATGGACGAACCGCTGTCCAATCTCGACGCGAAGCTTCGCTCCGAGATGCGGACCGAGATTCAGGAACTCCAAAACGAACTCGGCGTGACGACCGTCTACGTCACCCACGACCAAACGGAGGCGATGGCGATGGGCGACCGAATCGCCGTCGTAAACGACGGGCGACTCCAACAGGTCGGTGTCCCGGAGGAGCTCTACCGGAATCCGACGAACGAGTTCGTCGCGGACTTCATCGGAAGCCCGAGCATCAACCTCATCAGCATGGACATCGAGGGCAACCGTCTCGTCTCCGAGTTCGGCTTCGAGTACGAGTTCTCCGACTACCAGGTCGACGACGTCGCGACGGTGCGGCTCGGAATTCGACCCGAAGACCTCGAAATCGACAGCGGCGGGACCGACATCGAGATATCCGTCGTCGAAAAGATGGGGAACGAGAACTTCATCTACGGGAAACTCGGTGACAAAGAGATTGTCGCCCGAACCGACGCGTCGATTCGCCCCGAAACCGGCGACCGCGTCGGAATCAGCTTCCGAGACGAGGCGGCCTACCTCTTCGACGCGCAGTCCGGGACGGCGCTCAAGACGAAAACGGACACCCTCAACGCCCCACAGACGCAGTTGTGACGCGCGTCTGCGGTGACCACGCGAGGAATCAACTTCCCAGTACACCGAAGTCGGCGGCGCCAACCAGAAGTGGACGTTCAATGCGCCGTAACGGCGAACCGGCGTCCGGTCGGTGCCTCGTCGGAGCACGGTCCGGCCAGTATTCCCTCCGACGTTCGAGAACACCCGGGCGAGAGCAGCGTTGGCGAGTGGTTCCGTGCCGACTCACTCGAACGCGAGTCCGACGCCTCCGATAGACCCGTCGAGTACCGCGATATCGAACGCGTCGACGGTCGACTCACCGAGCAGGAACCCGGTGGAGTCGGGGACGGTCAACGTCACCGGGTCGCTCGTGAAATTAAGCGCCCACGTGTAGCCGTCGCGCTCCATCACGCGCACGCCGTCCGGGAATCGCTCAGTGTACTCGACGCCGGCGGCGTCCAGTAACTCCGTGACGAGCGCGTCGGCGAGGTCGTCCCCCGGCCAGCAGCCACAGTACGTCACGGTCCCGTCTCCGGCGTCGTTCCGCACGATTGCGGCGTTTCCGGCCGCTTCGCCCGTCCGGTACGCTCCTCGTTGCACTCCGTCTTCGGGAGCCAGCCACGAGGCCCACGTTCGGAACTCGTACGTTGCACCGTCGTAGGAGAGTCGCGTCTCGATGTGGTCGGGCAGCGTTTCGTGACGCGCCACCCGTGCGCCGGTGAGGGAGGTGAGCGGTCCCGGTGCGAGCGACTCGTGAAGCTGGTTGTACGGGTCTTTCTCCCCCGTCCGGGCTCCGAGGAGGAGACTACCGCCCGAATCGACGTAGTCGGTCAGGGCGGTCGACAGTTCGTCGCCGACGAGGTACAAGGTCGGTGCGACGACCGCGTCGTACCGTTCGAGACGCGCGTCCGGCGAGACGATGTCGACCTGCACGCCGCGGGACCGAAGCGCATCGTAGTACGTCCGTAAGTGGTTCCAGTAGTCCCAGTCGGGCGAGAGAGGTTGCGAACGCGTCGCCCACAGGCTCTCGTAGTCGTGGACGAGCGCGACTGACGCATCGACCGAGTCCAAGTCGAACAGCTCGTCGGCGGCGGTCGATGCTTCGCGGTACCCGCGGTCAGGGGAGCCGTCCTGCCGCCGAAGCCCGGCGTGGTACTGTTCTTGCCCCTGACGGCAGCGACGCCAGCGGAAGTAGACGACGGCGTCCGCCCCGTGAGCGACGGCGTGGTGCGCCCACAGGCGCATCGCCCCGTCGGCCGGTTGCGGCGACTGCGGCGGCCAGTTGATGTCTCCCGGCTGTTGCTCCATCACCCAGAACGGCTTTCCTTTCGCGCCGCGCTGGAGGTCGTGGTTCATGCTCACTTGGTCGGGGTTCCCGGCTCGTAGTTCGTCGACCGTCGGCGTGTCCGGCTGTCGGTCCTGCACGAACCCCGTCGGATAGGAGTCCCACGAGAGGAAATCGAGGTCGTCGGCGAGGCGAAAGGCGTCGAGTGAAAAACCACCCATGAAGTTGTGCGTGACGAACCACTCGTCGTTCGCTTCGCGGATGAGGGCTGCGTGCAGGCGGTTGTACTCGGCCACGCTGTCGTTACTAAACCGTTCGTAGGCGAGTACCCGCGAAGGGTGGTTGGCGGCCGGTGTCGGTTTTGGGGGGTCGATACTCTCGAAATCGTCGTACTGCTGGCTCCAAAACGTCGTTCCCCACGCGTCGTTGAGGTCGGCAACGCTCTCATAGCGGTCGGCGAGCCATTCGCTAAACGCCTCGCCACAGTCCTCGCAGTAGCAGGTAACCGTCTCGTGACAGCCGAATTCGTTGTCAGTCTGCCACCCGGCGACGTGGGGGTTGTCGGCGTATCGGTCGGTCAGCACGCTGACGATGCGTTCGGTCTCGGAACGGTAGGTGGGCGAGTTGAAACAGGTGAACCGACGGCTCCCCCACTCACGCGGCGTGCCGTCTTTCTCTCGCTGTCGAACGTCGGGATGTTCGTCGACGAGCCATTTCGGCGGCGTCGCTGTCGGCGTACACAGGACCGCTTTCATCCCGAACTCCCCGATGAGTCCGACGGCCTCGTCTAACCACGCGAAATCGAACGTCCCTCGCTCCGGTTCGATTCGTCCCCACGCGAACTCCCCCATTCGAACGTATTCAATCCCGGCTTCGGCCATCTGACTGATATCGGTCTCCCACCGCTCTCGCGACCAGTGCTCCGGGAAATAGCAGACACCAACTGTCATACACAATGATCAACGTGGTGAGATATAGTTCTTTCCGGTGTCCGGGCACTGGCTGATACCCACCCGTCGAGTCCTGCGCACCAGGCCTGCCGTACGGGGGTGCCATCACAAATTTCGGCCCCACCGCCCGCACTTATGTACCACTGTGAGAGACAGTCGTGCGAACACATGAACGGCTTAACTGTCGGTGTGAACGCCTCCGCTATCGAACGCGAGACCCGGTCGCAAACCGCCGAGGGGCGTCGATGACGGCTGAACTCGTCACGTTCGGCGAGACGATGATTCGGCTGAGCCCGCCGGAGGGCGAGCGAATCGAGACCGCCCGGTCCCTCGAATTCCGGACCGCCGGTGCGGAAAGCAACGTCGCGGTCGCCGCCTCCCGTCTCGGCTGCTCCGCCGCGTGGCTCTCGAAGCTTCCAGACTCGCCGCTCGGTCGACGCGTTACCACGGAACTCCGAACGCACGGCGTCGAGCCGTACGTCCGCTGGGACGACGACGCTCGCCAAGGCGCGTACTACATCGAACAGGGGCGCGCGCCGCGTCCGACGAACGTCATATACGACCGCGCCGATGCGGCAGTCACGACCGCGCGACCGGACGAACTCGCTGTCGACATCGTGGAAGACGCGGCGGCGTTCTACACCAGCGGCATCACGCCGGCGCTTTCCGAGACGCTTCGGGAGACGACCGGCAGGCTTCTGCAAACGGCGACCGAAGCGGGGACGACGACCGCGTTCGACCTCAACTACCGGTCGAAGCTCTGGTCGCCGTCCGACGCACGCGACGCGTGCGAATCGCTCTTTCCAAAGGTCGACATCCTCGTCGCCGCAGAACGAGACATCCGCACTGTTCTGGAACTCGACGGCGACGCGCCGACACTCGCATCGGAGTTGGCCGGCGATTTCGATTTCGAGACGGTCGTGGTCACTCGCGGGGAAGACGGTGCACTCGCCCGACACGGCGGAACGGTGTACGAGCAGCCGGTCTTCGAGACGGACACGGTCGACGCCATCGGGACCGGCGACGCGTTCGTCGGCGCGTTCCTGTCGCGGCTCATCGCGGGCGAATCAGTCCAGACCGCGCTCGCCTACGGTGCGGCGACCGCCGCGCTCAAACGGACAGTTCACGGCGACCTCGCGGTCGTGACGCCTGACGAGGTCGAACGCGTCCTCCGCGGAGGCGACGCCGGAATCGACCGATAACGACCACCTTCGCTGAACGTTTCGGTTCGCCGCGCGGACCGCGCTGAGACGGGGAGCGCCGAACTTCCGAGCGGTGGGTGTGCGTCAGTCGCGGCGTGCGTTTTCGACCGCTTCGACGAAGGAACGCGCGTTGTTCTCGATGGTCGCGAAATCGCCGCGCGAGACGGCGTCGTTGTCTACGATTGCGCTTCCGACACCAACGGCAGTCGCTCCGGCATCGAAGAACTCGTCGACGGTATCGAGGTCAACGCCACCCGTCGGAACCGTCGGGATGTGTCCGAGCGGCCCGCCCAGTGCGGAGACGAACCCGGGGCCGAGCGTTCCGGCCGGGAACACTTTCACCATCTCGGCACCGGCTTCGTAGGCGTTGACCGCCTCCGTCGGTGTCGCGATGCCGACCATCGAAGGGGCACCGTACCTGTTACCGGTCCGGATGACCCCCTCGTCGAACGTCGGCGTGACTAAGTACTCCGCACCTGCGAGCAGCGCCGCGCGAGCGGTTTCGCCGTCGAGGACGGTTCCCGCGCCGATGGTGACCTCGTCCGCCGTGAACGACGCGGACACGTCGCGGAGCATGTCGAGGACGCCGTCCGTGTTCGCGGTGATTTCGACGGTCGAGACGCCGCCGCGCGTGAGCGCTTCGACGGTTTCTATCGCCGTGTCGGCGTCGGTTCCACGGATGATAGCGATGAGGCCGGTCTCCCGAATGCGGCGTGCTGGGTGGTGGCTCATACTAGCTCCTCTCGGACGAACGGTTTAAACGCGGTGGTCGCCCCGTCTCTCGATACCATCTCGACCCGTCGAGCCGACGGCTCAGTCGAGCGTGACCACACGGCCGGACTCGCCTGCTTCGTAGATGGCCTCGATGAGTCGCATATCGAGAACGCCGTGTTCGCCGTCGGGACCGATCGGCGCGTCGGTCAAGATGCGGTCTGCGGCGTAGTCGAACAACTCGGTCATCTGATTGACCTGCGGCGTGTCGAGCGTGACCGAAACGTCGTCGCGCGTCACTCGGATTTCGGTTTCCATGTGGAAGGCAGGCTCGACGAGAATCTCGCCGTTGGTCCCGACGATTCGGAGGCTCGTCGTCGCTTGGGCGTTTTGACTGGCGGTCGCGGCCAAGTACGTTCCGTCGTCGAACTCCACGATAAACGAGCTGTGCTCGTCGGGCACCTGGTCGAACGCGTCGTGAGAAGATTGCATGAACGCCTGCGCGGCAACCGGATCGGAATCGAGCAGGAACCGGCAGGTGTTGAGTGGATAGATGCCGATGTCCGTGACGGTCGCCCCCGGCCCCGCCAGTTCGGGGTCGAGCCGCCATTGATTCGGGTCGGAAACCAGTTCGAGCATCGCTTGCGAGTTCGTCCCGATGGCGTGGACCGGGTCGCCGATGACGCCGTCTCGAATCAGCTTTCGCGCGCGTCGAATCGCGGGTTCGGTGTGCATGCGGTAGCCGACGATAAGCGGAACGCCCGCCTCGTCACACGCATCGACCATCTGCTGCCCGCGTTCACTACTGGCTTCGATCGGTTTCTCGCAGAGGACGGCTTTTCCCAACTCGGCGGCCGTCTGCGCGTACGGGAGATGAAGCGCATTGGGCGAGCAGATGTACACCGCGTCGTAGGCGTCGGCGGCGTCGCCGGCGTGGAACTCGTCGTACGAGAGACCGTGTGTCGCCGTTTCGACGCCGGCCGCAACCCGTTTCGCTTTCTCCGAGGTACTACTGACGGTGACGGTCGTCTCGCACAACTCGGACGCGTCGATAGCCGGAATCGCTTGGTCGACGGTCCACCACCCGAGCCCGATGACTGCGATGCGGACCGTCCCGTCGGAAACACGCTGCCAGTTACGGCGCTCGAAATCATCGAGGAACGCTTCTAACGACATACGAGTTCCACATCATGGACGAGTAGGTATAATATCGAGGGTTCGAGGGTGGGCACCGACATCACAGTCCGAGAGAAAGATTTTTTCGAGGGACACCCCAACGCATGCGTATCGAACCCCATGAGTAAGATTACAGAGTATGAACTGTTCGAGGTGCCACCGCGATGGCTGTTTCTCAAGTTGGAGACGACCGACGGCGTCGTCGGCTGGGGCGAACCAGTCGTGGAGGGACGCGCTCACAGCGTCAGGGCCGCCGTCGAGGAGCTGATGGACAACTACATTCTTGGAACGGACCCCGCGGCGATAGAAGACCACTGGCAAGCGATGTACCGGGGTGGGTTCTATCGCGGCGGTCCGGTGTTGATGAGCGCGATTGCGGGTATCGACCAGGCGCTGTGGGATATCAAAGGGAAGCGCTTCGGAGCACCGGTCCACGAACTGCTCGGGGGGGCGACGCGAGACCGAATGCGTGTCTATCAGTGGATTGGCGGGGACCGCCCCTCGGAGGTCGCAGAACAGGCCGAACTGAAAGTCGAGGCGGGGCTGACCGCCGTGAAGATGAACGCTACGGCGGAGCTCGAACGGATTGACACGCCCGCGTCGGTCCAAGCGGCGGTCAATCGACTCGAAGAAGTCAGAGAGGCCGTTGGCCCCGAAATCGACATCGGCGTCGACTTCCACGGGCGCGTCTCGAAGCCCATGGCGAAGCGGCTGGCGAAGGCGCTCGAACCGTACGAGCCGATGTTCATCGAAGAGCCCGTTCTCCCCGAACACAACGACGTGCTCCCGGAAATCGCACACCACACGACGATTCCGATTGCGACGGGCGAGCGAATGTACTCGCGCTGGGATTTCAAGCAGGTGTTCGAGAACGGCGCGGTCGATCTGATTCAGCCGGACCTCAGCCACGCGGGTGGCATTACCGAAGTCAAGAAGATCGCAGCGATGGCCGAGGCGTACGACGTCGCGCTCGCCCCGCACTGTCCGCTCGGGCCGATTGCGCTCGCCTCGTGCCTCCAGGTGGACACCTGTTCTCCCAACGCGCTCATCCAAGAACAGAGCCTCAACATCCACTACAACCAACGGAACGACGTGCTGGATTATCTCGAAGACGAGAGTGCGTTCGAGTACGAAGACGGCTACGTTGCGGTTCCTGACGAACCCGGGCTCGGAATACAGATGGACGAACAGTACATCCGAAAGCAGGCCGAACGCCCGGTCAACTGGCACAACCCCGTGTGGCGTCACGAAGACGGCAGCGTCGCCGAGTGGTGACCGGCCGCCGCGGTCGTTCACTAACTGTTAACAACTTATTTGTACGTCGGTCGAGTGTCGGAGGGTATGCCCAGCGCAGACGACTACGGAATCAAGGCGACGATGACGAGCCATCGAATCCTCGATACGATACGGAGTCGCGACCGGCCGACGTTGACGGAGATTGCGCGGGCGCTCGACCTCTCGAAACCGGCGGTCCACAAGCACCTCGCGACGCTCGAAGCTATCGGCTACGTGATGCGACGCGACGGGGGGTACGAAATCGGACTCGAACTCGTGAGTTTCGGCGTCTACGCGAGGCGACGCCAGCGGATATACGAGGTCGCCCGGTCACGGGTGGTCGAACTGGCCAACACCATGCGAGAGCAGGTCTGTCTGGTCGTTCCGGGACAGGGTAGTGAGTGGAACTGCCTCTACATGTTCACGGCCGTGCCAGCGGATGTAGACACTCCGGACCAAGAGGGAGAGATACGACCATTGCACGCGACGGCGGCCGGGAAGGTAATCCTCGCCAATATGGACAAAGACGAGGTTGCGGAGTTTCTCGACCACGACTCGCTCTCCTCGGAGACTGCGAATACGATTACCGAACGCAACGAGTTGCAGTCCAAGCTCCAAGCGATTCGCGACCAAGGAGTCGCATACGACAGACAGGAGCAATCGGATGACTATCGCGGTGTCGCCGCACCGGTCCTCGACGACGACGGTCGCCCGTTGGGCGCAATCGAAGTCCTCGGCCCTCCTCCGCGAATGAGCGGAAAGCGTCTCGAAGAGGACACCGTCGGCTTGGTCGTCAGCGGAGCGAAGGACGTGGAGAATAAACTCTCTATCGACTGATGGGTTTTCTATTAGTTAACAACCCCGGCGCGAGAGGTAGAGATACGGGTACGGAGACCCGAATAGAGGCCTATGAAGTTCATGAGGGACAAGATAGTGGACAGATAGGCCGGTCGTGGGTCGGAGAGTATTTTCTAATGGTGAACAACGATGAACTATCTGTATATGTGGCTCTGTGGGGTGGTCGGTGAAAAAAGGCGAATCAAATTACACGCATAGATATGTAATTAGACATCGTGGATTCGAAGTCGAACTCGTGAACCGGGCAAGTGAGTTTGACAGGTCGTTCGAAGGGGTAGTATTTTGATTAATATACACACGTATAGGCACCACGCGCGCGGCGACTGGCTTACGGTTGTGGGACTGAGTGACTCGCATGTGGTGAGCGTGGGATGCGTTTGGATGAACTTTCGCTCAACGTAGCCAAACAGACTGACCAAGCAAAATCGAAGGGCATCAGTCAACTGATTCCGTAATCTCCCCGAGAGATACGTCGGTTGAGAGGGCGTGTTTCTCCGGGAGTCAGCAGAGAACCGGAGCAGTCTACCGGTGCCATACAGTCCAAACGCTGCATCGTCAAGCAGCAGTTCACGCCAGACACTATTGCTCATTTTAGACAATAATACACCGTGAAGATGTGCCAGCCTGTCCGGTACCGGCGGTCGACATCGACAGTGAAACCTTAATCACGAATATCGTTCAGATATTCAGTCATGAAGGCTACTGCTCGACTAGCCGAAAAATACTCACAGTCAGTCAGATAGTAACAACTGACGGTCTACAAGGGTAAGTCACAACTCGAACCCACCGACCGGTCGAACAAGTCTTCGATACCAAGAAAACGAGTGTCGCTCGTTAGTGGTTCGTTCTCAGAACCACGGGTTTCGGAGGTAGAATCGAAATGTCACCTTAGTAAATATCTCAAATATCTTACTTTCGAAGGTAGGTACGCATCGAAATGTGAAAGTTGACGTATTAACCCCGAAACCCACATTTCGCGAACACAGCCTCGGCAAGGAGAAGGCTGGCAACCGCCCCCCGCGCGAGACCTCAGCGAAGGCCGTGGTCACTGCGAGACCAAGCCGGCGCCAACAGAACGCTCAGCGGAGGCGAAACAGCCATGACCGTCGGTTTCGAACGGCGAACCCGAGCGTGACCCACGGAACGAAGCGGGCGGCCGAAACGTACGACGCAGTCGAGAGTCACGAGGAGTTGATTCGGTGGTCTCGGGCGTACTGCACGCGCGCGGTCGCAGCGCACGGTTTCGACGTGATGCTCGGCCCCGTCTGCTGGGAAGTGTCCACGCGGGCGAAACGTCGCGCGGCCGCGGTGAAGACCCCGACTATCGAGAACGCCAGCGTCGGGAGGGCTATCGACTGGAGTACACGGGCGAACGGGGTCGGGGAGTCGACGCCGCCCGAATGCACGATGTCGCTGTCGTGGCGGGCGTTCGAGTCGTTCGACCGCGAGGAGTGGTCCGCGACGCTCCGGCACGAACTCGTCCACGTCGAGCAGTTTCAGGCGTTCGGCGCGACCGACCACGGACCGGCGTTCAAACGCCGCGCCGAGGCGGTCGACGCCCCGGTTCGCGTCCGCCGGTTCGCGGAGCCGAAGTACACCCTCTCTTGCGAGGCCTGCGGCGCTGACGTGGCCTACCGCTACCGCGAGTGTAAACTGGTCCGCGAGTCGTCGGCCTATCGCTCCGCGTGTTGCGAAGCGCCGCTACACTGTCGAAAACGGCAGGAGTAGCAGGCGGGAGTCGCTCGCGGGGCGAGCGACTATCGGCTCGGCGGGTGCGCCCGCGCCTCCCGAATCGCCACGAAGGCGACCGCGAGGACGAACACGAGCGCCAAGAAGAACTCGACGCCGGGAACGGTCCCGGCGATAGCCCAAACGTACACGTCCTCCGCGCCGAGGATGACGAACAGCGCGACGAGAATCACCACGCCGGTTCGACCGATGCCGAGTCTCATACGTCGATTTTGCCACCGCGACAACATAAGCGTTGGAGGCGACTGTCGTCTCGTGAGAGACAGTAGTATTGCTGAGTTCACGAATGCTACTCAGCTATTGAAGACAAGAGAGTTAGAGTGTGGCAATAAAATAGATATATGAGAAGAATACAAATATTTGAGGCGGATAGAAAAATATTCGAGTTGAAATAGGTCGTGTCTGAGAAATGATTTCGTTAAGAATTGGTGTTTATTCGAAATACTACGAAGTCTGTGAGAAGCGAGAAGAGACTCGAACCCGACGAAATCGGGAGGCCGCCATCGTTACCACGCGCTGCGAGAGGAGAGTATTTACCGCGCGAGCGTGACCGGAAACCAGTATCGAACCCATGCGACACGTCCCAGGAACTTTCTCGATAGCGGCGCGCGACACCGAGGCGAACGTCTACGGCGCGGCGGTGACGACCGGCACCGTCGCCGTCGGCGCGACCTGCCCCTACGTGAGCGCCGGCGGCGCGGCGGTCACGCAGTCGTACACGAAGCCCGAACACGGCCGCGACGCGGTCGCCCGCGCGGAAGCCGGCGAGCGCATCGACGGCGCCTTCGAATCGCTCCTCGACGACGACGACCACGCCGCCTACCGACAAGTCCACGGCGTCGGCGCGGGCGGCGAGTTCGCCTTCACCGGCGGCGAGTGCGTCTCGTGGGCCGGCCACCGCGTCGGTGACGACTACACCGTCGCGGGCAACATGCTCGCCGGCGAGGCGGTCGTCGAGGCGACCGCCGAAGCCTACGAGGCCGCCAACGGCGACATGGCCGAGCGACTCGTCTCGGCGCTCGAAGCCGGCGAGGCGGCGGGCGGCGACGACCGCGGCGAGCTGAGCGCCGCGCTGCTCGTCCACGCGCCGACACCGGAGTTCTACCACAATCTCCGGGTCGACCTCTCCGACGAACCGGTGGCCGACCTGCGCGACCTGCTCTCGGAGGCGCGGCGCGCGAAAGCCCAGATTCGACGAGAGACGGACGCGCAGTTCGGTGACTACCCTGACGAGATTCTGGAGTTCGGTGTCAAGTACTGAGTCGACTGCGGCGCTAAAAAAAGTGACCGCGCGGGCGGCGTCAGTCCGAGTCGGCCGGGCTGGTCTCCGCGCGCTTCGACGGCGTGATAAACGAGTCGCGTTGGCTCATCTCCTCTTCGGAGAGGTGACAGGAGATGTAGTGGTCGCCGCCGTCGACGGCTTCGAGCTCCGGAAGCTCCTGTTCGCAGACGTCGCCGATTTTCTTCGGACAGCGCGTCTGGAACGGGCAGCCCGACGGCGGGTTGATGGGACTCGGGACGCTCCCCTCGAGGAGGATGCGGTCCGTCTCGCGGTCCGGATTCGCGTGCGGGACCGCCGACAGGAGGCTCTCCGTGTAGGGGTGGAACGGCGGCGAGAACACCTGCTCGATGCTCCCGAACTCCGCGATTTTTCCGAGGTACATCACGGCCACGCGGTCGCAGATGTGTCGGATGACGCCGATGTTGTGCGAGATGAACAGGAACGAGATGTTCTCGTCGTCCTGAATCTCGTTCAGGAGGTTGAGAATCTGCGCCTGCACGCTCACGTCGAGCGCCGAGACGGGCTCGTCGCAGACGATGAGCTTCGGTTCGACCGCGAGCGCGTGCGCGATGGCGACGCGCTGTTGTTGGCCCCCGGAGAACTCGTGGGGGTACTTGCTCGCGGCGGCCCGCGACAGGCCGACGCGTTCGAGCAGGTCGCCCACGCGCTCGCGCTTTTCCTCGCCGGTGGCGATGCCGTGTTTCTCCATCGCGCGGCCGACGATTTGGCCGACGGTCTTCCGCGGGTTGAGCGAGCTCTGGGGGTCCTGGAATATCATCTGCATCTCGCGGCGCAGACTTCGAATCTCCGAGGAACCGAGCTCGTGGAGCGGCTGTCCCTCGAAGTACACCTCGCCGTCGGTCGGTTCGAGGAGGCGGAGCGCGGTGCGGGCGACCGTGGACTTCCCGCAGCCGGACTCGCCGACGAGCCCGACGGTCTCGCCGGGGTAGACGTCGAAGCTCACGTCGTCGACGGCCTTGACGTGCCGTCGCTCGACGGTCGGCAGGCCGCCGCCCTCCCACGAGAGGTGGACGTTGCCGAGGATTCCCTCGCCGGCGTCGAAGTATTTCTTCAGGTTCCGCACCTCGAACAGCGGTTCGCCGGTTCGGTCGATGTCGCGGCGGCCGGCCCCGGCTTCGGGGACCGTGCTCTCCGAGAGGTCGAGGTCGTCGGCGTGGAGACACGCCGCGCGCGAGGAGTCGTCGCCGACGGCGTCGAGCGACGGGTCGCCGCCGGTCCGACACGCCTCGGTGGCGTGGGGACACCGCGGCGCGAAGTTACAGCCGCTCGGGAGGTTCCCGAGGTCGGGCATCGCGCCGTCGAGCGTCGGCAGTTCGTCGTAGTCGGTGTCGACCTCCGGGATGGAGTCGATGAGCGCGCGGGTGTAGGGGTGTCGCGGCCGGTCGAACAGGTCGCTGAGCTCGGCCGTCTCCACGAGGTTGCCGGCGTACATCACACCGACGTGGTCGCACGTCTGGGCGACGACGCCGAGGTTGTGGGTGATCATCAGCACGGCCGTCCCCTCGCGCTCCTGCATCTCGTTGAGCAGGTCGAGAATCTTCGCCTGCGTCGTCACGTCGAGCGCGGTGGTCGGCTCGTCGGCGATGATGAGGTCCGGCTCGCAGGAGAAGCCGATGGCAACGAGGACGCGCTGGCGCATCCCCCCGGAGAACTCGTGGGGGTAGTCGTCGATGCGCTCTTCGGCGTCGGGAATGCCGACGTCGTCCATCGACTCGACCGCGAGGCGACGCGCCTCGGATTTCGTGACATCCTGATGGCGGCGAATCGTCTCCGTAATCTGCTCGCCGACGGTCATCACCGGGTTGAGCGACGACATCGGGTCCTGCGGAATCATCGCGATGCGGTTGCCGCGGATGTCGCGCATCTCGGCTTCCGTCTTCTGCAGGAGGTCTTCCCCGTTGAAGATGACCTGCCCGCCCGTGATTTCGCCGGGCGAGTCGATGAGGCGCATGAGCGACCGCGCCGTCACGGACTTGCCCGCGCCCGATTCACCGACGAGACCCATGGTCTCGCCGCGGTCGAGCGAGAACGACACCTCGTTGGAGGCGACGATGGGGCCGCCCTCGGTGCGGAACTCGGTTCTGAGTCCGCGCACGTCGAGCAGCGGGCCGTCGTCGGCCTCGCCGTCGGTCGCGGTACTGGGTGCGCTCATTCTATCGCCTCCACTTTGGGGTCGAGCACGTCACGCAGTCCGTCGCCGAGCATGTTGAACCCGACGACGGCGATGCCGATAGCCAGCGCGGGGAACAACAACATCCACGGCGCGGTCTCCATGAAGCCGCGACCGGTGTTAATCATCAGCCCCCACGACGGCCGCGGGGGTTGCGCGCCGAGACCGAGGAACGACAGGCTCGCCTCCGCGAGGATGGCGAAGGAGACGTTCAGCGAACCCTGCACCAGCATGGGTGCCATGCAGTTCGGGAACACCTCGCTGAAGACGATGCGCGAGTCGCTCTCGCCGCGGGCGACGGCGGCCTCGACGTACGCCTCGTTGCGTTCGGCCAGCGCCGCGCTCCGCGAGACGCGGGCGATGTACGGCGTGTAGACGAACGCCAGCGCGATGACGACGTTACTCAACTCCGGGCCGAGAACGACGAGGAGCGTGAGCGCGAGCAACACCGGCGGGAACGCCATCGCGGCGTCCATGACGCGCATCAGTATCTCGTCGGTTAGCCCGCCGGCGTAGCCGGCGACGACGCCGACGACCGCGCCGACCGCGAGCGCGCCGGAGATAGCGCCGAAGCCGACGTACAGCGAGATGCGACTCCCCATAACGACGCGGCTGAAGATGTCGCGGCCGAGGTCGTCGGTGCCGAACGGGTGTTCGACCGACGGGGCCTGCGAGCGGTCTTCGATGTTCGTCGCGTCGATTGGGTACGGCGCGATAATCGGCGCGAAGATGGCGACGAGCACGAGCAGCACCACGATGGAGAAGCCGAGCATCGCCTTCGTGTTGCTCCGGAACTTCCGGACGAACCGGGCGATGCGGTCGCGCTGTGACTGCGTGATGGTGAAGCGACCGCGGTCGGTCTCCCGTTCGGTCGCCATCAGTCGTCACCTCCGTAGCGGATACGGGGGTCGAAGTACGCGTACAGTAGGTCTGCGGCGAAGTTGGAGAACATGTAGATGAGTGCGACCACGAGGATGCACCCCTGAATCAGGGGGATGTCGCGGCTCTGAATCGCGGTCAGCGTCAGCCGACCGATGCCGGGCCAGAAGAACACCTCTTCTAACACGACGACCCCGCCGAACGCGTAGCTGAACTGGAACGCGATGACCGTGATGACGGGGATGATTGCGTTCTTGAGCGCGTGTCGGAGGACGATGACCCGTTGGCTCATCCCCTTCGCACGCGCGAGATTGATGTACTCCTCGCTCAGCACCTCCAGCATCGACGACCGGGTCATCCGCATGATGTAGGCGGTGAGCGCGAAGCCCATCGCCCCCGCGGGGAGGACGAGCCGCGTCAGCGACCCGACGAGGTCCTCGCTCGGGGAGACGTACCCCCCGGTCGGAAAGAGGTTCAGCCAGACGGCGAACACCAGGATGAACACCAGCCCCCACAGGAAGATGGGCATCGAGATGCCGACGAAGGCGAACATCGAGGCGCTCACGTCGGGCGCTTCGTTCTGGTTGACGGCGGCGTAGACGCCGAGCGGGACCGACAGCACGACGGCGATGAGCGTCGCGGCGACCGCGAGCATCATCGACCGGGGAAGCCGCTCGGCGATGAGCTGTGCCACGGGCTCACCGAACCGGAGCGATTCGCCCATATTCCCCTGGAGGAGCCCGACGACCCAGTCGATGTACTGCACGTACAGCGGGCGGTTGAGTCCCAGTTGGGTTTGGAGCGCTTCGAGCGATTGTTCGGTCGCGTTGGGGCCCAAGATGAGCAGGGCCACGTCACCGGGCAGGATGTTGGTGACGGCGAAGGCGATGAGCGTGACGAAAAACAGCGTCACCGCCATGAACCCGACGCGCCGAACGACGTAGTTGTACATCGACATTGTGTGGAATCTCTGTTAGCGGTCGAGCCAGTTGTCTCCGAACTGGAGCGTCGACCCGTCGGGCGCGCCGATGTCGCCTTTGTACTGCGAGGCGGCCCCGTAGAGACTCGGCTGCCACCACAGGAAGAGGTGGCCGGCGCGCTCCTCGTGGAGAATCTCCGTCGCCTGGTGGTAGAGGTCGGCGCGCTCCTGTTCGTCGTAGATGGTGCGAGCCTCCTCGACGAGCGCGTTGTACTCGTCGTTCTCCCAGTTGGTGAAGAAGAACGCCCCGTTGGGGTGCAGGAACTTGTAGAACGACACGTCGGGGTACCAGAGCGCGAGGTAGGAGCTCGTCGTCGCCTGGAAGTCGCGGTTGGAATAGACGTCCGAGAGCCACGTGCTCCACGTAATCTGCTGGATTTCGAGGTTGATGCCGACCTCGGCGGCGTCGGCGGCGATAACCTCCGCGGCCTGCACCTGCGTCGGGTAGGACTGCGGAATCTTGAACGTCGCCGTGAAGCCGTCGGACATGCCGGCGGCGTCGAGGTGTTCCTGCGCCTTCTCGAGGTCACGCGGGCGCGGTTCGATGTCCGGGTTGACCCACGGGCTGCCGGGCGTCGCCGGGGACGCGGTGGTCTGGCCGGTGCCGTAGAGCGCCGCTTCAGCGACCTTCTCCTTGTCGATGGTGTAGTCGAGCGCGAGGCGGGCGTCCTTGTTGTCGAACGGGGCCACGTCGCAGTTCAGGCCGAGGTAGACGAGCGATTTCGGGAACTGTTTCTCGAATCGAACGTCAGGGGCCTGCTCGACGCGAGAGACGTCCTTCGGCGCGATGCCGTTGATGAAGTCGTACTCGCCGGCGAGGAACGATTGGAGGCGGACGCTCGGGTCCGGCACCTCGCTTTTGACGATGGTGTCGATAAACGGGCCGTCCTCGTCGGACGCACCCCAGTAATCCTCGTTGCGCGACATCGTGAACGAGGTCTCGATTTCGCGGCTCTCGAACACGTACGGACCGGTCCCGATGGGTTCTTCGACCATGTCCTTCTCGGCGTTCTCGGCGGGCATGACCGACAGTTCCGCCGTCGCCATCTTCGCGAGGAACGGCGCGAAGGGTTCGGTCAGTTGGACTTCGAAGGTGTAGTCGTCGGGGGCGCGAAGCTCCTCGACGTAGTCGAAGAAGCCGGTGGCGAGGTAGTCGCCGTTCTGGACGCGCTCGTAGCTCGCCAGCACGTCCTCGGAGGTCATCTCCTTGCCGTTGTGGAAGGTGACGCCCTGCCGGAGATTGAACGTCAGAACCGTGTTGTCGTCGGACTGCTCCATCGACTCCGCGAGGTGCGGCTCGATGGAGTAGTCGTCCTGCAGCGCGACGACTTCCTCGTAGATGTTCTCAAGAACGCGCTTCGAGGCCGCAGAGGTGTCGATGTGCGGGTCGAGACCCTGCACCGGCACCGCGCCGCCCCACTGGAGCGTGCCGCCCTGCTTCCCGCCGCTCGCGGCGGTCGTCTCGGTGCTTTCGGTGTCGTCGCTTCCGCCCGAAGTGCCCGAATCTGCGGTCGTGCTGTCGTCTGAACCGCCGCCCGTACACCCGGCGAGCGCCGCCGCGCCGGTCGTCGCCGCCGCCCCGAGGAAAGTGCGGCGGTCGAACCGACTGCGACGCACGCCGTCGCCGGTGCTGTCGGAGGAGTCGCTCCCCTTGCCATTCTCTTGCATACAGACCCTCAAATCCGCTACTGTGTGATAAAAATTGTGGTTGTGTGAGTAGGATCATCATATCGAGACGAGAAAGGTGTAACACCAGATACCATTTCGAGCGCCGGACGAGAGGGAACTGTGGAATGACCAATTCTACCCAGTCACGTCCGGGATTACTCCCAGAACGTCAACCCACCTCCTCACAGGCGACGGTCCAAATCGACGACGCGACGACGGTCCGCAGGTCGGTCGCGAGCGACCGAGCCGTGCCGACAGGCGTCTTCGAGCGACATGGGAGGGGCAGAGTCCGAAAACCCACGTCCAGCGCACCGTGCCTGCTGATTTCGGAGAGTTCGCGACTGGTCGGTACTGTCATGCATGTGACCGAATTCCAAACAATAAAATAGGGTGAGTCACGAATCCGGGAACCATGCGAGTCAATCAGCAGCGACTCCGCAGCGACATCGAGTCGAACGCGGAGTTCGGGGCCGTCCCGACGGACGAGGGTCGGGGGCGGACGGTCCTGACCGGCAGCGAGGCGGACCGGCGGGCGAGAGAGTTCTTCTGCGAGCGCCTCCGGGACGCCGGTCTCTCCATCACCATCGACGAGGTCGGCAACATCGTCGGCCGATGGGAACCCGAGAGCGCGGACCCCGACGCGGCCCCCGTCGCCACGGGGAGCCACCTCGATTCGGTCCCCGAGGGCGGCATCTTCGACGGCCCGCTCGGCGTCTACGCGGGGCTGGAGAGCGTCCGCGCGATGCAGGACGCCGGCGTCGAGCCGGTCCGCCCCGTCGAGGTCGTCAACTTCACCGAGGAGGAGGGCCAGCGGTTCGGCGGCGGCCTCATCGGGTCGGCGGTCGCCGTCGGGGAACTCGGCGTCGAAGAGGCGCTCGATATCGAGGACGACGACGGGATTCCGCTCGGTGACGCCCTCGCTGACATCGGCTACCGGGGCGACGGGCGCGTCGACGCCGCCGACTGGGACGCGTGGATAGAGCTCCACATCGAGCAGTCCGAGCGCCTCGAAGACGCGAACGTCCCCGCCGGCGTCGTCACGAGCATCGTCGGCCTCTCGCGCTGTGCCGTCGAAATCACTGGCGAGGCCGACCACGCCGGGTCGACGCTCATGGACGACCGCTCGGACGCGCTCGCCGCCGCCAGCGAGTTCGTCCTCGACGTGGAGCGCGCGACGAACGAGCGCGGCGAGGTCTCGGAGACCGCGGTCGGAACCGTCGGCAAACTCGAAGTCTCGCCGAACGCGCCCAACGTCATCGCCGGGAAAGTCGACCTGACCGTCGACATCCGCGACGTGGCGTACGACTCCATCGAGTACGTCATCGACGAGGCGGAAGCGAGCCTCGACCGCATCGAGGCCGAGCGCCCGGTCGAAACCGCGCTCTCGCACCCGTGGGACCGCAAGCCCGTCGAGATGAGCGAGCGCTGCCGCGCCGCGCTCCACGACGCAGGGGCCGACGCCGACCTCGACACCCTCGACCTCCACTCCGGGGCGGGCCACGACACCATGCACGTCGCGGCCGTCACCGACGCCGCGCTGCTCTTTGCCCCCTCCCGCGACGGCATCTCCCACAACCCCCGCGAGTGGACCGACTGGGCGGACTGCGCCGACGCGACCCGCGTGCTCGCCGGGGCGCTCGCAGACCTCGCGACCGAGTGACGAGGCCGCCGGACGACGACTGTGTGTTCGTTTCCGTGCTCCGATGGACCGCCGCGACTGGCGAGTCCGAGTCGGTGACTCTCACATCTCCGCGACGGCCGCGTCGTCGAAACCGCTCGCTCGGGCGAAACACGAATCATCGAGTAGAGCCGCTGAAGACCCGATATTCTCACAATTCGAGGCGAATCGAGTCACGTAACACATCGCATCGTTTGTGGAATGTGAACAGAACTAATTAGCGGTCGAATTCGCTGTTTCAGCCCGTGACAATACCGAATTCAGTTTTATTGACCCCGAGATAGCGCTACGTTGCGGCAATCAGTGCGATTCACCGGTTCTCTCGAAAGTGAACGTTTGTCAAATACAAACATCTATGGCGCGGGAGCTTCGAACTGAACTATGGCAGACGAACACACGACCGGTTCGCCGCGGACCCTGAAGACGGTGTCTCGTGCGTTCGATGTCGTTCGGGCGCTCGAGGAGTTGGACGGCGCGCGGGTGACGGAGTTGGCAAACCATCTGGACCTCTCGAAGAGCGTCGTCTACAACTACTTGAGCACGCTGCGGGCCGAGAAGTTCGTCGTGAAGGAGGAAGACACCTACCGGCTGTCGCTGCAGTTCCTCCTCGTGGGCGAGTACGTCCGGTACCAGAACATCCTCTACCGCATCGGCAAGCCCGAAATCGAGGAACTCGCGGAGAAGACCGGCGAGTACGCCCACTTAGCGACCGAACAGCACGGGCTGGGCGTCAACCTCTACAAGGTGAGCGGCGAGAAGGCCGTCGGGAGCGACTACCAGGTGAACAAGCTCCAGCGCGCCGACTACCTCCACTTCTCGGCGACCGGAAAGGCGATTCTCGCCCACCTTCCCAAAGAGCGCGTCGAGTGGATTATCGACCAGTACGGCCTGCCGGGGAAGACCGAGGCGACCATCACGACCCGCGAGGAGCTCTTCGAGGAGTTGGAGACGATTCGCGACCGGGGCTACTCGCTCAACGACGAGGAGGAAATCAAGGGCCTGCAAGCCATCGGCGCGCCGGTAACGAACCGCCACGGACGCGTCCTCGGCTCCATCAGCGTCTCCGGGCCCGTCCGCCGGATGAAACAGCCCGAGTACCACGAACAACTCATCGAGAGCGTCGTCAACACCGCCAACGTCATCGAGGTCAACGTCAACATGGAGGAGTCCGACGACGACTTCCCGACGTTCAGTTAGCGGTCGCGTCCTCGCCGGACATCACGCCGGAGTCGTCTTCACGTCGGCACCTCCCGTCCGGTTCACAAACGGAGAACCGGCGGTCTCGACCGCGTCGCGGTCGAGTTGGAGACCCCGAAATGGGACGAGCGGTGGGCCGAGGACTCCCCCCGCTCTCAAATCTCGGCGTTGCGGTGTCGGAGCCGCACTCGGACCGTCGACGCCGTCCGTCAGCCGAGAGTGACGTTTTCGACCATCGGACGGTCAACACGCCTCGAAAAGTTGCGAGAGCGGAACATCGAGGAGTCCAGAGACAACAACTGACAGCCCGCAGTATTAACTATATAAGAACGCGAATAGATAATCAGTCGACGAATATCCGACGAGACACGAGATTCCAGCTAGTCTCCGAAATCGTCACCGCAACCGAGACGCCTCACCGAAGGGCGGACGACGACTATCACCCCGACGGACGAGACGAATCCGATTACGAGGCTATGTGTGTAATGCAAGTGTGGTCAGCGACGCAGTTCCGCACGCCGAAGTCCGAATGTCGTCCGCGCACGACCGGACCGGCCGAGTTCGTCGTCGGTAGACGAACACTCCGCACCGACCGGACGAGTCGAGACGCGGAAGAGCAGTCTAACACGGTCCTCTGGTCGCGATAATGTTGTATATTATAAGCAACAGTGCGGTGCCAGATAGGGTTTATCCGTCGCCTGAATTTCCAACTGTTTCGAACGGTAACGGCGATACGAGCGGACCGACCCAGTGGGTTATACTAAACGTAATAAAATGAAATTTCTACAAATTGTGAAATTTGTGAAGTGTCCAAAATTTCTAATTCTTTCTCATCGATCAATCCTCCCCATTAGACATGTTTTGTTGTCGCAATACTATAACGAGAGCGTCGGAGAGAGACGAAGTGGTTCCCTCACGCCGGGTCGGCGTTGTCGCCGGGGTCGCCGGAGGCGTCAAGTTCGTCGGAGTCATCGGATTCGGTGTCGAGCGGTCGCCGGACCACGAGCACCGGACCGACCGTCTGTTCGGCGACGCGGTCGGACGTTTCACCGAACAGCCGGCCGCGGAGCGTGGGTTTCTCCTCGCCCATCACGACCACGTCGTGGTCGTCCGCGGCCTCGATGAGCGCCTGAAGCGGGTTCTGGGCGACGACGACGACGCGCGAGATGTGTTCGCGGCAGACCCCGAGGGCGGCCAGTTCGTTGGCGACCTCGCTGAGCAGGTCTTCGCCGTCCGAGACCGCGGCGTCCTCTTCGGCGGCGTGGAACAGCGTGAGCTCGATATCCTCGTGTCTCCCGACGGCCGCGGCGACCTTGGTAATCGTTTCGAGGTTGATGTCCTCTTTTATCGGGACGATAACGCGGTCGATAATCGGGGCGGGGTTCGAGAGCAACACCGCGTCGCAGTCCGCCTCCGTGGCGATGCGCTCCATCGTCTGGTCGGCGTCGTGGGTGAACACGAGCCGCGTCTCGACGGTCGCACCGGCGGCTTCGAACACCGAGACGAGCTCGTCAAGCTCCTCGCGCGCCTTCGGTTCGAACTGTTCTCTGGCCTGTTCGGGGGCCGTCTGCTCGGGAATCTCGTGATACGCGAGGATGACGACCGTCGTTCCCGAGAGCAGACGGGTCAGTTGGTCAGGAATCACCTGTCCTTCGAGCACCGCGACGGGGACGAGCACGCGAACGTCGTCGGAGTTACGCATCGGAGCTCACCCCCTTGAGGCGCACGTCGCGGGCGTAGATGAAGTACCACGCCAGCGCCGCGAGCGCGACGACGACGCCGACCGCCTGCGAGAGCGGTTGCATGAACGCGACGAGGCTGAAGCTCGCGAGCGCCCCGAGCACCGGGACGACCGGGTAACCGGGGACGCGAAACGACGGGTCGTACCACGCGGGGTTCGACCGACGGAGCGCGATGAGCGCCACGCAGATGAGCCCGTAGGTGACGAGGTGCAGGAACGACGCGACCTCTGCGAGCACCTCCGTCCGGCCGACGGCGACGAGGACGACCGTCGGCCCGCCGACGAGCGCGAGCGCGACGTGGGGCGTCCCGTACCGGAGGTTGATTCGCGCGAGCTGCGGCGGGACCAGCGCGTCGCGGCTGAGCGCGTAGAGGGCGCGCGACGAACTGAGAATCGAGGCGTTCGCGCTCGACACCGTCGCCAAGAGCCCGGCGAGGAGGATGGCGACCGCGCCGGGGAAACCGAGGTACGAGCGGGCGACCTCGACGATGGCCGTCTCGCCGAAGGAGGTGAGTTGGGTGCTCCCGAACGCGCCGGTCGAGACGAGGATGGTCACGACGTACAGCACTCCGACGACGACCACGGAGCCGACCATCGCCAGCGGGAGGTTCCGGCCGGGCTTCGTTATCTCGCCCGCGACGGTCGCCACCTGCGCGAACCCGAGGTACGAGGTGAACACGAGCGCCGCCGTGGTGAAGATGCTGAACGTCCCGTAGGGCATGAACTCCTCGGGGACGGTCTGGCGGCCGAACAGCCCGAGCGTGTCGAGCGACCCGTAGACGAGGAACACGAGGAGAATGCCGAGAAGCAGGCTCACGATACCGTTTTGCAGCTTCGTCGCGTTCTCGGTTCCGAACATGCTGAGCGCCGTCAGGACGAGCCCGAAGCCGACGCCGAGCACCGCCACGAGCGGCAGGTCAGAAACCATCGACGCCGCGCCCAACTCCGCCAGCACGGCGATGGCGTACTGCGCGAAGCCGACGAGGTAGAACGCCGAGGCGAAGACGAGCCCCAACCAGAGACCGATACCGACGACCGCGCCGAACGCCGACCCCATCCCGCGGGAGATGAAGTAGTACGCGCCGCCGCTTTTCGGCATCGCCGTCGCCAACTCGGAGGTCGGAAGCGCGACCAACAGGGCGATGACCGCCCCGAGCGCGAACGAGAGCGCGGCCGCGGGGCCCGCCTGCCCGGCGGCGAGACCGGGGAAGACGAAGATACCCGCGCCGACCATGGTCCCGATACCGATTGCCAACCCGCCGCGGAGGCCGATTGTTCGCTCCAACTCGGTCCCGCTTTCGAGGACCGTCACCTCGTCGGCCGCGGCCCCGACATCGACCGCCGGGTCCGCGTCACCGACCGGTTCCCCGCCGTCGGGCGGGTCCGCCCCGAGCACCGAACCGCCGTCGTTTCCATCGGACATTGTAACGCCCTGTTATCACGGCTCCCCAATATATCTAATACCCATCATATTGAGGGTAGTCGGTCGGCCGGTGGGTGCGACACCGCCGCCGACGCGTCGTCGCCCGCGACGAGAGAAAGTGTTAATCCGCCCGCGCCACGCCTCGAATACAGAACGATGGCGCACGGAACGCAACGCGGCGGACGGGTCGGGCGGGGTGAGCCCCGGTGAACTGGTCGCGGAAGTCGCTCGAAGAGCTCGAAGCGTTCTACTGGGAGACCATCGCGCCCGCGATGGACCGCGACGGGATGGACCCGACGCGGGACGTGCCGACCTACGCGTGGCTGACCGAACGCGGCTGGTCAGGCATCGCCTACGCGCTCCGCGAGAAACACGACCTCACCCCGCGGGAGTTCTTCGTCGAGGTCGTCGGCCTCGGCGACGGAGACGACGAGAGCTACGACTGGGGCGTCGACGACGACCGCACCGTCGAGGCGTTCGAGTCCTATCTCGACATGCTCGAATCGCGGCGCGGCCTCGCGGACTCGACGCTGCCGACCCGCCGCACCCACCTCGCGCGGTTCGCCCGAATCTACCGCGACCGGTACGGGTCGGCGGACCTGCTTTCCCGGCTCGACGACCGCGACGCCGAGCCCGACGAGATAAACCGCTGTCTCGCGGTCCTCGACGAGTTCGACGCCGAACTCGCCACGGACGGAACGAAGCTCAAATACCTCCAGACGGTCCGGTCGTTCTACGAGTACCTCGTCGACTTCCGGCGCGCGCGGTACAACCCCGTCGAGAACGCCGCGAAACAGTTCCGCTGGGAGCAGGGCCAACCCGACAACCGCACGATGACGGCCGACCAAGTGAGCGACGTGTACGCCGTCGCCGACGACCTCGAAGACCGGCTTCTCGTCCTCGGACTCGCCGGGTGGGGGCTGCGACCGAACGAACTCGCGTCGCTCCGCGCCTCCCAGCTCGCCCTCTCCGGCGACGACCCCCACATCGCGTTCGACGAGCGCAAAAACGGGCCGGGAACCGTCGCGCTCCTCTACGGCGTCGACGCCGTCGCCGCGCGCATCGACGCGCTCGCCGCGGACGACGACTGGAACGGCGCGCTGTTTCCCTCCTCGCGGGCCGCCTCGGGTCACATCGCCCGCGAGACGGTCAACCGGCGGTTCAAGCGCCTCGCCGACGAGGCGGGCGTGACCGTCGACGGCGAGGTTCCGACCGCGAAACTCTGTCGGCGCTTCTGGTACACGGCATATCAGGAAGCGGTCGACGAGATGCTCGCCCAGTTAGAGGGCGTCGCCGCCGACCAAGGGTCGAAAAGCGCCGGCGTCGTCATGTCGAACTACCTCTCCGAGGAGCGCCGCCGGTCGTTCCGCCGGCAGGCGATGCGCGAGACGTTGGCAGCGGTGTTCGAGTCCGCCGGCGAGTCTGCGACCGTCGAGACGCAGATGCCGCAGTGACTGTCGCGCCGGTCGCTGCGTGAGACACGAGGTGGGTCGGCGGCCTATAAATCATATATCGCGATATACAACTATCTCGTGGTGGGAGTCTCCGAGGGGATGCAGACCGACAGCGACGCGACCGCATTTCTGTACTGAAAAGCCGCCAGCGTTCGGAACGGACCGGCGGTTCGACGGAGACGCTCTGCTCAGTCCAGAGAGACGTTCTTCTCACGAATCGCTGGCAGACTACGCACCCGTCGGACACTCGTCCACCCCCGATAATGATGGCTCACCGACGTTTTTGTTACGCGACTACCTTTGTAAAGTATAGTGACTCTCGTTCCGGGGAGTAAGACACTTGCGAGCGTCGAAACGTCCGTCTGAGGCGGTTCACAGATATTCGTCGCACGTCTCCGAGAGAACGGGACGAGCGGGAATCGCGAAAAGAGTAAACTAACCGCTCCGGAGTGTCCGGCGCACACGTCGTCAGGCGTGGGCGACGCTCTCGGCACCGCGCAGACGGTCACCTGTGGCCGTTCGGAATCTATCCCGCAATCTCCTCGGCGGCGAACGCCTCACGAAGTCGGTCTTCGTCCTCGGGCGAGAGGTTCGTCTCGATAATCTCGAACTCGTCGTCCGACAGTTCCGCCTTGATTCGGTCCATCTGGGCGCCGCGGGACAACAGGAACAGCGCGGAGGTTCCGGGTTCGACCGTGTTCGCGACCTCTTTGATGAACGAGTCGTCGATGCCGATATCCGTGAACTTCCCGCTGAGCGCGCCCGTCACCGCTCCGACCGCCATCCCGAGCCACGGCATCCAGAAGATGACGCCGATGAGGAGCCCCCAGAACGACCCCCCGAGCGCGCCCACGCCGACGAGGCTCTGTGCCTGTTTGACCTTCACCTGCCCGTTCTCTTTTCGAACGGCGATGGCGGCGTCCTCTATCGTAATCAGTTCGCGCTTCTGGAGGTGGTACAGTTTCTCCCGCATGTTCTCCGCGCCGTCCATCGTATCGAACGCGAGTACGACTAGTGAACTCATCTCATCAACTCACTCACACGTAAGCGGGAAAGCATAATAAACTGCGTTTACCGCGTCGCTGACTGTCTCGGAGCCAGTAATTCGTCGCGTTCGAAACAGTCAGCCGACGGTCCCCCGAACGAGTGTTTCCCGCGAAGTTCGAAGGATGGCCACCCGGCCCGTCACGGCCTACGCCTCTATACTCGTCGCCCGCCAACGATCCGGTATGACTAGTCGGAACTCGTTCACGCCCGCAGAGTGGCGGACGCTCGCGCAGACGCCGGTCGAGGTGATGTTCGGCGTCGTCGTCGCCTCGAACGGCGGCCTGCGGCGAGAGCTGAAGACGATTCGTCGGACTCTCCGACACACCGACGAGTTCGGTCCGGAGTCGGAGCTCGTCACCCACGTCGCCGGGTTCGTCCGGGTGAACGCCGACCGGGTGCGACGCGACGCGGAGACGCGAGATTTCACTCGCCCGGTGGCAATCGCTCGCGCGCACGACCACTGCCGGGAAGCGACGGCAATCGTCCGAGCGCGGGCGACCCCGGCGGAACGAGACGAGTACGGACGGTTCGTTCGCTGGTGCGCCGAACGGGTCGCGGACGCCGGGGTTGAAGGGGGGATACTCCGACTGGGCGGCCGGCGGGTCAGCCCGGCCGAGCGGGCGTTCATCGACGCCATCGGAGAGACGCTCGCCGTTGCCGATACGCCGAGCGAGACAAGCGGGTGAGCTATCCTATCAAAGCACTCATATTTTTTGTTGCTTCGTGACGTTGGAGTTCGTATGCGGCTCGTTCAGGTGTTAATACCGCGGGGGAGACGAGAGAGCGTGCTGGAGTCGCTCGACGGACAGGGAGTCGACTACGCCGTCTTCGAGGAGGTCGGGCGGGGCGACTTCGAGGCGATGGTGCAGTTTCCGGTCCCACCCAGCGGCGTCGAGACGGTGATGGAAAAGCTGACGAACGCGGGCGTCCGAGACGACAGCTACACCATCGTTCTCCCCACGGAGACGGTCGTCTCGCAGCGGCTCTCGGCTCTGAAAGAGCGCTTTCCCGGGCTCAGAATCTCCCGCGAGGAACTCCACGCCAGGGCCGAGGACCTCGCGCCGGCGAACTCGACGTTCTTCAGTTTCCTGATACTCAGCACGGTCATCGCCGCGACGGGACTGCTTCTCGACTCCGCGGCGACGATTATCGGCGCGATGGTCGTGGCCCCCCTGATGGGACCGGCGGTTTCGGCGTCCGTCGGAGCGATACTGGCCGACCAACGGATGGCGACTCGCGGCGTCGTCCTCCAGGTGACGGGCCTCGCGGCGGCCATCGCGACGGCCGCGGTGCTCGGAGTGGTGCTCCAGCAGACGATTCTCATTCCGCCGGGCGTCGATATTCAGGAGATACCGCAGGTCGCAGAGCGAACCAGTCCGAACGTCCTGTCGCTGTTTCTCGCGTTGGGGTCGGGTATCGCGGGGGCGATAAGCATCATGCGCGGGTCCGGGTCAACGCTCGTCGGCGTCGCCATCGCCGTCGCGCTCGTCCCGCCGGCGGCGACGTCGGGGCTGGGTATCGCGTTCGGACTCCCCGGAGTCGCCGTCGCGGGCGCGGTGCTCGTCGTCGTCAACCTCCTCGCCATCAACCTCTCGGCGCTGATTCTGTTCTATCTGTCGGGGTTCAAACCGCTCGACGCCGACGAGCGGGAAGGCGTCAGAACGTCGGTCGCCACCCGAATCGCCGTCATCGGTGTGGGCATCGCCGTGCTCTCGCTCGTCCTCGCCGGGGTGACGTACGCGTCGTTCCAGACCGCGTCGTTCGAGCAACAGACGCAGGCCGAACTCCAGCGGCAGTTCGACGAGGCGGACATCGAGGGCGTCGAACTCGTCAGCGTCACGGTCGACTACCGGCCCATCGATTACCTCCTCGGGAACCAGCCGCGAGTCGACGTGCTGGTCGGGATTCCGCGGGACCTGCAAGCGCCGCCCGACCTCGCACAGCGGTTCGACGACCGACTGACCGCGGAGTTGGGCCGGGACGTGGTCGTCAGAGTCGGCTTCGTGGAAGCGCAGGTCTCCGACGACACGGCAACACAAGCCTCGACCGGTGGGCTTGCTCCCGTGAATATCGCTCTCGGCCGCCCGTCAGCCCTCCTCGACCGACCCCCGTTCGCCCGCACTCCGGAGGGACGGCCGTGACCGACGCGTACTACTTCATCAGCGACCTCCACATCGGCGGCGACGAGCAACTGGGGAAGGTCGACTTTCTGGACGAACTGCTGTCGTTCCTGCGGACGCTCGAAACGACCGACGAGGACGCCGAGCTAATCATCAACGGCGACGCGTTCGGGCTGTGGGAGTTCACCGACGTCGACGGCCTCGACAAGTTCGACGCGCTCGTCGAGCGCTATCCGGAGCTGTTCGACCAGTTCGAAGCGACCGGCGACCGAGTCCCCATCACGCTCATCCCCGGAAATCACGACTACGAACTCGCCGCCTACCCGGAGTACGTCGACCGGTTGGCCGAGTTCAACGTCACGCTCCGGCAGGAGGTCTCGATAACCCGGCGCGTCGGCGACGCCGTCGTCTACGTCGAACACGGGATGCAGCGGGACCCCCACAACCGGATTCCGGACTTCGGAAACCCCCACGCGAACCCGCCGGGCTACTTCGTCAACAGACAGGTCACGAGCCGCGCCGGCCGGCTCTCCGAGCGCGGGAAGTTCAACTGGCTCAAGGACGTGCAGGCCGTGACGCCGATGACGCAGATTCCCGCGTGGATGCTGTCGAACTACTTCTATCGGGAGATGAGCCCGTGGCTCAGATACGTCTCCGCCCCGTTTCTCCTCCTGTTCAACGTCGGATTTCTCTACGTGCTCGCGTTCGCGCTCGACGCCGCCGGCGTCTGGTCGCTCCCGATGGACCTCATCGAACGGTTCCTCGGGCTGTTCGGCCCGGTCGGGACGCTGGTCGACCTGCTTTTGACCGCGAACCTCGCCGTCACGCTGTTGCTGCTGCTCGTCGCGATACCGCTTTTCGTCCTCGCCAGGGACGTTCGAAAGACGCTCCGGCGGTTCGGCATCGACCGACCGGAAGAACGGGGGTCGGCGGCGGACACCTACCGAGAGGCCGCCAGCGAACTGTTCGCGTCCGACCCGTCGGTCGTGGTGTTCGTCTACGGCCACACCCACCGGCCCGCGGTCACCGAACTCGACGGTGGGGTCGTCGTCAACACGGGAACGTGGCTGAAGCGACTGCGGCGCGTCGAGTCCGCGTTCGGCGTCCTCCCGCCCGTCTTCTACTCGTGGTACCAACTCAACTACGTGCGCGTGTCCGCGACGGAAGACGGCGGGGTCGCCGTCGACTACGAACGCGTGGCGAAGGACGCACCGAACGAGGAGACGTGGTTCCAACGGCTCGTCACACCAGCGCCGAGGCGGGAAGACGATATTCCGTCCCGGACGGTCGTCCGACCGACCACCGAATCAAGCGGCGCGGCCGCAACTCACCCGAGTGGCGGTGACGCGACTACTGAGGCTCCGAGGCGTCCGGTGCGCAGAGAGGGTTATCGAACGAGACGTGGTATCGAGGACGATGGACTCTGACGCGAACGCGCACGTTCTCGACGAGCGGGGAGCGAGGACCGACCCGGCGAGCGGGCTGGCGTACTGGGGGCCGGCCGTGGCGGTGAGTCTCGCGATGTTCATCGGGGTCATCGACTCGACGCTGATGAACGTCGCGATTCCGTCCATCGTCACCGACCTCGACACGACCGTCACGGTCGTTCAGGGCGCGATTTCGTTCTACGCGATGGTCATGGCGGCGCTGATTCTCCCCGGCGGCAAGCTGTCGTCGATGTACGGGGTTCGACGGCTGATGACCGCGACGCTCCTCGTGTACGGCGTCGGGACGACGCTGGCGGCGCTGAGTTGGAACGTCGTCGTGCTCTACGTCGGCTGGTCGGTCATCGAGGGGGCCGCCGCCGCCGTGTTGCTCCCGCTGACGTTCACCGTCCTCCTCGTCAGCTACGAGGGCGCGGACCGGGCGAAAGCGCTCGGCATCCTCGCCGGCGTGAACGCGGCGGGTGCCGCGTTCGGGCCGCTGCTCGGCGGCGCGGTCACGACGTTTGCGAGTTGGCGCTGGGGGTTCGGCATCGAGGTGCTAATCGTCCTCGTCGCGCTCGCGTTCGTCAGGTATCTCCCGGAGGCGTCCCTGAACGAGACGCCGACGAAACTGGACATCGGCGGCACGCTCCTCTCGGTAGTGGGGACGACCGCTCTCGTCGCCGGCGTCCTCTTGGCCGGGCGGTACGGCTGGCTAGCGGCCCGCCGGCCGTTCGTCGTCGGCGGCGTGCAACTGGACCTGTTCGGCGCGTCTCCGACCGTCTGGCTCGTCGGCATCGGCGTCGGCGTCTTCGCGGCCTTCGTCCAGTACGAGCGCCGCGTCGAGCGCGACGGCGGGTCGCCGCTCGTCCCGGTCCGCCTCCTGTCGAACGGGGCGTTCACCGCCGGCATCGCCACGAACGCCGTGCGGTCGTTGGTCCTCGCGGGGTTCATCTTCGTCGTCCCGGTCTTCCTCCAGACCGGGGCCGGGTACACCGCGTTCGAGACCGGCGTCGCGATGCTCCCGTTCTCGGTTGCGACGTTCGTCGCGTCCGTCTTCACGACCGGCTGGCGGCGGTTCGTCGCGCCGAAGCTGCTGGTTCAGGCCGGCGTCGTCCTCATGGGAATCGGCGTGCTCGCGCTCGCGTCGCAGACGGCGCTGGACGCGACAGTCGCACAGCTCGCCGTGCCGATGGCGCTCGTCGGCCTCGGGCTCGGCCTCGTGATGGCACAGCTCATCGATATGACGCTCTCGGCGGTCGACCAGCGGGACTCGGCGGCGGCGTCCGGGCTGTTGAACGCGACGATGATGCTCGGCTACTCGTTCGGGACCGCTATCGTGGGCACGTACCTGCTCAGGCGGTTCTACGACGGCGTCGTCGACGGCGTGTTGGCCGCCGCGGGCGCGAGCGTGTCAGCGAGGGAGCGAGGGGCGCTCGTCGCCGCGCTGGAAACCGCCGCCGAGACGGCGACCGAAGGGACCCAACGGGCGTTTCTCGCCGGCCTCACGCCGGCGCAACGGGAGCTACTGGCCGACGTGTTCGACGCCGCGATAGTGCAGGCACAGCGGGCGACGCTGTTCCTCCTCGCACTTTTCGTGTTGCTCGTGCTCCTCGTTTCGACGCTTCTACCGGACGAAGGGACCAGCGGCGGCCCGTGAGCCGTGAGCACAGCGTCGCTCGCTGCCGTCGCTCTCATCGCTGTCGGCGTCGTGACCAACAGTGCGTCGAATGAGCAGACTGGCGGGAGAGACCACATTCAGAATATCCGTTCTGATAATCTCACTCTGGTTAGTATAGTATATATTAAGCTATATTGAGTTCTGAGTGACTTGGGAATATCATCTGAGAAAGCAATTATAGCCCTCCCAAAGCACAAATTTTAGAATTTGTGAAATTTTTCTAGGAGCGATCATGTCATAATCCGACACAATTATATCTGATTCAAAAATGCTTTTGAAATATTTATATTTAAAGAGTTGCGTTTATTCGATATTATTATATGGTATTCTAGACAGTCTGTATCGCCTAATTATCGGACGTGAATCCGTATTTGGCAGTAGTATGAGATTTCAGGGAATCAGGGGCCACGGCAGGACGGACAGAGAGGCGAACACTCGATGACGAGGGGGGTCGGGATAACGCGATAGCGGGTGAGTACAGTCGCGTTGGCGTTGGTAACGGTGATGTCGCTCGTCGCGTGGGTGCCGGTCGGCGCGGCGGCGGTCGACGAAGCGGCCGCCGGGGCTGACGGCGGTGAGACCGCCAACGGTGAGGCCGACGGCGATGGGAGTGACGGCGGTGACGACGGCGGCAACGCCGCCGGATGGACGCTCGCCGTCGTCGCCGTGCTACTCGCCGCCGGGGCGGGCATCGCCTACCGGCGGCGGGAGCGCGACGAATAGCCCCCGAAGTGACCCGATTTTCCGGTGGTTCGTGAACAGAACTATTAGATGGCAGACACGAATACGCGTATGACCGGATTTCGCGCGCCGTCCGACCTCACGTGGCGACGGCGGTACAGTCTCGTCGGCGGACTCGTCGCGGCGGCGTTCGTCTCGTGGAGCTACCTGGACGGACGGTCGTCGATGTCGCTGACCGCGGTGTTCTTCGCCGGCCTCGTCGTCGGCGCGCTGGCGAAACGGCGGCACGGAACGGCGACCGGCGTCGGCGTCCGCACGGGACTCGTCGGCGGCCTCCCCATCCTATGGATACTGGCCACCGTGTTCGGGGCCGCCACCGCGCTGTCCGGCCCGGCGTGGTTCGTCGCCGCGGGCTGGCTGATGGTGCTCGGCGGGGTCGCCACCGTCGGCGTGCTCGGGTTCGGCCTGTCGGCGCTCCTCGGCGAAGCGGGCGCGAAGGTCGGCGCGGCGCTGACGACATCAGGTCCGCCGTCGCCGACGACGAACGAGTGACCGCGCTGGCGAGCGAGAATCCGCAACCGCCCCGAGTCAGGACGAGAAGAGAGTCCGGGAGTGAATCCGTCGTCAGCGCTTCTCGCGCGCGGCTTCGACCGACGCGAAGAAGCCGAAGTACGCGACGACGCCCGCACCCATACAGAGGTAGAACGCCCACTGCGGCCCGTCGAGCACGTCGAACAGGACCGAAACGACCGTCACCCACGCCAGGGCGAACAGCAGGTCGGTCAGCATTCCCGAGCGGTGTTCGCGTACGTGGGTTCGAACCGTCTCCGCGAGGCTCATCGGCGGGGCACCTCGCCGGGAGCCGCGGGCGACGTGCTCGTCTTCGCGCGGGTGGTGTCGGACATCGTTACGCGTCCGCTTCCGCGTCTGGTTCCGCGTCCTTTTCGTGGACGTCGACGACGAGCACCGGGAGTCGAGTCCGCCGGAGGACGCGTTCGGTCACGCTTCCGAGAACGACCCGGGAGAGGCCGGAACGGCCGTGGGAACCCATCACGACGAGGTCGATGTCGTTGTCCTCGACGAACTTCCTGATGGCGCGCGCCGGTTCGCCCGGGACGACGTGTTCGCGGACGGCCAGTCCGTGTTCGGCGGCGGCGTCGGCGACGTAGCCCGTGGCCGCGTCGGCCGCCTCCTTCACTTCGGGCATGTCGTCGAGGTGACCCTGCCGGATGCGGTCGACCTGTTCCGTTCCCAGCGAGTAGCTTGTGGCGTCGACGTCGACGACGTACAGCGCGTGGACCGTCGCGCCGTACTTCGAGGCGAGGTCGACCGCCTGTTCGACGGCGTACTCCGCCGCGTCGCTTCCGTCAGTCGGAACGAGAATGTGTTCGTACATTGGTTAATCGTCCGCGGGGGACTGGCCCCCGTCGGCGCTCATGACGACGTCTTCTGCGGACTGTTGCTGACCCATCGGTTCGGGGCTGTGACACTGCCGGACCATCTTCTTGATTCGCTCGGGCGGTTCGTCAGTCGCCATCGAGACGGCGATGGTGACGACGAACACGAGCGGCGTGCCGACCAGCGCCGCGCCGATGGCCGGCACGAACTCGGCAAAGAGGTCGCTGAAGTGGAAGATGAGGTCGTTGACCACGGCGGCGACCCAGAGCGCGAGACCGACGCTCATGCCCGCGAGCGCGCCCTGACGGTTCGTGTTCTCCCACCAGAGACCGAGGAAGAACATCGGGAACAGCACGATGGCCGCAAGGGAGAACGCGAGCGCGACCAGTTCGCCGACGAGCGCCGGCGGGTCGAACGCGGTTACCGTCACGATGATGCCGAGCGCGACGATGGTCGCGCGACCGACGAACACCTGCTGACGCTGGGTCGCGTCGGGGTTGATGATGTTCGTGTAGATGTCGTGGGAAACGGCGGACGAGGCGGTGATGAACAGCCCCGCCGTCGTGGCGATGGCGGCGGCGATGCCGCCGGCGGCGACGAGGCCGACGAACCACGTCGGCAGGTTCGAAAGCTGCGCCGCGAGCACCACGATGAGGTCGCCCTCACCGCCGCTCATGCCGCCGTTGGCCGCGAACGTCGGGCCGTACTGGGAGGCGTCGTAGAGGTCGACGCCGAACGCCGCCAGCGCAGGGGCGCTCCAGTACAGGAGCAAGATGAAAAACAGCCCCCAGACGGTCGACTGCCGCGCCGTCTTCTCGTTTTCGACCGTGTAGAACCGCACTAACACGTGCGGGAGCCCGCAGGTGCCGAAGATGAGCGAGAACGCCGTGGCAATCCAGAGATAGAATCCCGCGTTGACGAACGGTTCGGAAAACTCGGTGGAGAGTTCGCCGATGAGTTGACCGTATTCGATGTGCGGGAGGACCGTCGAGTAGCCGCCGGTGAAGCCGACGACGTAGACGGCCGTCAGGAACGCGATGATGAGGATGACGTACTGGACGGCCATGTTCTTCGTCGCGCCCATCATGCCGGAGATGGTCAGATAGCCCACCGTAATCGCCATCATCACGATGACCATCGTGACGTAGTCGGTCCCGAAGACGTACAACCCGACGAGACCCATCCCGCGGGCCTGCCCGACCGAGTAGACGAACCCGATGAGGATGGTCGTCAGCGCGCCGATTGCCCGCGCCGTGTCGGAGTTGAATCGGTCGCCGACGAAGTCGGGTGCGGTGTACTTCCCGAACCGGCGCATCTGCGCGGCCAGGAAGATGAGCAGGACGAAGTAGCCGGCCGTCCAGCCGATGATGAACGCGAGCCCGTAGAAGCCCGAGAGGGCGACGAGCCCCGCTAACCCGAGGTACGACGCCGCAGACATCCAGTTCGCGCCGATTGCCATCCCGTTTTCGATGTTGCCAATCGACCGGCCGGCGACCCACATTCCCTCGGTGTCGGCGACCTTGAACACGTAGCCGATGGCGAGAAACAGGGTCAACATCCCGACGACCATGATAGCCGGCACGAGTTTGAACGAGATGTTGAGCGCCTCGGGGAGCAGGTCGCCCGACTGGAGGAACACGCTCGGCGTCATTCCACGCGCCCTCCGTCGGCGACGGCGGCCTCGCTCTCACTCGTCGAGCGCGTCTGCGAGGCGGTGTGGTCGATGCCGTAGCGCTCGTCGAGCTGGTCGCGCTTGCGGGAGTAGATGAACGCGAGCACGAGCGAACTCGTCGGTGACAACACGGCGACGAGGAAGTAGTGCATCGGGAAGCCGATGACCGGAAGCCGTGCGGTCATCGTCGCCGGTGCGAAGTAGGTGAGCACCGGCGGTCCGAACGTGAGCAGCGCCCACGCGATGAAGCCGGTCCAGATTACTTTCAGATGGTCTCGCATGAACGGGGTGCTCGGCTTCAGCAGGTTCACCTCCCGCGACAGGTAGTCTATCTCGTCGTGTCTCGGAGTCGTACTCCGGTCGGTGCTCGCGTCGTGTGAGTCAATCTCTGACTCGGTAGATTCGCGTGACATGGATTCGTGGTCTGGTGGTTACTCTCGATACGTCGGCCGACGAGGGCCGTTCAGTCGCCCCTCGCGCGGACCTTCGCCGCGATTTCCTCGACGATGTCGGGGTTCCGGAGCGTCGAGGTGTTCCCCAGTTCCGCGCCGTTCGCCACGTCTTCGAGCAGGCGACGCATGATTTTGCCCGAGCGCGTCTTCGGCAGTTCCGGCGTGAACACGACCTGTTCGGGTCTGGCGATGGGGCCGATGGCGTCCTCGACGCCCTCGATGATGCGCGAACGAAGGTCTGCGCCCTCCTCGTACCCGTCTTCGGTGATGACGTAGGCGTAGACGGCCTCGCCTTTCACCTCGTGGTTGCCGCCGACGACTGCGGCCTCCGCGACGCCCTCGACGCCGACGATGGCCGACTCGATTTCCATCGTCCCGAGGCGGTGGCCCGAGACGTTGATGACGTCGTCCACCCGTCCGAGGACGGTGATGTAGTCGTCGCCGTCCACTTTCGCGCCGTCTTCGGGGAAGTAGACCCAGTCGTCGGGGTCGTCGCTGTCGGTGTCGGAGTACTCCGCCCAGTATTCGGAGATGTAGCGCTCGTCGTTGTCGTAGAGCGTCCGGAGCATCCCCGGCCACGGCTTGTTCACCGTGAGATAGCCCGCCCGGCCGGGTTCGACTTCGTCGCCGTCGGTGTCGACGATTTGGGCGTCGATGCCCGGCAGCGGCGGCCCGGCGGACCCGGGTTTCATGTTCTTGACGCCCGGGAGGGTCGTTATCATCATCCCGCCGGTCTCGGTCTGCCACCACGTATCTACCACCGGGCAGTTCTCGTTGCCGATGTGTTCGTAGTACCACTTCCACGCGCGCGGATTGATGGGCTCGCCCACGGTGCCGAGCAGGCGGAGACTCGATAGGTCGCGCGATTCGGGGTATTTGCTGCCCCACTTCATGAACGCGCGAATCGCCGTCGGAGCGGTGTAGAAGATATCGACCGCGTACTTCTCGACGAGTTCCCACATCCGGTCACGGGTGGGGTAGTCGGGCGTCCCCTCGTACATCACTGTCGTCGAGCCGAGTGCGAGCGGCCCGTAGACGATGTAGGAGTGACCCGTAATCCAGCCGATGTCGGCCGAACACCAGTAGGTGTCTTCCTTCTCGATGTCGAGGACTGCGTGGGAAGTCCACGTCGCGTAGGAGAGATAGCCGCCAGTGGTGTGTTTGACCCCCTTCGGCTGTCCCGTCGTGCCCGAGGTGTACATGAGGAACAGCATGTCCTCGGCGTCGCGTTCGACCGGCGCGACGCGCTCGCCGCCCTGTTCGTCGAGAAGGGTATCCCAGTCGTGCTGGTTGCCCTTCAGGTCGTGGTCGAAGCCGTCGTCACCCAGTCGGTCGACGACGACCGTGGCATCGACGCCGTGGTCGACGCTGTCGAGTCCCTCGTTGGTTTTGTCGAGGTGGTCGAGGGGGTCGCCGCGGCGGTAGTAGCCGTCGCAGGTGACGAGGAACCGAGAGTCCGCGGCGTTCATCCGCGTCGCCAGCGCCTCGGCGGAGAATCCGGCGAAGACGACGTTGTGGGGCGCGCCGATGCGGGCGCAGGCCAGCATGGCGATGGGGAGTTCCGGAACCATCGGCATGTAAAGCGTGACCACGTCGTCTTCCTCGACGCCGAGGTCGCGCAGCGCCGCCGCGAACTCGTTCACCTCTCGGTAGAGGTCCTGATAGGTGTAGGTTCGCGTCTCGCCGTGTTCGCCCTCCCACTTGATGGCGACGCGGTTCTTGTCCCCGTTTTCGACGTGGCGGTCCACGCAGTTGTAACAGGCGTTCAGTTCGCCGCCGGTGAACCACTCGTAGAACGGCGGGTTCGAATCGTCCAGCACCTCGTCGTACTCCTCGTCCCAGTCGAGCAGGTCGGCCGCGCGCTCCCAACACTCGGGCCAGTTCTCCTCGAACTCGTCGTAGATGTCGGCGTCCGAGACGTTCGCCTGCGCGACGAACTCCTCGGTGGGTTCGAACTCATCTTGTTCTGCCAGCCGTGCCTCCAGTTCAGCGTCACCCTGTGCCATAGTACGTGCTAACGAGTCTCGACAAAGGGCATAAGTAGGGTAACTAATTATCGAAAATTAACACCACGATTATACATAATGGACTGTGAGCGCGTGTATAGGCTTCAGAGCCACAGATGAACGGTACACACTATTGTCTATAAATTTTGATAAGATATCAATCAATAACGGACGTTCGTGTGCTAATTCGTCGCACGCCTAAGGGTCTAGGGTCGAAGCGCGTTCGTCGGTGTCGTCGTCGAAGAACGCGGTCATGAGTTTCTGCTGTGCGGTTCGGAGGTGCTGGTGGAGCGTCGGCGACGAGATGTCTATCGAATCGGCGAGGTCTTCGGCGGTACTGCCGCGGGGCCACTCGAAATAGCCGGCGAGGTAGGCCGCCCGCAGGACGGACTCTTGCTTGTCGGTGAGTCGCGCCACGAGCGATGCCCGGAAGTCGGCGGTGTTTCGCGTGGGGCGCTCGACCTCCTGTTTCGCGACGAGTTCGGTGGCGGGATACGCGTCGGTCAGGTCGGATAGCACGTCTCGGAGCGGCGTTTCGTTCGAGAACTCGCCGACGAAACGGGCGACGCCGTCCTCCGCGACGAACCGCGAGACGGTGCCGTCGTAGGAGGTGAGCGTCGTAATCGTCGACCCCGCGGAGAGCGCGACTTCGAGGAGCGACTCCGTCCCTCGGTCGCGAATGAGGCGGATGTGCTCGACGGCGTCCGTCGTTTGCAACTCGTCGAACACCGCGTCCGTCGTCGCCTCTCGGACGGTGAGGAAACACAGCAACGACCGCTCTTCGATGGGGACGACGCCGCGGAGCCGAACCGAACAACCGAGGGTCGCGGAGAGTCGAACGAGCACATCCCGTTCGTCAGAGGATTCGAACTCCAGTTGGACGACTGTGTCGGCGAGGAGTAGCTTCCGACGCTCGGCGGCGGCGATTGCCTGTCCGACGTGGCGACCAAGCGTCACCAGTACGTCCGCCTCGGCGTCGGGAACCGCTTGGCCGTCGAGCGCGACGTAGAGCGCTCCATAGGCGGTGTCGCCGTGCGCCAGCGGAACGACCGCAATCGGCCCGGGTTCCGAGTTCGGGAGCGAGTCGGGACGCACCGTCTGCACGTCGCGGGTGTCGCACGCGCGTCGAGTGAAGTCGGTGCCGCGACCGGCGAGCGACCCCCGGACCGCTTCGAACGACATCTCGTCGAGACCGGCGGCGGTGCGCGACGTCCGCGCGTCGGTTTCGCCCGATTCAATCCAAGCGAAACGGTAGCGGTCTGAATCGGTGAGCCGGTCACAGACGGCCTGTTCGACCTCACTTCGCGTGTTCACCGCCGAGAGCGCCGACCCGACGCTTCGCGCGGCTTCGATGACCTGACGCGTTCGGTCGGGGTCGCCGCTGACGGCACGACCGCCGCCGTCGGCGGGGTCCGGCGAGAGCGCATCGAGCACCTCGTCTTCGCTCGGTTCACCGAGGAGCGGCGCGAGGGTCTCGAGACGGTCCCAGCCGCCGATTCGCATGACGACGCTCGGCGGGACGCCGTCGGCGAGCATCGTTCGGGCGAAGTGCCGTCGCAGGTCGCGAGTCGAAACCTCAGCCAGTTCCTCGCGGCCGGTCTCCTCGGCGGCGCGCGTGCCGACCGACGCCACGAGCATCTGGAGACGCCGCGGCGTGACCGGAAGCACTCGCTCCGTCTCGTCGATGCCGGTCGTCGTGACGTACTTCCGAACGTCGTGTTCGACCTCGCTCGGCAGATACGCCTCCCGTCCGTCGGTCGGGACGGCGAGGAAGTAGAGCTCCGTTCCCCCGTGTCGCCGCTGAGTCACGTGTGCGGGTTCGAACCGGCTCATCTCGGCCGGCGTGAGTCCGACTTCCGCGCCGAGACGAAGCACGAGGTCCTCGCGGTACGTCTCGGTCGCCCGTCGCAGTCGCTCGTACCCGTCCGCCGACAGCGGCGTCGGTTCGGAGTTTTCGTCCCGCATCCGTTTCGCAACACTGTCGATAAGCGAACTAAAGCTTCCGATGATAGCACAGAACCGACATGGTGAAAGCGACAATCAGCGTGGAAGTCGCTCCCGAACGATAGTCACTGCGTTTCGCTTAGAGAGAATTGCCCGAAACGTCATCAGCCGTCACGGACGATAGATTCGAGTTCACCGACGATTTCCGGGTTCTGGAGCGCGGACGTGTCGCCGAACTCCTCGCCGTTGGTGATGTTTTCGAGGAACCGGCGCATAATCTTCCCGGAGCGCGTCTTCGGGAGGTCGGGCGTGAAGACGACGGCGTCCGGCGTGGCAATCGGCCCGATGCGCTCGCGGACGTGTGCGGCGATTCGCTCGCGGAGGTCGTCGTCACCGGAGACGCCCGTCTCCAGCGTGACGTAGGCGTGGATGCCGCCCGCCTCGGCGTCGTCGACGCTGACGACGGCGGCTTCGACGACGCCCTCGACGCCGACGATGGCCGACTCGATTTCCATCGTCCCGAGGCGGTGGCCCGAGACGTTGATAACGTCGTCGACGCGGCCGAGGACGGTGATGTAGCCGTCGTCGTCCACTTTCGCGCCGTCGCCGGTGAAGTAGTGCCAGCCGTCCACGTCGAGTTTCGCCGCCTCCTCGCCCCAGCGGTGGCCGTGTCGCAGGGCGAGCGGCATCCCGGGCCACGGGCGCGTGAGAACGAGATAGCCGGCCTCGTCCACGGGGACCTCCTCGCCGCGGCCGTCGACGACCCGCGCGCCGACGCCGGGGAGCGGCGGTCCGGCTGAGCCGGGTTTCATCTTCTCGACGCCCGGCAGAGTCGTAATCATCATCCCGCCGGTCTCGGTCTGCCACCAAGTATCGACGATGGGGCAGTTCCCGTTGCCGATGTGTTCGTAGTACCAGTGCCACGCCCGCGGGTCGATTGGTTCGCCGACGGTTCCGAGCAGGCGGAGGCTCGACAGGTCCCGCGACGCCGGGAGCGACGTGTCCCACTTCATGAACGAGCGAATCGCCGTCGGAGCCGTGTAGAACACGTCGACGGCGTTCTCCTCGATGAGGTCCCAGATGCGGTCTCGCTCCGGGTAGTTCGGCGTCCCCTCGTACATGACCGCCGTCGCCCCGAGTGCGAGCGGCCCGTAGACGACGTACGAGTGGCCGCTAATCCAGCCGATGTTCGCCGTGCAGAGATACGTGTCCTCGGGGGTGAGGTCCAACACCGTCTGCGACGTCCACGCGACGTGAGCGAGGTAGCCGCCGGTGACGTGTTCGACCCGCTTCGGTTCGCCCGTTGTTCCCGACGTGTGGATGAGAAACAGCACGTCGTCGGCGTCGCGTTCGACCGGGTCGACCGCCGCGCCGGCGTGGGCGTCGACCAGTTCGTCGTAGGTGTGCTGTCCCGCGCCGAGGTGTTCGGTCTCCCCGAGGTGCTCGACGACCACCATCTCTTCGAGGTCGTGGGCGGCCTTGAGACGGGCGTCGTCGGCCTTGCTCTTCAGGAAGATGGCGCTCCCTCTCCGGTAGTAGCCGTCGCAAGTGACGAGGAACGCCGAATCCGCGCTCTCCAGTCGCGTCGCGAGTGCGTCCGCCGACAGCCCCGCGAAGACGACGTTGTGGGGCGCGCCGATGCGGGCGCAGGCCAGCATGGCGATTGGCAGTTCCGGAATCATCGGCATGTAGAGCGTGACCACGTCGTCCTCCTCGACGCCCTGCGCGCGGAGCGCGGCCGCGAACTCGTTTACCTCGCGGTAGAGGTCCTGATACGTGTACGTCCGCGTCTCGCCGACGTGGCTCTCCCACTTGATGGCGACGCGGTTTTTCGCCCCGGCTTCGACGTGGCGGTCCACGCAGTTGTAACAGGCGTTCAGCGTCCCGCCGGCGAACCACTCGAACGGGGGTTCGTCGTCCGGAAGCACCGACTCGTACGGGTCGAACCAGTCGAGCGTCGCCGCCGCTCGGGCCCAGCAGTCGGGCCAGTTCTCCTCGAACTCGTCGTAGACCGAGTCGTCAGTGACGGTGGCCTGCTCGACGAACGACGACGGGGGTTCAATCTCCTCGTCTTCGGCCATCCTCGTTTCGAAGTCCGGCCCACGACGGTTCGACATACAGGAGGTACGTCGGCCTCATCGCATTAAAACGTTCGTCGGGGTGGGCGACCCGGCGCGTCGAGCGCGTCCGCCAAGCTTCTTGTGGCAGCCGGTCCCAGCCCACGTATGCCGACACCGTCCCCCTTTTCTCGACGCATCGGGAGCGAGCGCGTCGCGGGAACCCGCGAGTCCGTCATCCGAGAGATGACCCGCGAGGCGCACGAACACGACGCCATCAACCTCTCGCAGGGTATTCCCGACGAGGACGAGACGCCGGCGAGCGTGAAGGAGGCCGCCAAAGGGGCAATCGACACGTCGAGCCAGTACACCATCACCTGGGGGCTGCCGGAACTCCGCGAGGCGGTCTCGGAGCGCTACGCCGACTGGAAGGGCGTCCGCTACGACCCCGAAACGGAGGTCACAATCACCACGGGAACGAGCGAGGCGGTCGTCTCGACGCTCCTCGCGCTCTGCGACCCCGGCGACGGCGTCATCTACTTCGAGCCGACCTACGAGAGCTACATCCCGGCCGTCCAGTTCGCCGGGGGAGAGCCGATGCCGCTCGACATCACAGACGGCCTCGAACTCGACGCCGACGCGCTACGGGACGCCGCCGAGGACGCGTCCATGCTGATTCTCAACCACCCGCACAACCCGACGGGGAACGTCTTCTCGCCCGACGAACTCGAACTCGTCGCGGAAGTCGCCGAGGCGGAGGACCTCGTCGTCGTCACCGACGAGATATACGAGCACATCGTCTACGCCGACGACTACGTCAGCCCCGTCGGAATCGACGGCCTCGCCGGGCGGACCGTCGTCTGCACGGGGCTGTCGAAGACGTACTCCGTGACGGGGTGGCGCGTCGGGTTCGCGCTCGCGCCCGAACCGCTGTCGGCCGAGTTGCGGAAGGTCCACGACTACACGAGCATCTGCGCGCCGACGCCGTTCCAGCGGGCGGGCGTCGAGGCGCTGTCGCTCCCGGCGGACTACTACGACGACCTCTCGAAGTCCTACGAGCGCCGCGGCGAACTGTTGTACGACGGCCTCCGGGAGGTCGGCCTCGACCCCGTGAAACCGGACGGCGCGTACTACATGCTGACGCGCTACCCGGGCGACGACGACGACACCGAGTTCGCCCACAGACTCGTCCGCGAGGCCGGCGTCGCGGTCGTCCCCGGGAGCAGTTTCTACACCGAGGGCTCCGCCGACTGGGTCCGGTTTACGTTCTCCCGCAACGAGGCGACCATCGAGGAGGCGCTGCGGCGGCTCGACGAGAACCGCTTTTGGTAGCTCGGCGGCGGTCCAGTAGCGGCCAACTCAGCCGTCGTCAGGCGTCGTCGGACGACGCCGGACTCGGCTCCTGCGCCGAGTCCCCGGCGCGCTCGACGCCGCGAATCACGAACCGCGCGCCGGCGTCCGCAACGTCCTCGTAGCCGACCGACCAGCCGTGAGCGTCCGCGATGGTGCGGACGATGGCGAGGCCGAAGCCGGTGCCGTCGTCGGCCGTCGTGAATCCGGATTCGAAGAGCTTCGGGCGGTCAGCCGGCGGCACCCCGGGGCCGTCGTCCTCGACGTAGAAGCCCGCGTCGTCGTCGAGTCGGCCAACGGTGACGGTCACGCCGTCGCCGACGTGTTCGATGGAATTTCGAAACACGTTCTCGAACAGCTGGAGCAGTCGGGTTCGGTCCGCGTCGAACGACACGCTCTCTTCGATATCGAGCGTCGCGGCCCCGGTTTCGACGTTCGTCCACGCCTCGGCCGCGACGGCGTCGAGCGAGACCGTCTCGTGTTCGTCGACCGTCCCGCCGCGGGCGAGCGCGAGCACGTCGGCGATGATTTCGCCCATCCGCTCGTGGGCCGACTCGATTCGCTCGACGTGGTCCGGGTCGGGGCGGTCGGCCTCCTTCACCAGTTCGAGGTAGCCCTCCGCCACGTTCAGCGGGTTCCGCAGGTCGTGGGAGACGATGTTGGCGAACGTTTCGAGCTGTTGTTCGTGCTTCCGTCGGTCGGTCACGTCCTGGGCGTTGACGACGACGCCGCCGACGACGGGGTCGTCGAGGAGGTTCCGACACCGGACGTCGAAGATGCGCCACCCGCGGGTCGAACTGCGGAACCGGAGTTCGGCGGTGGCGTCCTCGTCGGGGCGCTGCAACGCCTCCCGAAACGTCTCGATGGCGGCGTCCTCGTCGTCGGGGTGGAGGAACCGCCGCAGCGACTGCACCTCGCTCGGGTCCTCGTCGGTCCCGAGCGTCTGGGCGGCCGAGTCGCTCAGATAGGTGACCGAGCCGTCGGCGTCGAGGACGAAGATGAGGTCGGAGGCGTTCTCCGTGAGCGCGCGGAACCACCGCTCGCGGACGCGGCGCTCGGTGATGTCGTGGAGGATGTGCAGGTGGCCGCGAACCGCGTCTCGACCGTCGGTCACGGCCGACCGGTCGACCTCGAAGTGCCGCGCCTCGCCGTTGTCGTCGACGACCCGCAGTTCCCCGCCGGATTCGAGCGCCTCGACGGTCTCCGGGTCGAACGCGTCGGCGACGGGCGAGCCGAGCGACGAGTGTGAAACGTCGAACAGCGCCCTCGCCGCCGGGTTGCTGTCGGCCAGCCTAGCCTTTCGGTCGACGACGATGACGGGGTCGGCCATCCGCTCGATGACGAGGTCGCGCGCGATTGGGCTGATGTCGAGGATGCGGTACCGCGAGAGCCCGACGGCGAGCAGCGACGACGTGACGGCGAACGAGACGGCGATGGGGTTGGCGGACATAAATGGTCGCAGGAGATAAACGGCGCCGACGACGGCGGGCGTGAGGATTGCGACGAACAGGACGAGCGCCTGTTTCCGGTATATCTGTCGGCTCCGGAGGCAGTGGATACCGAGGACGACGAGCGCGGCCCCGATGGCGACGTAGCTGTAGACCACGTCGGCCCAGAACAGCGGCCCGGGAACGACCTCGGTCGCGGTGATTCCGCCGACGGTCGCAAACGACAGCGACTCCCACAGGAGCGCGTGGACGCCGAGGGCGTTCGTCGTCACTCCCGTGATGGTCAACACGGGCCACACGGCGAGCAGCGCGGCGGTCCGCCGCGAGACCCACCGCTCGTAGCCCGCGATTTCGAGGGCGAAAAGCAGGGTGAAAAACACCGACGATTCCGCGGGAACCGACTCCAAAACGAACCACAGGAGCCGGGTGAACGGCGAGTCAGCGAGGAGGAAAAGCGCCTCGAAAAGCGACCAACAGCCGGCGCTGACCGTGAGGGCGATGAACCACCTACCGCTCGGTTCGTCTCGGTATCGCCACCCGTAGCTCGCGACGCCGGCGGATATCGCGGCCGCGAGGAAAAGCGCACCCACGTACGGTGACAACGAGAAGGTCACTACTACGTCGGTAGCCGACTCGGCTACTTAGAGACACCGGCAGTCGGACGACTGTGGGGTTCTCTGACGGGGAGATTCGCGGTCCAAAGCCTCTTAACTGACCGGTTAGTAAGCCCGACAGAAGATGGACGCAGAGACCAGAGCCGAGATACTCGAAGCGACCAATCGGGCGCTCTGCGAACACGGGTACGCCGGCCTCACGGTACAGCGAATCGCGGACGAGGCGTCGGTGACGAGCGCCGCGATTCACTACCATTTCGACACGAAAGAGGAGCTTTTGAACGCGTTTCTCGACGACTTAATCGGGCGGTTCGAGTCGGAGCTGTCGTGTGAGTCGGCCGACCCGCAGACGCGTCTGGACACGGTTCTCGACGCGGTGTTCAGCCGGAAGAACCCCGGAGCGGACGGCTTTCCCGTGGCGGTCATGGAACTGAAGGCCCAAGCGCCCTACCACGAACTGTTCCGCGAGCGCTTCCTCGACTTCGACGGCGTGATGCGGGAGGTCGTCGCAGACATCGTCCGCGACGGCGTCGCCGGCGGAGAGTTCGACGAGACCGACCCCGAGGAGATTGCGCGGCTCATCACGACCATGAGCAACGGCGCGCATGCCCGCGTCGTCGCGCTCGACGAACACCCCGCCGAGACCCGACGAATCGTCGAGGACGCCCTCGAACTCCACCTCGGCTGGCGGCCGGACGCGAGGGTGGACGAATGAGTCTGTTCAAGGGGCAAGACGAGCTCAACCTCACCGAGGGCGGCATCATCAAGCCGCTTCTCTATCTGTCGCTGCCCATCGTCGTCACGAACCTCCTCCAGACGGCGTACAACCTCGCGGACACGTTCTGGCTCGGCCAGTACTCGACGGAGGCGCTGGCCGCCATCTCGTTCGCCTTCCCGATGGTGTTTCTCCTCATCTCGCTCGGGATGGGGCTGTCCGTCGCCGGGAGCGTCCTCGTCGCCCAGCACACCGGGGCCGAGGAGACGGACAAAGCCGAGTACGCGGCCTCACAGACCGTCACGTTTGCGTTCCTCGGCTCCGCGATGCTCGGCGCGTTCGGCTACCCGCTCGTCCGACCGTTCCTCGATTTCCTCGGGGCCTCGCCGGACGTGTTGCCGGGCGCGACGGCCTACATGCAGGTCATCGCGCTTGGCCTGCCGTTCATGTTCGGCTTCTTCGTGTTCATCTCGCTGATGCGCGGGGCGGGCGACACCATCACGCCGATGCTCGTGATGTTCGGGACCGTCGTCCTCAACGTCGTCCTCGACCCGTTTTTCATCAACGGATGGGCGCTCGGGCCGATACAGTTCCCCCGACTCGGGATTCAGGGCGCGGCCATCGCCACCGTCATCTCGCGAGTCCTCGCGATGGTCGTCGGCGTCGCCATCATGGTGTCGGGGTCCAGAGGCATCCAAATCCACCTCACTGACATGCGCCCGGACTTCCGATATCTGCGGAAGATTCTCCGCATCGGCATCCCCGCCAGTGTCGAGGGGACGGGTCGCGCGCTCTCCATCAACGCGCTTCTCATCGTCGTCGGGCTGTTTTCGACCTCAGTCGTCGCGGCGTTCGGTATCGGGACCCGCGTGTTCTCGGTCATCTTCCTCCCGGCTATCGCCGTCGCCCGCGGCGTCGAGACGATGTCCGGCCAGAACATCGGCGCGGGGAAGTACGACCGCGCGGAGCAGGCGAACTACGTCGCCGCCAAGGGGCTGTTTTTCGTCCTCGGCCTGCTCGGCGTCGCCATCTTCTTCGTTCCCGAACCCATCGTCTCGGTGTTCACCACCAACGCCGAGGTGCTCGACGTGGGCGCGGAGTTCCTGCGATACGTCTCGCTGTCGTTCGGCTTCATCGGCATCATGCGGGCGTTCACCGGCGGCTTCCGCGGCGCGGGCAAGACCCTCATCGCCGCGGTGATTTCGGTCGTCACGCTCGCCGGCATCCGGCTTCCGGTCGCCTTCGTCGCGTCGCAAGGGCTCCTGCCGACCGACTTCTGGTTCCTCGGGAGCACCGACGTTCGGGGCATCTGGATCGCCTTTTTCGTCTCGAACGTCGTGGGCGCGGCCATCGCGTGGCTCTGGTTCCGCCGGGGAACCTGGCGCGAGGGCGACGTGCGCGGGACGCCCGCCGGCGGCGAGTTGGAGAACGACGACGTGGAGCTATCGAGCGGGATGGACTAACGAAGAAGAACGGTCCGGCCGAACCCGCTACTCGGCCGAGATACTGAACCCGGAAAGCGAGTCCTTCGCGTCCTTGACGAACGTGTGTTTTCCCGTGATGCGGGCCGACCCGGTGATGAGCGGCGTCGTCAGCGTCACGCCGTCGCGTTCGTCGGCCGCGATGAGTCTGCCTTCGAAGCGCGTGCCGACGATGCTCTCGTAGATGTACGACTCGCCGATGTCGAGCGCGCCCGCGTCGTGGAGGAGCGCCATCTTCGCGCACGTCCCGGTCCCACAGGGCGAGCGGTCGACCTGTCCCTCACCGAAGACGACGATGCTCCGGTCAACCTCGTCAGGCGTGCCGTATATCTCGGTAATCGAGACCGACCCCTCCTCGCCGGTGAGCGGGTGGACGATATCGAGGCGTTCGTTGACGGCGTCGCGGATTTCGAGGCCCCAATCGACGAACGTCGCCGCGTGCCGCGGTTCGACGGGCAGGCCGAGTTGGTCGCTGTCGACCAGCGCGAAGAAGTTGCCCGCGTAGACGACGTCGACGCGGAGCGGCGAGTCGAGAAACGAGACCGAGACGGTCGCCTCGTCGTAGACGAACGACCGGACGTTCTCTATCGTGACGCGCTCGACGCCGCCGTCGGACGCGTATTCGGGCGTCGCCTCGACGAGTCCGGCCGGCGTCTCGACGCGGACGGTCTCGCGTCGGTCGAGTCGGCCCAGTTCGAGGAGCGCGGAGACGACGCCGATGGTCCCGTGGCCGCACATATCGAGGTAGCCTCGACTGTCCATGAAGAAGACGCCCACGTCCGCGTCGGGGTGGTCGGCATCGACGACGACGGCCCCGAACATGTCGTCGTGGCCGCGGGGCTCTCGCATCAGCAGGTCGCGCACCCAGTCGTGGGTCTCGGCGAACGAGTCCCGGCGCTCCCGAACTGAATCGCCCGCGAGCGCCGAGCGGTCGATGCCGTCGACGACGATGCGAGTCGGCTCGCCTTCGGTGTGCGTGTCGATGGTCGTAAACGACGCGTCCGTGGTGAGGTCGTCGAACGCGAGGTCGTCGCGCTCGCGGACGGAATCGGTGTCAGCGTCGGCGTCGCGCCCGTTCATTCGTCCACCAGTTCGAGCCGGGCGATTTCCTCGTCGGACCAGTCGTAGTGCGGCTCGTCTATCCCCCGAAGCGACCGCACACATTCGTTGTAGCGGCGACGGGCAATCGGCGCGTAGGGGTCGTCGGGGTTCGCGCGAATCCACTCGCGGAGGTCGGAAAGCGCCCGCGGCGAGTAGCTATCGATGTCGCCCTGTTCCCGTAAGAGCGCGAGTTTGCGCTCCTCGGTGCGGAGCGACCTGACGAGGACCGCGGCCGCGACGCCGGGCAACAGGAGGAGCGAAACGAGCATCGAGACCCACGTGAGCGTCGAAAGCGCCATGTCAGTCGTCACCTCCCGGGACCGTCGCGGAACCGGACGGTGGCTCGTCGCCGACGACGCTCATCACGAGCGTGCTCACGACGACGAGTCCGGCCATGAACGCGACGCCGAGCAGCATCAACCGCTGGTTCGCGGTTCCGATGCTGGAGTAGACGCCGTAGCCGAGGATGAACACCATCACGACGGGGATGACGTACTTCACGACCGGGTTCCACCACGGGCCGACGTAGACGCCGGCGTTACGGTTGAGGTCGAGGACGCGGGCGCGCTCGGGACCGAACTTCCACGCGACGAGCGCGATGATAGACAGCGTCGCCAGCGGGAGGCCGAAGCTCCCGAACATGAAGTCCATCCGCCCGAGGAACGCCGACGAGTAGGCGCTCGGGAGGCCGAACAGCCAAATCGCGCCGCAGGACGCGAGTACGGCCCCCGTCCGCGAGAGGCGCGTCTCCTCGGAGACCGTGGTGACGGCAACCTCGGTGATGCCGAGGCCGGAAGTGAACGTCGCGAAGAAAAAGGAGACGAAGAACACGATGGCCCACAGACTCCCGCCGGGGAGTTCGGGGAACACCTGCGCCATCGAGATGAAAAGCAGGTTCGACCCGGCGCTCGGTTCGAGTCCGAACGCGAAGACGACGGGGAACGTGGCGAACACCGCGAGCAGACCGATGCTCGTGTTGCCGATGGCGGTGAACAGGCCGCCGCCGAGCGGCACGTCGTCGTATCGGCTGAGGTAGCTCCCGTAGGTCAGCGCGATTCCCCACCCGAGGCCCGTCGAGAACAGCGCCTGACTGAGCGCCGCGACCCACGTACTGCCGCGGGTGAGATAGCCCCAATCAGGCGTGAAGACGAACGCGACCCCCTCCATGCCGCCGGGGAGCGTGATGCCGCGAATCGAGACCGCGACGAGCGCGACGACGAGCAGCGGAATCATCCACTTCACGACGCGCTCGATGCCCCGGCGGATGCCGAACACGAGGACGCCGGCCAAACCGGCCATCGTCACCGTGTGTATCCCGACGACGAGCGCCGGGTTACTGATAAAGCCGTCCCAGAACGCCTGCGGCTGGAATCCCGGCTGAGTGAACGTCATGAGTACCGAATGGCCGGCGTAGTAGAGCGCCCAGCCGATGATGGGCGCGTAGTACGACATCAGCGCCACGTTGACGATGAGGACCACGAGGCCGAGACCCTGCGCCCGCTTGCTCCCGAGGACCTTCCTGAACGCTCCGATGACCCCGTGGTTCGTGTAGCGGCCGATCATCGTCTCGGCCATCAACCCGGGAACCGCGATGAGATACAACAGGAGAATGTAGGCCACGAGGAAGGCACCGCCGCCGTTTTCGCCCGTCGTAAATGGCATGCGCCAGATGTTGCCCGCGCCCACCATCGCGCCGAGCATCGCCATGAGGAAACCGAACCGGCTTCCCCACTCTTCTCTCGCCGTTCTCGCCTCTGAGTCTGACATGATAATCCTACCCAAACGCTTGAATAGAAGGTAGTTATACGGATGTTCTACTATGGTCGGGGTTGTCAACGAAAGATGTATTGGAACGCTGTTGGGACGATTCGGTAGTTATTGGTAGATACCGGAGATCAGCATGTTTCAGACACCCGAAGCAGAGCCTAAGAGTTCGACATCGAGTGTCAGATAGTGAGAGGTTTTCGACCCGAACAGCCGACCGAACCGTATCATAGTCGGGGATGTGTATATAACCGCGAAGCGGGCACCACCGGTATGGTCACGACCAGCGACGAGCGAGTCGAAGACGACCGGACACCGAGGGACGAACGCGGAACGAGACGCGACTCGGAAGCGCGTCGGTGCGCGTGAGAGACGAGCGGACCGACGAGGTCGAGCGGGCGGTGCTCGCGCTTCTCGACCGCCGAGGCCCGACGCCGATAGACGAGATACTCGCCGAGGTGGACGGCCATCCGATCGAGATAGAACACGCCTGTACCCGACTCCAGCGCGCGGGCGAACTCCGAAGTCGGAGTTGCGGCGTGTACGACCGCCCGAGCGACGACCGCGAGCGGCGACGCGCGCGGTGAACGAGCCCTCACGAGGTGCACCCTCCCATGGACAGACACTAGTATAACTCACCCTCCGCCGAGAATCCAGCTATGAGGAACGCGACCACGGAGCGACTGTCGGGCCAGCGGTGCCCGGAGTGCGACTCGGAGACGCAGGTGAGACACGGAATCGAACGCTGTACGGACTGCGAGTGGCGCGCGCCACAGGGGGCCGACTGACCGCAAAGACGCGGCCGCGACCGCGGACGCGACCCGGCGATCGGACACCACCGTGTCCGGAGTAATCCGGCGGTTTAGTTATCGAATCGAATAACGAGCGTCGTCGACGGCGTTACGTAGTTGACTCCGCATACTGGTTGAGGAGTTTCGCCTCGGCCTTCCGGAGGTGTTCGAGCAGCGTGGTCTTCGAGATGTCGAGTTCGTCGGCCAACTCTCGCGTCGTCGTCTCCCGCGGCCACGCGTAGTAGTCGCGCCGGCAGGCCAGTTCGAACACCTCGCGCTGGCGGTTCGAGAGCTTGTCCAGTTGGTGCGAGACGTGGTTTTTCGCGCCGGCGACCGAGGTAACCTTGGTGACGATGATTTCGGCCTGATTCGCCGCCTCCAGCGAGTCGAGGCGTTCGCGGAGGTCGGCCCGGTCGGCGGTGTCGATGACCGGCCAGTACTCCCAGCCGTCGTCGACGCGGACGGGCGCGTCGTGGACGAAGCCGTGTGACAGAAGCGAGTCAGTCATGCTGTTTTCGGGGTCGTACTCGACCATCAACTCCCGCGTCGTGTTGCCGACGTTCGACGCGCCGTTGTCGAACTCGTGGCGAGGGCTCAACTCCGAGACGGAGTCGGTCAGCCGCGACCGCTCGGTCGCGCAGACGAAGTCGTCGATGTCCTCGACCCGGTCGGCGTAGACCGTGAAGTGTCCCTTGACGGTGTCGTCGGGCGTGTTGTACACGGTGTGAGCGGTGACGCCGGCGTCGACGTTCTCCGTCACCTCCAGCGTCCAGCAGTCCGGGTGCCAGACCTTGAGCGTGAGTCTGGTCGGGCCCGTGAGTTCGGAAGTCGGTGCGCTAGCGTTCGACATACGAGACGGTTACGCCCCCGCGTAGTATATATTCAACCGACCATGGGAGGCCGGTAGTGGAGCGCGACCGACCGTGTTCGTCGGCGGGAGCAGGCCGAGCCGCATATCACATTCGAGAACCGCAAGCCAGTGCGACCGCGGCCACCGGTTAGGGCCCACTTGGTCGGCGGCGGTCACCGGGTCCGCGTTCCGGCGGAGGGAAGCGTTGATAACGACCGCTCGAATAGGGGCGAGTGAATGCCCGCAGACTCTTTAGAGACGTTACTGGACAATCCGGCGATGCGGGAGGCGGTCTCGGTCGTCGTCGAACGGTCGAAACGGGGGACCGAAGAGCTCCGCTGGCGCGACGTGAACGACGCGCTGTCGAGCGGTCAGTGGGGTCGCCTCATCGAGCGGGGCGTCCTGACCGACGCCGCGGCCGGCGGCTTCGTCCTGTCCGACCCGGACCGAATCGCCTCGAAACTGCAATCGCGCGACCCCGGCGTCGAGGGCGGGAGCGACGACGCCGACTCGTCGTGGTCTCGAAGGGACAAGTTCGGCGCGCTCGGCGTCGTCGTCCTGTTCGCTGGCTACTGGAACGCCGGCGTTCGAAACGCGGTCGCCAGCATCGACAACGTCGTGCTCGGGGCGCTGGCGCACTCGATACCGTTCTACGCCGTGGTCATCGTCCTCGCCGCGGCGACCGGCCTCTACTCAACCGTGATGCAGGACCGGCTGAAGGACACGGAACTCCTCGAACGCCACCAGGCCCGGATGGACGACCTGAAGTCGCGCCGGGAGGCGGCGAAAGAGCGCGGCGACGACGATGCGCTCGAACGCATCGAGGCGGAGCAGATGGAGGCGATGGGCGACCAGTGGAGCGTCATGAAAGCCCAGTTCAAGCCGATGGTCTGGATAATGCTCGTCACCATCCCGGCGTTTCTCTGGATGCGCTGGAAGGTCCGCGGCGGCCACGTCGCCGCCGGCTCTGCGCACGTGATTCTCCCGCTCGTCGGCCGAGTGGGCTGGCAGGACGCCGTCTTCGGCCCCATGCCCGCGTGGATCGTCTGGTACTTCCTCTGTTCGTTCGCCGCCAGACAGCTCTGTCAGAAGTTCCTCGGTATCGACCCCTCCGGGACCGCTCGCTCGGACTCGGAGTCCACGACCTCTTCCTGAGCGACGCGAACTGCCCTCGAAACTCGCATCGAGGGGGTTGTGACAACCCCTAAGTGATTTTCAAATCGGTTCGTATAAACCGACGCCGCGACGAGAGTTCGACATGGACCGCGACGAACCCGAGCGGCGAGAGCCCAGCTGCTCGCCCGCGACGACGCCCGAACTCGACGAAAGCGAGATCGAAGCGCTCGTCGAGTACGTCGAAAACGGTCGGGCACGCGGAGCGCCGAGCGGACGCCGCAACAGGGGCGAAAACCGCGACGGCGACGGGGAAGGCGGAGGCGGAGACGGGGGCGAAGGCGACGATCCCGGCGACCGAAGCGGCCACGCGCTCGACCGTGAGGCGGCGATAGAGCGCGTCCGCGGGCCGGACGAGGTGCTCACGCGAGTCGTGCCGCACGCGGGCTACCTCGAAATCCACAAGCGCGCGCCGTGCGCCGAAGGCTGTGCGTCGTGCCCGCACGGACCCGCCGTCTACCACGTCCGGTGGGAGCGCCACCCCGGCGGAGAGGACCGACTCCATTGGATTCTCATCGGCCCCGAGGTCAGCGCGAACTGAGTTTCCGTCGCCGGCTCCGGGGTCGACTCAGCGGTTGAGCGCCGCCCGCGAGGCGGACCGCACCAGCGCACCAGCGCTCGCAGGGGAGACGCATCGCTCGCGTTGTGGAGCATTCGAGTCACTCGCGCGCGAGAAGGCGTGTCTGTGTCGCGTCGAACAGCCGGGCGACGAGCGGCCGCGAAGCGGGTCAGGGGGTGGCACGCGCGAACGCGGCGTGCGTCGTGATGACGCAGCCGCCCGCGACGACGCCGACCCACATCAGGAGGTGACCCGCGCCGGGGTCGAACGACACGCCGACGAGCCACAGACCGATGAGGACGCCCGCGGACTTCGTGGCGTCGGAGAGGCCGCCACGCGCCGCGAGCGGTAACGGGCCGGTACAGGCGACGCCCAACAGGAGGACGCTGACGACGGCGTCGGCGTCGTCCGCCGGGGCCGCGGAACACGACGGCCGCGACGGCGAGCGCCGCCGCCGACGCGAGGTCGGCACCGAGCGTCGTTCGCGCGAGCGAGCGTTCGACCGGCAATCGCGGCTGCGGACTCGTCATGGCTGTCGACCGCGCACCCGCCGACGCGATGCCGAAACAAGGGGGAGTGCGCCGGATGGGGTGTCGCGTGTCGAAGCGGTCAACGGTGGCGACACCGGGCAGGCTAAACCACCGAAGGGGCTGTCAGATCGAAGACGACGGATAGCAGTTGGCCGCTTCGTGGCCGTGAAACACGGCAATCGGTGGTTTGGCGTGGACGCTTATAGTCTTTTTCAAGTACTAACCTTTCGAAACAGCCGACAACCACTTAGTGATTGTCAAACCGAAAACGACACCGCGGCTGCCCGACCACAGCACACCGATGAACCGCGCTTCCGTCGCCCGTTTCGCTCGTCTCGTCACCGCGGTCGGGGTCGCCCTCGTCCTCGCCGGACTCGCCGTGCAGGTCACGACGCTTCGACTCGGAATTCCGCACCTCCAGTGGGGGCTCCGAGCCGCGAGCGACGCCGAGGTGCTGGGCGTCGGCCTCTGGTGGGTCGCCGTCGCCACCCGCCTCGTCGGACCGTGGCGCACTCAACGACGTGTCGGCCCGGAACGCGACCCGACGCGGCAGGCGGTCTACGTCACTCGCGGACTGCTCGACGCGCTGTTGGACCGGGCCGCGCGGGCCGAACCGAGCCGCGAATCGCTGTCGCTCGGCACGACCGCCGCGGGCGAGTTAGACGGGGCGGAGTCGCTCGACGCGACCCGACCGGTGTTCAGCCATTTCGTCCACCCGAGCGCCGGCGCGGCGGTCCGGGGTGTCTTCGGCGTCGACCTCTCGACCGCGCCGGGACGGACGCCGGGGCAGTTCGTCTCGCACCCGTGGGGACCGCTGGCGGCGACGAAGCGCGACACGCTCCGCGAGGTCGTCCTCGTCGCGGTCCCACCGTGGGACGACGACTGCGTGGCCGCGTTCGACCGAGCGGGGCGGCGACGCCCGCTCCGCGTCGTCGACGCCGAACCGAGCGAGTCGTTCGACGAGGCGGTTTCGGCGGCCGGTCCCGCGGCGTCTCCGCCGACACCGACGCCGGCGGACGGATAGTCACCGCATCGATACAGTTATACACGACGGCTGGCCACGACTGACTGAACCGCCGATTCGCGAGCACAGCGACGGCGTCCGGTGCGGAGTCAGTGCGGAGTCCGCGCAGACGCCGCTCGCGTAGTGACGACGCCGGTCGGCGCGACAGACCATGCAATCGCCAACAGCCACTCGCAATCGACCATGAGTTGGAAAGACACCGCAGCGCCAGTGCTGAGTCGGATGCCCGCCGTGGCCCGCCCGGAGAGTCACGTCCCGTTCCGCCGAAAGCTCGGCTGGACCGCCGGGATTCTCGTCCTGTACTTCTTCCTGACGAACGTCACGCTGTTCGGCGTCGGGACCGGGAGCCAGGACGTTTTCGGACAGTTCCGCTCCATCCTCGGCGGGGGACAGGGAACCATCCTCCAGTTGGGTATCGGTCCCATCGTCACCGCGAGCATCGTCCTCCAACTGCTGCAAGGCGGGGACTTGCTCGGCCTCGACACGGACGACCCGGGCGACCAAATCCTCTATCAGGGCCTCCAGAAACTGCTCGTCTTCGGGATGATTGCCCTCCAAGGCCTCCCCATCGTCTTCGCCGGGGGCTACCTCCCGGCCGACCCGGCGGTCGCGAGCGCTCTCGGCGTCGGCGCGGTCGGCGTGAAGTGGCTCATCTTCGCGCAGATATTCGCCGGCGGCGCGCTCGTGTTGTTCATGGACGAGGTCGTCAGCAAGTGGGGCGTCGGCTCCGGCGTCGGCCTGTTCATCATCGCCGGCGTCAGCCAGCGTCTCGTCGGCGGCCTCTTTGCCGACCCCGCCATCGGCGCGTCGACGACCGGCATCGTCTCCGAGTGGGCCCACGTCCTCGCCGGAACCGAGGCGGTCCCGTCGCTCGCGACGGCGGGCGGGGTACAGGCGCTCCTGTTCGGCGTGGGCGGCGTCGTCCCGCTCGTCACGACGCTTCTCATCTTCGGTATCGTCGTCTACGCCGAGAGCGTTCGCGTCGAAATTCCGCTCTCGCACGCCCGCGTCAAGGGCGCTCGCGGTCGCTTCCCGGTGAAGCTCATCTACGCGAGCGTCCTGCCGATGATTTTCGTCCGCGCTCTGCAAGCGAACATCCAGTTCGTCGGGCGCATCCTCAACAGCCAGTGGGCCGGCATGCCCGCGTGGCTCGGCCGGTACACGAGCGGGCAGGTCACCGGCGGCCTGTTCTACTACCTGAACCCGATTCACGCGCCCAGCCAGTGGATGTGGTGGCTCGGGTCGGCATCCCAGGAGCCGTGGCAGATTCTCGTCCGCGTCGCCATCGACCTGACGCTGATGCTCGTGGGCGGGGCCATCTTCTCCATTTTCTGGGTCGAGACCGCCGACATGGGCCCGGAAGCGACCGCGCGGCAGATTCAGAACTCCGGGATGCAGATTCCCGGCTTCCGCCGCAACCCGCAGGTGATAGAGCGGGTCATGGAGCGGTACATCCCGCAGGTGACGGTCGTCGGCGGCGTCCTCGTCGGCCTGCTCGCCGTCATGGCGAACATGCTCGGCACCATCGGCGGCGTCTCGGGGACCTCGCTCCTCCTCACGGTCTCCATCACGTACAAACTGTACGAGGAGATCGCGGAGGAACAGCTCATGGAGATGCACCCGATGATGCGGACGATGTTCGGCGGGTAGCGCGCCGGAACGCACCCGGTCGAAAAACACCCGCATTCTGCGGGTGAGAACCCGGCGACGGCGGCTCGAACGCGGCCCGTCGCCCATCGGGCTTTTTCTATCCGGCCTTCGAGGGTTCACCTGATGGCCGACACGCAATCGACCGCGGGGAGCGGCGACGCTCCCCCTGAGGAGTCGGTGGAAACGGAGCTCTCGCGCGACATGAGTCTCGCCGACATCACGTTCATCGGCGTCGGCGCGATGATTGGCGCGGGCGTCTTCGCGCTGACCGGATTCGCGGCGGGGCTGGCCGGCCCGGCGCTCACGGTGGCGTTCATACTCAACGGGCTGGTGGCGATGTTCACCGCCGTCTCCTACGCCGAGCTCGGGGCGGCGTTCCCCGAGGCCGGCGGCGGCTACCTCTGGGTGAAAGAGGCGCTGGCCGACCCCAACGGCTTCTACGCCGGGTGGATGAGCTGGTTCGCCCACGCAGTCGCGTGCGCGCTCTACGCCGTGACGTTCGGCGTCTTCCTCACCGAGTTCTTCGTGGTGTTCGCCGGCCTACCCGACGGGTTCGTCCTGTTCGGATTGCTCGACCGCCTGCTCGTCGAGAAACTGCTCGCGGTCGCGATGGTGCTCGCGTTCGCGTACATCAACTACCGCGGGGCCGAGGAGACGGGGAAGGCGGGCGTCGTCGTCACGACCATCAAGATACTCATTCTCGGTGTCTTCGTGGCGTTCGGCATCCTCGCGACGGTGCGCGAGCCGAACTGGACCGCGACGTTCCTCGACAGTCCATCGTTCGCGCCAAACGGCCTCGTCGGCGTCATCGGCGCGATGGGCTTCACGTACATCGCCTTCGAGGGCTACGAGATAATCGTCCAGTCGGGCGAGGAGGTCGTCGACCCCGGCACCAACGTCCCGAAGGCGGTGTTCTACTCGATGGCAATCGTGGTCCCCATCTACGTCCTCGTCGCCTTTGCGGCCATCGGCGGCATCGACGTGACCGCCGAACTCGCGAGTCGCGCCGGGCTCTCGACCGCCGCGCCGACGTGGCAGGTCCTCGGGAACCTCGGTGAACTCGGCATCATCGAGGCCGCCGGGCAGTTCGTCCCGTACGGCGTCCCGCTCCTCCTGTTCGCCGGGCTCGCGGCGACGATGAGCGCGCTCAACGCGACCATCTACTCCTCGTCGCGGGTGTCGTTCGCCATGGGCCGCGACCGCGTCCTTCCGGGCTTCTTCGGGCGCATCCACGGCGACAAGCGGACGCCCCACTGGGCAATTGGACTCTCGGCGGTCCTCATCGGCCTCATGGCCGTGTTGCTCCCCATCGAGAGCGTCGCGGCCGCCGCCGACATCATGTTCATCTTCCTGTTCATTCAGGTGAACTGGACCGTCGTCAAGATGCGGGCGACCCACCCCGACCTCCCGCGGACGTACGAGATTCCGTACATGCCGTGGCCCCCGCTCGTCGGCATCGTCCTCCAGTTCATCCTGACGCCGTTTTTGCTCCTCGAACTCGGGCTGACGCCGGGGCTCGGCGCGGGCTCCGAGGGCTTCGTCGCGCTCGTGACCACGGCCGTCTGGATGGCGCTCGGCCTCGTCGTCTACTACGGCTACTCCGAGGGCAAGGAGGCCGAAAAGCTCGAAGCAGAGACGCCGACCGTCGTGACCGAACGCGCCCCCGAGCGGCGCGAGTCGCAGGTGCTCGTCCCGATTGCCAACCCCGACAACGCGGCGCAGTTGATGCGGACCGCCATCGACGTGGCTCGCGACCGCGACGCAGAGATTCTCGTGATGAGCGCCGTCGAGGTGCCGTCGCAGACGCCGATTTCGGAGGGGCGGCGGTTCGTCGACGAGAAGCGCGAGACCATCGCCGCCGTGATGGAGCTGGCGACCGACGCCGACGTGCCCGTCAGCGGGACGGTCAGGTTGGGCCACGACGCCGGAACGGCCATCCTCAACACCATCGAGGAACACGACAGCGACGCGGTGTTGATGGGCTGGCGCGGCCGGGGTCGCCGCCGCGACTACATCCTCGGGAGCAACGTCGACGAGGTCGTGACCAAGGCCCCCTGCGACGTGCTCGTCGAGCGCATCGGCCCGACGGACGGCGAGGTGGACTCGATTCTCCTGCCGACCGCGGGCGGCCCGCACGCCGAACTCGCCGCCGAGGTGTGCCGCGCCATCGCGCGGACCAACGACGCCGAGATTCACGTCATGAACGTCGTCGCGGCCGACGCCGGCGAGCGCGACCGCGAGGACGCCCAGCGCCGGGTGGACTCGACGGCCGCGGCGCTCGGTGACGACGTGTCGGTGACGACCTCGGTCCGCGAGGGCGACGACGTGGCGGCGACCATCGTCGCCGCGACCGAGGCGTTCGACCTGACGGTCATCGGGGCGACCAGAGAGGGACTGCTCCAACAGCTCGTCTTCGGCGCGATTCCGGAGACGGTCGGCCGCGACGCCGCGAGCACGGTCATCATGGCGAAGCGCGACCTCGGGGTTATCTCGTGGGTGACGCGGTGGTTCGAGCACCGGCGCGACGACTACCACGTCCCGAACAGTGGCGGCGAGTGAGCGGTCTCACTCACGCCACGGAAGCAGTCGCGCCGAGAGCGCGAACAGCGCGACGGTGAAGCCACAGAGGATAGCGAGGTCGAAGACGGCGGTCAGGAGTTCGCCGCCGGCGACCGTGGTGCGCACGCCGCGCGCGAAGTAGGTGAGCGGGAGCGCGTCGATAACCGGGCGGAGCGCCGCCGGAAGTCTGGAGGCGGGGACGAACGTGTCCGCGAGGAGGACCATCGGGATGCCGACGGCGTTGCTGGCGGCGATGACGCCGTCTTCGGAGTCCGCGAGCGAGCCGACGAGGGAGCCGAGCCCGCAGAACAGGGCGATGCCGACGACGAGAAAGGCGACGACCAGCGCGTCGCCGCCGAGCGAGGGGGCCGCGCCGAGGTCGCCGACGGCGGCGAGGACGCCGACAAGGAAGACGCCCGCGAGGCCGATGAGCGCGACGTTCACGGCCGCGTGCGCGGAGAGCCACTCCAGACGCGAAAGCGGCGTCGTCGCCAGCTTCTCGAAGCGGCGGGACGCCCGGTTTCGCGCGACGGTGCTTCCGACCCGCGACAGCGGCGTCAACACGACGACGACGCCGAGATACGCGGGCAGATAGTAGGTGTCCGAGCGGGAGAACAGGCCGCCGGTCGCGCCGGTCTTCACGAGGACGCCGAAGATGAGGACGATGAAGACGGGGAAGAAGAACGTGAAAAAGACCGCCGTCCGTCGCCGGAGAAAGGCGCGCGTCTCGGCGACGGCCTCCGAGCGGACCCGTCGGGCCGCCTCGGCGAGGGCGCGCGACCGACCGCCGTCGCCCGTCCTTTTCGTCTCGGCCGCCGGGGGCGTCTCGTCCGTTCCGCCCGCCTCCGTCGCGCTCATCGCGTCACCCCCGCGTCGCCAGCGACGCCCGCCGGACCGGCGCTCGCGATGCAGTCGTGGCCGCGCTCGCTGGCGAGGTTGAGGTACACGTCCTCCAGCGTCGGGCGGACGAGGCTCACTTCCTCGTAGGCGACAGCGGCCGCGTCGAGATGGTCGAGCATCGCGGTCAGGTCGTCGGGACCGGCGTCGAAAAAGCGGTACTCGTAGTCGCCGTACCGGCGGCCGTCGAGGGGCGTCGCGTCGAGGTCGAGCGCGCGAGGTCGCTCGGTCCGGACCGCGAGTCGGGTCTCGCCGCCGAAGCGCTCGACGAGGTCCCGCGGCGGACCGACGCGGACGAGTTCGCCGTCCGTGAGGAGTCCGACGCGGTCGGCGAGGTGTTCGGCTTCGGCCATGTAGTGCGTGGTGAGCACGACGGCGGTCCCGTCGTCGGCCAGCGAGTCGACGAGGTCCCACACGTCGCGGCGGCCCGCGGGGTCGATGCCGGTGGTCGGCTCGTCCAGAAACAGGAGCTCGGGGTCGTTGACGAGCGCCGCACCGACGCAGACGCGGCGCTGTTGACCCCCCGAGAGGTCGGTGTAGGCCGTCGCCGCGTCCTCGTCGTCGAGGCCGACCCGGTCGAGCACCTCGTCGACCGGTCGCGGGTCGGGGTAGAGCCCGGCGTAGTAGGAGACGAGTTCGCGGCCCGTGAGCCGCCGGTGAGGCGAGAACTCCTGCGGGAGCACGCTCAGCCGCGAGCGGTCGACCGCGGTCGGGGACTCACCGAACACCCGAATCGAGCCCTCGGTCGGGGTTCGCGTCCCCGTCAGCAGACCGATAAGCGTCGATTTCCCGGCTCCGTTCGGACCGATGAGCCCGAACACCTCCCCGTTGTGAACGTCGAGCGACACGTCCCGGACCGCAACAGTGTCGCCGTACTGTTTCCGCACGGCCGTCGCCGTGACCGCCGGGCGCGTCGACTCGGCGGCCGCGTGTCTGGACATACTCGTGTTCGAGTCGATATTGACAACGGCTTAGTCCTTGTCAAATAGGCCGGATACGTGTCGGTGACACAACTATATCAACCGTCGGGACGACCGTATCGTAGACAATGCCAAACCGGCGACACCGGCGGACGGCCCCGACGCACCGCGAGTTGCTCTCGGTGACCGACGAGTTAGCGCTCGCGCGGAAGGGAGAACGCATCCTCGAACGCCGACGCGACAGTCTCGTCTTCGTCCTCCTCGACCTCTTGGACCGGTGGACGGAACTGCGCCGCGAGACCGACGAGGCGTTCCGCGAGGCGACGGACCTCCACGTCTGGGGCGCAGAGCGGGAGGGCGAAATCGCGCTTCGCACGCTCTCGGAGGCGCGGAGCGCTCACACGGAGCTCATCATCTCGGAGACGAAGCTCGTCGGGCTGACCGTCCCGTTCTTTCTGAGCACGTCGGCGCGGCGGTCGCTCGACGGGCGAGGGTACGGCGTCCTCGGTACGAGCGCGCTCGACGACGAACTCGTCGGCTCCTACGAATCGGTCGTGGAGGACGCCGTCAGGCTGGCGGAGATGCGGGCGGTTCTCCTGCGCCTCCTCGCGGAGATTCGGCGGCTCCGGCTCCGCGTCAACTACCTCACCCAGCGGCTCATCCCGGAGTTGGAGGTGGAAAAGCGGTATATCCGCCGGTACCTCGACGAGCGCGAACAGGAAGAGCGCTTCCGACAGTTCCGGACCAAACAGCGCAACGAACGACGGCAAGCGGAGCGACGGGAAGCCGAGCAACGAAAAGCAGAACAGCAAGAAAACGAGCGGGGGGTGGAGACGCGACGAACCGACGGCGGCGACCGCGACTGAGACGAGGTCACCCGCCAAGCGTAGTCTTATTACCGTCGCGCCACCAGTTTCGTGCAACGAGACAATGTGCAAGGTCGACGTGGCAATCGAACGGTACGGACTCGCCGCGCCGACCGGCAGGTACGACTCCGTCGACGACTATCTGCTGGCGCGGTGGACCGGGGCCGGCGGCGGCGAAAGCGAGGGGTACAAGTCGCTCACGACGTGGTTCAACAAGCGACTGCTCGCGCGCGTCTACGAGCGGAACGGTCGCGACGTGACCGACGTACGCCTCGACGCGGAGTACGAGGCACTCGTCGGTGACGACGAACTCGACTACGGCGACGTGGCCGCGGACCTCGCCACCGACGACATCGACGCCGACGAGGTGACGGGCGCGATGGCGTCGTGGAGCACGATGCGACGCCACCTCAACGACTGCCTCGACGGCGAGAAGCCGACCGTCGAGGCGTCCTCGGACTGGGAGCGAAACAGCGTCGATATCGCGCGCGAGACGGTCGCAGAGAAGGCCGAGTCGGCGCTCGCGTCGCTGGGGAAGAAAGGGCGACTCGCCGGAGCCGAGGACGCCGGCGTCGACGTGCAGGTGAAGGTGTCCTGCGCGGAGTGCCCGACGCGGGTCCCGCTCGAAGACGCGCTCGACCGCGGGTTCGTCTGTCAGGAGCACCACGCCGGTGCCGACGAAATGGCCAAGGAGGCCGTCGGCGAGACCGGCGTCGCGCCCGACGGCGGGGCCGACTCGGGCGGGCGGCTCCGGGCGGTGCTCCCCATCGGCGCGCTCTCCAGCGCCGGCCTCGCGCTCAGCGAGTACACCGGGACGGCGCTCGAACTCGTCGCGGCCGCCGGAATGGCATGAGCTGGCACCTCGACGTGGAGCACGTCGCCGGGATTCGGCGCGGGAGCGCGACGCTCGAACCGGGGTTGAACGCCGTCCGCGCGAGCAACTGGCAGGGGAAATCGAGCTTTCTCGCCGCGATAGCGACCGTCCTCGGGACGGCGTCGCCGCTGACCGAGGGCGCGACCGAGGGGCGCGTCTCGCTTTCGACCGACGACGGAGAGTACGCGGTCGAGTTGGCCCGAGACGGGGGGCGCGTCCGGACGACCGGCGAGCCGTATCTGTCCGACGAGGCCGACCGCGTCTGCGCCGACCTGTTCGCGTTCCTCGGCGAGGAAAACGAGATTCGGCGGGCCGTCCGCGAGGGTGACGACCTCGAACCTCTCCTCACGCGACCGCTCGATTTCGAGGATATCGACGCGAACATCGCCGAGGCGCGCCGCGAGCGCGACCGCGTGGACGAGGCGCTCTCGGAGGCCGAAGACGCGGCCGACCGCCTGCCGACGCTGACCGGACGGGTGTCGGAACTCGAAGCCGAGGTCGAGGAGTTAGAGGCGAAGCGCGCGGCGGCCGACGCCGCCGGCGAAGACGAGACGCGCGAGGCGCTCAGCGACGCCCGCGCGGAGCGCTCCCGCGTCAAGAGCCGCATCGACCGACTCGAATCGACCGCCGGGCGGGTCCGAGAACAACTCGACGCGCGCAACGAGGAACTCGACGGACTCGACGTGGAAGACGACGAGGAACTGGCGCGCGAACTCGACGCGGCGAAGCGGGAACTCAACCGGCAGGAACGCGATATCGAGCTTCTTCGGGGCGTCTACGACGCGAACCGCCGAGTCGTGGCCGAAGACCGGACCGAACTGCTGACCGACGTGACCCACGGCCTCGTCGACGACGAACTCGCGTGTTGGGTCTGCGGTGCCGAGACGGACGCCTCGTCGGTGACCGAGCGGCTCGACGCCCTCGCCGAGCGTATCGAACGCCGAACCACGGCGGCCGAAGCCAGCCGAGAGCGCGTCGAGGAACTCACCGAGCGCGTCGAGTCGCGCGAGAAGCGACGCCGACGCGAACGGGAACTTCGGACCGAACTCCGAGAGCTCCGCGAGCGCCGGTCGGACCTCGAACGCCGCCTCGACGACGCGCGCGAACGCGACGCCGAACTCGCCGAGCGTATCGACGACCTCCGCGAGCGAATCGAATCAGACGCCGAACAGGTGACCGACATCGAAAGCGACCTGAAGTACGCAAAGGCGCGCCTCGACGACGCGAAATCAGAGCTCGAATCGGCTGAGACAAAGGCCGAAAAGCTCGAATCGCTGCGTTCACAGCGACAGTCGCTGACCGAGGAGATAGCCCGCCTCCGACGGCGGAAACAAAAGATAAAGAAAGAGACACGAGACGCGTTCGACGACGCGATTCGCGACATCGTCCCGCTGTTCGAGACGGGATTCGAGAGCGCGCGGCTGACGAGCGAGTTCGACCTCGTCGTCGCCCGCGACGGCCGCGAGGCGTCGCTCGGCGCGCTCAGCGAGGGCGAGGTCGAACTCCTCGGGCTGGCGACGGCGCTCGCGGGCTACGAGGCGTTCGACGTGGCCGAGCGAGTCCCGGTCATGCTCGTGGACCGCCTCGGCGGCATCGCCGACGAGAACCTCGGGCGATTGACCGACTACCTCTCCGGGAGGGCGACGTATCTCGTCATGACGGCGTATCCCGAACACAGCGCCGTTGCGGGCCGCGATATCGACCCCTCGGACTGGTCTGTCGTCTCGGACTCGGCTGCACAGTGAGCCGAGTGCCGAGACACCCGCGACCGGCTCACTCCAGCGTGAGCGAGAACCCCCACGTCGCCTCCCGTCTCTCGTCGTCGGACCCCGAGAGCCCGCCGGTGGCGAAGTCCGCCTCGAAGCGGAACTCCCCGACCGGGAGACAACTCGCTTCTTCGCCCTTGGACTGGGCGACGCCGTAGAGGTCCACCAGTGCCGACTGTGACTCGCCGGGTTCGAGCGAGAGAACCCGGTACTCATCGGTCACGGCGATGTTGTCTTCGAGCCGCCAACAGCCCGCCTCGACGGGGTACTCGCCGCCCGCGGGGAGGAAGATGAGGTCGTTCGTCGCGTCCGAGACGTACTGGAAGAGGACCGTTCTTCCCTCACCGACCTCGACGACCTCGTCGCCGGTGTTCGTCAGCGTGATGCGGACCTGCGGCGGGTGCTCGTCGGTCGCGAGGTCCTCCGTTATCTCGATGTCGTGTTCGACGGGCACGTCGGGGGTGTCGTCGACGCTGACCAGTGAGATGCCGGGACCGCCGGACGGGCGGGTGCCGCCGGCTCCGTCGTCGGTGCCGTTTCCGTCCGGAAGGTCGTCCGTCGTGTCCGTCGGCTCGTCGGTCGTGGGGTCGTCAGTCGGCGTGTCCGTCCGTTCATCGTCAGTCGGCGTGTCCGTCCGTTCATCGTCAGTCGGCGTGTCCGTCCGTTCGTCGTCAGTCGTCGTGCCGTCGTCCGACGCGCCGTTGCCGACACAGCCGGTGAGGAGGCCAAACGAGAGGAGGGCGGTCGAACCGAGGACGGTGCGTCGTGTCAGGGACATACCTGGAAGTCGTCGCGGACGGAAATAACCCTACGTGAGAGTCAAATCGCGATTTGAGTCACGGGGCGGCGTCGCGGTGGCGGCGGTAGTGCTCCCACTCCGCGTCGGTACCGTAGTGGACGACCAAGTCGGTTGCCGTCCGTTCGGCGACACCGGACGCGCGCCTGAGCGCGGCCGTGTCCCGTTCGAGCACCGCGGCCGCGACGGCGTCCGCGCTCCCGAAGTGGTCGAAGAGCGCCCGCGAGACGCGGTCGCCGGCGTTCGGGACCGGCGCGCAGGCCGTCCGGATGCGCGCCCGCTCGGCCCGGTCGTCCACGCGCTCGACCCACGTCCGCGTCCACGCGGCGACCGCCCCGCGCTCGGCGTCGGACGCCGGCGGGTCGAACTCGCGGACCGAGTCGTCGACGACCCCGCCGAATCGGGCCGAGACGGAGAGACCGCCGGGGTGCGGGAGGACGTGGACGCCCGGCGAGTCGCCGGAGTCGACGCCGACGAGCACCGCGGGGACGGCCTTCTCGAAGCGGAGCGCGAAGTTCGCCGGCCGCGGCTCGCCGGGCGGGTAGATGACCCACTCGTCGCTCGGCAGTTCGACGCGCTCCGGAAGCCAGCCGAGCGCGTCGCTCTCGGCCGGGGTGGCGTCGTCAGTCGCCGGGTCTGTGTCGCGTGTCACGTCGGTCCCTCGGTCCGGGGCGTCGGCAATCGACGCCCCGACGTTCGTCGGGTTGAGGGTCCGACGGAGAACTGATAAGACACGCGGTTGTGACTGACGCGCGACGCGGAGTGTCGCTCCCGACGACAGCTCACGGCCCGACCCCACGACGCGATTACTCACACCCGGTCGCTCAAGTATGTCGAGCACGAACGCGTCTCTATGCCCGTCGTAGAAGTCAATCTCCCGGACGAACTGCTCGTCGAGTTCGAACAGCTCGTCGACGAAGAGTTCATCAGCGAAGAACAGGCCGTCGAGGAGCTCCTCTCGATGGGAATGGACGCCTACGGTGCCCCCGTCGACGACGAGGACGGCGTCCAGTCCGACTTCGTCCAGAGCGCCCAGAACAACCTCTTCGACACCGCCGGCGACCCCGGCGGCCTCGACGACGACGTGCTCTGAGGCGGCGGTCAGGCCGCGCCATCTGAGTCGTCGCCTCGCGCGGCACCGCGCCGAACTGCTAACTGTTCTTTGTCTTTCGGTCGAGAGCGACTTCCTCGCCAACTCGGTCGGTTCGTCCCGGGGCGACAGTTTTGCCAGTGCCCCGGTATGCTGTGGATAACCGACCCGAAACCGTCGGATTGCTCGACGTTCACGAATCGAATCCGGTTCGTCGCGTCCGAATCCACAGTTCGGTCGCCACGGAGATGCTCGCCCGACGGCGCGGTCCGACCCCGTCACGGGTGGACGAGGGCGGCCTGGTCCCCGAGCCACCCGGGACAAATCGGCTCCCGTCACCGACCCCGAATCCGTTAGCAGACCCATACTAATTCGGTCATCGCGCGACGGTTCAAGCATGTCCAAACGCGCGAACGCCCGGGAATCGGTACTCGTTCCGTCGGGCAACTACACCTGCGTCCGGTCGCTCGGCGAGCGGGGCGTCCACACGGTCATGGCCTCCGAACACGACGACACGCCGGCGGCCTCGTCTCGCTTCTGCGACGAACTCGTCCGCATCCCCGCGCCGAAAGACGACCTCGTGGCCTACAAAGACGCCCTCGTCGGTATCGCCGCCCGCCCGGACGTGAAGACCGTCATCCCGACGCGACCGGAAGACGGCTACGTCTTCTCGAAGTACCGCGACGAGTTCGAGCAGTACGTGGACCTCGTCGTCCCCGACTTCGAGACGCTCCGCCGGGTCCACGACCGAGCGCTCCTCTACGAGGCCGCCGTCGAGGCCGGCGTCCCCATGCCGCGGACCCGCCTGTTCAGCGAGGTCGAGGCGTTCGACGAGCCGTCGATTATCAAGCCGCGGTACAACGTCGTCGCCGGCGAGTACGTCGAGAGCTACGACCCCCACGAGTACGACATCGTCAAGAGCGTCCGCCACGTCCGGCCCGGCGACCGACCCGACGCCGACGAGATATACGCCGAGATGAAACACGACCCCATCGTACAGGACTACGTTCCGACCGAGGACAAGTACATGTTCGCGGCGCTGTACGACCACGGCGAGCCCCTCGCGACGTTCCAGCACCTCCAGATTCGAGGGAACTCCTACACCGGCGGCGGCGGCGTCTACCGGACTTCGGTGTACGACCCCGAACTCGAATCAGTCGCGCGAAAGCTCCTCGGCCACATCGACTGGCACGGCCTCGCGTGCATCGAGTACCTCAAGGACGCCGAAACGGGCGAGTTCAAACTCATCGAAATCAACCCCCGGATGTGGCAGTCGCTGCCCTCGACCGTCCGCGCCGGGGCCGACTTCCCGTACTACTACTGGCTCCAGGCGACCGGGCAGAAACACCGCATCGAACCGGGCTACGAACTCGGCGTCGGCACCCACTACCTCTGGGGCGAACTCGGCTACGTGCTGAGCGTCCGCCGCGACGACTCGCCGCTCGTCGAGCGCCCGTCGTTCCTCAAGACCGTCTGGGAGGTCGGCGCGTCCATCTACCGCGAACCGAGATTCGACCTCGCGCGCCTCGACGACCCGGTCCCCTTCGCCCGCTACGTGCACCACGCGCTGTTCAACCGGGGCGACGACGATGGCGACGAGGGAGTGACCGCCGGCCGCGACCGCGGCGGCGACGGGTCAGAAGAACCGAGGACCGGTATCACGCTGACGCCGGGACTCAACGTCAGGGGCCGGTGAGTCATCCGGGTGTCATTACCCGGGCGCCCGCTGCGGCGCTGTGGAACGCCGCGGAACACGGGTAGCAGTCGGTTCGCGTCAGGAGCGCGCCTTCGCGCGCTCGTGATACCATCCGCCGAACGCGCCGAGTGGAACGACCAACCAACCGGCAGCGATAACGGCGAAAACCACGCTCACTGGCAGCAGTAGCGCGGTGAAGACGACCGCGTCCAGTAGAACCATCTCACCGCGGGTGAAGTTCGAGACGCCGACGAGGAAGGCGGGCCCGAATCCGCCCGTGACAAGACTTCCGAGTGCAGTCAGCCCGCCGAAAAGCGCACCGTATCGTTGGCGGTCGTCGTCGGGTCGCAGCCGTCGCCAGAGTAGCGTGCCCACGATAAATGAGGTCGGTATCGCTACCGGGACGGCCACCAGTCCGAGACCGAAGACGAACCCGAGCGTCCCGTTCATCGCGCCGACGAGAGTCAGCAGCACCGCAGCACCGAACCAGAGGGTGATTGCCAACAACCCGGTTGCAGCCATCGCTATCCCGCCGCCGACGTCGTTTCGCCCGGCGTACGGGAGCCGTCCGGGACCGTACCGATGACAGAGCCGAACCATAGGTCGAACTGCGGCGCACGTCCGGATAAATGTTATTGCAAATACACTTATCGGGTTGCAGCGGAACCGAGGGACCGGTATCACGCTGACGCCGGGACTCAACGTCAGGGGCCATTGAGCGGACCGCTCGTTTCTCTGTCGGCGCTCGTCGCGGCGCTGTTAAACCTAGCGGTACCCCGGTTCGATGCGGTCGACGAGCCCATCGAAATCCGTGTCGAAACTCAACACGGCGTCGATGCCACGAGACTCACACAGCGAGACGATGGTCGCGTCGGTGAAGCTGAGGTCGTGGTCCTCGTATCGACGGAGCGTCTCCAGCGACGCCCGGACGTCGTCCGGTTCGACGTGAAGCGTCTCGAACACGTTCGGAAACGGGTCCTCGCCGAGAATGCGACTGGCGACGGTGTCCGCAGCCTCGAACGAACCCGTTCGAGCGCGCGTGAGCGTGACCGTCTCGTCGAGAACGTAGTCGTTCGTGTACGGCTGTCCGAACTCCCCGTCGAACAGTTCGTCGAACGCGCTGACGGCTTGGTCGTGCCGGTCGGCATCCGTATCGTGGTGGGCGAAGAACACGCCGGTGTCGACGAAGACGCTCATCCGTAGAGCACGTCGTCGATGTCTTCTTCCGTCGTCGTGACGCCGGACGAGACCATCCCGTCGTGGAACTGTTCGCGCTCGGACTCCGAAAGCGGGACGCGCTCCTCGCGGAACGAGTCGATGAGGTCCGCCTTGGACTCGACGGCGTTCTCGACGAGTCGTGCCAAGACCTCCTGCTGCGTCACTCGTTTTCCGGTTTGCAGCCGAATTTCGGCCTGTAACCGTTCGAGGCGGGATTTCGTGTCGTCGTCCATCTTCACCGACGTGGCCATATCCGTTGGTAGAACATGCTACTGGGTAAGGTTTGCTACCAGTCCGACGGGAGGGATACGGACCGACGCCCGCTCACTCGTCGCGGAACGCGCAGGTGGCGGTGTAGGACACGTCGTCGAGCGCGAGTTCGACGCCCCGGGCCCGGGTCGGCGGGCCGCTGACGTTGATGCTGGAATGCTCGATAGCGCAGTCGGACGCGCGGTTGACGAGCACGCCGCCGACCCGGCCGTTCGGCAGGTAGATACAGCTATCGACGATGCGAGAGCCGTTTCGGTTCTCGTCGACGACGACCGCAGAGCCGTAGGGCTGACTCTCGCACGCCCCCGAGATGGTGACGTTTTCGAGGACCACCCCCCACGGCTCCCGCGCGATGTCGGTGTCGACCGGGCCCGCGTAGATGGTCTGGACGCCGGTGTCGTTGATGATGCGGCAGTTACGCATCGTGAAACCGCCGTGGCTCCCGTAGGTCGGGACGGTGATGATGCCCGGCGAGGACGGACTCGACCGGTAGACGAAGTCGCAGTCCTCGATGAGGACGCCCGTGTAACCGTGTCCCGTCGAGTCGATGCGGAGCCCCTCGGGGCTGTCGAGTCGGTCCCCATCCCGGGCGTGCTCGTTGAGGTTGTCGGCGTCGACGATGACGGTCGCACCCTTAATCCACGAGGTCTTAGTCGGGTGGTCGCCCGCGGAGATGCGCATGTTGGTGTTGTCGTTGTTCTTGAACAGTCCGCCCTCGACGCGGAGGACGCCGCGGGTGTGGGTCGCGCGGAACGACGACGACCCGCGCTGTTCGATGTGGCAGTCTATCATCCTGACCTCACCGACCGACCGCTCGGTGATGCGAATCCCGGCGACGCCGTTCGGGTAGCCGGGGAGTGCCGCGCCCTCGCGCATGTAGACGCGCCGGATGACGTTGACGCCCTCGACCGAGGTGCAGTCGAACAGCAGTAGTTGGTCGCGCGCGTGGCTGTCGGTGGGAGTGCGGCCGAGCCACTCGACGTCCTCGATGAGCGCGCCGTCGTCGTTGGCGAGCCAGATGTCGGCGCTCGTGGTGTCGTCGTCGGTCTGCTGGATGGAGAAGTTCTTCAGGACGTGGTCCGTCCCGCTCGTGATGCGGAGCATCCGGAACCGCTCGCCGGGGTCCGCCGGCGGGAAGACGAACTGCACGTCCGTGTGCGAGTCGCCGAGGCCGACGAGTTGGAAGTTCGAGACGCCGCGGTCCCAGTCGTGCTCGCGGGTGATGAGGTACTCGCCCGGCGGAAACTCGACGGCCGTATCGTCGCCGTACGCCCCGTCGAGGATGTCGTCGACCGGCTCTTGGCCCGTCGGGTCCATCCCGAGGTCGTCGACCGCGTCGAAGACGGTGAGTTCCGGCTCCGGCGTGGGCGTCTCCTCGGTCGGCCTCGGCGTCTCGGTCGGCGTCTCCTCGTCCGGCGTGTTACAGCCGGCGAGCGCGGCCCCGACGCCGACCGCGCCGAGCGTCCGCAGATAGGTTCTGCGCTTCACCGGCGGGGAACCTCCGTGCGCTCGCGGCGTTCCGGGCGACTATCGGGCGCCCGTCCATCGGCGTCGAGTCGTCTCGAAGGGCGAGATGAAAGCGGGAGAGAGAGGGACCAACATCGGTTGCACATGTTTCCCGTCAGTTGGACGGGGAAGGTGATTGGTAAACGGTGTGTAACCGCGGCTGACGGCGCGAGGGGCGCGGAATCAAGGCTCGTCGGTGGCGGCGAGTCCGGGGAAGGAGACGTACGAAAACACGGGACAAAACCGGCGTCGCCGCAGTTTTCGACGCGTTCAGTCCGGGGCGACGGAAATTACGAGTCGCATTACTATCCACTCGTGGCGACAGTTATCCGTATGAATCTGTCACGGCGTTCATACCTCGGACTGGGCGCCGCCGTGCTCAGCGGCTGTGTCGCGAGGGGTGGAGAACCGGCCGGAACGCCCGAAGCGACCGCGACCAGCGAGCCGCCAGTTCCGACCCCACGCTTCAGCTACGACGACCCGAGCGTCGGCGCGCCGGGCGACCCGCTTGCGGTCGCGTTCAACAGCCGCGAGCGGTTCAGAGACGTGGGATGGCTCGTCGACGACTTCGAGGACGAGCGCCGGTGGGAGACGTTCGCGGGGCGGCTCGCCGTCGAGGAGGACGTCGTCTACTGCGGGTCTCAGTCGCTCCGGCTCGAAGCGACGCCGGCCGACGAACGGGTGTGGATTTACCGGACGTTCGACGGCGGTATCGACCTCTCCGGGGCGGACCTCTCGCTGGCGGTCAACCTCGAAACGCCCGATACCGAGGGCATCACGGTTCGCCTCGCCGCACCCGACTACGACAACACGCTGCTTCTCGGCCGCCACATCTGGCGGGCGGGCTGGCAGCGCCTCGACCTCGGGCCGCGGCGCGTCACCGGGTCGCCGGACCTGACGAACGTCACCGAGATAAGCATCCAGTTGTACACCGGCGGCGGCACGACGGCGCGGTTCTACGTCGACTCGCTCCGTGCCAAACCCCGGGCCGACGCGGGTAAGGTGATGATAACGTTCGACGACAACACGCGGAGCCAGTACGACACGGCGTACCCGATACTGGAGTCCCACGGCTTCCCCGGCGTCGTCGGCGTCATCCCGTGGACCGTGGGGTCGAGCCACCGCATCCCCCGGGACGGGATGGACGAGATGGTCGACGCCGGCTGGGACATGGTGAGCCACCCCCAGCGGTCGGACTCGTTCCGCGACCTCTCGCCGGTCGACCAGCGCGCGAGCATCAGAGAGTCGAAGGCGTGGCTCGTCGAAAACGGGTTCGAGCGCGGGGCCGACTTCATCATCTGGCCGTACGGCCGGTACGACGAATCGGCGCTCGACGCCGCGAGCGACTACCACTACCTCGGGTTCGTGACGGTCGGCGGGCCGACGGGTGCGATTTCCGACCCGCAAATCGTCGGCCGAACCGACGGCGACGACGTGAAGACGGCGAAGCAGGCGCTCGACTTCGCCGCGCAGTACAACCAGCTCGCGGTGCTCATGTACCACGACGTGACCGGGGAGGGGCGCTCCGTCAGCCCGGCGGCGTTCGCCGAGACGATTGACTACGTGGACGAACTCGGGCTGGACGTGGTCACCGCGTCGAGCTACTGGGAGTCGATTCGAGACACGGTCTGACGCGGCGACTCGCCCGGAACGCTGACCCGTGCAGCGCGGGAGACCGATTCGAGCACGGCCGACATATTGATTTTCGGGACAGTCTCGACGGACGTGATACGGATGCTGTCAGTCACGCCTCGCTGAACGTTAGACGGTCGTTCCGACCGTCAGAAACGCCTGAAAGTCGCATTTACGTACGTGTTGCTGACGACTAACAAAGACCCGAACCGCCCAATCTGCGGGTCGAAGTACCGATGTTCCTACGCACACTCCAACTCGATTCGCGGCCGCGGGACGACGCGCCCGGCGGCGGCGGACCGGTCGACACGCCGCGTTCAACACAGGGGTCGCACGCGAGGGGCGATGTACCGCGGTAACGCCGTGGGCGTCGTCGTCCCCGCGTACGACGAGGCGCGGTTCGTCGGCGGCGTCATCGACACGCTCCCCGCGTTCGTCGACCGCGCCTACGTCGTCGACGACCGCTCGACCGACGGGACGTGGGCGGTGATTCGGCGGCACGCCGCGAGCGCGAACGAACGGGAGGCCGCGCCCGTCGTCGCCGCGGCCGACGGCGGCGCGTCTCTCGACCGGCGCGTCGTCCCGATTCGACACGCGGTCAACCGCGGGCGCGGTGCGGCCGTCAAGACCGGCTACGAGCGTGCCCTCGCCGACGGGATGGATATCGTCGTCGTGATGGACGGCGACGGCCAGATGGACCCGGACATCATGCCCGCCATCATCGACCCCGTCGTCGACGGGGACGCCGACTACGCCGTCGGCGACCGACTCGCGGCTCGGGACACCCGCCGGGGGATGCCCCCGTGGCGGCTGTTCGGCAACCTCCTGTTATCCGGGCTGACCCGCATCGCCAGCGGCTACTGGCACATCCGCGACCCGCAGAACGGCTACACGGCCGTCTCGGCGGACGCGCTCTCGGAGTTGGAGTTCGACCGGCTGTACGACCAGTACGGTTTCCTGAACGACCTGCTCGTGCACCTGAACGTCGCGGGAAAACGCGTCGCGACCGTGCCGATGCGCGCCCGCTACGGCGACGAGGAAAGCGGCATCAGGTACTCGACGTTCGTCCCCGGACTGTCGTTCCTCCTGCTCAGAGACTTCCTCTGGCGGCTCCGCGTTCGATATCTCGACGGGGGGGTCCATCCGGTGGCGGTCCTCTACGCGCTCGGCGTCGTGGGCGTCCTCGCCGGCGTGCTCCGACTGGTCGGCGGCGTCGCGTCGAAGGACCGCGACGGTGCGGGGCGAGCGACCCTCGCCGGGGTCATCGGGGGGGTTGCGTCCCTGGGCGGTGCAATGTTCCTCGACAGCCGCGCGAACGAACCGCTGCGAATCGCGGCGGCACCGTCCGCGTCGTTCGAGCGGGACGAGCCGAGCGACTCGCAGTCGTCTCGCGTCGGCGGCGACGACGGGAGCGACCAGCGGGGAGACAGCGAGACCGACGGTGTCGCAGACCGCGAGGTAATCGGAGGTTAGTCACCTCGTACCGCCGGAATCGGGGGCGTGAGGCGCTCAATAACAACAGCCTAGTCGCGTCATCTATCCAGTAATGGGGTCCACATCACACAGCAAAGGGCGGTTAAACCGGGCGCTCGGCGAACTCTCGCTGGACGTGCCCTTCGCGCTGGTAATCGTCGTTGCGAGTAGTCTCGTCGCGGCGCTCAACGTCGTTCCGACCGTCCAAGCGCTCGTCGGACTCCCCGTACTGCTGTTTCTCCCCGGATACGCGCTGTTGCTCGCGCTGTTTCCCGCCGGGTCGTCGGACGCGCCCACCGAGGGACCGTCGTTCGGTCGGTTCGAGTGGCAGCCCAACCTCAGCCTCACGGAGCGCCTCGCGCTCGCCTTCGGAATGAGCGTCGCGCTGCTGCCGGTCGTCGGGCTGACGCTCCTCTGGACCGGCGTCGGGCTGGACACCGCACCCGTCCTCCTCGCTCTGGCGGCGGTCATCGTCGTCGGCCTCGCGGCCGGCGAAGCCCGGCGGCAGCGACTCCCCGAAGCAGAGCGGTTCCGCGTTCCGATTCGTCGCTGGTACGCCGACGTGGTTCGGTCGTTCGACCAGCCCTCGCGGGTGGACTCGCTTCTGAACGTCGCGCTCGCTTTCGCGGTCATCGTGGCCGTCGCGAGCCTGAGCTACGCGCTCGTCGCGCCGGGGACGGGCGAGTCGTATTCGAGCCTGTCGCTTCTCACGCAGGACGCCGGGGGCGAGTTCGTCGCCGCCGACTACCCCGAAGCACTGACAGTCGGCGAGCAGACCTCCCTGTTCGTCTCCGTCGAGAACGTCGAGGGCGAGGCGACGAGCTACACGCTCGTGTCCGAACTCCAGCGAGTCGAGCGAGCGAACGGCGAGGTGACGGTCGTCGAGCGGCAAGTCCTCGGGTCGCGGACGGAGACCGTCGAAGACGGCGAGACGTGGCGGACCCGCCACAGCTTCGCCCCGGCGCTGACCGGCGAGGACCTCCGGCTCACCTACTTCCTGTACGAGGGCGACGCGCCGGCGGAGCCGAGCACCGAGACGGCGTACCGCTCGGCGTACGTCTGGGTCACCGTGACCGAAGAGCCGACCGCCGGCGGCGCGGACGACGCGGGCGACGACGCGTAACGCGAACTCGCCCGCGGCTCGTCGGCCCCGGCGAAGCTGGCGGTCGCTCGGTCGTCGAGTAGAGCATCGAAAAAACCGCGTCGGAATGCGAACGTGGGTGCCTCTGTCGTCTGCGGCGTCACCGCGCGAGCGGCGCGCCGCGCGTAGTTTCTGTGTCCGTGCTGTGCCGTCGTGTCGTTTTCCTGCGTCGCCTCAGCCGTCGTTGTCTTCGAACGTCAGCGCCGCGTCGCCGGCCAGGTTCATCTTCGTGATGTCGCCCGAGAACCGGAAGGCGTCGATGCCGTCCGTGACCGACCCCTTCGCCTTGCCGTTGGTGAGGCTGTCGTCGCTCTCCGTCGGCCCGACGAGCGGGTCGTTCAGGATGTCGCCGGAGACCATGAAGTCGTACGTCGTCTCCGTGCCGTCGCCCTCGACGACGAGGGTGTTCGGCAGGGAGAACACGGCGGGGTCGACCCGCGTGCCGTTGACGTAGACCTCGGCCTCGCCTTCGAGGAACGACAGCGACGTAATCGTGCCCGTGAAGGCGTACACGTCCTCGACGCCCTCGGTGGTCACCCAGCCCGTCGCGGAGCTTTCGGACACGTCGTCCCACTGTTCGATGGTGTCGCCCGAGGCTTCGAGCGTGCCGCTAACGGTGACCTCGTACTGCGTCTCGGCACCGGTGCCGACGAGGCGCAGTTCGTTCTGGCTGTCGGCGGTGTCGTCGGTCGAATCCGTCGACCCGTCCGTGCCCGAGTCGGTCGAACCGTCAGTGCCCGAGTCCGTCACGGCGTCCGTGACGGTACTCTCGGTCACCTGCTCGCCGTCGACGTAAATCTCGGCCTCGCCCTCGACGAAGCCGAAGGAGGTGACGCTTCCAGCGAAGTTGAACGTGTCCTCGACGCCCGCGGTCGTAATCCACCCGCTGGCGGAGGTTCCGTCGATGGTGTCCCACGTCTCGACGGTGTCGCCCGAGGCTTCGAGCGCGTCGCTGACGGTGAACTCGTACTGGGTCTGCGTGCCCGTACCGACGAGGCGCAGTTCGTGCGAGAGGTCGGTGGAGTCGGTCGTGGAGTCGTCGGTCGAATCCGTCGACCCGTCGGTGTTCGAATCGGTGGAGTCGTCGGTCGTGGCGTCCGTGACGGTACTCTCGGTCACCTGCTCGCCGTTGACGTAAATCTCGGACTCGCCTTCGAGGAACGAAAACGAGTCGATGTCGCCGGAGAACGTGTAGGTGTCCTCGACGCCGTCGGTCGTAATCCAACCGGTCGCGGTGCCGCTTTCGATGTCATCCCACTCCTCGATGGTGTCGCCCGACGCCTGGAGCGAGTCCGTCACCGTGAACTCGTACTGGGTCGTCGTGCCCGTGCCGACGAGGCGAATCTCGTTCGGGAGGTCTTCGGTCGTGGAGTCGTCCGTCGTGGAGTCGTCCGTGCTCGAATCCGTCGAGTCGTCCGTCGTCGACGAGTCGCCGCCGGTGCTCCCGTCGGCGCTGGGAAGCGGACAGGAATCGCCGCTCGTGATGTTGCTCGTGTCCACGTCGGCCCCGCTGAACACCGTCGCCTGCCCGGTGACGTTGATGTTCGAGTCCACGATTTCGCAGTTCGTGGCGTCGTTGACGAGGACGCCGTCCACGTCGCCGTTCGGGAAGTGGATACAGCTGTTCTGGACGGTCGAGCCGTTGCGGTCGTTGTCGATGCAGACCGCCGCGCCGGCGGGCTGAGACCGCGTGCTGCCCGTGATGGAGACGTTTTCGAGGTTCACACCCCACGGCTTGTCCGCGGTGTCGGTGTCGACGGAGTCGGCGTGAATCGTCTGGACCGACGTGTCGTTCTGGATGCGGCAGTTGCGCAGGGTGAAGCCGCCGTGGCCGGCCCACGTCGGCGACGAGACGATGCCGCGCGAGGTGGGGCAAGACTTGAAGATGAAGTCGCAGTCCTCGATGAGAACGCCCGCGTACCCGTTGCCGGTGGAGTCGATGCGGAGCCCCTCGGGGCTGTCGAGACTGTCGCCGTCGCGGGCGTGCTCGTTGAGGTTGTCCGCGTCCATGATGACGGTCGCACCCTTAATCCACGAGGTCTTTTCGGGGTGGTCACCCGCGGAGATGCGCATGTTGGTGTTGTCGTTGTTCTTGAACAGCCCGCCCTCGACGCGGAGGACGCCGCGGGTGTGGGTCGCGCGGAACGACGACGACCCGCGCTGTTCGATGTGGCAGTCCACGAGGCGAATTTCGCCGACGGAACCGCCCTGCACGCGGATGCCAGCGACGCCGTCGGGGTAGCCCGGAAGCTCGGCCCCCTCGCGCATGTAGACGCGGCGGGCGACGTTGACGCCGTCGACGGAGGAACAGTCGTACGCGAGGAGCTGGCGGCGAGCGTCGTTGTCGGTGGGGGTGCGGCCGAGCCACTCGACGTCCTCGATGAGCGCGCCGTCGTCGTTTATCATCCAGATGTCCGCCGTGGTGGTGGAGTCGTCGGTCTGCTGGATGGAGAAGTTCTTCAGGACGTGGTGGTCCCCGCTGGTGATTTCGAGGAACCGGTACTTCTCGCCGTTGTTGCCCGACGGGAAGACGAACTGCACGTCCTTGTGAGAGCTACCGGTGCCGACCATCCCGAAGCGGGATACGCCGTCGTTCCAGTACTGCGTCTCGGTGGCGAGATACTCACCCGGAGGGAATTCGATGAGCGTCCCGCTCTCGTACGCGGAATCGAGTTGGTCGTCTATCGGGTCGTTTCCGTTGGGGTCCATTCCAAGGTCGTCCACCGCGTTGACGACGCGGTCCCATTGGATACCGAAGCGCTCCTCTGGTCCAGACGCAGCCGACGCGACGCCGGCAGAGAGGGCAGTCGATGCGGCCATCGCACCGAGTTTGAGGTAGTTCCGCCTGTTGAGTTGCGATTCGAGGATGGAGTCCGAATCCGCGGCGGATTCGTCGTCGTCTCCATCGGTTAGTCGTACCATATCTCAGGAAAGCCCTCGTTAAGGTGATAATCATTATTGCAAGGTATAATCTAATTAGCTGTGATTACTTACGGGATTGGTTCGGATGGAGGCCAGTTAATTACCAGTTGCATTCCAAAGCCACACAATATATTCACCCGATTAAATATCAACTAAATCGTAGTATATCACCAATTCGAAGCCCAAAAACAACCGCTTAATCGGGGCGATAGGGGAAGAATCGGCATCCCGTACCGAGCCGCAGTCTCTCCGTGAAACGTCTCTGAGCCGCAAATAATTAGTCGATGAACTGGTAATTACGCTCCCGGCGAGTCTTGCGGGGTGGTTCGTTTCATCGCACCCACATTTTTTGACGGGGTTCTGATAGGTTTGATTCACGGCGAAGCTTCAGCTAGCAATGAGAGTCCGCCGAATCGACTACTCGTCGGTCCCGCCGCGGCGGCCGAGCGCCGCGCCGCCGGCCCGCATCGCCGGCGTTACTTCGACATCACCGAGACGAGCTCGCGGAGGTTCTGTTTGACCCGCCAGTCGAAAAGCGTCATGAGCGACGCCGCGCTGACGACGTAGGCGACGACGCCGATGGAAACGAGGAGCGCGAACTCGACGAGCGGCGAGCCGACGCGGTTCTGCGCCGCGAGGACCGCCAGCGCCATCGCGCCGCTGGCCGCGACGGGATAGGAAAGTTCGCGGAGGAACCGGCGGTAGGTCGTGCCGAGCGTCCGTTTCATCTCGCGCGCGTAGAGCGGGACCATCGGGAACGCGAGGATGCCCGTGACCGCGAGGGCGGTCCCCTCGATGCCGTAGGCGCTCGTCGCGGGAACGATGGCGACGGCGAGCAGGACGACCCTGAGGAAGCCGAGTTTGGTCTGTACGTCGGGACGGCCGACGGCGCGCCAGACGGGGTTGAACGTCGCGAAGAGCGTCCGAAAGAGCCCGTAGGCGACGAGAATCTGCATGGCGAGCACCATCGGAAGCCAGTCCGCACCGAGGAACGCGCCGACGAAGGCGGGCGCGACGAGGTAGATGCCGACCGACATCGGCAGGGCGACGAACGCCGTGAGTCGGAAGGTGCTGAAGAACGCCTCGCGGAGGGCGCGCTGGTCCTCTTGGAGCTTCGAATACGTCGAGAACATCACGCTGGAGACGACGACGGCGATTTCGGTCGCCGGCGCGTTGGAGATGCGGTAGGCGAGCTGGTAGTAGCCGAGCGAGGTCGCGGTCAGGAGCCAGCCGACGACGGCGTCGTCGCCCTGCCCGTAGAGGAACTCGACGATGGACGACCCCGTGACCCACTTCCCGTAGCCGATGAGCTCGGCGGCGTACGCCCGGTTCAGCGCGGGACGCGGGCGGTACGGATGCAGGAAGTAGGTCGCGACCGACCGGACGCCCGCGTCCGCGAGGTAGCCGAAGACGAGCGCCCAGACCGTCGGGCTGACCGCGGCGTAGCCGAGCGCGACAACGACGTAGGCGGTCGTGCCGCTGACCCGGTAGGCGAACTCCTTGTGGAACGCGAGGTCCTTCTTGAAGTAGACCATCGCTGGGTTCCGCAGCGCGAGGAAAATCGGGACCAGGGCGATGGCGCGGATGAGGTCCCGCGCGGCCGGCTCGCCGAACAGCGAGGCGAGCGACGGGGCGGCGAGATAGAGAACCGAACTCATCAACAGGCCGCGGAGGAGTTCGAGCGTGAACGTCGTGTTCAGGTAGTCGTCCACGTCGTCGTCGACGCGCTGGATGAGCGCGGCGTCGATGCCGAGGTTTGTCAGGCTCAGAAGCGCCGAGATGGTGAGCAGCGCGATGCCCATCAGCCCGATGGCCTCGGGACCGAGCAGTCGCGCGAGGACGATGAACATCACGACCTTCAGCACCCGGTCGAGGACGTTCATCGCCGACACCCACATCCCGCTTTTCACCGTCCGCTCTGCGAGGTCGCCGTCGTCGTCGCCGGGGACGAACCGGCGGCGAATCGTCCGGACGACCGAGCGTATCCTATCTCTCATCGAAGGCACCTCTCGGGCCGCCGCTTCGACGACGACCCGGCGTATTCACGAACGGTAACACTCGGCTACACATCGGCTCACGAGGCGATTAATTATTGACTCGCTACTGGATTCCGCGGGGGGCGGGGCTCCCGCGGCCGCGGAAATTAGGCGCTGTTTGACGGGACGACGGACCCGACGGCCGGACGGCGAGTGACGGCGACCGAGGGAATCGAGATGGTGGGCGACCGGACGACAACGCCCACGGACGCCGACGAGTGTGGGGGCTCTCGGAGTCGAAGCGGAAGTTGAAAGTCGCGGAGTTTTAGGCCACGCGAAAAATGATAAGAATCAGAGTATAAAAGATTCGTGTCTCCTAAAACCGCCCTACAAGCGCTATGACTGCTTGATTTAGGCACCCCTAATAGACCAGATTTATTACAAATAAAGCCGTGCGTTCACCTGTAATATGAGCGCGCAATCACTCGAGCGACGAACCCGGAACTACCTGAGCAACAACGTCCCGCAGATTCAGGAACACGGCGGGCACTTCGAAATCGAAGACGTGGACGACGAGACGGGCGAGGTCACCATCGCAATCGGCGGGGCGTGCTCCGGATGCGGCATCGCGCCGATGACGATGAAGGCCATCAAACAGCGCATCGCCGCCGAGGTCGACGACATCTCCGAAGTGACCGTGCGACAGGCCAGCGGCCCGCGGGCCGCCGTGATGCCGTCGAAGACCGACGAGATGGACCAGATGGAGGAGTACGAGGACTACAATCCGCCGTTCTGAGCCGGTGGGACGTCGACACCTCCCCTCGTTTTTCTGACCCGCAGGTCGAAGCGGGCGAGCGACCGAACGGAAGAGACAGCGGCGGCACCGGCCGGAGCGGCGAAATCGACGGCAGCAGCTACGGCGGCGAAAAACGAAAACTCGGACTCGGTGTCGCTACCCGGACACGTAGTAGAGGTCGGCCGCGCCGTTCGACATGACGCGGTTCACGTTCGGCTGATTCTGGACCGCGGTGAGGTTCGCCTCGGAGTAGCGGAGCTCGCGGTACGCGACCACCTCGCGGTCGTGATCGGTTTTCGAGACCATCAGATATCGCGGGCCGTCGTAGTAACTCGGCAGGTCGGTGAGTGCCTCGTCCGGCGTCGTGAAACCGAGCGCCGGCGTGGGGCTGTCGGGCAGCGCGTCGACGAAGCGGTCGGGGTTCCCGCGGATACCCACGTACCGAATATCCTCGTCCGACATCCCGAAGGCGGTGTCGTACGCCCCCATCTGCTGGGCGGGGACGTGATTCGACGGCAGGTAGATGTACGGCGACGGGAACAGCACCATGAGCGTGAGCCCGATGACGAGCGCCGACGCGACGGGCGCGCCCGTCCTGACCGCCGCCCCGTACTTCGACCAGGACTCCGTCCCCGAGAGCCACTCGAAGGCGTAGAACAGCCCGACGCTCCCGACGACGGTCGACAGAATCATCGCGAAGCCGACGTGTCGGAAGAAGAAGTTCGTCTCCGAGATGACTCCGAGGAGGTGCGCGAAGAAGTACGGCACCAACACGACGAGGCTGAACGTCAGCGTCCGCAGGACCGACCGGCCCTGAGACGACAGCCGCGAGAACCGCCCGAACAGGACGCCGAGGAAGACGCCGAGAGTTATCAGGGCGTACACCGCGTTCACGAGGAACAGCTTCACGAACACGTCGAAGATACCGCCGCCGACGGCGGTGACGGAGCCGGTGCGCTGGGAGATGGCCGTCCCGGCCTCGGAACTTCCCGAGAGGATACCGAGCACCCCTTCGACGAACAGGCCGCCGGTCGAAAAGCCGACCGTGTACTGCGTCAGCCAGTAGACGAACGCCGCGGCGAAGACGAACGTCAGGCCGTACACCGGGCGCTGTTCAGCGACGGCGTCCGGGGTCCGCCAGCGCTGGACGAGCTGGATGCCCGCGGCGACGGCGAACAACACGAGATAGTTGACGGCGACTTGCAGATGGTACGACACCAGCGCGACCGTCCCGATGGCGAACAAGACGGAGACGGGCGTGACGTGGCCGCGCCACCGGCTCTCGACGGCGTCGGTGCCGGAGAACTGGTGCTTGAAGAAGAGGTACAGAAGCACCAAGCCGAGGAACGAGGCCATCGAGTACGGGAAGAACATGAGCTTGAAGCCGTTGAGGTTCACCGGCAGGAACAACAGCGCCGAGAACACGGCGATGAGAACCGCCCGCCGGTCGGAAACGACGAGCGAGACCAGGAGCGGGACGAACACGAGGTAGACGGCCGAGACGAAAAACACCACCAGCATCATCGCGGTAGTAATTTCGATGCCGAGGGCGGCGCTGACCATCCCCGCCGAGACGTGACCGCTCGGGTAGACGATGTCCAGCGGCGTCAGCGTCTCGGAGACGAGCGACTTCGCCCAGCCGAGGTGCGTCAGCGAGTCGTTGAACCCGTAGAAGTGGTACGCTCGGACGAGCGGGAGGGCGGAGACCGCGGCTATCGCGAGCGCCGCCAGCGCCACCCCGCCGGCCGCGAACCGACTGTTCGGGGCGCGAACGACTACGACCAGCGCGGTCAACACCGCCACCGCCACGCCGACCCAGAACACCGCCGGGGTCGACTGGTAAATCGAGACCTCGTAGGCGCTCGCCGGCGACGAGCGAGCGACGAGGATACCGACGGCTATCGCGAGAAATCCGACGAGGAGGAGCGTTCTCGTGAGCCGCGAATCACGTTGCGTCATCCCGTGAGAAAAGGCGAGTCGCGTAGTTTGTTATTGAGCGTGTAATCGACTCAGACGGCGTTATAGGCGTTCTTCCCGGTGTTTTCTTCGGGCATCGAGCGCCGAGCGGACGAACGCCGAGGGTCCGGCCGGCACAGAGGCCCGATAAAGCCGAGCTACCGTTCGGTTCGGCGGCGTTCGACACCGCCACGCGGCCGTATAGGTGCGTGATAACAAAACCCGACGCACGCGGATATCGGACAACGATGTCACTCACAGCAGTCACGCCGCAGACCGCCGAGCGAACCGAACGCGAGGGCCGTCGATGACCGGCTTCGTCGGCGGCGCGCTCGACGCGGCGACGCTCGACGCCTGCGCGGCCGAACTCCACCGCGAAGACTGGTACGAGTCGGCGGCGCGGTCGACCGGCCGCTTCGGCGTCTCGGTGCTCCACCACGGCGCGAGAGACCCCGGGGGCTGTACCGTCTGGGAGGACGGCCCGCGCGTGGGAGCGATATACGGCGCGGTGACGAACCTCGACGAACTCGAACTCGACGTAGACGGGCTGTTCGCCCGACTGTTCGAGGACCCACACGCCCTGCTGCCCGAACTCGACGGCTCGTTCCTCGTCGTCGCCGTCGACGGCGACGCGGAGCGCGTCGTGCTCGCCAGCGACAAACTCGGGACGCGACAGTGTTTCTACGTCGCGGGCGAGCCGTTCGCCTTCGGGACCGAAGTCGGCGCGCTGACGACCCTCCTCGACGACCCGCAGGTCGACGAACGCGCCATCAGCGACCTGCTCATGATCGGGCACGTCTGGGGCGACAAGACGCTCGTGCAGGGCGTGAAGTTCCTCCCCTCGGGGACCGTCCTCGACTACCGGGCCGACGCGGGGCCCGAACTCGACTCCTACTGGCACCACACGTTCGAACAGAGCGCCGACGACTCCTACCTCGACGACCTCACCGAGGCCTACCGCGAGGTCATCGCCGACATGGCCGACACGATAGACGGCGATATCGGTCTGTGGCTCTCCGGCGGCCTCGACAGTCGCTCGATGGCCGGGGAGCTCAGCCGCTACCACGACCTCACGACCTACACCTACGACTCGAACCCCGCGAACGGGAGCAACCTCGAACTCGCCGCGAAGGTTTCTGCGGTGCTCGGCCTCGAAAACCGGCGCGTGCCGGTCGAGTCCGACGCCCTCGTCGACTCGCTCGACAAATCGGTCCAACTGACCAGCGGGATGGTCGGTCTCTCCACGTTCGTCAACCTCGCGAACGTGTTCAACATCGAGGACATGCCCGACGTGCTCATCGAGGGCTGCGGACAGGGCGGGATGATGGGCGACGGCATCGGCCGAGCCGCCGTCGAGGGGAGCAAGTCGCCCGAGGCGGCGCTCTACCGCGCGAAACACCGAATCGACGTGGACGACGCCCGCCGCCTCCTGCGGACGGAGTTCGACCCGATGACGACCTACCGCGAGGAGGTGCGCAAGAGCGACCAGCCGGACCTCTTCAGCACCGCGATGGACTGCTACTACCGCAACTACTTCCCGCGGTGCGACTTCGCCAGCAACCCCATCGCCGAGAGCCAAGCCGGCACCCGAGTCCCGTTCAGCGACACCGAGTTCCTCGAAGCCGTGACGCGGATGCCGCTGTCGCACCGCGTCGGCTCGATTCCACTCACCAACGGGAAGGTTCCCGCCGGAACGGCCTACCCGAAGGTCGAACTGGTCCGCCGCCTCGACAGCCGACTCGCGGCCATTCCCTACGAACGGACGAAAGTCCCGCCGGCGCGCCCGATGTGGCAACACGCCGCCGGCTTCGTCGTCGGCACCTCCGTCGACCGCATCCGCGAGCGCCTCGTCGGTGACGTCCACACCTACGGCGGCCGCTCCACCATCGGCGACTGGTACCGGACGAACCGCGCGCTCCGCGAGCGCATCGACGACCTACTCGACTCCGCGTGCGAACGCCCGTACTTCGACGCCGACGAGATTCGCCGCCTCCAGCGCGAGGAACGCACGGGCGAAGCCGAACACATGAGCGCCATCTCCGGCATCATCACCGGCGAACTCTGGGTCCGCAAGTATATCGACCGCGAAGGTCGCGGCGTCGAGGAGGGTTCCGTCGGTGCGGCGGAAGCCGAAGACGCGCCGCAACCGGCCGACTGAGGTCTGACGAGCCACTCAGCGCACTTTTTTTCAGGTGCACCATCTGTCGGTCAGAAAGATAATCCGTTTCTGTTGACGCCATCAACGCCCTCGGACGTAGGCAGTCGACGCCGATACCGAAACCGCGATGGGGCTTGCTCCGGGAGATACAGTTGCTCATCGGGCAACTCCCGAGGGCGACTCCTAACACCTAAGCGACGGCTTCAGCAGAAACCTTGTCGATTGAAGCCACCCAGTCGCCGAACTCCTCGCGTGCGCCGTCAACCGCGTGTCGCGGAGCCCGCGTACCGTCTACGAACCGAAGCCCGGGAAGAACTATCTACGGCGGGAAACGGTACCGACGTGAAAGAAACAGACGCGGGCGCTACGCCGCCTCGGCGTACATCGCCATCAACTCGTCCGCGTTCGACTGCCAGGAGTAGCGCGCTTCGATGACCGCCCGGTTCGTTCGGCCCATGCGGACGGCCTCCTCGGGGTCGGAGACGAGTCGGGTGAGCGCGCGCGCCAGTTCCTCGGCGTCGCCCGGCGTGACGAGAATCCCGCGGTCGTCGGTGATGACCTCGGGGATGCTCCCGACGGGCGTGGTCACGATGGCGTTGCCGCCGGCCATGCCTTCGAGCATGGCGATGGGAAGCCCCTCGGCGTAGGTCGGGAGGACGAACACGGTCCCGCGGCTGATGAGGTCGCGCTTGTCTTCCTCGGAGAGGAAGCCGAGATACGAGACGTTGTCGTGGGCGGCGGCGACCGCCTCGGCGCGGTCGGCGTGGGGGCCGCGGCCGCCGATGCTCACTTCGAAGTCGAGTCCGGGCGTCGATTCGAGTCTCTCGACGGCGTCGAGGAACTCGCGGATACCCTTGCGCTCGATGAGGTTCGAGACGAAGACGAGGTGGACGGGGTCGGTCGGGTACGTCGGGTCGTACTCCGCGGGTTCGACGGCGTTGGCCATGACGTGGACTTTCTCCTCGCCGGCGAGTCGGGAGACGAGGCCGCGCCAGTACTCCGAGAGGACGACCACGTCGTCGACGGCGTCGAAGACGAGCGACTGGAGCCGGCGGACGACCCGCGAGTCGGTGGCGAGGAAGTCGTCGAACGACGAGCCGTGGATGTGGAAGACGACCGGGACCCGCCAGACGTACTTCGAAAACAGGGCGAAGAACGCCGCGCGGTAGAACGAGTAGGTGTGCGACGAGTGGACGTGGACGATATCGGGGCGTCGCTGGAAGGGAAACAGGGCGACGGCGACGAGCGACGAGAGGAGCATCCGCGCAGCGAGTTCGAGCCCCTCGCCTTTCGGTGCGGTGTAGCGGGTGTAGACGCGCACGTCCATCCGGTCTTCGAGGTAGCGACGCTGTTCGGTGATGTAGCGGTCGATGCCGCCGGTGCCTTTCGGGCCGACGATGAGGAGTGTTTGCTTGGGTGTCATGGGTTGAGTTTGGGGTCGCAGTCGAGGAGTCGCGGACCGAGTCACGGGACGCGACGCGGACGCGAGGTGAGGTGAGACGCGTCGAGACGGGCGCGAGCGCGACGGTCACTGCGGGAAAATTCGGTGGTTCGGCGGTTAGTTATGGGTCGATTGAACGACCGCGGAGAGGCGAGGAACGCGCGCGGAGGGAGACCGACTACGCCGGGACACTGTGTCGCGTCAGCGAGTCGACCGTCTCGACGGAGCCGTAGTTCAGCGCCACCTGGACGATGACGTCGGTGAGGTTGACTTTGTCCGCGAGGAACGCGTCGCGCTTTGCGGCCCAGCGGGCCTTCGCGCCGTCGTCGGCGAGGAGTTCGTCGGCGCGGGCCAGCACGTCGTCGAACGATTTGAGGTTGGAGATGAGCCCCCGCCGTTCGAGTTCGACGAAGTTGCCCATGTCGTCGTCGCCGACGAAGGAGTTCGACCGGATGGCGGGCGTCCCGAGGAGCGCCGCCTCGGTGACCATGGTCTGGGTGTCGGCGACGAGCAGGCTCGCCTCCGCGAGCACGTCGTGGACGAGTGCGGGGTGGAAGTCGAACGGCCGAGTGTCGAGGTCGCCGTCGCGGCGCTCCTCGCTCTCGTCGAGGACGAAGACGGTCGCGCGCTCGCCCAGCAGGTCGATGAGTTCGCGGCGGCGCTCGGGCGTGAAGCCGCCGTGGCCAACGTCGTGGTGCGAGCCGAACGCGTTGAACCGGACGACGACGAACTTCTCGTCGGGGTCGAGGCCGAGTTCGGCGCGCACGTCGACCGAGGGCTCGTACACGTCGGGGTGGAGGTAGGCGGTCTCTTTGAACCCGCGGAACTGGTAGTGATTGTCCGCGAGTTCCTTCCCGAAGGTGTGGGGCGTCAGAATCGCCTTGGCGAACGGCCGGGAGACGACGTGGTCCAGCGAGGTCGGCTCGGAGTCGAGGAGGAGAATCACGGGCGTCCGCGAGACGGCCCCGGCGTGGGCCGCGTAGCCGCCCATTCCGAAGATGAGGTCGGGCTTGAACCGCCGCACGGCCCGGAAGATGTTGACGTAGTGGAACGGGAGCGATTTGAAAAGGGAGTACTTGGTCGTCCCGCAGGAGCCGTAAATCTCGTGCGGGAGGTCGTAGTATTCGAGGAGGTCCTTGGTACAGCCGTAGTCGCGGCCGAGGACGAGCACGTCGTGACCCATCGCCTGAAGCTCTCTGACGGCGTACTTGTAGAGGTGGACGTGCGCGGGCGTGTTGGTGAAGAACAGGTATCGCATACTCTCTGGCAGTTCCACGCGCCCCGCGGGAGTAGTTATACGGCGTCTACCCGCTGCGAGCGGTCGGAGAGACGCCGAGTCGCCGCCGCGACGACCGACCCGAGGCCGTTACGGTCGCCATAACAAAATCCGGACGAGCACTCGGGTTCCCTGACCGGGCGCTCGCGCGCCGTTTCGCCCGTCTGCGTCGACGCGGACAGCATCCCCGTCCTCCAAACCGACCGCGACGCGCCCCACAAGCCAAATGTTTCAGACGCCTATTTCGACGCTTACCCCGCGACGACGAACCGCCGACGCCAACGCGACGACCCGGAGCGACCGCTGATGTTCCCGTGGGAACACGCCGCCGTCGGCTACATCCTCGTCTCGCTGTGGGCGCGGGTGACCGGCCGGCGACTCGACGGCTGGGCCGCGCTGGCGGTGGTCGTCGGAACGCAGTTTCCCGACCTCGTCGACAAGCCGCTGGCGTGGTCGTTCGGCATTCTCCCGAGCGGTATCTCGATGGCGCACTCGATTCTCGTCTCGGTTCCAGTCTCGATAGTCGTCGTGGCCGTCGCGCGACGGTACGGGGCGGCCACGGTGGGCGTCGCCTTCGCCCTCGGCTACCTCTCGCACATCCCCGCAGACCTGCTGTATAACGGCTTTTTCTTCGGGAACTACGGCGTGATTCGGGCGTTCCTCTGGCCGCTGTCCCACGGCAGCGAGTCGTCGATGGGGGGCTTCTTCGCCCAGACGTGGTTCTACCTGCGCCGCTTCGTCGTGTTCCTCCGCCGGCCCGAGGCGTGGGTGCTGATCGCGTTCGAACTCGCGTTGCTCGGGAGCGCCGTCTGGCTCTGGCTCGGCGACGGCGCGCCCGGCGTGGCGCTTCTCAAACGCTCCGTGACCGGAATCCGCCGCGGCGTTACGAAGTGACTGCGACCGGAATCCGGGCGGCAATCACTCCATAACAAAGCCCTCACCGAGACTGAATTTCGCTAAGGCAGGCAGACTCCCCGCCGACATGATATGAGATTCCAGATTTTCCAGTCGATTCGGCCGACCGCCGAGTCGACACAGACGGCCGACGGAGCGCGACCGACGCGAGGTGAACGACGATGAGCGCCGAGGTGGGCGTCGAGTCCCACGTCGACGACGGCGTCACCATCGGCTACGGCGACGGCGACGACCCGGTCATCGGCGACCGAGCGCGAATCCGCGCCGGCACCATCGTCTACGACGACGTGACCATCGGCGACGACTTCGTCACCGGCCACAACGTTCTCGTCCGCGAGCACACGACCATCGGCGACGGGGTCCTCCTCGGGACCGAGACGGTGGTCGACGGCACCACGACCATCGGGTCGCGCGTGAGCATCCAGACGAACGTCTACATCCCCACCAACACCCGCATCGGCGACGACGTGTTCGTCGGGCCGGGCGTGGTGATGACGAACGACCCCTACCCGGTCCGCACCGACGCGGAACTGGTCGGCCCGAGAATCGAAAACCACGCCTCAATCGGCGCGAACGCGACGCTCCTCCCCGGCGTGACGGTCGGCGAGGGCGCGTTCGTCGCCGCCGGCGCGCTCGTCGTGAACGACGTGCCGCCGCGAACCCTCGCCGTGGGCGTCCCCGCCGTCCACCGCGAGTTGCCGGAGCAACTGCGGGGAGAAAACAGGATACGACGATGAGCACAGACCACATCTCAATCGCCGCGCCCCAGCTCGGGGCGGCGGAACGGGACCGAATCGCGGCCGTCCTCGAAAGCGGCATGATAGCCGACGGCCCCGAGGTTCGGAGCTTCGAACGGGAGTTTGCCGACTACTGCGAAGCCGACCACGGCGTCGCCACCTCGAACGGAACGACGGCGCTCCACGCCGCGCTCCACGCGCTCGGCGTCGGCCCCGGCGACCGCGTCCTGACGACGCCCTTCACGTTCATCGCCACGGCCAACGCCGTCGCCTTCGCGGGCGCTGAGGTGGGCTTCGTCGACATCGACCCCCGAACGTACAACATCGACCCCGACGCGCTCGAAGCGCGACTGCGAGCCGGCGAACAGGTGGACGCGGTTATCGCGGTTCACCTCTACGGCCTCCCGGCTGACATGACGCGCCTCGCGGAGCTCGCCGAGGAGTACGACTTCCTGCTCGTCGAGGACGCCGCGCAGGCCCACGGCGCGGCAGTCGAGGGGCGGCGCGTCGGCTCCTTCGGCGACGCCGCGTGCTTCTCGTTCTACCCGACGAAGAACATGACCACGAGCGAGGGCGGCATGATTACGACCACCCATGCCGACGTCGCCGAGCGCGCCGCCCGGTTCGTGGACCACGGCCGCGTCTCCGGCTACGAACACGCCGAGGTCGGCCACAACTTCCGCATGACGAGCATCGCCGCGGCCATCGGCCGAGTCCAGCTCGAACGCCTCCCCGAGTTCACCCGCGCGAGACAGGCCAACGCCGCCGCCCTCACGGAGTACCTCGAAGACTCGCCGGTCACGACGCCACACACGCCGCCGGGCCGGACCCACGTCTTCCACCAGTACACCGTCGCCTGCGACGGCATCGAGCGCGACGCCCTCAAATCGTACCTCGACGCGAAGGGCATCGCCACGGGCGTCTACTACCCGAAGCCCGTCCACAAGCAGCCCGCGTACGAACATCTCGCGGTGTCGGCCCCCGTCGCGGAAGAGGCCGCGACGAGGGTGCTTTCCCTCCCGGTCCACCCCGGTCTCAGCGAGGCCGACGTGGAGCGCGTCGGAACTGCGGTCGCCAACTACGCGGAGGTGGCGAGGTGAGCCGAAAATCCGCCGGACTCCGCGCCGACGGCGGCCGCGAGCGCCCGGTTCGAGCGGGCGTCATCGGCGTCGGGTCGATGGGGACCAACCACGCGCGGGTCTACGCGGAGCTTCGCGGCGTCGAACTGGTCGGCGTCGCCGACGCGGACGCGGAGCGCGCCGCCGAGGTTGCGGCCGACTTCGGCACCGACGCGTACGGCATCGACGACCTACTCGACCGCGTCGACGTGGTAACCGTCGCGGTGCCGACGCCCTACCACGCGGCGGTCGCCCGGCAGTGCATCGACGCCGGCGTCCACGCGCTCGTCGAGAAACCCTTCGTCGACGACCTCGGCGTCGGCGCGGAGTTGGCCGCGCTCGCAGAAGAGCGCGGCGTCGTGCTCCAAGTCGGCCACATCGAGCGGTTCAACCCGGCCGTCCGCGCCCTCCCCGACCTCCTCGACGGCGTCGAACCCATCGCCATCACCGCGAACAGACTCGGCCCGCCGCTGAACCGCGAGATGGGCGACGGCGTCGTCATGGACCTCATGATTCACGACATCGACGTGGTGCTCTCGCTGGTCGACGCCGAGGCCGACCGCGTGGCCGCGACCGCCACGCCCGACGAGCAGTACGCGACGGCGCAGGTGACCTTCGAGAACGGTGTCATCGCCTCGCTCACGGCGAGTCGGCTCACCCAGCAGAAGACGCGGACCCTCGACATCACCGCGCGCGACCGGCTCATCCGGGTCGATTACCTGAACCAGTCGGTCCAGATTTTCCGCCAGTCGCGCCCGGACTACCTCCGTGACAACGGGGGCGTCCGCTACCGCCACGAAGTGGTGATAGAACAGCCGATGATTTCCACCGGCGAGCCGCTGAAACGCGAGTTACAGGCGTTCGTCGACGCCGCGACCGACGGCGGTCCGGTCCTCGTCTCGCCGGCCGACGGCCTGCGCGCTATCGGCCTCGCCCGGCGCATCGAGGCCGACGCCGAATCGACGGTTCAGAGCATCGAAACCGCGGAGAGCGCGGAGAACGCTGAGACGACGGAACCCTCGGAGGGTCGACGGTGAGCCGCGAGCATACCGGACTGTACGGCTCCGACCGCTCGCCCGACGAACAGACGCGGGCCCTGCGCGCCGGCGAGGTCCCCGTCGCGGTGTACGGCCTCGGGAAGATGGGCCTCCCGCTGGCGGCCGTCTACGCCCGCGCGACGGGCAGCGTCACCGGCGTCGACATCAGCGAGGACGTGGTCCGCGGCGTCAACGACGGCGCGTGCCACGTCGCGAAGGAACCGGGACTGCCCGAGTTAGTCGCCGAACAGGTCGACCGCGGCGCGCTCCGGGCGACCACCGACGGCGTCGCGGCGGCCGAGTCCGCGGCGATTCACGTCATCATCGTCCCGACCCCGCTGACCGACGACCGCGAACCCGACCTCGCGGCGTTCGAGGCCGTCCTCGACAGCATCGCGCGGGGCCTCGCGCCCGGCGACCTCGTCGTCGTCGAGTGCACCGTCCCGCCGGGGACGAGTAGCGACCTCGTGGTCCCGTACCTCGCGGAGCGAAGCGGCCTCGCGGCCGGCGAGTTCGGCGTGGCGTTCTGCCCCGAGCGGACCTCGTCAGGCCGGGCGCTCCGCGACATCACCGAGTCGCATCCGAAAATCGTCGGCGGCGTCGACGCCGAGAGCACCCGCGTCGCCGCGCTCATCTACGGCGAGCTTACCTCGAACGAGGTGATTCCCGTGCGCGACGCGACGACCGCGGAGGCCGTGAAACTGTTCGAGGGCGTCTACCGCGACGTGAACATCGCGCTCGCCAACGAACTCGCGCGGCTCCGCGACGACCTCGGCATCGACGTGACCGAGGCCATCGACGCGGCCAACACCCAGCCGTACTGCGACATCCACGCGCCCGGCCCGGGCGTCGGCGGCCACTGCATCCCGTGGTATCCGTACTTCATCACGAGCCGGGTTGCGGCCGAGACGCCCCTGCTCCTGACCGCCCGCGAAGTCAACGACAGCATGCCGGCGTTCACCGCCGACAAGCTCTGCGACGAACTGGCCGCGGCGGGACGCGACATCGAAGGTGCAACCGTCGCCGTCCTCGGCGTCACCTACCGCCCCGGCGTCGCCGAGACCCGCGCGACGCCCGCCGCGGGCGTCATCGACCGACTGAACGACCTCGGCGCGACCGTCCTCGCGGTCGACCCGATGCTCTCCGACGAGGTCGTCGCCTCGTTCGGCGCGACCCCCGTCGCGCTCTCCGACCTCCCGACCCGCGCCATCGACGCGGCCGTGGTCGTCACGCCGCACGAGGAGTTCGACGGCATCGACTGGACCGCCTTCGACGACCTCGTCGTCGTCGACGGCCGCGGCGCCCTCGGCGACATCGGCCACCGCGTGTACGAAATCGGCGGCGGACCGCGGGGCGGGGCGTCCGAAACCGAGGTCAACCCCGAGATTGCGGCCGACGCGCCGCACGGAGGATCGGGCCGATGAGCCGTCTCAAGGTGCTCTCGGTCGTCGGCGCGCGCCCGCAGTTCATCAAGGCGTTTCCCGTCTCCGACGCGCTCAGACGCGACCACGACGAGGTGCTCGTCCACACCGGCCAGCACTACGACGAGTCGATGTCGGGCGTGTTCTTCGACGAACTCGCCATCCCCGAGCCAGACTACAACCTCGGGGTCGGCTCGGGCGGCCACGCCGCCCAGACCGCCGAGATGATGACCCGGCTGGACGCCGTCGTCGCCGACGAGGAGCCCGACGTGGTGCTCGTCTACGGCGACACCAACTCCACGCTCGCGGCGGCGCTCGTGGCCGCGAAGCGCGACCCCGCGCTGGCGCACGCCGAGGCCGGCCTGCGGAGCCACAACTGGGCGATGCCCGAGGAGGTCAACCGCGTGCTCACGGACCACTGCTCGGACCTGCTGTTCGCGCCCTCCGAGTCGGCCGCCGAGACGCTGGCGAGCGAGGGCATCCGCGACGGCGTCTCCGTCACCGGCGACGTGCAGTACGACGCCGTCCTCCGGGTCCGCGAGGCCGCCCGCGAGCGGTCGTCGATACTCGACGGACTCGACCTCCGAGACGGCGAGTACGTCCTCGCGACGGTCCACCGCGCCGCCAACACCGACAACCGCGACCGCCTCGAAGGCATCGTGGAGGGGCTCGTATCGTCGGAGCTCCCGGTCGTGTTCCCGGTCCACCCCCGGACCGAGGGCGCGCTCGAAGCCAGCGGCCTCTGGTCGCGGCTCGCCGACGCCGAGAACGTCGTCCTCGTGGAGCCGGTCGGCTACCTCGACTTCGTCCGCTTGCTCGACGGCGCGGAGCGCGTCGCCACCGACTCCGGCGGCGTCCAGAAGGAGGCGTTCTACCTCGACACCCGGTGTCTCACGCTCCGCGACGAGACCGAGTGGACCGAGACCGTCGACGCCGGCTGGAACGCCCTCGTCGGCGCGGACGCAGCCGCGATTCGGGCGGCGCTGGCCGACGACGACCCGCTTCCCGAAAAGCCCTCGCTGTACGGCGACGGGAGCGCCGCCGAGCGAATCGTCGCCGCGCTCTCGGAGTACGAGTATGCGTGAGCGGAAGGGGGACGGAGATGCGGACGCGCGAAGTGAGTCGCGCGTGACCGCCTCGGAACCGAGCGGGCCCGGCGAACCCGGCTCCGGTCCCGGCTTCGCGGTCTGTCTGACTCACGACGTGGACCGCCCGTACAAGACGTATCAGGGGTTGTACTACGCGGCGAAGTCGAACCCCGGCTACCACCTTCGGACGCTCCTCCGGCGGGAGAACCCCTACTGGCAGTTCGAGGATATCGTGGCGCTCGAACGCGACCTCGGCGTCCGCTCGTCGTTCTACTTCCTCAACGAGCCGAGCCTCCTCGAAACGGGGTCGCTGTCGGACTGGCTCGAACCGAAAAACTGGGTCGAGCACCTCGGCCGGTACGACCTCGATTCGGCGTCGATAGCCGACGCCGTCCGCGACCTCGACGAGGGGGGCTGGGAGGTCGGCATCCACGGCTCGTTCCGGTCGTGCGACGACTTCGACCGCCTCCGGACCGAGAAGCGCGAACTCGAAGCGGTGCTCGGCCACGAGGTCGTCGGCGGCCGCCAGCACCACCTCAAACTCGGGCCGAACACGTGGCGCTACCACCGCGAACTCGGCCTGAAGTACGACGCCAGTCCCGGGTCGAGTTCGGAACACGGCTTCCAACACGGCTACCGGCCGTTCAGACCCTTCGACGACGACTTCGTCGTCTTCCCGCTGACGCTGATGGAGGTGTCGCTTCCCGACCCCGGGTCGGCGTTCGACGAGGCGTGGGCCGAGTGCGAGCGCCTCCTCGACGAGGCCGAGGCGAACGACGCCGTGATGACGGTGCTGTGGCACCCGCGGTACTTCAACGAAGACGAGTTCCCCGGCTACCGCCGGCTCTACCGCCGCATCGTCGAACGGGCGCTCGACCGCGGCGCGTGGGTCGGCCCCGTCGCGGACTACTACCGCGAGTTCCTCGCCGAGCGCGATTCCAGCGACTCCGACGATGCCGGCGAGGAATCGGACGGGAGAGCGACCGACAGCGCGACCACCGACAACGCGACCGCCGGCGGCGCGAACCGCTCGCTCTCGCCGTAGAATCCGGCGTCGGCGGTCGGGGTATCGGCCCCATAACAAAGCCACGAGCGGGCGACCTCTCGGACAGCCAACACCCTTCAGAGAGGCTATTCTGTACCATGAAACAACCAACGCAGTATCACCGCGACGGGGACGACGCGGCCGACACGGAACGACTCCAGCGGTACGTCGACGTGCTCGACGACGTGCTCGACTACGCCCGCGAACGCGACTACAAGGGCTGGGACTACGGCGACGGCATGAGCAGCAGGCTCCTGCTCTCGGTCCCCATCGACAACCGCTGGTTCAACCTCGCGGTCCAGGAGTTCATCAAGCGCTCGCCCGTCAACGTCCGCCCGCTGTTCCTCGTGGAGCAACGCCGGAATTTCAAGGGCATCACGCTGTTCGCCATGGCGAACCGGACCCGCGCCCAGTTGGCCGAGTGGTTCGACGGCGACCGCCCGGCGGAGACGTACCGCGAGGACGCGGCGGCGCTGACGGAGTGGCTCGTCGAGAACCAGGCCAAGGGATACAGCGGCTTCGCCGGCAGCCACCGCCACGTCATCCAGCACATCTCCGGTCGCAACGGCCCGCGGTCGGGGATTCCGCACTCACCGAACATCGTCTCGACGGCCTACGGCGTCAAGGCGCTCCTCGCGGGCCGGGAGTTCGACCCCGGCTACCCGGACATCGCCAAGACCGCCGTGGACGTGATGCTCGACGACCTCAACTACCGGCCGAAAGACGACGGCGCGGTCATGGACTACTACCTCTCGCACCCGAAGGACAGCTACACGCTCAACGCGCTGGCCATCGGCGCGCGGCTGTTCGTCGAGCTGTACGACCACTTCGGTGACGAGGAACTGCTCGAACGCGCCGAGAGGGTGTACGACTTCGTCGCGTCGAAGCAGACCGACCGCGGCGGGTGGTACTACCGCGAGCCCGCGAGCGCCTCGCATCTCTCGATGGACAACCACCACAACGGCTTCATCGTCGAGTGCTTCCAGCGCTACGAGCAGGTCGTCGAAAGCGGCCGGTACGACGAGACGCTCGCCCGCGGCCTCGACTTCTACGCCCGCGAGCTGTTCGACGAGGACGGCGCGCCCAACTTCGACGAGGAAAACCCCTACCCCCGAGACATCCACGCGACGGCGCAGGGCATCCTCGTGTTCACCTACGCCGGGCAGTACGACCGCGCCGAGCGCGCCATCGACTGGGCGCTCGCGAACATGTACGTCCCGTCCGAGGGGCGGTTCTACTTCCGCAAACACCGCTTTTACACCAAGCGCATGACGCTCATGCGGTGGTGTCAGGCGTGGATGGCCTACGCCATCGCCGAGTACGTGGCCACCAGAATCTCCGGGGTACCGACGCACGGCTACGGCATCGACGCCGACGGTATCGAGCGCCTACGGGCGGCGGCAGAGAGTCCCTGACGGCGTGTAGGCCGGCGCGAACGCCGGCTAGTCGCTTCATAACAAATCCCCGTCCTCCCGTCACAGTAGTTCGAGAATGTCTTTTCGAATGATACACGCCGACGCGACCCGGCCGAATCGCGGGTCGATTTACGGGGCCGCCGAATCGGCCGGTGAATCGGCTTATTTCGGCCGGTTCTGTCGGTCCGGACGCCTCGGAGGCGTCGCCCGGAACCGATGCTGTCGACGACAACGGACGCAGTGCGAAGACCGCCGGTCGGCCCGCAGTCTATGACCATCGAAATCGTCGAGTTCGACGACCGCGACCGCGACGAGTGGGACACGTACGTCGAGCGGTCGAGTCAGGCCAGCCTCTTTCACCAGTACGAGGCGCTTCGGCTCCAAGCGAACTACTCGAACTCGAAGCTCCACCTGCTGGTCGGCTACAAGACCGAGGAGCCGGTCGGCCTGTTCCCCGTCTTCGAGATTCGAAAGGGGCTGGTCAAGACGGCGTTCTCGCCGCCGCCGCACATCGGCGTCCCCTACCTCGGACCGGTGATGCTCGACGCCGGCAACATCAAGAGCCGGAAGTTCGAGCGCCGCCGCAACCAGTTCATCGACGGCTGTACCGAGTGGCTGGGCGAACACATCGGCCCGAGCTACACGCACGTCCGCGTCGGTGACTATTACACCGACATGCGGACGTTCCTGTGGGGCGGCTGCGACGTGTCGCCGAAGTACACCTACAACGTCGACCTGACCCGCGGCGAGGACGACCTCCTCATGTCGTTCAGCCGGAGCGCCCGCCGGAACATCCGCGACGGTCGAAAGCTCGTCTCGGGTATCGAGGAGGGCGACCGCGACGACATCTGTTCGATTCTCACGCTGGTCAAGAACCGCTACGAGGAACAGGAGTTGTCGTTCGACGTGCCGCCGCAGTTCGTCATGGACCTGTACGACGCGCTTCCGACGGGGCAGGTCCGGCCCTACGTCTTCCGGTACGACGGGGCGTTCGTGAGCGGAATCGTCGTCCTCCAGTACGGGGACACGCTCTACCGCTGGCTCGGCGGCGTCCGTCCCCAGTTCGATTTCGGCATCGACGTCAACGACCTACTGGACTGGCGCATCATGCGCGACGGCATGGACGCCGGGATGCGCCGCTACGACCTCGTCGGCGCGAACAACCGCCGGCTCAACCGCTACAAGAGCAAGTACAACCCCGAACTCGTCACGTTCTACCAGATAGAACACGGCGCGCTCCCGGTCAGAACCATCGCGCACCTGTACAAGAGCCGCCTCGGCCCCGGCATCGAGATGCTGTCCCGGGGAAACGGGACGAGCCTCCCGTCGCGGCTCGTCTCGGGGTTCCTCCACCGATGACGACCCATCCGACGTACCGCCCGACGCACCGACCGACGCACCGACCGACGCACCGACCGACGCGTCAACCTACGCACCGACCGATGACCACCCACCCACACGACCACGACACATGTCACAACTCCGTATCGAACCCCTGAGCCTCGACGAGTGGGGAGCCGCGCTCCCCGCGTCGGGCACCGAAGTCTTCCACACCCCCGCGGTGCTCGCCGCCATCGACGAGCACTTCGACGGCGAAATGCACCTGTTCGGCGTCTTTAAGGGCCAAGAGCCGGTCGCGCTGTTCCCGACGTTCGTCCGCCGAAACCCCCTCGGACGGGTCGTCGTCTCGCCGCCGCCGTCGATGGCGATTCCGTACATCGGCCCGGTGATGATGCCGAGCAGCCCGAAACAGAGCGCCTACGAGTCGGTGAACCGCGAGTTCGCTGACCTCGTGGTCGAGGAGCTCGGCATCCGCTCGAACCGGACGTTCGTCCGCCTGCTCTGTTCGCCGGCGTACCTCGACCCCCGCCCGTTCGAGTGGACCGGCTTCGCGGTCAAACCCTCGTTTACCTACCGGCTCGACCTCAGCGGGCGCTCGCTCGACGAGATACAGGCCCGGTTCAGCAGCAGCCTCCGCCGCGAGATTCGACAGGCGCGCGAACTCGACATCACCATCGCGGACGAGGGACTCGACGGCGCTCGCGTCGTCTACGACGACGTGGTCTCGCGGTACGACGAGCAGGACGAACCGTTCGGGATGCCGTGGGAGTTCGTCGAGTCGCTGGTCGAGAACCTCGGCGACCGGTGCCGGGTGTACGTCGCCCGCGACCCCGACGGCGAGTATCTCAGCGGGATGATAGTTCCCTTCTCCGCCGAGGTGGGCTACTTCTGGCTCGGCGGCGCGCGCGGGGAGTACGACGGCGTCAGCATCAACAGCCTGCTCCACTGGACCATCATCGAGGACATCGTCGAGGACGAGGCGCTCGCGTCGGTCACGAAGTACGACCTCGTCGGCGCGAACACGGAGCGGCTCTGCAACTACAAATCCAAGTTCGGCGGCGAACTCGTCCCGTACTACGTCGTCGAGTCGACCGGCGTCGGGATGAACCTCGCAAAGCGGACCTACCAGCTCCTGAACAAGGGGTCGGAGCGAATCGCCACGAAGTGAGTCGTCGGGGTCACACGACGCGCCGCAGCGCCCGCGAGACGCGGGCGACCGCGCTCACGCCATCTGCTGTGTTTGGATGACGTGCCAGATGTTCTCGGCGTCGTCGGTGATACCGTACACCCGCCCTTTTCGGCGCTGTTCCGGGACGAGCAGTTCCACGAGCGAGCGGTCTCTGAGCTCCTGTAACGCCCGCGAGACGTGGGCGACCGCGCTCTCGGAGTCGGTGGCGATTTGCGTCGGCGTCGCCGGCCCCTCCGAGAGTCTATCGAGAACGGAGACGCGGTAGCGAGAGCTGATGACGAAGCCCACGTCGTCCCACGGCACGTCGTCGGTTCCACCGACGGAGCTCACGCAACGCTCACCTCGCTTAGGGCGGCGGGGCGGTCGGCGGTCGTGACAGCCAACGAGGACGGGACCGCCGACCGTGACAGAGACGAAACTACCGAAAACAGACGAGTTAACGGAACGTTAACCGCGATGTCGGCGGGTGCCCGGCGTGCCGGCCGCATCGGTTCGGTGCGCATTCGTTCGTTAGTACGAACTTAATTACATAAAGTCATCGTTTGAATTATATTCGTCTATTCCTGAGTGTCTCGGTTTTGTGGATGTCACGCTGACAGGAGTTCGGTCGAGCGGCCGTCGGCATGGAGTAGGCTCGGCGGTCGACGGCGACGCGACGGTGCAGCGGCGCGGCGACGCGGGGGAGGACGCGACCTCGGCTCAGAATCCGGAATAGCTACGGCGACCGGCGGAAATGCACGACTCGATGACCGACTCCTCGTCTTCGCTTCGAATCCTCCTCACCAACGACGACGGCATCGACGCGCCCGGCATCGCCGCCATGCGCGAGGAACTCACCGCCGTCGGCGACGTGACCGTCGTCGCGCCCGCCGAGAACCAAAGCGGCGTCGGCCGCGCCCGCAACGAACACGCGGTCCGCCGCGACCACCCGTGGGGGTACGCTCTCGAAGGAACCCCCGCGGACTGCGTCGCCTACGCCCTTCGCGGCCTCGACGCCGACTTCGATATCGTCGTCTCCGGTATCAACGACGGCCCGAACGCGGGCAACTACGTCGTCGGCCGGTCGGGAACCGTCGGCGCGGGCGTCGAGGCCGCGTTCCTCGGGACGCCCGCCATCGCCGTCTCCAGCTACCACGCCCGGGACTTCTTCTGTCACCCGCCCGAAGAGTACGACTTCTCCCGCCCCGCGCGGGTCGCCCGCGCCCTGACCGAGCGCGTCTTCGGCACCGACGTGTTCGACGAAGTCGACCTCCTGAACGTCAACGCCCCCGCCGACGTGCCGAGCCCCCGGATGCGCGTGACCCGCCCCTTCGCGGACTACGACCAGCAGGTCGACCACGACCCGGACGACGGCGCGCTCCCGGACGGCGACCGCGAGCACGACCTCGACGACGACGAGGTGTACGTCCGGTTACAGGACATTTCGTGGCCGGACTCCGTCGGCTTCGAGAACCCGTTCCCGCTCGACGACGAACACCGCGACCGCTATCCGGTCGGGAGCGACCGCCGCGCGATGGTCGACGGTGAGGTAAGCGTCTCGCCCCTCGCGGTCCACCACGGCCACGCGACGGACCCGCGGCTGGCGAGCATCGTCGAGAGCCTCTCCGAACAGGTGGAGTAGCGCGGAAGTCAGCCGGAAGCGACCGCGTTACGACCGCGCCAACTGCCCGGTCTGCGAGAGGTACGCGGCGAGGTCCGACGTGGCAATCATCCCGATGACGCCCTCCTCCTCGTCGACGACGGGCATGTGGTGAAAGCCGTGTTCTGTCATCGACTCCGCGACGGAGAGGATGGAGTCCTGCGCGCCCGCGGTGATGACGTCCGTGGTCATGTACCGCTCGACGGTCGTCTGCGCTTTCGGCTGGCTCTTGGCGACGATGTCGACGAAGTCCGTCGTCGTCAGGATGCCTTCGAGCCGGTTGTTCTCGTCGACGACGATGACCGAACTGATGTTGTTGTCGAGAATCAACTGCGCCGCGTCTTCGACGAGCGTGTCTGGCGTGACCGTGTGGAGAGTCGTGGACATGAGTCTCGCGACGAATACGTCTTCCATGGTAATTGCTGACAGACGGGGCGGATAAATGTTGGCTTCGCGTACAGTTTCGTGGGGGGTACATCGGGATGACGACCGCGGGCCCCGGCCGCGACTGCCCCCGCCGCGGGGCTTAATTCCCCGGCGACGTAACCGAGGCTATGGGAAGCACACAGACTGCGACGTTCGGCGGCGGCTGTTTCTGGTGCGTCGAAGCCGCGTTCAAGGAACTCGACGGCATCAGCGAGGTCACCTCTGGCTACGCCGGTGGCGAGACGGAGAACCCGAGCTACGAGCAGGTCTGTTCGGGGAGTACCGGCCACGCCGAGGTCGTGCAGGTCGACTACGACCCCGCGGTCGTCGGCTACGACGAACTGCTCGACGTGTTCTTCGCGGTCCACGACCCGACCCAACTCAACCGACAGGGGCCGGACGTGGGGACGCAGTACCGCTCTATCGTCCTGTTCCACGACGACGACCAGAAGCGACAGGCGTCGGCCTACATCGAGGCGCTCGACGAGGAGTACGACGACGAGGTGGTCACGGAGTTAGCTCCGCTTGAGACCTTCTACGAGGCGGAGGAACACCACCAGGACTACTTCGAGAAAAACCCCAACGACGCCTACTGCCAGTTCCACGCGAGCCCGAAAGTCGAGAAAGTCCGCGAGAAGTTCGCCGACAAACTCGCCAACTGAGCCGGCGCGGCGACCGAGGGGACACCACGGTGTCCGCAGTATTCTCTCGATAGCGCCGCTGAATATTCGATTTCTGGTGAAATAGTGACCCGTGCAACGTCGGAGGCGGCGTTCGAACAGTCGAAACCGGGCGGACTTCGAGCGCGGTGGAACCCGTGAGGAGAGCTCGGACAGTCGGGGCAGTCTGAACAGTCAAAGCGGTCTCGACAGTCAGAGCAGTTCGAACGGTGCGAACAGCGGAGGCAGTCAAAACCGTCCACGCGGTTCGAACCGCTCACGAATTCCGTACTGCTCCCGAATTTTAGAAGGCATACACAGTCCACAAATTGTAGAAATTGTAGAATCATTAGGCAGTCTGCACCGCGTGAGATTCGTACACTGTGAGAACAGCAAAGAATGCGAGCGATGCCCGAGAATCGCACACGGTGAGCGAAGTAGAGAGTTCTCAGGCCGGAACGGAGGCGAGTCACCGGCCGTCGACGGCCGAACGTTTACAATTTGTAGAAATTGTAGAAATTATAAAGAGTGCAGGATGTAGACGAAGTCCCAACGGTTCAAAAGTCGTGGATAAAATTATGTGGCATGCCGCAGAACGTCCGTTCGAGCCTCCAGATGTCCGCACAGTCCGCAGTTCAGACGGAGTTTGCACCGCCCAAACAGCAGACACAGCGTAGACTGTGTGCAATGTGTGAACATCGCGTTCCGCGGGAGGGCAGATAGGTGTCGCGAGCCGTGAGCGTCTCCCTCCAGAAGGGCGGAGTCGGAAAGACGACGATAGCCATCAACCTCGCCGACGCGCTCGCCGCGCGGGGGAACGACGTGCTGTTGGTCGACCTCGACCAACAGGGGAACGCGACCGAGGGCGTCGGGCTGAAAGACGACTACGAGTCGTTGGAGCCGAACATCGGCGACGTGCTGACCGACGACGACCCCATTGACGTGCGCGAAGTGATACGCGACCGCGAGGGCTTCGACGTGCTCCCGTCTCACGTCGACCTCGACGACATCGAAGACCGCGTTCGGAACTCGACGTTCGGCATGCTCTGGGTCCGTCGTCGAATCGTCGACCCGCTTCTCGGCGACGACTACGACTACATCGTCATCGACTCGCCGCCGAGCCTCGGCCCGCTGTCCGACGCGGCGCTCATCGGAACCGGGAACGTCGTCGTCCCGCTCCTCATGAGCGAGCCGAGCGTGAGCGGCTTCGAGCGGATGTTCGAACAACAGATCGGCCCGATTCGCCGCGAGGTCGACCTCGACATCCTCGCTATCGTCCCGAACGACCTCACCGGAAACAACGAGGAAAAACGGATCATCCGCGACCTCGAAGACTCGCCCTTCGAGCAGTTCATCCCGCCGTTCGCCCGCTCGGACCTGTTCGACGACCCCGACTCCAAGGGGCCGGGCATCAGACACCGAATCGCGTTCAGTCGCGCCTGGCGCGACGGGAAGACCCTCCGAGAGTACGACCCGTCGAACGACATGTTAGACCGGCTCGACCGGCTCGCGGAAATCGTCGAGCACGGAGGGACCGACGATGCCTAAGGAGAACCGATTCGCCGGCCTCGGCGAGGCGATGGAATCCGAGTCGGAACCGGACGCAGAATCCGACGACGAGCAGACCGCGGACGAGGGCACCACTGACAAATCCGAGAAGTCGGAACCCGAACCAGCGGTCGAATCCGAATCCGAGGGCGACTCTGCGCCCGACTCGAAAGCCGAATCCGACCCGGAGTCAGACGAAGCGAGCGAGAGCGATGACGCGGGCGAAGGCAGCGAAGTCGTTGAGAGGAACGACGGCGACGAAGCCGAAGAGGCAACTGAATCGAACGCCGAGACAGACGGCGCAGAAAGCGCCGTCGACACGGAGCAGGCGACGGAGACGGCGGACGGCCCGGCGTTCGAGTTCGAGGCGACGACCGCAAAGAGCATCTACGTCCGAACCGCGACGCTCGACCGACTTGACGACGCCGAGTTCGAAGTCGAGTCGCTCCTCCGCCGAGAACACGACGTGCGCGACCTGACCGGCCGCGAGTTCCACGACGCGCTCGTCCGCGTCGCCGCCGAGTACCCCGAAGAAATCGCCGATGCCGTCCTCGAAACGCGAGACGAATGAATGAGTGAGTGAGTGAGTGAGCGAGACGTGGAAAATCGAGAGGAATCGACTCGAACACCCGAATAACAGCGGACAATGTGGTGTTCGAGACGGAAGGCGACACCCGACCGTCGAAGCAGTCGGCGACAGTCGGAGCCGAATCCGACGCGAATTCGATGCGAATCCGACGCGAATCTAAGACGAACGGCGGTCGAACACCGGGGCGTCCGCTGTTGTCGCAGCGATGGTACGGACGCCGGTTTCGAACGTCGAAAAAACGCGAAACCGAACACCAGTATGTCCGCTGTTGTGCCGATACCGAGCCACGAAGAAGGCCGCTACCGGTGAAACAGTCCGTCGCGACGGGACGGCAACACCATAATGTCCGCAGTTCTAGTAAGCGGCGAAAATAGCCGATTTACTGCGGACATTGTGGTGTTCCAAACGTTCGGAGGAAGTAACGAAGGTGAGCATCGCGTCCAGCCGAACACGCGCTTCTGCGAGACTAGTCATATTACAGTCAGTTCCGTGGTGCGGTGGAGAGCCGTTCCGACGGGCCGAGCGTGAGGGCAACACCACGATGTCCGCAGTAGTCCGCGACGGAGTGGGTGGGTTACTGCTCGATGAAGTCGTCGAGCGTGCTCGTCTTGTCGCCGTCGAGGAAGGGTTCAACCGTCTCGTGAACGCCGACGAGTTCGATGGTGTCGCGCATGGCCGAGACGATAAGCCCGACGTCCATGTCGAGGGCGTATTCGCGGTACGTCCCGCCGCGTCGACCCTCGTTTCGCTCGGTGACGGAGACGATACCGAGCATCGCGAGCTCGCTGAGGTGGTCGCGCATCCGCCGCGGGACGAGCGGGTCGCGGTTAGCGAGTTCGGTAAACCGGGTGTAGCGGGGGCGAACGTCGCGGGAGCGAATCGGCGTCTCGTCTTCCAGTTCGAGCGTCAAAAGCGAGTAGAGCACGAGGTGGCCGTGTTCGGTGAGTCCGTTGATTCCCTCCTTGATGCGGCCGCGTTCGAGGGCCCGCCGGCCACGTTTGACGTGCTCTTCTTCGATGCGGTCGGTGTCGTCGTCGCGGGCCAAATCGCCGGCTTTCATCAACAGGTCGATGGATTGGCGGGCGTCCCCGGCGTCTTTCGCGCCGTAGGCGGCACAGAGCGGAATCACCTCGTCGGAGAGGACGCCCTCGCGGAACGCCACTTTCGCGCGCTGTTCGAGGATGGCTCGGAGGTTCTTGGCGTTGTACGCCGGGAAGTGAATCTCCTGTTCGCACAGGGAGCTTTTGACCTTCGGCGAGAGGTCATCGCGGAACGAGAAGTCGTTGGAGATGCCGATGAGTCCGACCTTCGCCGCGTCGAGGTTCCCATTGGCCCGCGCTCGCGGAAGTTGGTAGAGGATGCTGTCGTCGTTGACGTGGTCGATCTCGTCGAGGACGATGATTATCGTCCCGCCGCAGTCGTCGAGTTCCTGCCAGAGCATCTCGTAGACGGAGCCGAGCGGGTAGCCCGTCGTGCTAATCTGGTTCGACTCCGACCGGAACTCGTTGACGAGGCGGGTCGCAATCTGATACGAACTCGTGAGTCCGTCGCAGTTCAGGAAGACGACGGTGAGGTGGATGTCGTCGTAGTGGCTCGCGTCCTCGCGGAGGTGACCGAGTAAGTACCGCGACGCGGCGGTCTTGCCGACGCCGGTCTTCCCGTAGAGGAAGATGTTGTTGGGCTGTTCGCCGTTGATGACCGGTTGCAGCGCAGCCTGGAAGGTGCGGAGTTCCTCGTCACGCCCCACGAGTTCCTCGGGCTGGTAGTCCTCGCGGAGGGCGTCCCGGTCCCGATAGATCTCGGTGTCCCGCTCGAATAGGGGCATACTACCACGGTTCGACCACTTCATTGATAAAACCACCGCGTCCGGAGTGTCCGCTGTTCTCGTTCTTTATATACTTAGGCGGGGACACACCCCCTCCACTTTGTCCGCTGTTCTGGGAGACGACGGTAACCGGTGGAACAAGTGGACGAGTTTGTTTGCCTTGATATAGAGAAAGATTTATAATACTATAACTTAAACTAAGTCCGTAATACAGACAAATATACTAGTTATATAGCAGCTGTTTGAGGACGGCTTGTTTTATTCGACTGTCTTTGAATCTAAACTAACCTCCCCGATTGGAAATCCGTGGGAAAGAGCCGTCTCACGCCGATGGGGGGTACCGCTTCGCACCGAGAACAGCGGACAAAGTGGTGTGAGTGTTCCCCGTCGCACCAACCGTCTCGTCTTCACACTCCCATTCGTCGAGAACAGCGGACAACGTGGTGTCTGTGTCAACACTCACCGAACACGTCTCGGCCGCTCGTCGACGCGGGTCGTCACACAATCGCGTGGTTTGTCTCGTCCGGTCGAGTCGACTGACTTCGTCGCTCGTCTTCGGTTACCGACGGAATCCGTTCTCCGTGGTTCTCTGTGACTCTACGAAGTTCCGTGAGCCGGTAAAAGCGTCTTTTTAGGGGCTGAGACGACGAACAACTGCGGACGAAGTGGTGTTGTAGGGGAATCGTGGATGACCTCGTCACCGCCTGCTCTCAGCGACGACTCAGTGTCGACTCGGTGGCCACCCAACGACGAACCGGCGATGGCCGACCGCGAACATGGCCCCCAACGGAATCTCCACCGAAACCTCGAACCGTGTTTGTGAGTCGTTATCACGACGTATCTTCCTCTCTTGGCGGCCAATCTGTCGGAAAACAGCGGACAACGTGGTGTTCGAAACTGCAATCACTCCGTTTCAATGCTGTGACATTTGCTATCACGAGTATCCGATAAGTTATCCGTCTCCGTCCCTGAGCAAGAATGTGAGTGAAAATCAAGGGCGTCGAAACCTTCGAATGCCCAACGACAACGAGCTGTTCGCAGTCGTCACAGAGCACAACGGTGGCAACCACGTCCGAATCCGCTGTGAAGACGGAAAGAACCGCATGGGCCGCATCCCCGGCCGAATGAAGTACCGCACGTGGATCAACGAGGGCGACGTCGTGCTCGTCGAACCGTGGGACTGGCAGGACGAGAAAGCCAACATCGAATGGCGCTACACCGGCGAGGACGCGGACCAGCTTCGGCGCGAAGGCCACATTCAGTAATCATTTTCTCCGAAAGGAGAGTTTATCTCGCCTGACGACCAGCCGCGGCTCTACGATAGCCTCGGAGTTTCTCTCCAACGATACTCACTTCACGCCGACCGACCAGAACAGCGGACATAGTGGTGTTGTTCTCGTCGCGGTCCGCGGCGGACCGCATCGGGTTTCCGCTTCGATTCTGCGCTCGCCTCACTCGAACACGTCGACGAACCGCGGCGCGGAGAGCGCCCGCAGGTCGTCCGGCGTGAGTTGGAACACGGCTTCGGGGGTTCCCGCAGCGGCCCAAATCCGGTCGAACGACTCGAACGTCGGGTCCGCGAGCACGGGGCAGTCCGTCGCGTGGCAGGTCGGCGGTACGCCGCCGATGCTCCAGCCGGTCGCCGCTTTCACTTCGTCGGGGTTGGCGCTTCGAACCGAGCCCTGTTCGGCATCGAACTCGGAGCCGAGCGAGGCTTCGTCAACGCGGTTCGCACCGCTCGTGAGGACGACAACCGTCTCGTCGCCCACGCGCATCACGATGCTCTTGACGATTTGGGCGACGTCGCAGCCGACGGCCGCAGCCGCGTCGTCGGCCGTCTTGGTTCCCTCGGGGAACTCCTCGATGGTCGCTTCGAAGCCGTGAGAATCGCGTACTCGGTCGGCAAACTTGCGTGCCGTGGGATGCATGCTCAGGGCTTCCGCGTCGGTGGATATGAACGTTTACCGCCGTGGCAGATACTGCGCTGCACTCACCACTCCCCGTCAAGTCCGTCGCGAAGCGCCGCCACGTCCGACTCGTCGTTGAAATTGTGGAACGACGCCCGGACCGCCGTCGGTTCGGGAAGCGTCCGGACGACAACCCCCGCCGATTTGAGCCGTTCGACCGTCCCCTCCGGGTCAGGGACTTCGAAGGAAACCAGCCCCGACTCTGGGTCGTGCGGGCTCAACAGCCGTCCCTCCGGGACGGTTTCGATGAACCGGCTTGCGAGGTCGCGAACGTGTTCCTCGGTTCGGTCGAGGCCGACGCGCTCGGCGATGTCGATAGCCTCTCGGAGCGCGACGTGCGGCGCGGGGTTGGTGGTTCCGACCTCGAAGCGTTTCGCTCCGGGCGCGAAGGCGAGCCCGTCGGCGTTCGGCTCCGTGACGCCGCGGTAGCCGACGGCGTGCGGTTCGACGCCCTCCGCGACCTCGCGCCGGACGTAGAGGAAGCCCGCGCCCCACGGCCCGAGCAGCCACTTGTGGCCCGCGCCGGCGACGATGTCAGCTCCCCAGTCGTCCACGGCGACGGGGTACTGGCCGAACGACTGGACCGCGTCGACCACCGACAGCGCGCCGGCGTCGCGGGCGATATCGGTGAGTTCGCGCACGGGGAGTCGCGTCCCGTAGTTCCACGTTAGGGCGCTGAAACAGACGAGTTTGGCGTCGCTGACGGCCTCGGCGTACTGGTCCATATCGAGCCGCCCTGCCTCGCTCTCGACGACGCGGACTTCGACCCCCTCGCGTTCGAGTCGCCGCCACGGGAGGATGCCGGCCGGGTGTTCGAGGTCGGTTCGGACGACCACGTCGCCCGGCTCCCAGTCGAGCGCGGTGGCGATGCGGTTGATGCCGTCGGTGGTGCTCTGGGTCAGCGCCACCTCCTCCGTTTCGGCACCGATGAACGCGGCCACGTCCTCGCGGACGGCCTCGTAGGCGTCGAACGCGGTCGGATAGGGGCCGTCGTCGCCCGGCGATTCGTACTCGTGGTATTCGAGGAACTCGGTCGCGCGCTCCACGATGGGGCGCGGACTCGGGCCGTGCGCGCCGGTGTTGAGATACGTGACGTCGTCGAGGGCCGGAATCGTCGTTCGGAGTTCGTCGGGTGTCATAGTGCGTTATCGGGTGTCATCGGAGGTGTTTTCTCGTCGGTTGCGCCGCGAAGGAGTCGTGTCTGCTGGTGATACGCCCGTCGAATCAAACGTTCTGGTACCACTATCGAATTGCCGCAACAACTCGTCGGGGAGGCGGGCGTACACCTCGGCGTTGCCGACGAGCGCCTCGACGGTGGTGAACTCGTCGACCGCGTGCGCCGTCTCGGTCCCCAGCCCGAACTCGACGGTCGGGACGCCAGCGTTTCGCATTCGCTTCGCGTCGCCGCCGCCGGTCGCGCTCCGGCGGTACACGCGCCCGCCGGTGACGCCTTCAACGACCGAGACCACGGCGTTCGCCAGCGCGCTGTCGGGGTCTTCGAACGTCCCGACCGACCAGTCCGCGTCCGAAGTCTCGACGCCGTCGTGACCGGCGACGACTTCCCGAACGCGGTCGAGCACCGCCGCCGTCTCGACGCCCGCCGTCACGCGAATATCGAGTTTCGCCCGCGCCGCGTCGGGGACGACGTTCACCCGGTCGCCGCCCGAGAGGACGCCCAGATTGACCGACGGCCGCTCGAACAGCTCTCGCGCCGCGTCCGCGCCGAACCGCGGCGCATAGTACTCGACGGACTCGTCGACGAGCGCCCGCACCGCGGGGTCGAACTCGAACCGGTAATCAGCGAGCGTCGATTCGATGTCGCTCACGGCGCGGCAGAGCCGGCGAATCGCGTTCTCACCGAGCATCGGTCGGGAGCCGTGGGCGGCGGTCCCCGTCGCTTCGAGTTCCAACCAGATGCTCCCCCGGTCCGCGACGGTCACCGAGTGGCGGTCGCTCTCGCAGGTCGTCTCGCCGATGACGCAGGCGTCCGCGGCGAGCCCGCGCCGGTCGAGCAGCGTCGGCAGCCCCGCGCTCCCGGCGACTTCCTCGTCGCTGACGAACGCGAACACGAGGGTCGTCGCCGGCGTCGTGTCGGTTTCGACGTACGCGTTCGCCACCGCGAGCATCGCGGCGACTGCTCCCTTCATGTCGGTCGCGCCGCGCCCGTAGAGCCGGTTTCCCGCCCGCCCACCGAGCGGGTCGCGCGTCCACTCGGCCGCCTCGAACGGGACCGTATCGAGGTGTCCCAACAGGACGAGCGTTCGGTCTGTCGCGCCCGGGAGCGTCGCCACGAGATTCGGCTTCGTCGGGTCCGAGGCGACGCGCTCGGTCTCGATACCGAGCTCCGAAAAGAACGATTCGACCCACGACGCGAGGTCCCGCGTGTCTCCCGGCGGGTTCTGCGTGTCGTGGCCGACGAGCGTCTCCGCGAGGTCGACGACGTCCTCGTGGTGCTCGCGGAGGGAGGCGACGACGGCGGGTGGGTCGCTGGACATGAATTCTCTGTCCGGATGTACGTACTGACGACGAATAAGTTTGTGCTAAAAATACAATACCGGTGTGGCGAGATACGGGTGCCTCTGTGGGACAGGTCCGAAAGAAATCGTCACTCCGAGTGGGGGAGGGTGGGGTGCGGTGCTGATTCCGGTATCAGGCGTTGTAGGTCCACCGCTGGAGGGTCGCGGAGTTGGAGCCGGATTCGGAGGTCCAGACGATGCGGACGGTGTCGCCGTTTTCGAACCCATCGCTTGCAGTGTCGTCTTGGACGACGACGGACTCACCCGCGCTGATGGTGTCTGAGCCGAGGCTCGACCACTTGTTTGCGTCACTAGCATCAGTGACGTTGACATTTCCTGCGATAGTGACTAAATCGCCGTCAATCTGCGCGCCGCTTTCGTGCGTGATGGTCAGTTCCGTCTGCCCGTCGTAGTCGAACGTGAAGCTCGCTTGGGGAGCGGTGTCGCCGACCTGATCGCCGAGACCGAGGACGAAGGTGCCGATGACGGCCGCGAGGATGACGGTAATCGCGACCATGAGGATGACGCCGATGACCGGCGAGACTGCGCGGGACTCCGTGAAGATTCTCTTGATTTGCATAGTTGTGTTTCTCCTAGGTGTGCCGGACGAGAGGCGACCGTTGAGAAAAATTCGAATCGGTCCTCGAACGCCTGCGTTCTAACCTAACAGATTGCCTGACGTTCTCCGAAGCTATAAACTAGTATTGAGAAGGTGTTTCACGTCTCATGCGTGATTCGTACCAGAATCGGCTGGTGCTGCCGCTCACGGAGTGACGTTCGAAAAATCGAGGTTCGGTTGGCTGTGTCGCCGCGGACCGTTTAGTGCGTGTACGTTTGTAGGGTCGCGGAGTTGGAACCGGATTCGGAGGTCCAGACGAGGCGCACTTCGTCGCCGTCGACGAGCGAGCCGCCGAACGTGACTTCGATACTGTCACCGGCATCCATGTTGCCGTCACTGTCTCCGTCGTTGTCGACCGTACTGCTGGTCTCGTCCGAAGTTTCAGACACGCTCAGACTCTCGAAGTCGATTGCGTCACCGCTTTCGTGCGTGATGGTCACGGTGTCGATACCGTCGTAGTCGAAGCTGAAGCTCGCCTGCGGGGCGGTGTCACCGACCTGGTCGCCGAGACCGAGGACGAAGGTACCGATGACGGCCGCGAGGATGACGGTAATCGCGACCATGAGGATGACGCCGATGACCGGCGAGACTGCGCGTGATTCGCTAAGGAAGTTCTTGATATCCATTGTTCTACCCAGGACCGGCCTCTGACCCACCCACCTCGTGCCCACCTGCACGGGACTTCGAGCGGCCACATGTTCCGGCTCCTGTTGGCCTTCCGTATGTTCCGGATATATTTAATTTCGCAGCGGCTTACCGGTCTATTCGAGGGGTTAGGGCGCTCCTAACCGCCGAATTCGGGATTTAAGCCGTTCCATCCCACCTGCGTACCACCCGAAGGGGCGGTCGGTGCTGAACCGCCGACCTGACGCGCTACACACGCGAATCCGACTCTCTCGCTCGCGCGACGCACCCGCTCGAACTGTTGCGCTCCCGATTTCTGCGGACATGGTGGTGTGGGTTCGGGAGGGTATCGGCCGCGGCGCGCGTCCCATACGCGTCGCTCACGCGACTCGAAACGCCGAGGCGGTCGAAAACGTCGGGAAAACGGCCTACTGGGGGGCGTTCCAGAAGCGCGGCGTCGACTCGAAATCTATCTTCGCGTCGGAGGGCGCGCGCTCGTAGAGCGCGTCGTGGACGGCCTCGTAGGCCGCGCGCGGGCCTTCCTGTGCGAGTTTCGGGTGGTCGCGCGTGTCGAAGACGACGCGCCACGTCCCGTTCGTGAGGTGCAGTCCGAGGATGTACTTCCCGCGGACGTTCACGACCAGTTGGTAGGCGTGCTGGACCGTCTCGCCGTCGCGTTCGATGTTGTAGCCGCGGACGGCGACGGCCTGCTGAATCGCCTCCTTCGTCTCGAGTTCGGCGACGAACGATTTGGGGACGGCCCGTCCGGGGAGCGACTCGACGAACGGTTCGCTCACGGTCGCACCACCTCGCGTCGCGCACCTGTCGGTTCCATCGTACCCTATCTGGGCGGCCGAGCGGGTATATGCGATACGGTCTCCGGCGGCGCGGGTCCGGACACCGACCGACTCGCGTCGCCCCGCGCTCCGAGCGAAGCGCCTTTGGGGCTCTGCGCGCGCAGACGAACCGTGAACTCCAGCGCACACCACGTCGGTCTCACCGTCTGCGACCTCGATTCGACGCTCGAATTCTACCGCGACGCGCTCGACCTGCCGGTCGTCTCTCGCTTCGAAGTCGGCGGCGAGGAGTTCGCCACCGCCGTCTCCGTCGACGGCGCGTCGGCGCGCTTCGCCCACCTCGACGGCGGCGACGTGCGCGTCGAACTCGTCGAGTACGACCCGGTCGGCACCGACACCGACGAACCGACGCTCAACCGTCCCGGCGCGACCCACCTCGGGCTCTCGGTCGAGGACGTCGACGCCGCGGTCGCTCAACTCCCGGCCGACGCCGAGACGCTCAGCGAACCGCAGACGACCGAAACCGGCACGCGAATCGCGTTCGTCCGCGACCCCGAGGGGAATCTCGTCGAACTCCTCGACGCCTAACCCGGCCGCTTCGTTCGACGGGCTCGCCGCTCGAAACTCGCCGTCGAATTGTTCTCGAACTGCAATACTGAGCGATAGTGTGGTCACTCGTCGGTCGGAGACTACGCCCGCGGCCGCTCCGACCCGATTGGAAGCTTCAGCGTCACGGCCGTCCCCCCGAGGGAAGACGGTTCCAACTCCATGCTCCCGCCCGCTTTCTTGACGACCCAGTGGACCAGCCACAGGCCCATCCCGGTCCCGTGTTCGAGCGGCGTCTCCTCGCCGCGCTTGATGACACGCCACTCCTCGTCGGGGATTCCCGGCCCGTCGTCGTCGACGCGCACGACGAGTTTCGAGTCGTCGGCTTCGGTTCGGCACACGTCGATATGGACCGTTTCGCCGCCGTGTTTGAGCGCGTTCGCGATTAGCTCGTCGAGCGCCGCGCCGACGCGGCTGTCGACTCGCGCGTAGAGCCCCGTCTCGATGTCCGTCCGCACCGCCGCCTCCGGATACGTCGATTCGGCCCTCGACACGGCGTCTTCGACGAGCGTCGAGACGCGCCGCGGCGTCCCCTCGGATTCGAGGGCGTCCGAGACCGTCTGCGCCTTCTCGGAGAGCGACGCGAGGTCGTCCGCCGCCTCGACGATGGCTTCGGCAGCCTCGGCGAGTTCCTCGTCGGTGTCCGTGGCCTCGTTCTGGCGAATCAGCTCCGCGTAGCCCTCGATGACGTTCATCCGGTTTCGGAGGTTGTGCCGGAACATCCGGTTGAGGACGCCGAGTCGCTGTCTGGTCACCTCCGACTCGGTGACGTCGGACTGGATGGCGACGTAGCCGTCGATGTCGCCGTTGCTCTCGATGGGCGCGATGGTCTGTATCGCGGTGTAGAGCTCGCCGCTTTTCCGTCGGTCGATGATTCGCTCTTGCCACGTCTCGCCGGACTGGAGGGCGCGCCACAGTCGCTCGTAGTACGTCTCCGGCATCTCGCCCGAACTGAGTATCGACGCCGGTTCGCCGATGACCTCCGCGGCGTCGTAGCCCGTCGTCTCCTCGAACGCCGGGTTGACGTACGTAATCTCCCCGTCCGGCGTGGTGAGGTAAATCGCGTGGCCCGCCTGCTCGACGGCCTGCTCGAACTCGCGGAGGCGGCGCTCCCGCCGCTGCTGTTCTGTCACGTCGACGAAGACGCCGACGACTTCGGCTACCTCGCCGTCGGCGTCGCGGACGACCGCCGTCGAAAGCCGAAACTCGCGGAGGTCGCCGTCCGCCGGCTGTCGCTCGACTTGAACGTCCGAGAGGCCGTTTTCTGCGATGGTTCGCCGGATAATCTCCTCGCTATCCTCGCTGTCCTCGCCCGCGTTGTAGGGGAGCGGTCCGCCGAGCACCTCCTCGCGCCCCCAGCCGAACGTCTCAGTGGCGGCGTCGTTCCACCTCGTCACGCGCCCCTCGGGCGTGACCGCGATAATCGGCACCGGGGACGCGGCGACCACGGTTCGAAGCTGGTCCAGCGACGACCGAACCGACGCCTGCTGGCGCTCGATTCGACGGTTCTTCCGGGAGACGAGCGCCCAGACGAACGCGGTGGAGACGGCGACGAACGCGAGTCCCTTGACGAGTTCGGCTTCGGGGGCCGGGGGCGCACCCAGCGTGGCCGACAGGAGTAGCTCGCCGCCGAGGATACCCGCGGTCCCGAAGCCGAGATACGCCAGCGCGATGGCGCGGGCGTCGAGACCGTCGAGCGGCGAGTCGTTCATCATCCGAACGGAGCGCGAGCGAAAATATAAACGTGGTGCGGTAATCCGGCGGTTGATAACGACGGCACCACCCCTCGAAACCCGACGCGGAAGCGCAACCGACATTGCCACCGGGACGCTAGCGACGGTGACTACCGCTTCCCGAGACGCGCGACATCGTAACCATGCCCACCACGAGCCGGCGGGACGCCATCGAGACACCATGAAACGACGAGACGCACTCAAGACACTCGGCATCGGCGCACTCGCCGCCACCGCGGGCTGTCTCGGCGGCTTCGAACAACAGTCGGCGTGGCGCGACCCGCCGCTCGTCGACGACCGGCCGGCGGCGGTCTACCTGCCCGCCGTCACCGAGGGGATGAAGATGTACGGCAAGACGACCGCCGGCCCGTACGGCGTCGCGCTCACCTACTCGTACCCCCATCGCTTCTGGACCGCCGCCGGCTCCGACCTCGGGAAGACCGTCGTCGAGGCCGACGACTCGATTCACCTCATGGCGTCGCTGTGGGACGCCGAGACGGGGACCGTCCTCCCGCTGGACGCCGGCGTCTCCATCGAGATTCTCCGCGACGGCGACCTCGTGAGCGAGGAGGTCGCCTACCCGATGCTCTCCCAGCAGATGGGGATGCACTACGGCTCGAACTACGTCCTCGACGGCGAGGGCGACTACGAGGCCCGCGTCCACGTCGGCGGCACCTCGCTTTCCCGAACCGGCTCGTTCGCCGGGCGGTTCGAGTCGGCCGAGACGGCGACGTTCGAGTTCGCGTTCGACACGGACGACCTCTACGACGTGGAACTGCGCCGCCTCGGTGACGAGGCCGGGTCCCGCGGCGCGGTCCCGGCGATGGAGATGATGGGCGTTCCGACCGGCAAAGCCCCCGCCGTCAGCGACCTTCCCGGTCGCCACCTCGGCCGGCGGACGAGCGCCGACGCCCTGTTCGACGCCTTCGTCGTCGACGACGGCTCCCGCTTCGGCGTCGACGGTGCGTACCTCTACGTGTCGGCGCGGACGCCGCACAACGAGTTCGTCCTGCCGATGATGGGCGTTCGGGCCACGCTCGAACGCGACGGAACGACGACCCTCGACGGCGCGCGACTCGCCCGGACGCTCGACCCCGACCTCAGCTACCACTACGGCACGGGCGTCGAGGCCGTCGAATCCGGCGACGCGCTGACGCTCTCTGTGGACGTGCCGCCGCAGGTGGCCCGCCACGACGGCTACGAGACGGCGTTCATGGCGTTCGAGCCGATGCGGTTCGAGGTCTGAGGTGTCGCTTCGTCGCCGCCTCACCCCCCCGTCGGGCGACCCGGACACCCCGACGCGGACGCCCGCGATGGAAACGTTCAGAAGCCAACAACCCCGAACTCTCGGTGACTCTCGGATGACCACGGACACAGACGCGACGCGCGACCGCCACACCTGCACAGCGTGCGGCGAGGCGTACCCGACCGAGCGACTGCTGGTCCTCCACCGGGGCGCGAGACACCCCGACGACCTCGACGCCGCGGAGGTCGAGGCGTACCGCGAGGCGTACCACGAGGAGGAAGCGGAACTCAAGTCGTTCCGCGTCCGTGCGCTCGGCGTCATCGTGCTGCTGTACTTCGGCTTCCTCATGCTGTTTATCGTCTTCGCATCATGACCCGACTCCGACCCATCTCCCTCAGACGATTCGGTCTCGGTCTCCTGCTGGCGAGTCTCCTGTCGCTCCTCGCGGACCCGGCGGCCGCGAGCAACGCCGCGGTCGGACTCGCGGGCGCGTCGCAGGACAACCTCGCGGTCCCGCGGTGGCTCTATCTCGCCACCGGCGGCGCGACCGTCGGAGCCTCCGCGCTCCTCGCCAGTTTCGTCACCGACCGCCGATTCATCGAGCGCGTCCACCTGTGGCAGACCGGTCCCGATGCGGGCGTCTCGGACGGACTCCTGCGCGCGCTCCGAGTCGCGGGCGGCGTCCTCGGCCTCGCGCTCCTCGCGCTCGCGGTTTCCCTCGGCTACACCGGCCCGCAGGTCCCGACCGTCAACTTCGCCGTCATCGTCGTCTTCGCGGGGCTCCGCGCCGGCTACACGATGCTCTCGTATCTCGTCGCTGATACGTGGCGCGCGCTGAACCCGTGGCGGACCGTCGTCTCGGCGGTTCCGAACGGCTTCGTCTCGTACCCCGAACGACTCGGCCGCTGGCCCGCGGTGGCGGGCATTCTCGCGCTCGTCTGGGTCGAGACCGCGACCGCCGTCACGACCCGGCCGTCGGTCCTCGCGACCGCGCTCGTGGCCTACTCGGTCGTCACGCTCGTCGGCGCTGTCGCCCTCGGCGCGGACGCCTGGTTCGATAAGGTCGACCCCGTCTCCGTCTTCCTCCATTTCTACGGCCGGGTCGCGCCGGTTCGCCTCGACGACGACGGCCTCTCGTTCCGTCTGCCGGGGATGCGACTCGTCACCGACGACGACCTGACCGACCTCGGTGACGTGGCCGTCGCGGTCGTCCTCGTCTGGGAACTCACCTTCAGCGGCTTCGTCACGACCGAACAGGGCGCGGCGGCCATCCGGTGGCTCGCGGGCGTCGGCCTCCCGCCGCTTTTCGTCTACGGACTGCTCTACCTCGGCGGCTTCGGGGTCTTCCTCGGTCTCTACGTCCTCGCCGCGCGGGTGACCGCCCGCCGCATCGACACCTTCGAAACGCCGCTCGACCTCGCGGTCACATTCGCGCCCTCGTTGCTCGCCATCGCCGCGGGCTACCACCTCGCGCACTACGTCGGCTTCTTCGTCTCGCTGTCACCGATGCTCGTCCACGCGCTGTCGTCGCCGCTGTCGTCGCCGGCGAACCCGGTCGTGCTCACGCTCCCCGCGTGGTTCGGCGGCCTGAACGTCGCGTTCGTTCTCCTCGGCCACCTGCTCGCGGTGTGGGTGGCGCACTCGCAGGCCTACCGAACCTTCCCCAGCAGACTGCAAGCCGTCCGGAGCCAGTTCCCCTTCGTCGCGGTGATGATTCTCTACACGATTCTCAGCCTGTGGCTCATCTCGCTGCCGACCGCGAACCCCCCGTTCCTCTGATTATTAACTGATTGGCTTCAATTTGTGAAGACACAATATCTAACCCCCGTTTTCTAACAGGTGAATTATTAACCAGTCGCTGACTACTGCCGAGTATGAGCGAACACGACGGACGCGACCCCGGACCCGGTGACGGGGCGGACGCGTCCACGGACCCGCAGGGCGGCGACAACTGCGGGTGCGACGACGCCTGCGAGGTCGAGGGCGCGTCGGAATCGGGAGTGCCCGGCGAGACGGAGTCCGGCGACTCGGCCGGCGAATCCGCCGGTGCGGTCCGCGCGGAGTTCAGCGTCCCCGACATGGACTGCGCGTCCTGTGCGAGCAAGGTCGAAACGAGCGTCCGGAAACTCGACGGCGTCGGTGATATCGACCCGCGGGCGGCGACCGGCCGACTCGTCGTCGAGTACGACCCCGACCGGACCACGCCCGACGACATCCGGGGCAACGTCGAGGGCGCGGGCTACGCCGTCGAAGACGGCCCCTCGACGCGCGAGGTGTCGTTCACCGTGCCGGACATGGACTGCGCCTCCTGCGCCGGGAAAGTCGAAAACGCGCTCCGCGGCGCGCCGGGCGTACTGTCGTACGAGACGCGTCCGACGACCGGGACCGCCGTCGTCACGCTCGCGGTCGACGCGGATCTCGATGCGGTCGTCTCGGCCATCGAGGGCGCGGGCTACGAGGTCACCGGAACCGACGCCGACGACGGGGACGAGGATTATGGGCACTCCCACGGCGGCGGCGACGCCGACGCGGACCGCGAGAGCGTCTGGCGCAGCACGCGCGCGGCGAAAACGTGGCTAAGCGGCGGCTTCCTCGCGGCGGGCATCACGGTTGAGTACCTGCTCGGGCTGGAACTCGTCGTCGCGAGCGTCCTCGGCGTCTCGTTCACGGCCGCCGAACTGCTGTACGTCCTCGGGGCCGCGGTCGGCGGGCAGGCCATCCTCCGCAACGGCTACTACTCGGCGAAGAACCGCAGCCTCGACATCGACTTCCTGATGTCGACGGCGATTCTCAGCGCCGTGGCCGCCAGCCTCATCTCCGGGCCGACGAGCCTCTACTTCGAGGCCGCAACGCTCGCGTTCCTGTTCAGCGTCTCCGAACTGCTCGAACGCTACTCGATGGACCGCACGCGCGACTCCCTCCGCGAACTGATGGACCTCTCGCCCGACGAGGCGACGGTCCTCCGCGACGGCGTGGAGACGGTCGTTCCCGTCGAGGAACTCGTCGTCGACGACGTGGTCGTCGTCAAGCCCGGCGAGAAGATTCCCGTCGATGGGACGGTGGTCGAAGGCGACAGCGCGGTCAATCAGGCTCCCATCACCGGCGAGTCCGTCCCGGTCGATAAGGCCGAAGGCGACGAGGTGTTCGCGGGCACGGTCAACGAGGCGGGCTACCTCGAAGTCCGCGTCGAGTCCGCCGCGGGCGACGACACCCTCTCGCGCATCGTCTCGATGGTCGAGGACGCGCAGGCCAACAAGACCGAACGCGAGCAGTTCGTCGAGCGCTTCTCGTCGTACTACACGCCCGTCATGGTCGTCGTCGCGGTCGCGGTCGCGGCGATTCCGCCCATCGCGTTCGGCCTCGACTGGGTGACGTGGTTCGTCTACGGCATCACGATGCTCGTGCTCGCCTGCCCCTGCGCGTTCGTCATCTCGACGCCCGTCTCCGTCGTCTCGGGCATCACGTCGGCCGCGAAAAACGGCGTGCTCATCAAGGGCGGCACGCACCTCGAAGCGATGGGCTCGGTCGAGGCCGTCGCCGTGGACAAGACGGGCACGCTCACGAAGGGCGAACTCACCGTCACCGACGTGGTCCCGCTCAACGGCAACTCCGAAGCGGACGTGCTGCGGTGCGCCCGCGGCCTCGAAGCCCGGAGCGAACACCCCATCGGCGAAGCCATCGTCTCCCACGCCGAGGGCACGGGCGTCGCCGCCCGCGAGGTCGACGACTTCGAGAGCGTCACCGGCAAGGGCGTCCGCGCCGACCTCGACGGCGTCCCGCACTTCGCCGGCAAGCCCGGCTTTTTCGAGGAGCTCGGCTTCGACCTCGAACACGTCCACGTCACCGGCCCCGGCGAGGAGCTCTCGGCGGAGGTCCGACAGCTCTGTGACCGCCACGGCTGTCTCAACCTCGTCGAGGACACGATTCCGCGCCTCCAGTCGGAGGGCAAGACGGTCGTCGTCGTCGGGACCGAAGACGACCTCGAAGGCGTCGTCGCCGTCGCCGACGAGGTCCGCCCCGACGCCCGCGAGACGGTCGCGAAGCTCCGCGAGGCCGGTCTCTCGGTCGTCATGCTCACCGGCGACAACGAGGGAACCGCCCGCGCCATCGCCGAGCAGGTCGGCGTCGACGACTTCCGCGCGGGTCTCCTCCCGGAGGACAAGGTCGCCGCCGTCGAGGGCCTCCTCGACGAGTACGGCTCGGTCGCCATGGTCGGTGACGGCATCAACGACGCCCCGGCGCTCGCCACCGCCACGGTCGGCGTCGCCATGGGCGCGGCCGGCACCGACACCGCCCTCGAAACGGCCGATATCGCCCTCATGGCCGACGACCTCTCGAAGCTCCCGTACCTCTACGAACTCTCCCACCGGGCGAACAACGTCATCCGGCAGAACATCTGGGCGTCGCTCGCCATCAAGGCCGTCCTCGCGGTCGGCGTCCCCTTCGGCTACGTCTCGGTCGCGCTCGCGGTCCTCGCGGGCGACGCCGGGATGACCATGGGCGTGACGGGCAACGCGATGCGACTCGCTCGGATTCGCCCGGACGACTGAGTCGCGGGAGGCTGACCGTCTCCGTCTTTTCCGGTCCGTCCCTGCCGGATTCGCGTATCTGTGCCGCTTAGTGGCGTGACACTATCAACGCGTCCGCAATTCTTGCCACACGAGAAACGGCTGGTTCGGTTTTCCCGACGCCACGAGTCAGATATTAGCATGGAAGACGACGAGCGGACGCCACGCAGAGACGCGAGCGAGCGACCGGCCCGACCGATGCGGAGCCGAGACGCCCGCGACGCCGGCGATTCCGACCGCACTCGACGACGGTTCATCTGGCTCGCCGGGACCGCCGCGATGGCCGGATTGGCCGGCTGTTCCGGCGGCGGTGGCGGCGGGGCCGAGACGACCGCGACCGCAACCACGACGCAGTCGTCGGGTTCGACAGGGGGCGTCCCCGAGGCGTACGCGACCGCCACCTCGCTCGACGGCACCCAGCGCAACCCGGACAGCCTCTCGTCGCAGGAGGCCGTTTCGTACCAAGAGGAGCCGAAAGACGGCAAGCAGTGTTCGACCTGCCGGTACTACATCGAGGATAAAAACGGGGACGGCGCGGGCGCGTGCGCCATCGTCGCGGGCGAAATCGCTCCCGAGGGCTACTGCGTCTCTTACGTCGAATACGAGGGATAACGCTCCGAACCGCGGTCGCGGTCAGGAGTCGTCGCCCGTCGGGCCGACGGCGCTCTGAATCCGACAGCGGATGGACTCCTCGACGCCGTCGCGCTCGACCGGAATCACCCACTTCTCGCCGCAGCCGAGGACGGTCACCATCTCGCCGTCCTGTCGGTGTTTCACCGAGACGAACACCTCGCCGCGCTCGGGGTCGTAGTCGACGAGTTCGACGAGCACGTCCTCGCCGGCGATGAGGAGGTTCTTCGCGCCGTCCAACTCGGTGACGTAGGACTCGGTGTTCCCGTTCGGGTCGGTGACGAACAGTTCGACCACCGGTACGTCCTCCCCGTCGGGGTAGCTCGCATCGACTTCGAGCGCCCCGTCTTCGAGCCGGATGCCGTGTATCTCGACGAGCGACGCCGCGACGCCGAAGGTGTCAGCGACCTGCTGACGGAGGTCCCCCAACGGGATTCGAACCGACTCTCGAATCGTTCCCATGCCCGCCCCTACGAACGGGGGGTGTATGAGCGTGTCCGCTAGTCGTCGCCCCAGAGGGCGTCGGCGAGGCGCGACCCCGACGGGACGGCCTCGCGAAAAGAGACCGAGTCGAACGCGAGCGGCCCGTTGAGAGAAAGAAAGCCGAGTTCGCCCTCGGGCGCGCGGTCGAGGTTGGTCAGAAAGGCCACCTTGCGGACCGCCTCGACGCCCTCGACGGTCGTCTCGGGGTCGACCGACTCGTACAGGGCGGCGTGTTCCCGGACGTGTTCGACGCAGCGTTTCGTCGGCGCGAACAGCAGCAGCGCGTGGACGCCCGGCCCCTCGCGGCCGAGTTTCGTCCGGATGGCGTGCTCGTCGTCCTTGTAGAAGTAGCGCTCCATGCGGCGGTACTGGCGGAGTATCTCGTTCGCGCCGGTGGCGTGGCGGACGGCGGCGTCGGCCTTGAGTTCGATGAGGTAGTCCACCGGTTCGGGCGTCCGCACCCTGACGTACACGTCGGCGACGCCGCGGTTCCCGTAGTGGTCGTACGGCTCTTCGAGGTGAATCTCCACGTCGTCGAAGGCCGCCCGGAAATGTTCGACCACCCGCGTCGCCAACTCGTCCTCGCGCATCTGTCGGTCGAGACGAGGCGGCCGTCGGGGAAATGTCCCGCGGTTCGCCCGCCGGCGGCCCGACACACCAGAAGGCACATACCGCCGGCGTTCGGTTGGAAACCCGACACATGTCCCTGCCGACCCGCAGACAGGTCCTCCAGGCTGGCGGCGCGTCCCTCGTCGCCGCACTCGCCGGGTGCTCTGGTGAGGTGTCGAGTTCCAGTTCGGACGGGCCGCACGGCCCCACCCCGGACGAACTCGTTACTGACTACGACGCTCTGACGGTTCGCAACGAGGCCGAGAGCGCCATCTTCCGGGACGCCGCCCGGGAAGACGAGGATACGGAATCATCGTACCTCGACGACTTCCTCGTCACCACCGACGAGGAACGCGCGGACGTTGAGTTCGCGGCCGAGCCCGACGGCATCGACGAGGCCCGCGCGTTCGTCGACGAGACGGACTTCGACGCGCAGACGCTCGTCATCACCCAGCACCGGACCGACGCCTGCCATCGCGTGAAACTGCTGTACGTCACGCACCCGCCGGACAGCGCCGTCCACCTCGACTTCTGTTACCCGCTCCGGCCGGCGTCGGTCGAGTGCTCCGTCGAGGACCGTCACGTCGTCGCCTCGCTGGTCCGACTGCCCTACTCCTCGGAAGGCGAGTCGAGTTGGGGACACGGCGGCGGAAGCAGTTGTCGCCTCCCGCCGTCGCTCCGAACCGAGACGGAGGACGCCTGAGATGCCTCGGACGCGACGCGACGTGCTCGCCTCGCTCGCCGGAGTCGGCGTCGCCGGGCTCGCGGGCTGTACCGCGCTCAATTCGGGCGAATCCGAATCGGACGACCCGGCCCTCGACCCGGCGGCGCTCCGGGAGGTCATGGAACTCGGGTCGCCGGCGTTCCCGGCCCGCGTTCCGGCCCCGATTGCCGAGTCGTTCCTCGAACGGGGCCGCGCTCGCGCCCGCGAACTCCTCGATTCCGTCCCCGAGACGATGTCTCCCGAGGAGGTCCCGAACGAGGCCGTCCGAAACGCCTACGCCGAGGCGTACGCGGACGCCGCCGAGGACCTCGAACGGACGGCGGTTGACGAGTCGCCCTTCGAGGCGCTTCGGGGACTGCGCTACGCTCGCGGGGCCGCGGCGATGGCGAAGGGGACCTACGACGCCGCGGTCGGTGACCTCACCGAGGCCGACGTGCGTGACCAGGCCGAATCGGTCCGCGCGGATATCGAGTCGTTCCAGCGCGCCACGCGCTACCTCGGTGACGACCCCGACCGGGCGCTCGTCGTGTACGAGGCCGTCGAGAACCTCGTCGCGGGGGCGGTCCGGTCTCTCGACAACGCCGACGAGTACGGCCGCTACGCCGACAGCGCCCCGCGAGTCGGTGAACTGCTCGACGCGGTCGAGTCCGCGCGGGCGTCGCTCGACGGCGCGCGCCACGTCCGCGACCGCTATCTGGCGTCGATTGCCGACCCGGTGGACTTCACCGGCCCGTTCGAGGCGACGGCCTCCTCGCTCGCCGAGATTATCGCGGACCGCCTGTCCGAGTATCCCGAGGAGGAAGGGCTCGAACCCGTCGTCGAGGCCGAGGGATTCGACACGGAGGAACTCGAATCCATGCCGGCCAAAGACCTGCTGGTGGAGACGTTCGTCGAGTTCGGTTCGGGCGTCCGCACCGTCCGCGAAGCCCTCCGAAGCGACCGCTTCGCCACCGCACTCGTGGGTGCCCACACCGCCGAGACGCACCGCCGCGCGTTCGAGGACGCAGTCACGGCAATCAAGCGAGGCCGGTACGAGTCGGTCGAGTCCGCCGCCGCGGTTAGGGACGCGAAACTCGGCGCGCTCGAAGCCCTCGAAGCCGCTCGGTCGGACAGGTCGAACCCCCACCTGACGCGGCGCGCGCTGGTCGATATCGCCCACCAGATCGGCCGCGGGGACGGTTACTTCCGCGACGACTACTACGAGGACGGCGACCCTCGGGCCGCGCGAAACGCGCTCGCGCAGTACGCGACTACCGAGTTCGCCGCGCGCGAGACGCCCGGTGCGAGCGCGTGGGTGCTCGGGACGCTCGCGGCCGAGAGCGGCGGCGTCGGCCGGTGACGGGCCGTTCCCTTCGTTTTGTGCTCGCCCCCGCGAATTGTTTGGACGGTAACCGGTCCGACTGTCGCGTCTCTGCACCGACTCTCGAAACCTCTCGAGACGACCGCTTCGATAACTCGTGGACGGCGAGTCATGGGGCGCCCACAAGTGGTTCATGCAATCCGCGTACTACTATCGCGCTCGACCGAGTCGAGCGCTCGATGGACGAACATCGGGTGAGGTGCTCCTTAGATAGCACCTCCTCGCCTCGGTGGAACGCGGGAGATTGGCAACGTTTGGGTGTCCTCCGTCGCAACGCTACCCAATCAGGTAATAAGGTTTAACATTTGATGGCGGTTTGATTGTTATATGGCCGTCGTTAGCGTTTCGATGCCGGAGGAACTACTCGAGCGAATCGACCAATTTTCCGAGGACCACGGATATACGGGTCGGAGCGAAGTGCTCCGAGAGGCGGGTCGGAACCTCCTCGGTGAGTTCGAGGACAAGAAACTCGAAGACCGCGAACTGATGGGCGTCGTCACCGTCGTCTTCGATTACGAGACGACGAGCGTCGAAGAGAAGATGATGCGACTCCGCCACGAGCACGAGGACATCGTTGCGTCGAACTTCCACAGCCACGTCGGCGGGCACCACTGTATGGAACTGTTCGTTCTCGAGGGGTCGCTCGAAGACATCTCGACGTTCGTCGGAAAAATCAGAGCGACGAAAGATACGCTTACCGTCGACTACTCGGTGCTTCCGGTCGACGACTTCGGTCCGCTCGCGGATATGCGCTGAATTCTCTATCCCACGTTCGGACCCCACGCTGTCGCCTCACCCGGACAGATTGGTCGTAGCGCTTGGGTAGTTTGTTATCGGGGCTCTCTCTTCATCAGTGGACCGCTGTAGCGAACGCTGAACGGGTAGATGCTCTGTTCGACCGGCGAGAGGTGTCGTCGTCGGTGTATCGTTCGACCGTGTCACTCCCAATTTAATAATATCTAATGTTAGAATCACAGAAGTTATTATATCCTAGTCCAGAGTTAGCAACACGATGGTCGAACTCACGCGACGAAGACTGCTACGGGGGGCGGGCGCAAGCGCGGTTGCTGGGACGGGAGTCGCCGGCTGTCTCGGTCGGGGTGGTGGCGACTCACTCGGCTCTTTGACTGTCGCGTACGTCCCTATTTACCCGAACATGCAACACTACGTGATGGAACAGGAGGGTTACTACGATGAACTCCCGGCGGATGTCACCATCGAGCGGTTCAGCTCCGGGCCGAGCGTCGTCAAGGCGTTCGCCAGCGGGGACGTCGACGTTGCGCTCTTCGGAATCACGCCGGCGATGGTCCTCGCTGACAAGGGAACCGACGCGGGGATCCTCGCCGCGAACTCGCGAAACGGGTTCAAAATCCTCGGCACTTCCGATCTCGTCGACCGCTACGAACGGGAGGGGAACGCCGCGTTCGAGAGCTTCGAACAGGAACACGGTCGCAAGGTGAGGTTCGGGGCTCCGCCGGACGGGAGCGTTCCGGACATCGTGCTTCGGTACTGGATTCAGGAGGACCTCGACCTCGGCGAGATGGACGCCGTCATCAACAAATCGAAAGTCCCGCCGGCGAAGGCGGTCCAGACCATCCAGTCGGGTGACATCGACGCGACGATTATCCAAGAGCCGTTCGCGACGATTATCGGCCGCGAAGACGGCTTCGGCGAACTTGCCTGGTCCGGAGACATCTTGGAGGACCACCCGGTCACGGTGCTGTTCGCCAACCAGCGCGTCATCGACGACAGCGACGTCTCGCAGGCGCTGGTCGAACAGCACGTCGCAGCGACCGAGTTCACGGCCGGGTCGCCCGACGCCGCCGCCGCCGATGCCGCGTCGGTCATCGGGTCCGGTGTGAGCGAGGACCTCGCGAAGGCCGCGATGGATTCGCGGGCGTCTGATTTCCTCTCGGACCCGCACGCGGTTACCGAGCAAGCCGCCACGATGGGCGAGTTCGTCACCGACGTCGGCAACATCGAGGAGCCGGTCGCGACCGATGACCTGTTCGCAGTCGACGCCTACGACGCTATCCAGCAATGAGCACCCGCACGACCGGTACTAAGCTGGTGACCGCCGCTGTTGGCGGGGGTGACCGCAAGCGGTATCTACGTGGCTTCGGCGGGTTGCTCGCGTTTCTCCTCGTCTGGTGGATCGGCGCGGTAACGACCCAGCCGTCGTATCTCGTCCCGGGGCCGCTCGAATCGGTCCGCGCCTTCGTCACCCTGTTCACGACCTCGGCCGCAATCGCGGTTCCCCTGGTCGGCTCGGAGCTGGTGTTACCGACGGGGCTCGCGCACCTCGCGGAGACGCTGTTCCACTACGTTCCCGGCCTGCTTCTCGGTGCCGGCTGCGGAATCGGGCTCGGGCTGACGATGGGTTGGAACGGCGCGCTCGACGACTGGCTGCGGCCGCTCGTTCGAGTGCTGCGGCCGATTCCCCCGTTGGCGTGGGTTGTCTTCGCCATCGTCTGGTTCGGCATCCACCACACCGGGGCGGCGTTCATCGTCTTCGTCGGCGCGTTCTGGATTAACTTCTACGGGGCGTACGGCGGTGTCGAGGGCGTTTCGACCGAACTGACCGATGCCGCGTCGACGCTCGGCGTGGAACGGGACCGCTCGATGCTGAAACTCGTTGCACTCCCGAGCGCGGCTCCCCAAGTGTTGACGGGGTTCCGGACGAGCATCGGACGCTGCTGGATGATCGTCGTGGGCGCCGAGTTGTTCGGCGCGCCCGGTGTCGGCTACGAGATTATCAACGCCTCGAACAACCTCGCGATGGCGACCAGCGTCGCCTACATGTTTCTGATCAGTCTGGCGTTCCTCTGTATGGACGTCGGATTTCGCCTCGTCGAACGGAGTATGTTCGCGTGGCGATGAGTAAGCCCCCAGCCGCCGACCGAGAGCCCGAGGAAAAGATCAGTATCCGGGGCGTTAGCAAGGCGTACGAGTCGACGAACGCGCTCGATGACGTCTCGTTCTCGGTCCCGGAGGGCGAGTTCTGCTGTGTCGTCGGGCCGTCCGGCTGCGGAAAGACGACCCTGCTGCGGGCCATCGCCGGCCTCGACGACGTGGATAGCGGCTCGATTCTGGTCGACGGCGACCCGGTTGCCGAACCGAGTCTCGACCGGGGCATGGTGTTTCAGGAGTACGCCCTGTTCCCGTGGCGAACCGTCCGCGGGAACATCCGATTCGGCCTCGACCGCCCCGCCTGCGAATGCGCGGACTGCGAAGCGCGGGTCCGCGAACTGGTTGATCTCGTCGGCCTCGAGGGCTTCGAGGACGCCTACCCCAAGGAGCTGTCCGGCGGGATGAAACAGCGCGTCGGCATCGCTCGTGCCCTCGCTGTCGACCCGGAGATTCTACTTATGGACGAACCGTTCGGGAGCGTCGACGCGCGGACGCGTGACCGCCTACACGCTGAACTGCTCGATATCTGGGCGCAGACCGAACAGACCGTCGTGTTCGTCACCCACGACATCGACGAAGCGGTGACGCTGGCCGACCGCGTCGTCGTGATGGACGCCGACCCGGGGACCGTTCAGTCGACCATCTCCATCGGCTCAGAGCGGCCACGCGAACGAACGGCCCACGAGTTCGTCGACTACGTCGCGAGAATCAGAGACGAGCTCGGAAGTCCGGTAGACATCAGTCAGAAACAGCGTCACCGCTAGTGTGTAGCTTCGTCGTGACTCCCGCGGTAAATGGGTCGATAGACCCGCAGCGATACTATGCGTGACACTCACTGTCTTTGGTGCCGTAGACCTCGGAAACTTCGCTTTCCACGAGCTCGGGATGTCGTTGAGAGGCACCCAACGATGAGCTCCGGACACGAACCCAATATTAAATCCCAGTGCAACCAACCGCTATCTCTATTATCTCAGAATACAAATTTAATATATGCCGATTGTAAGCTCCTCGATGGATGAGCGACTCCGTGACAACCTCGATACGTTCGCCGCGGAACATGGCTACAGCGGCCGAAGCGAGGTGATTCGTGAAGCATGCCAATCTCTACTCGCGGAGTACGAAGAGACCGATTACGAGGGTCAACGTGTCTTAGCGACGGTAACCGCCGTCTTTGGGTACGATAAGCCGGAGATTGAGCGCCGGATGATGGACATTCGCCACGAGTTCGAGGCGTCGATTCGGTCGAACTCGCACAACTGCCTCGGCGACAACGCGGGCTGCGTTGAGACGTTCGTCGTCGAAGCCGCTTACGACGATGTCTTGCGGTTCATTGCGACTGTCCGGGGGGCGGATGAGTCAGTCTCCGTCGAATACACCCTCGTCCCCGTCGACGTGATGAGTGCCGAAGTCAGTGACTCGGACTCGTTTTGACTCGAGAGAGCCGGCGCCCTCTTCGAACTTGGGTAAGCACTAGTCGGTGGCGGGTCGACAGAGCTAGTCCGAAATACTAATGAAATACTCTCTAATAGCTATAATTATTATCCTATGAACTTCAGTACAATATATTTATTATTCAGAATCACCAGATTAGTAAGCACGCTATGGCACACATTCACCTCGGAGAAGGGTCGTTCCCGTTGTGGGCGCTCCTTCTGTGGACGCTCGTCGGCGCCGGGCTAATCAGCGCCATCGTGTACCGAATCCGGAACGGCGGTATCAAGACGCGTCAGATCGCGCTCGCGGGTATCGGTGCGGCCGCGAGTTTCGCGGTCTTCCAACTGAATATCCCCGTGTGGGGCGGCATCCACATGAACCTCACCGGACTAGTGGGAATCCTCGCCGGCCCGCTGCTCGGGGGACTCATCGCGCTGGTCGTGAACATTTTTTCGGCGGCGCTCGGACACGGTGCGGTCGGCCTGCTCGGGGCGAACACCCTCATCAACGCCGCTGAAGCTATCGTCGCCTACTACGCGTTCAAGGCGCTGATGGGAATGGACTGGGATGTCTTCCCCGCCAGCGCTAGCGCCGCGACACTCGGCCTGTCGGCAGGAGCGGTCCTGATGGGCGCGATCATCGTCATCAGCGGCGTGAACGGGAGTGCGCTCCCCCGGGGCGACCTGACAATCGCCGTCGCCGGCCTCGTCGGACTCAACCTCGGCGTCGCTGTCATCGAAGGTATCCTGACGGGCTTCGTCGTCCAGTTCCTCGCGTCGGTCCGTCCCGATCTCGTCGGCCTCACCGACCAAGAGACTCGTGAGGAGTCAACCGGGGTGACCGCGTGATGCAGCGCTGGCAACAGTACGGGGGTCTCCTCGGTCTGATCGCGGTCTGTTTCGCAGCCGGGCTCTGGGGGTTCACCTCGACCGGCGGCGCGCTCCCGTGGGCCAAGCGGTCCGCGAAGGCGCTCCAACGCGGGGTGCAGGAAGGCGGCGGCGCACTCGTCGACCTCGGCCGCGGCATCGTCGTCGCCGGGCCGATTCGGAAGGGCGGGATGATGCTCGAATTCGGGGGACTCGTCGCCCTGTTGTTTGTCCTCGGTATCGGACTGTACGTCTACGTCGACCGCTGCGGCGGCTTCGGCGAAGAGGGACGCTCGGCACAGTAACTCGTGACGACGCTCTCGAACCACGTTCCCGACCCGCGGCTCATCACGGCGTTCGCCGAGCGGCGAGACGGACCGCTGCACCGCGTCAACCCCTGGACCAAGGTGGGGATCGTTGGCGCACTCGTCCTCGCGGTCACTGTGTTCGACCGCGTTGTACTCCTCGCTGGACTGTACGGCGTGGTCCTCGCAGTCTACGGGTTAGCGGGGCTTCCGTACCGACGCCTGGCCGGTTGGTACACGCTTCCGCTCCTGTTTATCGTCTCGGTCGCCGGCCCGTTGGCGTTCCTCGAGCCGGGCACGCCGATCGGCGGCGCGCTCTCGACACCGCTCGGTGAACTCTCGGTCACGTGGTCGGGCCTCGAACTCCTCGGTGAACTCAGTTTCCGGTCGCTGGCAGTCGTGACGTTCACGCTGGCGGCGTCGATGACGACGCAGTACACCGCGGTTGCGTACGTGCTCGGGCGCTTGCTCCCCCGACCGATCGACCAGGTCGCGCTCCTCACCTATCGGTTCACGTTCGTCATGGTCGAGACGCTCGAAGACCTGGTGCAAGCCGTGCTCTCTCGGGGCGCGAATCTCTCGGAGTTCTGGTCGAACAGACGACTGTACGCGAGAATCTTCGGGATGACGATGCTATCGGCCATCGAGCGGTCCGAACGGCTCGTCAAATCGATGGAAGCCCGCGGCTACGACGGCGACATCACGTTGTACGGCGATGTCTCGCGGCCGCCCCTTCGCGAGTTACTTGTCGTGGTCGGTTCGTACGCAGTTGTCGTCGGATACGCCGTTGTCTCGGTCACCGGGGTGGGACTGTGACTCACGCTGAGACGCCACTTGTCGACCTCCGGTGTGAGGCGCATACGTATCCGGACGGAACGGTCGGGATGCACGACGTCGAGTTCAGCGTCTTCCCCGGCGAGGTCGTCGCGCTCGTCGGCGGCAACGGCGCGGGGAAATCGACGCTCCTCGAACACCTGAACGCCACGCTCGTCCCCGACGATGGCGAACTGGCCGTCTGCGGCACACCGATCAGCGAAGCCAACAAGGCACGCGCGCGGAAGGAAGTCGGCTTCGTCTTCCAGGACGCCGATACGCAACTCGTCGCACCCACGGTCCTCGATGACGTGATGTTCGGCCTCCAAAACTACGGCGTCCCCGCTGACGAAGCGAAACAGCGCGCTCGCGAGGCGCTCGAAACGGTCGAGGCGGGTCACCTCGAAGACCGGATTCCGCACTACTTGAGCGGCGGCGAGAAACGCCTCGTCGGTCTCGCCGGCGTGCTCGTCCTCGAACCGAGCGTCGTCGTGCTGGACGAACCGCTCGCGGGCTTGGACCCGGAGCGGTCGCGACTGGTCGCCGAGCGGGTCCAGAAGATTCACGCGAACGGCATCAGCGTCGTCCTCTCGACGCACGACCTCGACTTTGCCGCCGAGGTCGCCGACCGCGTCTGCGTGATGACCGACGGCAACGTCGTTGGGGGCGGGACCCCGAGCGAGGTATTCTACGATGACGCGCTGTTGGCCGAAGCGAACCTGCACCCGCCGAGTGCGGTTCGTGTGGCCCGCGATGCAGGGCTGGCGGCGGCACAGCCAGTAACGGAAGCGGAGCTCGTGTCCCTTCTGACGGAGGCGGGCGGCTTGGACGCTGCACGGACTCCCGCTCCTGATGGCCGCGGGCGCGACTGAGCGCCTTCGTCGGCCTCTTGCCGAGTCGTACTCTTCGACGTGCCGTGTTGGGCCCGACGAACTCGACTGTTTGTCGCGCCGTCAGAGCTGCCACGGTGCCGAATATGTTATTCAAATAGATTAATTTACTAGAGATTCATATATCTATGCAGTAGATTACTATTCGATGCGCACGAGTTTCAACGTCTCCGACGACCTCCTTTCCGACTTTGACGTGACGTGGCAAGCGGAGGGACTGGATTCGCGTTCGCGCGGCGTCCGCGAAGCGATGCAGGAGTACATCGAGCGACACACCAGATTGGAAGGTGTCGAAGGCGAGGTGGTCGTTACCATCGCCTTCGACTACGAACACGAAGCGGTCATCGAGACCATCCACGACGTGCAGCACCGATTTCAGGGCGTCATCACGGCCACAAACCACGTTCACGAAGATGAATGGTGCCTCGAGGCGATCTTCTGTCGTGGCCCCGCAGCGCGTGTCCGCGAACTCACGTACCGGTTGCGCGATTTCGATGCGGTAAATCGGGTCAAACTGCTGTACTTCGCCAAGCGCTGAGCGTCGCTCACGATCGGAGCGGGTGGTTGTGGTGCGATTCGCCGAGCGACGTGAGCGAGTAATCAACGGCCCGTGCATCCGACACCGCCCAAGGGAGTCCACGAACGCAGAAAGCGCTTCTGACTCCCTTCCAAGACGAACAGTCCCATACAGTACTGGTTCACGCGGTGTGCGTGGGTGGTCGCGGTGACGACGGAGCCATTTTCGTGTCGTATCTCCGCGAGGTACTGTTGAACCGTGGAGTGACAATATTCGAAGACGACGGTCACTGTTCCTACGTGCGGCCCCGTCGCACGCTCTTCCGTCAAATTCTTCGAGCAACACCCGTGCTCCTTCGTGCACGACCTCGCTCCGACCGCTGTACTCGTGTTCGTCGGCGAGCTCGCCGATACGGTCGAGTAACGCCTATATACTAAAATACACTTAGATATTATTAATTATTGATATTAGATCAGCAGTTAGAGGATAATAATTAGTATTTTAGTGTAGTAGCTTCATAACTTTCGTATGTCGGTCAACAACGACCCGATTCCGGTGACGATCCTGAGCGGCAGTCTCGGCGCCGGAAAGACGACGACGTTGAACCACCTCCTCGGTAGCGAACGGGACTTGAACGCCGCAGTGCTCGTCAACGACATGGGTGAGGTAAATATCGACGCCGAGCTTGTCGAGCAGGAATCAGAACTCACTCAAAGCGACGAGGAGATCATCGAGCTATCAAACGGCTGTATCTGCTGCCGGCTCCGCGGAGACATGCTCGATGCAGTGGGGCGATTAGCCGAAGAACGAGACTTCGACTACCTCCTCGTCGAGTCGTCCGGAATCAGCGAGCCGATTCCGGTCGCCCAGACGTTCGCCCGCGGCTTCGAAGACGCGGAGTTCGACCCCACGGGCGTGTACGAACTCGATACGATGGTGAGCGTCGTCGATGCGCACAGCTTCTGGCGGGGCTTCGATTCGGGACAGGCACTTACTGACGACTCCATCGAACCGCAGGGCAATCGCGTCCCCGAAGAAGCGCTCATGGATCAAATCGAGTTCTGTGACGTGCTTCTCCTGAACAAGTGCGACCTCGTACCCGATGACGAACTGGAGCAGATCGAGGCTGTTCTGAAAACCCTCCAGCCGTGGGCGGAGCTCATCCGAACGGAACACGGCACCGTCGCCCCCGAAGAAATCCTGAACACGGGGCGGTTCGACTTCAACCGCGCCAGCCAGTCGGCCGGATGGAAGCGCGAACTACAGGAGGGCCACCATCACGATGCCGCCGCCGAGGAACACGGCGTCACCTCGTTCGTCTTCGACGCGGACCGACCGTTCCACCCCGAGCGAGTCGCCGACCTCTTCGCCGGCCTCCCCGACGGTGTCGTCCGCGCGAAGGGCTTTTTCTGGTCGGCGGGTCGCGAAGACATCGCTATGGGCCTCGACAAGGCGGGCCAGTCTGTCCGTGCCGGCCCGAAAGGAACGTGGATCGCCACGCTCCCGAAGGCCCAACAGCAGCGGTATTTCGCCGCCCGGCCGGGTATCAAGGCGGACTGGGACGACAAATGGGGTGACCGCGGGGTCCAACTCGTGTTCATCGGTCGGGAGTTCGATCAGGAATCACTGGTCGAACGGCTGAACGACTGTCTCCTCACGGACGCCGAAATGGACGAGGACTGGGGTACGTACCCGGACCCGTTCGGGTCTGACGAACAGCGCGAACTGGCGTTGGCCGACGACTGATGAGCCTCGACGACCAACCCCCAGTCACGGTTCTGAGCGGCGGGCTCGGTGCCGGCAAGACGACCCTGCTCAACCACCTCCTCACCGTCGGTGGAGAACGGTACGATATCGCTGTCCTCGTCAACGATGTCGGCGAAGTGAACGTCGACGCCGACCTCATCGAGAGCGGAACCGACCTCTCGATGGACGACGGCGGCGTCACGGAGCTCTCGAACGGGTGCATCTGCTGCGGGCTTCAAACCGAACTAGATCAAGAGCTCCGCCGTCTCGCGTTCGACGAGGAGTTCGATTACCTCGTCATCGAAGCCTCGGGCATCAGCGACCCGGTCCCGATTGCGCGACGATTCGTCTCTCCCGCGCGGGCTTCTGCGCTGTACGACCTCGACACGACCGTTACCGTGGTTGACGCCCACCAGTTCCACCGGGCGTTCGTCCTCGGGGAGACGCTCACGTCGAGCGACGACGACACCCGACCGCTTTCGGATCTGCTCGCCGAGCAGGTCGAGTTCTGCGACGTCCTCGTCCTCAACAAGTGCGACCTCGTCTCTGACGAGGAGCGCGAGGCGGTCGAACGCGTCATCCGAACACTCCACCCCGGAGTCGACATCGTCCGGACGACCGAAAGCGCTGTTGACCCGGATCGAATCCTCGGAACCGGGAAGTTCGACAAGGACGAGGCGAGCAACGCCGCCCGGTGGAAACAGGTCATCTCAACCGACCACGAGGACGATACGGACGCTGAGCCGCACGAGCACGACGATAACGGGACGGACACAGACCATGGGCACGGCGAGGATCACGACCACGACCATGGTGACGACCACGACCACCTCCACCCACCAGAGGAGTTCGGCGTCGAGTCGTTCGTCTACGAGCGTCACCGACCGTTCCATCCCGAGCGGTTCCACGAATGGCTCCGCTCGTTCCCCGATTCCGTCGTCCGGGCGAAAGGCCACATGTGGGTTGCCGGACGCGACCGCTACGCCCTCAACCTGAGCCAAGCGGGCGCACAGATCCACGTTGAGGTCAACGGTCGATGGGCGGCTACGCTCTCCGAATCTCGGCAGGAGTCGTACCGCGAGTCGCATCCGGGACTCCAGTGGGACGACCGGTGGGGTGACCGCGAAGTGAAGTTCGTCTTCATCGGTGCCGGAATGGACTCGATCGGTATCGCCGACGAACTCGACGACTGTCTCCTCACCGACGAGGAGATGGACGCCGACTGGAGCGCCTTCGAGAACCGCTTCCCGGGCCAGCGGTCGTATTCGAAGCCCCCGACCGAACAGCGGCTCATCCTTGGTGGGGAGCAATGAACGGTGCCAGTCGTGAACTCCCACCGATAGAGTCGCGACGGACGACCGACGCCGACGGCCACGACTGTATCGACCCGCTCGGCGTCGCCATCGTGACGGTGTCGTCATCCCGGGGGACTGACGTGGAAAAGGACCTCTCAGACCCTAGTGGCGATGCCATCGCCAGTATCCTTGCCGAAGCGGGTCACGTCATCACGGCGCGTCGGACGGTCCCGGACGACTACGTCCGAATCAAGACGACCGTGAGCGAGTGTCTGGAGCGATCCGACGTCGATATCCTCATTACCACGGGCGGAACGGGGGTCACTGTCGACGACGTCACACCGGACGCAGTCGGCGATCTCTTCGACCGCGAACTGCCGGGGTTCGGCGAGGCGTTCCGGTGGCTCTCGTGGGGAGAGGTTCGAACGCGCATCGTCTCAACCCGTGCAACCGCGGGTATCACCCGCGGCGTCCCCGTGTTCGTACTGCCCGGAAGTGAAAACGCCGTTCGGCTCGCAACCACCGAAATAATCTCTACGGAAGCACCGCATCTCGCCGGACTCGCGACCCGACACACACACCGATGAGAACTGAGTGACTTTTGGCGACCACTCTGGTCGCTCGATAACTCCCTCTCGTCGACACATCTAGAAAACAAATAGAGTTTAGAAAGAACTATTAGAATTGTATAGAGTTCGTAACTCGTGCCGGAGAGACGCTTAAGGTAGCAGTCTGCCGGACTCCACAGCGGGTGTTTTAGTACTCCCTCCACGCCAAATTATGAAAAAGTATTCCTAATTTAGTAAGAGTTATTATATACAGCTTGTAAATTATTATTCATGCCCGCTCGATGTTCGAGACAGAAGTCGCATACTGACCCCGCAGCCGGGGCTACGGGAGCCGTTACAGGATGTCGTGGCGGAGAAGGGACTCCGCCCACGATTGCGTCTCCTGGCATCCTCACAGGGGTGGAACTGCACAACGGCGTTGTCCCCTGCTACGCGGCAGCCGACTGGATGACGCGGAGTGGTCGTTCGTGAACCTCACGGAACAGACGTGGGTCGATGTGGAGGGGTCCGACGCTGATGTCTGCCTCCTCCCCGTCGGGAGCATCGAACAGCACGGGCCGCACGCCCCGCTCGGAACCGACGTGCTTGTCGCAGATGCAATCGCTGACGCCGCCGTCGAACGCGCCGAAGCGTTGAAACTACCGCCAGTACACATCGGTGTCGCTCCGTATCACCGCCATTTCCCGGGGACGCTTCACGTCCCTCCGGACGTGTTTCGGGCGTACGTGTTCCACCTGTTGGAATGCGTGGACGCGTGGGGCGTCGAAACTGTCCTGATAGTCAACGGACACGGCGGAAACCGAGAGTCGCTCAAGCACGTTTGCCGACGCCTCTCGGACGAGACCACGCTTGATGCACAATACTGGGAGTGGATGAAGGCTGTCGACGCGGACGTACAGCACGCGGGAGCGGTCGAGACGAGCGTGCTGCAACACCTGGTTCCCGAACACGTCGGCGCACTCCAACCGGGCGACGCCGATAGCTGGGGCGAGTGGGTCCACGGCGCACAAGTCGCAACGTACACCGACGAGTTCAGCGAGAACGGCGTCGTCGGAGACCCGACGGCCGCGACCGCCGAAACCGGCCGGGACGTGTTCGAGACGGCCGTCGGTGAGCTACTGGAACTCATCGCATGGCTCGGAGATCAAAACGCGCCTTCGACCGGCCGGCAGAGAAGCGAGGACCGCGAAGAATGCTAACGCTACGAAACCGCAGACTCAGTCGACGAGACGCATTGAAGGGAGCGACGGCGGGCCTCATCGGACTCGCGGGTTGCAGCGGCATCTCGCAGGACGGTGAGCGGACCTCCTCCTCGGAGCAGACGGAACGGGAGACGACGTTTCGTGTCGGGACGCCGTGGAATCCAGACTCTCTCGACCCGCTCGTCAAAGGGTGGATGTTCCGAAAGCTGAACGTCATCGAACCGCTCACGACCGCGGGGTACGACGCATCGGTCAAACCGGGGTTGGCCTCCGAGTGGACCACGAGCGACGACAATCTGACGTGGAAGTTCACCCTCAAGGAGGGCGTTTCGTTCCACGACGGAACGCCGCTGACCGTCGATGCGGTCGTCGCCTCCCTCCGGCGGAGCTTCGAATCGGATTCGTTGGCGAGCCTCCCGGTCGAGTCCGTCTCCGGCGGCGGCGAACGCGTCGTCGAGATCGGAACGAGCACCCCGTTCGCACCGCTTCCAGCACATCTCACCCGCGCCCCGACCAGCATCATCGCGGAGAGTTCGTACGACGACGACGGCAACGTCACCGCGCCGGTCGGAACGGGGCCGTTCCAGTTCGACTCGTGGAAGCCGGGCGAGCGAATCACCGCCGTGTCGAACCCATCGTACCGCGGTCGGACGCCGGCCATCGACACCCTCGTCTACGAGAGCGTGCCGGACGACCAGACGCGACTCTTGAAGCTCGAAAACGCCGAACTCGAGATGGCACGAGCCTTTTCCGGGTCGGCAATTTCGACCTTGAACGACCGACCTAACGTAGACCCGGTCACCTACGCGGTTCCTCGGTCTCGCTACCTCGTGTACGACACGACGTCGTCTCCGTTCGACGATCGAAACGTACGCCGCGCGGTGATGCACGCAATCGATCAGGAACAGATCGTCGAGAGCGTGCTGAACGGTCTCGGGCCGGCCGCTGTCGGCCCCTTCCCACCGGAAGTCACCGACTGGGCCAACACCGACCTCGAACCGTACCCGTACGACCCCCAGACTGCGAGGCAGTTACTCACTGACGCGGGATGGGAGCCGGGTGGGGACGCGCGAGAGAAGGACGGTGAGCCGTTGGAAATCGACCTCTGGACCGTACGACGCGCGGGCGTTGCCCATCGTCTCCGAGGCCGTTCAAGCGCAGTTGTCGCAGATCGGCTTCGATGTCAGCCTCCGAGTGATGGATTACGGAACCATCGAGGAGCGCGCCAACAGCGAGGCGTTCGACCTCGTCATGTGGTCGAACTCGCTTCTGTGGTATCCAGACCCGGACCGACTCACGGACTTCGTTCACTCCGAGGATGCGACGATGTTCAGCGGCTACGCGAACGATCGAGTCGACGAACTGCTCGCGGAAGCGAGGGAGATTACGGACACCGCGGAGCGAAAGCGCCGCTACGACGAAGTGCAGTCGATCGTCCAACGCGACGTTCCCATCGGCTGGTTGACCTACGTCACGAACGTCGTCGGGGTGGACACCGACGTTACGGGATACAAGCCGCTGCCGACGGAGACGTGCTATCACCTGGAAAATATCGAGTTCGGCGCGGACGGAAACGCCCGTGCGACCGATACGGCGAATGCACGGCATCGCTCGCCGGACATCCCGCTTCAGAACGGTCCGAGATCAGGAAAATGAGTCGATACCTGCTGAAACGACTCGGGACGACGATGCTGGTTCTCGTCGGCGTGTCGGTCCTCACGTTCAGTATGACCGCCCTCACGCCGGGAGACCCCGCCGTGGCCGTGCTCGTCGAACAGACGGGGCATCAACCGTCCGAGGAGGCGGTGGCGGCGTTCCGAGCGCAACACGGCCTGAACGAACCGTTCCCGATCAGGTACGCGGACTGGGCGACCGACGTGCTGGGTGGCGACCTCGGGCAGTCGTACAGCTCCGAGCAAACCGTGGCGTCGATGCTCGTCCAACGTCTGCCTAACACGATAGAACTCGCCGCCGCGTCGATGGTCATCGCGATCGCTATCGCGGTACCCGCCGGCGTGGCGAGCGCGGTGAATCCGGGCGGTCGAATCGACTACGCGGCCCAGTTCGGCGCACTCGTCGGCGTCTCCATGCCGAACTTCTGGCTCGGCTACCTGCTCATCATCGTCGCGGCCCTCTGGCTCGACCTGTTCCCGGTCGCGGGCTCCGGCGGTCTCGACCACCTCGTCCTTCCGGCGGTAACGCTCGGGTCGGGTATGTCCGCGGTCATCGCCCGGTTGGTCCGAACGACGATGCTGGACGTTCTCGACGCGCCCTACATCCGGACCGCCCGTTCGAAGGGTCTGCGCGAGCGGATCGTCGTCTACAAACACGCCTTACGGAACGCGCTCGTCCCCGTCGTGACGATAGCCGGGCTACAGCTCAGTTACGTCCTGAACGGGGCGGTCGTCGTCGAAGCCGTGTTCCAGCGACCGGGACTGGGAACGTTACTCGTCGACGCGATCTTCGCGCGGGATTATCCGGTGATTCAGGGAGCGACCCTTCTCGTGGGCGTCATTTTCGTTCTGACCAACTTGGCGGTCGATCTGACCTACCGCTATCTCGACCCGCGAATCGACCGCAGGGGTGAGCCGGCGTGAGCGAAGACGTCGCGAACGGAACTTCCCACCGACCTGCCGACGCTCGCTGGCGACGGTGGTACGAGGCCCTGACGACGACACGGCTCACGCAGCTCGGTGCCGGTCTCGTGTGCGCCCTGTTCGCGCTCGCGGTGTTCGGCCCGATCGTCTCACCGTACGACCCGACCGCACAGGCGCTCTCACACAGGCTGGAGGCCCCATCGCTCGCGCATCCGCTCGGAACCGACCAACTCGGGCGCGACGTGCTCACCCGGCTGCTCCACGGGGCCCGTCTCTCGCTGGGTATCGCCATCGCCGTGACGGCCGTGCGGCTCTCTCTCGGGACCGCGGTCGGACTCGTCGCCGGATACGTCGGTGGCTGGGTCGACGAGGCGTTGATGCGACTCGTCGACACGCTGTTGGCGTTCCCGGGTATCGTCCTCGCGCTCGTGATCGCCGGTATTCTCGGACCGAGCCTCACGAACGTGATGGTCGCACTCGCGGTCGTCGGCTGGGCTTCCTACGCCCGACTGGTCAGGAGCAGCGTCCTGTCGGTTCGAGAGCGAGAGTTCGTGACCGCGTCGCGGCTTCTCGGCCGCTCGCGCGCTCACGTGCTCGGCCGACACCTGATTCCGAACGTCGTCGCACCGGTGGTCGTGCTGGCGACGCTTGATGTCGGCGGCGTCATCTTGGGAACGGCGGGCCTCTCCTTTCTCGGGCTGGGCGCGCAGCCGCCGACGCCCGAGTGGGGGACGATGCTCGCGTCGGGTCGGAACCATCTGCGGACCGCCTGGTGGCTGGTGAACGCACCCGGCGTTCTGATCATGCTCACCGTCTTCGGGTTCAATCTCCTCGGTGACGGGCTCAGAGTCGTGCTCTCGCCGACGCAGTCGGCCCACATCGAGCAACTATGACGAACGAACTCCTCCGCGTCGAGGACCTGCACACGCACTTCGACTCAGACCGGGGTACAGTCCACGCCGTCGACGGCGTCTCCTTCGGCGTGAACCGCGGCGAGATCGTCGGCCTCGTCGGCGAAAGTGGGAGCGGCAAATCAGTCACCGCCCGGTCGATCATCCGGTTGGAAGACCCGGGGCGAATCGTCTCGGGGCGGATCAGCTTCGACGGGCGGGACCTGACCCGTGCCGACGAGGCGACGCTTCGTCGCGTTCGCGGCGAAGACATCTCCATCGTGTTCCAGGACCCCCACGAGACGCTGAACCCGGTGTTCCCCGTCAGGGAACAGATCGCCGAGGCGGTTCGAATCCACGACGAGGACCACTCACAGGGGCTCCTCGATTTTCTGGGCGTCCCGCCGTTCCGAAACCGCACCGCGTGGAAACGGGCCGAGGAGCGCGCCGTCGAGCTGATGGAACAGGTCGCGATTCCGGATCCGACCGGGAGCGCGAACGAGTATCCCCACGAGTTCTCCGGCGGGATGCGCCAGCGGGCGATGCTCGCCGTGGCGGTGGCCAGCGACCCCGACCTCCTGATCGCAGACGAGCCGACGACGGCACTGGACACGACGACGCAAGCGGGAATACTGCGACAGATACGGAGGCTCCGTGACCAACGAGACTTGGGCGTCCTCCTGATATCTCACGACATCGGCGTCATCGCTCAGACCTGCGACAAGGTTGTCGTCATGTACGGCGGGCGGGTGATGGAGGCCGGACCGGTCGAGGACGTGTTGACCGAGCCGAAGCACCCCTACACCCGAGCACTCCTCGAGTGCTCACCGCGGACCCTCGACCGTGGCGACCGAGTCAGGACGCCCGCCGGAAGCCCGCCTGACGTTATCGGCGGTCACGACGGCTGTCCGTTCGCGGACCGCTGTGATCTCGCGACCACCGACTGCCGAAGCGGGGATATCCCGGTCATCGAACACGCCCCCGGCCACCGCGTGGCCTGCATCGAGACGCCCGTGCAGTCTCGGGAAGGACCGACCGCCACCGGCGGTCGTGTGAACGGGAACAGGGTCGCTCCCGACGGCGGTGACGACGAGTGAACGCGCCCACCACGAGCAGCCTCGGTCGGCAACGCGACGTGCCGGTCGTCGAACTACGGAACGTCGAAAAGGAGTTCGAGACGGCTCGGTCGGTCCTTGACCGACTGCTTGACGACCCGAAGCCTGCGAAAGCTGTGTGCGGAGTCTCACTTTCGGTCCTCCGGGGAGAAACCGTGGGAATCGTCGGGGAAAGCGGCTGCGGCAAGTCGACGCTCGCGAAGCTCGTCACCGGACAGTTGACACCGAACCGTGGAACCGTCCTACTCGATGGCGACCCCGTCGGTGGCTACACGACCCGGACCGACGGGCAGCTCCGCCGCGTCGGCGTCGTGTTCCAGAACGTCCGCGAAAGCTTCGACTCCAGGTGGTCGATTCAGCGGTCTCTCGCAGAGTCGTTCGGCCACGAGCAGCACCCCGACGCGACGGTCGACCGCGTCGAAGACCTGTTAGCGCAGGTTCGTCTCGACCCACAGGTCGGAGAACGGTATCCGAGCGAGCTCTCGGGCGGACAGCTCCAGCGCGTCGGTATCGCACGTGCACTCGCTCACGACCCTGATCTCGTGGTGCTCGACGAGCCCGTTTCCGGACTCGACGTAGCCACTCAGGCCACCATTCTCGACCTGCTCGCGGACCTCCAGCGCCGACACGAGGTCGGATATCTGTTCATCTCTCACGACCTCGATGTCGTCCGGTATCTCGCCGACCGACTGGCGGTGATGTACGCCGGAGAGCTCGTCGAACGCGGGCCCGCACCGGATGTCTTCGACCGGCCGAGCCACCCCTACACGGAAGCGCTACTGCGCACGATTCCGAGCGACGACCCGGCCGACCCGCCGCCGGAGCCCTTGCCGGGTTCCCCGCCGGTCCCGTCAAACCGACCGACCGGCTGCCCGTTTCACCCCCGGTGTTCGTACGCGGATGAGCAGTGTGAACGACATCACCCCGGGTTCGAACGGGTCCGCGATGTCCGATCGCGGTGCCACTACGCCGGCCAAATCTCAGACGGTTCCCGGACGAACGACCGCAGAATGGACGGGGAACGGTGACCTCACCAATCCGATTCGTGACCTCCAGCCCGTACTCTGAGAGAGAACTCTTCTGGGTTCCGGACCCGGACCGGGCGATGTCGTTTTACCACTCCGAGGACACACAACACTACACCGGGTGCGAGGATTCGGAAGTAGACGACCTGATCGAACGGGGGCGGCGAACGACGGGCGTCGACGAACGGAAACGGATCTACGACTGGGTTCAGGAACTCGTTCGTGACGATACCCCGCTTGGGATGTTAACTCACAGCGAGATCGTCACGGGGATTCGAAACCGCATCGAGGACTTCACGCTTCATCCCACGATGTACTCTCACGGGGTGCGGAACGTACGACCTCGGTGAGAGTTGCGTGGCGGCCGTCAGCTCCTCCCGCATCTACTCCGATAGGTTACGGGGACGGCCGACGAAACCGCCACGACGGTGATTGAGTCGAACAGGAGCTTAGAATCGAACGGCCTTCAGGGCACGTCTCCGCCGATAATGTATTGCTCGTACTCCGGCACTTCTCCCCAGAGCGTTTGTTCCATCAGGGGTTCGTGGGTGACGTTTTCGAGACCGTGCTCTCTCAGCAGCTCCGCCAACTCCTCGGGAGGACGGCCGTCGTACAGTGGAAGGTCTTCGTGAATCTGTTCGTATCCATCGAACGGACCCGAAAAGTCCCAGTGGCCCTCGATGAGGACGATACGACCGCCGGGGCGGACGACCCGGCACCACTCCCGTATCGCCTGTGGTGGCGTCGGGAGCGTCCAGATGAGATGTCGAGCCGTCACAAAGTCGTAGGCGTCGTCCGACGCGTTCAGCGATTCGGCGTCTCCCACGCGGAACTCGATGGAACGGTCCCGTTCCCGGCGTTTCTCGCGGGCCTGTTCGAGCATCCCGGCCGAGTAATCGACTCCCGTGACCTCGTGACCCAACTCCGCCAACAGCAACGAAATCACGCCGGTGCCACAGCCGACATCGAGTATGCGCTGGGGCGACTCGCCGGTCCAGCTACGCAACACCGATAACCACGCCGCGCGTTGCTCCTCGCTGTGGAGCGCGTGGTGACTGTCGTCATCGTACGTCTCGGCTCTGTCGTTCCAGTAGGCTTGGACCGATTTTTTGACTTCCTCGGGCGACTGTTCGGATTCCTTCACGGCCGGTTCCCCCCACGGTCGGCATCGCTACCGCGCCCCGTTTGCGAGCCCAGCGCGTCCGCGGCGCGACCGCGTAACCACGTTACGTTCTCGACGTTCGGTGACATCATTATTAAAATTATACTCGGTGTTATTATAGTTATCCGTTTTGCCATTTTAGTCGCGCTCGTCTCTTCCTTTCCGGCGAGCCGCTGGATGGCGGATGCGACGCGTCGTTGACGTTCAGCGATACGGCAGTAGCCGGTTCCATCGACGGGTGAGTGTTCCGCTCTCTCCTCTCCTTCCCCTTCTGTCCCTTCCCTTCCCTCCAGCCTGTGTCCGCAGTTCCTGTTATAAACGAACTAGCCGATTCACGACCTGTCGGCCCACGAAAGTTGTTAATCATGAAAATTATAATCACAGTTTTTATTATAGTTAGGTATAGTTTTAATACCAGATGTTCCAGTACGCGCGGCGATTCGCTGTGAGTGGTCTCCGTACCACCACAACTTTCCCCTCGGAACCAGGCCGCCGGTACGGTCGTGTCTCTCCCGAAGACTGGGGGATGACAACACTCGCCGCAGAGACCGGCACCGCGGAGAAGCGCCTGTCAATGCTGGTTCCCGGTCGGAGTCCGGGGTCGGAAAATGACGACCGAAGAGACGTCGAGGCCGTGGAGAACGCTCCGTTCGAGACGCTACCGGGGGTCTTTGAGACAGCATGACCGACCGACCAACCGACGTCTCGGACCCCGAACCGAGGTGGCTCGGAGACGCCGAGCCCGGCTCGTCCGCTCGGCCGCGCTCCGAACTGATGTCCCTCGTCGTCGGCTCGGCTGACCGACCGGTCTGCACGCTCTATCCACCAGATGTTGCGGTTCCGTACCGGACGACCACGTGGATAACGGCGTACGGTGACTCGTTCGTCGACCTCAGCGACTGCCGATGACGACGACAGCGACGCAAAAACGGTTCGTGTCCCCGACCACCCACGTCCACGGAGGCGAACGAAAATGAACGTCGACGAACCCGGCGTCCGCCGCGCTTCGCCCGCCAGCCGGCCGTACGAGTACGTAATCGTCGGCGGCGGCGTTCACGGGACCTGCGTGGCGAACTACCTCCTCGACGAGGGCGGGTACGACCACGAGGAACTGTGCCTAATTGACCCTCACGAGCGGTTACTGGGGTCGTTCGAGACGAAAGCCCGCAAGTGCGGGATGCGGACCCTTCGGTCGACGTTCGTCCACCACATCGACACCGAGCCGTTCTCACTCGACTCGTTCGCGGAGGGTGCACACCGGGAACACGAACTCATCCCGACCGAGGACTATCCGAACCGACCGACGCTCGACCTGTTCCTCGACCACGTCCGGTACGTTATCGACCGGCGCGGTATCGACGACTGTCACTTCCAGTCGGCAGTGACGAATATCGAAAGACCCGAATCGCAGGGCCCGCTCCGCGTGGAAACGGGCCGCGGGACCTTCCGCGCTCGACGTGTGGTTTTGGCCGTCGGGCTCGGCGGTCAGCTGACGGTCCCCTCGTGGGCGACGTCGCTCCCCGACGGCGCGAGACTCGCGCACGTCTGGGACGACGACTTCGACCCGACGACGGCCGCGGCGTTCGACGGCCGAACGTTCGTCGTCGGGGGCGGTATCACGGCGGCGCAGCTCGCCTGTCGGCTGTCGGAAGGCGCGGACGTGACGCTCCTCTCGCGTCACGACCTCGAAGTCGAACTGACCGAAGCCGACTCCCGCTGGATAAACTGGCGGCACATCGAACAGGAGATTCACTCGCTTCCGCCGGGCTCCGCGGCCCGTTGCGACCGGATTCGCGCCGCGCGTCACGACGCGACGATACCGCCGTACGTCGAGCGCCGACTGGCAGACGCCCGTGACTGCGGCGCTCTCGACGTTCGACACGGCGAAATCGAGTGCGCACGCGCGTCTGGCGACGGGTTGCACCTCCGGTTCGACGACGGTACGACCGAGACGGACGCACAGGTCGTGCTCGCGACGGGGCACGACTCCGCCCCGAAGCACCCGCTCGTCGGAGCGCTCGCCGAGTCGCTGTCGCTCGAACGCGGTGCGAACGGCTTTCCCGTCCTCGACGACCGGACGCTCGCGTGGCAGCGGAGCGACGGCGCCGATTCGGCGCTGTACGTCTCGGGCGCGCTCGCGGAGATGAGCGTCGGCCCGTTCGCCCGAAACGTCGTCGGCGCTCGCCGAGCCGCGGAGCGCCTGCTCGACTCGCGCGACGGTGTGGATTCGAAGGCCGCCGCACCGCCGTCACGGGGGCGGTCCTGAGATGCCGTCGAACGACCTCACGCTCGCGATTTCGTTGCGGGCGCTCGACGAACTCGCGCGACCGAGCCGCGCGCTCGAAGACGCCGTGCGGTGGACGAGCCACCTCGGTATCGTCTCCTCGGAACCGTCGTTCATCGAACGGCGGCGCGTCCGGGAAGCCGGGTACGAACAGGAGTTCCTGTCGGGGCCGCGCTCGATAGAGGAGGCGCTGACGAGCGTGCGAACGCATTTCGACACGGCGCGGTACGTCTTCGTCGGCACGGACGAAACCGGCGAGGTCGTCGCGCGGGTTCCGGACTGGACGTACCAGTCGGTGACGGACGCCGCAGCAGCCGCGGATTGGCAGCTTACGTCGACCATCGACGCCGACGAGGAGTGGCCCTATCGCGAAAAAACCCGCTTCGAGTGAGCTGCGGTCGGCTCCCCTCCCGGACCTAGAGCGCTTCTTGGGCCCGTTCCCGAAGCGGGGGTGCGAGGCTCGTGTCGTTCGCGAGCTTTGCGAGCGCGTCGAGCAGGTCGCCCCGGAGCTCACAACAGATACAGCCGTTCGACAGCTCGATTAACTCCTCGTCGCCCTCCGAGATATCGGAGTGCTCGGCGACGCGGTCGGCGTCGACGTTCACCTCGCCCATGTCGTTGACGAGAACCGCGATATCGAGGTCCGTTCGCGTGTTCAGGAGGTTGTTCAACACGGTCGTTTTCCCCACGCCGAGGTTGCCGCTCAGCACGGTAACGGGAATCGTCTCTCGACTCATCTGTTATTAACTCTAGACCGTATCTTATTTATAATTAGCTAACTAGATTATTCTCTTGTTAATAGAGGCCCCAACTACCCCCCGAACGGACGAGTCGCTCGACGCGGTAATCGTCGGCGCAGGAGCCGCTGGCGTCGGTATCGGCGTCGTTCTCGAGGCCCTCGACCTCGACTCTTACGCGATTCTGGAGCGAGACGAGGTCGGCGCGTCGTTTCGACAGTGGCCCGAGGAGATGCGGTTCATCACCCCCTCGTTTCCAAGCAACAGCTTCGGCTGTCGAGACCTGAACGCCGTCACGACGGACACGTCACCCGCGTTCGCGCTCGACTGCGAACACCCGACCGGCGAGGAGTACGCGCAGTACCTCCGCGGGGTCGTCGAATTTCACGATCTTCCCGTCCGGACCGGCGTGGATGTCGAATCCCTCCAACGCCACGACGACGGGTTCGTTCTGGACACGTCCGCCGGCGTCGTCCGGAGCCGGTTCGTCATCTGGGCGGCCGGACAGTTCGGCCGACCGAACGACGAGCCGTTCCCCGGCGCGGCTCACTGCGTCCACAACTCCCGAATCGACTCGTGGCACGCGTTCGCCGACGAGTGCGCGGACGACCCGGTCGCGGTCGTCGGCGGATACGAAAGCGGCATCGACGCGGCGCTCACGCTCACCGAGCTGGGCCGCGAGGTAGTCGTCCTCGACGAGGAGGGTCCGTGGCAGTATCGCGGGCCAGACCCGAGCGAAGTCCTGTCCCCGTACACCAGCCAGCGCCTCCGAGAGGCGCTCGAACGGGACCGACCGATCACTCTCACCGACGGCGCCCGCGTCGAACGCGTCGACAGCGACGACGGCTCGTTCGACGTCGTCTGTACGAACGGCGAGACGCTCACGACGCGGAACCGACCCGTTCTCGCGACGGGGTTTCAGTCGGGCCTCGGCCCGGCGAACAGCTATTTCGAGTTCGATAACGGCCACCCTCGGCTGACCGACCGAGACGAATCGACGGACACGCCGGGTCTGTTCCTCGTCGGCCCCCAGGTCGCGCACAACGGTCAACAGTTCTGCTTCATCTACAAGTTCAGACAGCGGTTCGCGGTCGTCGCCGACGAAGTCGCCGCGAGACTCGGTGTCGACCGCGCTCCCCTCGACGAGTACCGTGAGAAGAATATGTTCCTCGAGGACGCGTCCTGCTGCGAACCCGATATGTGCGACTGCTAACCGTGACACGACAATCATCACAGCCCGACAGCGGAACCGAGCGCTCGAGCGACGCGCGAGACGACGACCGACACGTGTGTCGGATGACCGGCCGCGAACAGGGCCTCGTCAGTAAGTACGACATCTGGCTCTGTCGGCAGTCGTTCCGTGAACTCGCGCCGAACATGGGGTTCAAAAAATATGACTGACACACGGCCCCGGTCGGACAGTCGCCCCGCGGCGGGGCGTGACGGAACGGGAAGCGACCGGAGAGAAACCGTCGTCGTCGTCGGCAAAGAGAGCGTCGGCAAGTCGGAACTCGTCGCCGGCCTGACCGGAACGACACCGACGACCGGCAACTTCCGCGGAACGACCGTCGACGTCGAGCGATACGAGTCGGACGAGTTCGTCTTCGTCGACACGCCCGGCATCCTGCTCGGGACCGACACCCAAACGACTCGAACGGCGATCAGCGCGGTCGAAGACACCGAAACGGTGCTCCTCGTCGTTCGCGCGACGAACATCGACGACGACCTCGGGGACCTGCTGCCGCTGGTGCAGGGAAAAGTCGGCGCGATTGCCGTGACGCTCTGGGACAAAGTCGAGAACCAGGCCGAGGCTCGCGACGAACTGGACGCGCTCGCCGACGACCTCGGGGTGCCGCTCGTTCCGGTGGACGCGCGAAACGTCTCCCGCGCCGCGACCGACGGCGGCGGGTCGGCGGTCGACGGACGCGAGCGGACGCACCTCGTCAGCGCGCTCCGCGATGCCGACGAGTTCCCCGGGCAGGTCACCCGACGGACGGGCATTCATCTCGATCCGCCGGCGACGGTTCTCGAACGCCCGCTCGCCGGGCCACTCGTCGGCATCGCGTTGCTCCTGTTGCCGGCCGCGGCCGCGGTCCACTTCGCGAACGCCGTCGCCGCGGAACTCTCTCCGGGGGTACGCTCACTGCTGGCCCCCGCGGTCCGGTGGACGAGCGACCTCCCGGGTCCACTCGCGGCGGTGTTGGGCGGCGATTACGGTCTGCTGTCGATGGGACCGTTCCTGTTCGTCTGGGCCGGTCCGACGATTCTCCTCTTCGCGCTGTTCATGGCGGTCTACAAGAACAGCGGGCTCGTCACGCGGATTACCGCGTCGCTCCACCCCTCCCTTCGACACGTCGGCCTCACCGGTCGCGACCTCGTTCGCGTGGTCATGGGATTCGGGTGCAACGTCCCGGCGGTCACCAGCACCCGAGGGTGTTCGGACTGCACGCGCCGGACGACCGTTTCGGCCATCGGATTCGGGTCGGCCTGTTCCTACCAGTTTCCGGCGACCCTCGCCGTGTTCGCGGCGGTCGACATGCCGTGGCTCGTCCTCCCCTACGTCGGTGTTCTCGCCACTACGACGCTCGTCTACGCTCGTTTGATTGCGCCCGAACGGGCGCGGACGGCGTCTCTCGCCGCCGAAAACCGCGCGTTCATCCAGTGGCCGAGTCCGCGCTCGGTGTGGCGAGAAGCCAGCACCGTGGTCCGAAGCTTCTTCCTGAAGGCGCTTCCCGTCTTCGTCGGAATCGTCGTTCTCGCATCGCTCCTCGACTACCTCGGCACCTTGGACGCGATGGGCACGACCCTCTCGCCGGTGATGGCGCTGTTCAACCTCCCCGGTGAGACGGCACTCGTCGTCGTGCTGGGGTCGATTCGAAAGGACGGTCTGCTGTTGCTGCAGTCGGACGGACTCAGCGCGACGCTCTCCGCGATGTCTCCCGTACAGGTGTTAACGGCCGTCTACCTCGCGGGGGTGTTGCTCCCCTGTCTGGTCACGGCGATTACGGTTGCGAGGGAGCTCTCACCGAGATACGCCGGTCGAATGCTGCTCCGTCAGGCCGCCGCTGCTGCGGGCTTCTCGCTCCTCATCGGGTGGGGTGGTGCGGCCCTCTTCTAGCCGATGGTCGACGAACACATGACGCTCGCGTTCGAACTGGCCGCGCTTCGGCGGACTCGCGACCCGCAGGCGGTGGTCGCCGACGCTCGCCGATGGGCGCAATACGTCGGGCTTCTCTCGACGAACCCCGAGGCCGCTCACGCGTTCAGCGCTACGCACCTGATCCGCCGAGATTTCCAACTGGGACCGACCGCATCGAGCTTTCGAGAGCTCTCTTCACGGGTCGAAACGGGGAGGTACGTGCTGGTCGGTACCGCTTCGAATCGGCCGGCGTACCTCCCTTCCCAGCGCTGGGAGTATCTCCGTCTCGAAGCCGCTGCTACTGCCGCTGGCTGGGTGCTTGAGAATCCGAACACGACACGACGGGAGCGATGGTCCGCCTGGCTGTCGGGTCTCCTGAGAGTACACGAATGAAAATTGGTATCTTTCGGTATTCGTACAATCCAGTATGGCTGACGAATCGGTAGACATCGAACTCGAATTCGGGGACGACGGGCTGGTTCCAGCAGTCGCACAGGACGCGGAAACTGACGAGGTTCTGATGCTCGCGTACGCCTCGCCGGATGCGGTGGCTGCGACGCGGGAGACGGGATTGGCCCACTACTACTCTCGGAGTCGAGATGAGCTTTGGAAGAAGGGCGGGACGAGCGGGCACATCCAAGAGGTACGGGAGATTCGGGTCGATTGCGACAGAGATGCGCTCCTCTACCGCGTCGAGCAGGAGGGCGGTGCCTGTCACACTGGCTATCGTTCGTGCTTTTCGCGAACGATTGATGGCGAGGAAGTTGGTGAAAAGGTCTACGACCCCGATGAGGTCTACGACTAGGCGGAATACAGTCGCGTTGGATGGTCGTAGCACGCGAATACGGACGACCTGAGCCAGTCGCTGGTCGCTTCTGCCTTGGCGTTCTGAAGACCCAGGCCGAGAACACCGTCGAGACTAGCGTTTTCGGGCAGGTGTTCGGAAAATGCTACGCTTCTCCGTTCCCCCTTATCCGAACACCGCCGTCTCGCTCGGCCAAGGAAGTTAGGTGTCGGCGGGCGTACCACTCTCTCACGATGTCTGCCGAACCATTCGTCGTCGTCGGCGGCGACGCCGCCGGACTCTCCGCCGCGAGCAAGTTCGCCCGCGCCGACGCCGACCGCGAGGTCGTCGTCTTCGAGAAGGGCCGCTGGGTCTCCTACGCCCACTGCGGCACGCCCTACTTCGTCAAGGGCGAGGTCGACAAGCTCACCGACATGCTCTCGCTGTCGCCCGAGGCGGCCGCCGACCGCGGCATCGACCTCCGGCGCGAACACGAGGTCGTCGCCGTCGATACCGACGAGCGAGTCGTCACGGTCGAGGGCCCCGAGGGGACGTTCGAACAGCCCTACGGCGACCTCCTCGTCGCCACCGGCGCGCGGGCGCTCCGCGAACCGATAGACGGCATCGACCTCGACGGCGCGTTCACGCTCCACGGACTGGACGACGCGGCGGCGATTCGGTCGTTCCTCACCGACCCGGACGAGGCCTCGGTGGCCGACCTCGGCGGCGGCGGCTTCGTCGACGAAGCGCGCGCGGCCCGCTTCGGCGCGATGGACCCGCCCGAGTCGGTCGCCATCGTCGGCGGCGGCTTCGTCGGCGTCGAGATGGCGGAGGCGTTCACCGCCCACGACCTCGACGTGCATCTGTTCCAGCGCTCCGGCCACGTCCTCGGTGCGTTCGGTGACGCCGTGGGCGAGCGGGTCGAGGAGCATCTCGAAGCCCACGGCGTCACGCTCCACCTCGGCGCGTCGGTCGAGCGACTCCGCGGCGACGACGCGGACCGGGTTGAGGCCGTCGTCTGCGAGGGCGACGAACTCGCGGTGGACGCGGCGATGGTCGGCATCGGCCTTCGCCCCAACGCGGACCTCGTCGCCGACGCGGTCGACCTCGGTGAGACGGGCGCTATCGCGGTCGACGACTACGGGCGGACGAGCGCCGAAAGCGTCTACGCCGCGGGCGACTGCGCCGAAATCGACCACGTCGTCACCGGCGAGCCGACGTGGAACACGCTCGGCCTGCCCGCGAACCGCGCCGGGCGCGCCATCGGGCAGACCGTCGCCGGCGACCCCGAACCCATCGGGACCGTCGCGAACACCTCGGTCGTGAAGGCGTTCGACCTCGAATGCGGCCGCGCCGGCGTGACCGACCTCGACGAGGCGCGCGACGCGGGCTTCGACCCCGTCTCGGAGACCATCACCGCCGGCTCGCGGTCGGGCTACTACCCCGGGTCCGCCGAGACGACCGTCACGCTCGTCGCCGACCGCGACACGGGGCGACTGCTCGGCGGCACCATCGTCGGAGCCGACCGCGCGGCCGTCAGAATCGACACCGTGGCGACCGCGCTCGCCTCCGAGTTGACCGTCGCCGAGGTGGAGCGTCTCGACCTCGGCTACGCCCCGCCCTTCAGTCCCGTCTGGGACCCGATTTTGACCGCGGCGAAGGTTCTCCGCGGCTCGCTGTAAGCCGCGAGCGGTTCGAAATTCGAACCGAACAAAACGACTATTATCGATTGTGTGGTAACGATACGCTCACATGCTGGATATACCTCCAACAGAGCGCGAGTGTGTCGAAACGAAACCGACGCGGCTGACGAGTCGGGCGCGGCCGCGCCGCCGCCCGTCGAGCGGAGCGTGGTGTCGGTGAACGGCCGGGTCGCCGCCGGACTGTTCGTCCTGTTGGGACTGCTCTGGGGGAGTTCGTTCGTCGCAATCGAAGTCGGCCTCGCGTACTTCCCGCCGCTCCAGTTCGCGGCGCTTCGGTTCTTCCTCGCGGGGCTCATCGTCCTCGGCTACGCCGCCGTCTCGACCGACTACTGGCGGCCGCACAGCCGGACCGACTGGACGCTCGTCGGCGTCTCCGGCGGCCTCCTCATCGGCGCGCACCACGCGTTTCTCTACCTCGGACAGGAGCACGTCCCCGGGGCGGTGGCGGCCATCGTCATCAGCCTCGGGCCGGTCCTGACCGCGCTGTTCGCCACGGGCATCCTCGGTGACCGCATCTCCCCGCTCGGCGTCCTCGGCTTCGGCTTCGGCTTTCTGGGTGTCGGCCTCGTCGCCCGACCGGACCCGAGCGCGCTCCTCTCCAGCGACGTGGTCGGTGTCGCCACCGTCCTCGTCGCCTCGGCGTGCTTCGCCCTCGGTGCCGTCCTGACGCGCCCCTTCTCCTCGGACATCCCGGCACGGACCCTTCAGGCGTGGGCGATGCTGTTCGGGGCCGCGCTGCTGTCCGTCGCGGGCGTCGCCACCGGCGAGTCGCTCGCGGCAATCGAGTGGTCCGGTGTCGCCGTCGGCTCTCTGCTCTACCTTGCCGTCGTCAGCGGCGCGGGCGCGTTCCTCATCTACTTCGAACTGCTCGGCCGCTTCGGCCCGACGCAGATAAACCTCATCGGCTACCTCGAACCCGTCTCCGCGACGCTTCTCAGTTGGGCCTTCCTCGGCCAGCTCATCGACGCCGTGACCGCGCTCGGTTTCGTCTCCATCTTCGCCGGCTTCGCGCTCATCAAGCGCCGGGCGCTCGGGGAGTTAGTCGCGGGTGCACGCGACGGGGCGGTGGAGTGAGGCCGCGGTCGCGTCCCGCGTCCCGCGTTTCACCCCCGGAGCAACGGGCACAAGTAGTCGAGCCAGCGAACACTCACTCACCATGTCCGCCGACTCCGTGCCGCCCGAGCAGAAAGCACAGATTGCGAACGCGGTCCGCGCGGCGCTCGCCGAGCACGGCTACGCTCGGCTGACGACGAAGAAGGTGGCCGCGGAGAGCGACAAGAGCGAGGCGGGGCTGTACTACTACTACGACTCGAAAGACGAGATGATAGTCGCGTTCCTCGAAACCTCCGAGGACTATCTCGCGCGGAGCCTCGACGATATCGACGCTGAGGGCCCCGAAGCGCGGCTTCGAGCGGTCTGCGACATCCTCCTCGTCGACGAGGGCGACGCGGCCGCCGCCGGCGTCAACATCGCCGTCATGGAACTTCTCTCGCACGCGCCGCACAACGAGACGCTCCGCGAACCCCTGCTCAGGATGGAGCGCCACACCCTCGGCGTCATCGCCGACATCGTCCGCGACGGCGTCGAGCAGGGCGTCTTCCGCGAGGTCGACCCCGAGGGAACGGCCGCGTTCGTCCTCTCGGCGACCGACGGTTACACCGGCTTTGCCCTCGCGCTCGGGATGGAGGGCGTCGGCGACGACCTCCGGGCGTCGCTGTCGGCGTACATCGACTCGTTGGTCGTCGCGTGAGCGCGCCCGTCTGTTTCCGTCGTCCCCGCTCGGTCTGGCACTCATCTACCGAAACGGCTGTAATCGGGTGGACGAATGTCTTTCGAAGAGTCGTGGTACCTTGACCCTCGGAAGGGTTATCCGTCGTCCACCCATTGATTTGTTTGTAATGGCACACGGCAAAGTTGATTTCTTCAACGACACTGGCGGCTACGGTTTCATCTCTACTGACGACGGCGACCTCGACGACGACGAAGACGTGTTCTTCCACATGGAAGACGTCGGCGGCGACGACCTCACCGAAGGTACCGAAGTCGAGTTCGACATCGAGTCCTCGCCCAAGGGCCCCCGCGCGGCGAACGTCGTTCGGCAGTAACACCGAGACGCGACTGCTGTTTGTAGCGGCAGACGACACCTCGACTTTTCAGACGACTACGCCCCGAGCAGACGCGCTCGACGCGACGATTTCATCCCCCATCGCACTCCCACCCGTCTCTAAGTAAGTACTTACTCAGCAGATTTATATCGCTTCTCGAACGACTCGATTCCATGCCGAACCCGTTCAGCGTCCGCGTCCCGCCACATCGAACCCAGCATCCGCGCCCGGCCACAGCTCTCGGAGTTCCCCGATGACGTTCGTCGAGGACGCGACGCTCGGCGTCCACATCCTCGCGGGGTTCGCGGCGCTGTTCGCCGGATTCGGCGCGATAGTCACGACGAAAGGCGGTCGTCGCCACCGGCGTGCGGGGAGAATTTACGTCGCGGGGATGACCGTCGTCGCGGTCACGTCGCTCGTGTTGTTCGCCCTCGCGCCGACCCGTGGGCGGACGTTCCTCGCGCTCGTCGCGGTGTTCAGCTACTACTTCGTCTTCTCGGGCGACCGCGTCCTCTCGCGGAAGCGCCCGACCGACGGGCCGGAACCGCTCGACTGGGTCGCGGTCGGCCTGCTCACTGCCGCCGGCGTCGGCCTCCTCGCCACGGGCGCGCTCCGGTTCCTCGCCGGTGACGGTTTCGCCACCGTGATGCTCGTGTTCGGCGCGGCGGGTACCGGCTTCGGCGTCCGCGACCTCGCCACCTTCCGCCGCGAGCGTGCCGCGTCGCGCGAGTGGTTCTTCGAGCACATCGGTCGCATGGGAGGCGGCTACATCGCCACCGTCACCGCCTTCTCGTCGGTCAACTTCGACTTCCTCCCGACCGTCGCCGCGTGGCTCTGGCCCACCGTCGTCGGTACGCCGCTCATCTTCGTGGCCATCCGGAAGTACAAACGCGGGCCGTCCGGTGCGGCTGCCTCGTCCGCGGATTGACGCCGGTCCGAGGGTGGTCGGTCGCCTCGCAGTCTGCGCATTCTCTCTTATCGACGTTCCGCTCACCACCACGAACAGCGGCGCTCACCGGCGAATCCGTCACCAGCACAAAATAACAATATATGGATACAGAATAACAGCACTTATTATCTTTAACAGATTTTCTAATAACATGAGAACGAAGACCCGACGTGGGTTCCTCGCGACAGTCGCCGGAAGCGCCGCCGTCGGCCTCGCGGGTTGTCTCGGCGGTGATAACTCGTCCGATTCGGCCGGTTCGACCGACTCACCCGCCGCCTCGGAGACGACGGCGACGGCTTCCTTTTTCGTCTTCGGCGACGTGGCGCGCCACGTCGCTGGCGATGCCGCGTCCGTCGAGACGCTCGTCCCCATCGGCCAGCACGGCCACGGCTGGGAACCCGGCCCGGACGTGCAGGGTCGGGTGCTCGAATCCGACCTGTTCGTCCACGGAATGCCCGGTTTCCAGTCGTGGGCCGACGACATCCGCACCTCGCTCGAAGCCGACGACTCGGGTGTCTCCGAAGTCGACGCTTCCGCCGACGTGGAACTCCACGAAATCGGAGCGGACGGCCACATCCACGACGACGAGACGGAACACCACGACGAAGAGGCGCACGCGACCGAGACGCACGAGGAGACGCATACGAACGAGACGCACCACGAGGCGACCGAACACCACGACGACGAGCACGCCGAGGAGTCGGAGACCCACGACCACGGCGCACTCGACCCGCACTTCTGGCTTGACCCCACGCGGGTCGCCACCGCGACCGAGACGCTTCGCGACGCCTTCCAGTCGGTCGATGCCGCGAACGCCGACGCCTACGCCGCGAACGCCGAGTCCTACCGCGAGACGCTCTCGGAACTCGACGCTGCGTTCGAAGACGGCCTCGCGGACCGCGACCGCGACGTGCTTCTCGTCGCCGGCCACGACGCCTACGGCTACCTCGCCGATCGTTACGACCTCGAAATCGTCGCGCTCACCGGCATCTCGCCGGACGAGGAGCCGTCGCCGCGGGACATCGAGCGGGCGCAGGCGACCATCGAGGAACACGACATCCGACACGTCCTTGCCGACCCGCTGGAGTCCGACCGCGCCGCGCAGCAACTCGTCTCCGAGACGGACGCCGAGGACGTGCTCCCGCTCACGCCGCTTCCCGGCGTAATGACTGAGTGGGAGGAAAACGACTGGGGGTACGTGGACATCATGCGCGAGGTGAACCTCCCGTCGCTCCGGACGGCGCTCGGCGCGCAATGACGGCCGTCTCGCTCAGCGACGTGACTTTTTCGTACGGCGACGTCCCGGTCGTGGACGGGGTTTCGCTCGACGTGCCCGAAGGCGAGTTCCTCGGGCTCGTCGGCCCGAACGGGTCGGGAAAGAGCACGCTCCTGACGCTGATGCTCGGCCTCCAGCGCCCGACCCGCGGCGAGGTGCGACTGTTCGACCGCCCCGCCCACGAGTTCTCCGACGGCGAGCGCGTCGCCTACGTCGCACAGGACGCGACGGACGCGGCCCGCGACATGCCCGTCACCGTCCGCGAAGTCGTTCGGATGGGGCGCTACCCGCGGAACCTGTTCGGCCGCTTCTCGGCCGCCGACCGCGAGGCGGTCGCCGCGGCGCTCGACCGCGTCGATATCGCGGATCTCGCTGACCGCCGGGTCGGGGCGCTCTCCGGCGGCCAGCGACAGCGCGTGTTCGTCGCCCGCGCGCTCGCGGCCGAAGCCGACCTGCTCGCCCTCGACGAGCCGACGGTCGCCCTCGACGCCGAGTCCCGCGCGGCGTTCTACGACCTCCTCGGCGACCTGAACGAACGGGGGATGACGGTCGTCCTCGTCGAACACGACATCGGCGTCGTCACGGCCCGCGCGTCCCGAATCGCCTGTCTCAACAAGCGGCTGTACTTCCACGGCGACCCCGACGACTTCGCCGACAGCGACGCCCTCGCCGCGGCCTACGGCGCGAACCAGCGCGTGCTCGACCACGACCACGGTCACGCCCACACCGAACCGGAGCGCGACCCGTGACCGGTCTCGTCGCGCTCGCGGCGACCGACCTCCTCGCGGTCGGCCATCTCGAAGTCGATTTCCTCGCGTCCGACTCCCTCGCGCCGCTCCTCGTGGCCGACGCGGTCACGGGACTGTTCGATTGGTTCCTGACGGCGGTCGTCGGCGGCGCGTTCTCGTGGCTCGCCGGCGCCACCGGCCTCGACTTCCTCGGCTATCCCTACATGCAGCGGGCGTACCTCTCGGTGCTCTGTATCGGCGTCGTCGGCCCGCTCGTCGGGTCGTTCCTCGTCTACCGCGACCTCTCGATGGTCGGGGACACGCTCGCCCACACCGCCTTCGCCGGGGTTGCGCTCGCGCTCTTTCTCGACGCGACGCTCGGCCTCGCGGTCCCGCCGCTCTTGGGCGCGCTCGTCGTCGCGGTCGTCGCGGCGCTCGCCGTGCAGGCGATCATCGAGTACACCGATGCCCGGAGCGACGCTGCGCTGGCGATGGTTCTGACCGGCGGCTTCGCCCTCGGGAGCGTGCTCATCTCGCTGACCGGCGGCGGCATCTCGGTCGGCATCAACCAGTATCTGTTCGGCTCGCTGGCGACCGTCTCGCGGGCCGACGTGGGCCTCCTCGTCGCGATGGGGCTCGTCGTCGTCGGCTCTGTCGCGGTCGCCTACCGGCCGCTCGTCTACGTCACGTTCGACGAGACGGCCGCCCGCGCCTCGCGGCTCCACGTCCGCGCCGTCAACACGCTCCTGTCGATTCTCACCGCGTTCGTCGTCGTCAGCGCGATGCGAATCATGGGCGTCATCCTCGTCGCGGCGCTGCTCGTCATCCCCGTCGTCACCGCCTCCCGGCTCGGGCGGAGCTTCAAGCAGTCGCTCCTGTACGGCGTTCTCGCGGGCGAACTCGCCGGTCTCGCCGGCGTCACCGTCGCGTACCTCTACGGGCTCGCCGCCGGCGGCTCCATCGTCCTCGTCGCGCTCGCGGGCTTCGTTGCCGTCGCCGCCGGCCGCCGCCTGGCCTGAACGCGCCTCGTTTCGGCCCTCCCACCGAACCCCGGCCGCGCCGACTCCAGAGCGACTCCGGAGAGCCCGGCTGCGACTCCGGAGAATCCCCGCCGCGACGCCGACCTTGCCAGAACAACTGATTTTACCACGACCCGACGATTTCCGGTTCTATCAGCGCCGGTAGTCTGGTATCCATATTGCAATATCCATCCCGTATCTGTGTTCTCAGGCCGCCTCAAGGCAATTAGCGGCAATATAGGGTTATCTCGTTTGATACTGCTCGCGAATACTTATCACTTTACTCTCACACTCGTTCGTATGGAACTCGAGCGAAACGACCGGGAACCGGCCGCCGGAGACGGGCCCGCCTCCCGACAGCACGACGCGTATTCCGGCCCCGGTGCCGCCGGCGCGGCGACAGACGAGGTCCTCGACGACGTGGACGACGTCGACGACGCGACCGACGAAATCGGCACGGCTGTCGCCGAACTCTCCCGCGCCTCCGAGAGCGTGGCCGTCAGCGCACAGGAGATAAGCGACCTCGCGGGCGACCAGTCCACCAACATGCGGGAGGTCGCCGGCGAGGTGTCGAACCTGAGCGCCAGCGTCGAGCAAATCGCCTCCAGCGCCGACCAGACGAAGGCGATGAGCGACCAGGCGCGCGACCTCGCCGCCGAGGGCCGAAGCTCCGCCGACAACGCCGCGGACGCGATGGAGACCGTCGACGACGTGACCACCGACGTGTACGACGAAATCACCGCCCTCCGCGCGAAAGTCGACCAGATAGACAGCGTCGTCGAGGTCATCAACGACATCGCCGACCAGACGAACCTGCTCGCGCTCAACGCCTCCATCGAGGCCGCTCGCGCCGGCGAGGCGGGAGCCGGCTTCGCCGTCGTCGCCGACGAGGTCAAGAGCCTCGCCGAGCAGTCCCGCGACAGCGTCTCCGAAATCGAGGCGGTCGTCGGTGACATTCAAGAGACGACCGAGACGACCGTCGACAACATCGAAGAGGCAAACGAGGAGGTCAACGACGGCATCTCTGAGGTCGACGCGGCCGTCTCCGCGCTTCGGAACATCGACGCCGCGGTCGGCGAGGCGGCCGCCGGCGCGGAGGAGGTCGCCCGCGCGACCGACCAGCAGGCCGCGAGCACCGAGGAGGTGGCGAGCCTCGTCGACGAGACCGCCCGGGGCGCGGAGGAGGTCGCCAACGAAATCGACCAGGTCGCCGCGGCCACAGAAGAGCAGACGGCGAACATCTCGGAGGTCGCGCTCCTCGTCGACCACATCGACGACGAGGTGGACGACCTCGAAGACGAACTCGACGCGGCCGAAGACGGGCGCTTCGCCCGGGGTGCGTAGATGTCGAACACCGACGCGCCCGACGGTGCGCTCGCGGAGTCGACGCAGGTCCTCGAATTCGAACTCGGTGAGGAACGGTACTGCGTCATCCTCGACGCCGTCACCGAAATCATCGACCGCACATCGGCGCGCTCGCTGCCGGACTCGCCGCCGCACGTCGTCGGCGCGATGGACTACCGGGGCGCGACGACGATGCTCGTCGACACGGCCTCGCTCCTCGGCGTGGGCTCGAACCCCGACGCCTCCCGCGTCGTCGTCTTCGACGCCGCCGCCGAGGACGCGACCGCCTTCGGCTGGCTGGTCGACGAGGTCGACCGCGTGACGGAAATCGACCCCGAGGCCGTCGATGACGCGCCGTTCGGTGACGAACTCACCCGCGGCGTCGTCAGGACCGACGACGGCCTCGTCGTCTGGGTCGACCCGCCGGCGGACGAGTAGGCCGACCGCACCGTAGCAGGTCGGTCGGCACGGTTGCAGCCCGACCGCACCGTACTTTCTTGAACGCTCCCGCGAACCACTCGGACGATGAATACGCGTCGGGATGCCGCCGTCGATAGCTTCGATTCCTTTCGGCAGTTCATCGGGCTCGAACGCGACGTGCTCGTCCTCTCGGTGGCGATGTTCGCGTTCAGTCTCTCGTTTCAGATGACCGGGCGGTACGTCCCCGAGTACCTCCGAGTGCTCGGAGCCGGCGCGACCGTCGTCGGCCTCTACGGGAGCGTCGGCAACCTCATCGGCGCGCTGTACCCGTATCCGGGCGGCGCGCTCTCCGACCGACTCGGGTCCCGCCTCTCGCTCACGCTGTTCGGCACACTCTCGTCGGCCGGCTTTCTCTTCTGGTTCGTCGCCCCGCAGGTCCCCGAGGTGACGCTCGCGGGCGTCTCGCTCGAACCGTGGCTCTGGATTTTCGTCGGCCTGTTTCTCACGCAGGCGTGGAAGTCGTTCGGCCTCGGCGCGACGTTCGCCATCGTCAAACAGAGCGTCCCGCCGGAGCGGCTGGCGATGGGGTTCGCCAGCACCGAGGTGTTCCGCCGCATCGGCTTCCTCCTCGGGCCGCTCATCGCGGCCGCGCTGCTGGCGGCGACGGCGACGTTCGTCGAGGGCTTTCGGTACGTTCTCATCGTCGCCGCGGCGTTCGGCATCGTCGCCACCGTCGCCCAGCACCTCCTCTACGACGCGGGCGAGGACTCGCTGGGCAAGTCGTTCGAGGGGCTCGCACAACTCCGCGACGACCTCCGGTCGCTCCCCGAGACGCTTCGGCCGCTCCTCGTCGCGGACACGCTCATCCGGTTCGCCAACGGGATGGTGTACGTCTTCTTCGTCATCGTCGTCACGGAGTTCCTCGAAGTCGGCTTCACCGGCTTCGGCGTCTCGCTCCGCCCGGACGCCTTCTTCGGCGTCCTCCTCGGCGTGGAGATGGTCGTCGCGCTCCTGACGAAGCTCCCCGTCTCGAAGCTCGCCGAGCGAACCGGACTCAAGCCGGTCGTCGGCCTCGGGTTCGCGGTGTACGCCGTCTTCCCGGTCCTCCTCATCTTCGCGCCGGCGGACCAGTGGGTCGTCGTCGCCCTCTTTGCGTTCTCCGGGCTCCGGTTCGCCGGCCTCCCCGCGCACAAGGCGCTCATCGTCGGCCCGGCGGAGCGAAACGCCGGCGGGCGGGTGACGGGCGCGTACTACCTGCTTCGGAACACCATCGTCATCCCGAGCGCGGCGCTCGGCGGCTGGCTCTACGCGCGCGACCCGACGCTCGCGTTCTCGGTCGCGTCGCTCGTCGGGGTGGTCGGCGTGGTCTACTTCGCCCTTCGCGGCAAGGAGTTCGCGGCGTACGCCGGCGGGGCCTGACGCTCAGATACCGGGTGCGCCCCGCGATAGAGACGGTCTGAGCCGCCGATACGGCATTTTAACGGCAGTGTAACCAGTTCGGCTGGTGGCCGGTCGCTCCGCCTCCGACCACACAAAGATTGAACTTCGTTAACATACATCTTTGTTCATGGATATAGGAATCCTCGGTGCTGGTCGACTCGGTGGGACGTTGGCCCAGCTTTTGGTGGAGTCGAACCACGAGGTGGCGATAGCCAACGACAGCGGAGTCGAGTCGCTCGAAGACCTCTCGGAGACGCTCGGCCCGCAACTGCGCCCGGTGGAACCGAAGCAAGCCGTTCGGTTCGGTGACGTGGTCTTTCTCGCGATTCCGTTCCGCGAGCGCGACTCGCTGCCCGACGCGGCCCGGTTCGCGGAGAAAATCGTGGTCGACGCGATGAACCCCTACACGGAGAACTTCCACGTCATCGACCTCGGCGACGACACCTCCTCGGAGCTCGTCGCGTCTCAACTCCCGGACGCGAAGCTGGTCAAGTCGTTCAACACCATCCACTGGGAGACGCTCCGGGACCTCGGCCACCCGGACCTCCCCGAATCCGAGCGCCTCGCGGTCTTCCTCGCCGGTGACGACTCGGACGCCAAAACGCGCGTCGCCGGTCTCATCCGTGACATCGGATTCGGCCCCGTCGACGTCGGCGGTCTCGTCTCCGGCGGCGAACTGTTGGAGCCCGGCTCGGCGCTCTACAAGCGCGAAATCACGGTCGAAGAGGCGCAAGACACCGTCCAAACGCTTCGTGCCCGGCAGGGCTGACCGTCGTCACCGCAAAACTATCATGGTTTTTGATTGTGTATGTTCGGCACCAGATTCCCCGCGTCGAGTACCACTCCTGTATCCGTTCGATTCCGTGACAGTCACGAATTACAACTGTTCACAAATAGCATGGATTTAAGGGTCACCGTCGCACACAGACGCCTGTTAAGGCACCCATGATGGCACAGACGAACGACTGGAAGGACTCGCGCGTGACGTACGACGAGTCGACCGGCTCATACCGGGTCGACCGCGATTCTTCCGAACTCCTCAGCACGAACGTTGTATTGAGTATTGCGGCAATCGAGGGCGTCCGCCCCACGCAGCTTCCGCCGCTCGCACAGACTATCGACCCCGACGCCCTCGAAACGGTGTTCGGCTGTTCCGAAGACGCGATTCTCTCTTTTTCTTACGCGGGCTACCGCGTGACGCTCGACGCGCTCGGTTCTATCGAAGTGGTCCCCATCGGCGACTCCCAGCCCCTCCAGTGAGGCGAATCGCCGCCTAACCGCCGACCACTCACCGCTCACTCACCCCGACGAGTGGCGACGCGCCCTCGATTCGGTACGCCGACCCCGCGACTCGTCCGCGCTCGCGGTAGGTGCCGCCTGACCGACTGGTCGTGACAGTAGGCGAAACATACCAAAACGTCCTGTCACCGTCTCCCACGGTATGTTCGGAACGAGTGGAATCAGAGGTCCGGTTGGCCGAACCGTGACCGCCGAACTCGCCCTTCGAATCGGCCGCGCGGTCGGCTGCGACGCCTGCACCGTCGTCGTCGGCCAGGACGCTCGGCTCAGCGGCGATGTCCTCGCTGACGCCGTGAGCGCCGGGGTCCGCGAGTGCGGCGCGAACGTGGTCCGACTCGGCGTCGCCTCGACTCCGACGGTCGCCCGCGCGGTCGGCTGGGCCGGCGCGGACGCCGGCATCGGAATCACCGCGTCTCACAACCCCGCCGCCGACAACGGCCTGAAGCTCTGGACGCCCAGCGGCCGCGCCTTCGACAAGGCCCAGACGCGCGACATCGTCCACCGGCTCAACCGCGACGAAGTGTCGCTCGCCCCGTGGGACGAACTCGGAGCAGAGCGCGCGTGGCCCGACGCGGCGGCCCGCCACGTGAGCCACCTCGTCTCGTCGTTCGACGACCTCGACGACGTGTCCGTCGCGTTCGACCTCGGTAACGGTACGGGTCGCGTCTCCGTCGACGCGCTCTACGAACTCGGCGCGACGGTCAACACCATCGACGGCCAGCAGGACGGTCGGTTCCCCGCCCGAAAGAGCGAGCCGAACGCCGAGACGCTCACGGCGCTCCGCCGAACCGTCCCCGCGCTCGGCGCGGATGTTGGCCTCGCCCATGACGGCGACGCCGACCGCCTCGTCGCGGTCGACGAGACCGGCGCGTACGTCCCCGGCGACGCACTGCTCGCGCTGTTCGCGCGCGACGCCGTTTCCCCGGGTGACGCCGTCGCCGTCCCCGTCGATACGAGCCTCCTCGTGCAGGACGTGGTCGAATCCGCCGGCGGCCGCGTCACCTACACCCCGGTCGGTGACGTCCACGTCGCCGAGGCGGTCGCCGAACCCGGCTACGTCTTCGGCGGCGAACCCTCCGGCGCGTGGATTTGGCCCGACGAGACGCTCGCGCCCGACGGTCACTACGCGGCGCTCAAACTCACCGACCTCGTTGCCCGCGGCGCGCCGCTGTCCGAACAGGTCGCCGACCTCGGCGGCGCGGGGTACGCCACCCGCCGCGCGAGCCTCTCGTTCGACGACAAACACCAGGCGATGGACCGCATCGCCCGCGACATCCACGCGACCTACGACGAGGTCGACACCATCGACGGCATCCGCGTCGACACCGACGACGGCTGGTTCCTCGTTCGCGCCAGCGGGACCGAACCGCTGGTCCGCATCACGGCGGAGGCCCGCGACGAGGACGACGCCGACCGCCTGTTCGAGGACGTTCGCTCGCTCGTCGAGGGCGCGCGCATCGTCGCCTGAAGCGCTCGATTTTGTGACCCGTCCGCCTCCTCGCCCGAGGGTAGTTCAGTTCGCGCACGCGAGCGATCGTTCATCACGGTTTATGTACCGTGACGCCCGACCTCCGCGTAGAGCGACGATGCACCACGACTCTCCGCCGCGCGACTGTTCGACGGGTTCGCTCACGCGCCGCGCCGCCACCAAAGCCGTTTCACTCGGCGCGCTCGCGGCCCTCGCGGGCTGTCTCGGCGGCGGTTCGGACGCGGAGCCGACGCCCGAACCGGTCGACCTCTCGGGCGGGAAGGAAGACGACCAAGGCGGGATGGTCATCGGCCTCCACGCCGGCCCGAACGGACAGATTTTCTACCGCGACAACGCGCCCGAGGGCCACGACAACCCGGCGTGGTTCCACACCCTCAGCATGGGGCTGTTCCCGTACTACTTCGAACACCGGGAGCGGGGTTGGGAGGCGACGGCGGTGTACGTCACGGACTACTCGACCGTCGACTACGAACTCTCGACCGAGGGCGGTGACACGTTCATCTCGACGCACACCGGCGCGGACACGTTCGGTGACGCCACCGAGATGACCTACGTCGTCGAAAGCGAGGTGCTCGGAGGAATGGGTAAAGACCTGATTCCCTTCTCGTCGGAGTCCGACGCCGACGGATTCGCCGCCGAACACGGCGGGAAGACCGTGGTGTTCGACGACGTGGCGCCCGAGTGGCTTCGCGGCTACATGCGGTCGTAGCGCCTCGCACCGCCGCTGTCGTCGGGTGAAAACAACGAGCCGCTCGGCGGCGCTCAGAAGGAGTTGTCGGGGACGCGGACGCCGTCGACGTAGACCGACACCGCGTCGGTCGACCGGAAGTCGGTGATGTCGCCCGCGAACTGGTAGCGCCGCGAGTCGTCGCTGACGGTTCCCTCGGCGGCGGGCCCGACCGTTCCGGTCGTGCTGAGCGCGCCGTTCGACTGGAGCGGTGAGATGGACCCGCTGACCGTCACTTCGAACGACGAGATGGAGCCAGTGCCGGCGACGACGAGCGTGTGCCCGTCGCCGTCGGCCGACTCGCCTGTCTGTTCCGTCGCCGAGCCGAGCCCAGAGAACCCCGCGAGCGCGCCGGCGGCCGATACCGACCCGCACAGCGCGAGGTATTTCCGTCTACCGACGTCGTCGTCAGTCGTCGTCTCTGGGTCCTGCCCGGTGGACCGTTCTCTTACCATGTCTCAGGGGTTGCGGATTACACCCATAAATGTTGCGATAATTACATTAGTAGGAATACATGAATGTCTATCGATGATATTATTGGTGGTGTTACTGTTCGATTTGACGACAAATCCTGTCGATTCGTTCGAGGGACGAAAACGCTTGACTGCGCTCTCTTATTCTCGAATTAATCCGTTTCTTATGGCCGCATTAATCCCGTATTTAGGACGCCGGTTCGAATATCCGAGTTCTGATATTTTTGGCGTTCCCTGAGTGTACTAACTTCTGATACGAATGCTCGGCGTGGTGCGCCGCAGTCCGCTGCCCGCGGATATCACGCCGCTTCACGCCTCGATCTCCGCTTACACTCCGACCGGGTCGGCCGGGGCGGCTCGGCGTCGAGCGTCGTCGGATGCGGTCGCGCTCGGTGTGGGTTCGGTGCGGTCAGCTCTCGACGGGGTCGGACGGAATCAGCGCTCGGTGCGGTCGCTCGGGTCGAACCGGCGGCGAAAGGAGGAGGGGGCCAAACGAGACCGCGGGGACCGATGCGGCCACCAGCGACGAGCCGTTCTCGTCTTCGGTTTTTTCGGGGGCGAGCGTCCCACTCGCGCCCGCGAGCGTTCGAACGGACGGTTCTTCTGTTCTGCGGGCGTGCGCTATCCGAGGAACCTGACGCGTCGGTTTTCCCAGTCTCGGCGTTCGACGATGGACTCGCGCCCTTTCTCGGACATCTCGTAGAAGTTCGTCCGACGGTCGTGTTGTCCCTTGTTGACGTACCCCTGTTCGACGAGGGCGTCGAGGTTCGGGTAGAGCCGACCGTGATTCACCTCCCCGACGTCCTTGCTGATCATCTCTTTAATCTCCTGCCCGGACGGGCGCTCTGCGCCGGCGATCACGTACAGCAGGTCGCGCTGGAAGCCAGTCAGTTCGAACATGTAGTCTCGAATCTAAGTATCGCCGCCATCGGGTATTGTTAGCCACCTCTATACTGGACAATTGGCTTCCTTACCGCCGTTGTCGCGAGTTTGCTCCCGTTTCGGCGCGAGGGCTTTTCTCGAAACCCTCGAGATGTGTAATCATCTCCGAGACCGAGATAACTCCCTCCCGCTGACGGTCTGCATCCCGGTAACTATCGCGTGAAGATGAGCTTAATATCCGAGAGTGAGTGACTCGTTGCCTCCCGGAAACGTCACGATAACAAAGGTCGGGTGCGGTGTAGTACGACCCAACCGGGTCAGGTCCCCCTTTCGCACCGCGTGCGGGACCACCCCCGCACACGACGATGAAAACGCTATCAAAAGACGAGCTATTCCGCATCCTCAGCAACTCCCGGCGGAGGCAGATTCTCTACTTCCTCCATCGGGCGGGCGAGGCGATCTCGCTGAAGGAACTCGCAGCGATGGTCGCTGCTCGGGAGAACGGAACGGCGGTCGAAGACGTGACCGACGAAGAGCGACAGCGCGTGTACATCTCGCTGTACCAGACGCATCTCCCGAAGCTCGAAAGCGCCGGGCTGGTCGATTACGACGACGAAGAGCGGTCGGTCGAACTCGTCCCGAACGTCGCCAAGCGGGGGTTCTTCTGGATGCAGTCCGGCGCGAGCGAGTCGTGGAGTCGGTACTACGCGCTGCTCGGCGCGCTCAGCTGGGCGCTCATTCTCGGTCTGTGGGCGGGGCTCCCCGGATTCGCGCTCGTCTCGTGGAGCGCCGTCGCGGTGTTCGTCTCCGCGGCGCTTCTCGTGTTGGTGCTCGCGCAGTATCTCTCGGAACGGAACGGGGGAACTTCGGCCGACGCCTTCGAGGCGCTCGTGGAATAACCGCGCAATAAACACCGTCTTCTCGCGACGCCCGAAAGCCCCGTCCTGGACGGTTCGCGTATTCTCAGTCGATGCTACTGTCCAATCGTCGTGTTCATGTCCCTAACTGACAGCCCAGAATTAACTCCCCGCTCGGTGACCATGTGTGTGCACGAGAAACCGACACACGTCGTCGCCTTCCGGTAGGATTTCCGTACTATCGGATCTATTGAAAGTCTGAGTTGGTATAGATTGTTACAGCCACTTTACTCGCAGATTTTGAGACCCTAACAGTCGGAGAAATCAGAGTGTGGGATTGTCAGACAAGTATATATCCTCGTTTAACCTATTAACTCGCTGACCCTCTGTATCTGGGGCGCGCTTGGTGGGGCGCATCCAAAGGTTGTGGTCTGTGCAACGCGTCTCGTGGTCTCCCCTCTCGGTCGACCACGTCACGCGGTAGCACCCGACCACACAGTGGGGGAGGAAGGAACAATGGTTACCGATTCACTGCAAGCCGACACCGACGTTGTTGACCAGACGGCGAACGAGCGACTCGCGGAGACGACTGGTGCGTCTCACGCGGTCACAGAACAACAGCAACAACCCGAAGTTGAAGCGCTCTCGAAGGACATCGTCTTCGAGATTCTGAAGAACCAGCGCCGACGCGACGCGCTCCGATATCTCAAGGAGAACGACGGCGAAGCGAAGCTCGGCGACATGGCCGAGTTCATCGCCGCGAAGGAAAACGGCATCGAGATTAAGGCGCTGTCGTCGAGTCAACGAAAGCGCGTGTACATCGGTCTGTACCAGTGCCACCTGCCGAAGATGGACTCGGCGGGCATCGTCGACTTCGAGAAAAACCGCGGTGACATCACGCTTCTCGACACCGCGAAACAGCTCGACCAGTACCTCGACGGCGACATCGTCAGCACCGACGCCGACGACGAGCAGTCGGCGTCGCTCGCCGCGTCGCCGAAGCGGAACCTCGCTATCGCCGCCGGCGTGGCCGCGACCGTCTCCGGCGGACTGCTCGGCGTCCCCGGACTCGAACAGGTCCCGGCCGCCGGCTGGGCCGTGTTGAGCACCGCGACGCTCATGGCCGTCACCGCGATGGAGTCGTACAAGGACCGCCTCGACCTCTGAGTGGGTCAGTCCTCGTCGCGTCCGTGACGATACCGATTTCGAACGACTGCACCCGGATTTTACTTCGCTCCGCTTTCGAACAGCCGCGGCGCTCGGCCCGACTCTTTCCGTTTCCTCTCCCCGCTGTCTGCCCTCCTTTTCCCTCCTCCCGCCGAATCAGCTCTCCCCGGCTCCCCCACCGCTGTCAGCTCTCACTCCGCGGGTGTGATTCGCAGTCCATGCGACCGACGCGGCGGCTTCGTCGCGCCGCGACACTGTCGGGGGGACACCCTCCGATTAGGCGCGTCCGAACCGTCTGCCCCGTCGATTTCGGACTGTGGTCTCCGCTTGCAACAGTCTCACACGCGACCCTAACGCGAGACCGGTTCGGGGAACTCGCTGTATAACAATCCCCGTCGCGGTCCCTGTTGCTTTCATGACTCGCACACCGTCACGGTCACGTTCCGAACGCCCGTCGCTCGCGGGAGGGTGCGCATGAACGACCGTCTCACCGAGGCGGTCGTCCTCGCGGCCGGCGAGGGGCGGCGGCTCCGCCCGCTCACCACCTTCCAGCCGAAGCCGATGCTCCCGGTCGCAAACCGACCGGTCGTCGAGTACGTCCTCGACGCGCTGTTCGAGTCCGGTATCGAGCGGGCCGTCGTCGTCGTCGGCCACCGCGCCGACCGCATCCAATCGCATCTCTCTGCGACGTACCCCGACGCGGACATCGAGTTCGTCCACCAGGACACCCGGCTCGGAAGCGGTCATGCGCTCCTCCTCGCCGAGGAGCTCGTCACCGGCCCGTTCGTCGTCTGCAACGGCGACAACGTCATCGACGCCGACATCGTCTTGAAGGCGCTCGAACGCTTCTCGACGACCGACTCGGTGGCGACCATCGCGGTCGCCGAGTCCGACACGCCCGAGGAGTACGGCGTCGTCGTCGAGGACAACGGTCGCATCGCCGACATCGACGAACACGCCGTCGACAGCGAGGGCTACCTCGTCAACGCGGGCGTCTACGTCTTCGACGACGCCGTCTTCGAGGCGCTCCGGCGCACCCCGCCGCACGACGGCGAGACGCGGCTTCCCGACGTGATTCACTACCTCGACGGGCACGTCACGTCCGTCCTCGTCAACGGCGGCTGGCTCGACCCCTCCCACCCGTGGGGGCTCCTCTCCGTGACCGAGACGCTCCTCGCGCGCAGACACGACGACGCGGTCGCCGCGTCCGCGCGGGTCCACGAGCGCGCGCTCCTCGGCGACCACGTCGTCGTCGGCGACGACTGCGACGTGGGGCCGGGCGCGGTCATCAGCGGTGGCTCGTGCCTCCAGAACAACGTCTCCGTCGGCGCGAACAGCGTCATCGAGCGCTCCATTCTCTCGACCGACGCGCGGGTCGGCGCGGGCGTCGTCCTCCGCGACTCCGTCGTCGGCCCCGGCGCGACCGTCGGCGACGGCGTCGTCTCGCCCGGCGGCCGCGCCGATGTCATCCTCGAAGGCCGGCTCTACACCGACCGCCGCCTCGGGAGCATCATCGGTGACCGCGCCGAGGTCGGCGCGAACGTGACGCTCACGCCAGGGAGTCGCGTCGGTGCCGAGGCGGTCGTCGGAGCCGGCACGGTCTTACACGGCGACGTTCGCGAGCGCGTGGAGGTGACCCACTGATGTGCGGCATCACCGCCTGCATCGGCGCGGACGACTCCGTGGACTCGCTCGTCGACGGCCTCCAGCGACTGGAGTACCGCGGCTACGACTCGGCCGGTATCGCCGTGAAAAACGGGTCGGGCATCTCGCTGACGAAGCGCGTCGGCGAAGTCTCCGAACTCGTCGCGGCCGTCGAGCAGAACCCCATCGCCGGCGACTACGGCATCGGCCACACCCGCTGGGCGACCCACGGCGGCGTCACCGACGGCAACGCCCACCCGCACACCGACGAGTCGGGCCGCATCGCCGTCGTCCACAACGGCATCATCTCGAACTTCCAGTCGCTCCGCAGCGACCTCGAATCCCGCGGCCACGTCTTCAGCAGCGAGACCGACACCGAGGTCGTTCCGCACCTCATCGAGGAGAACCTCCGCGACGGCGCGACCCCCGAGGAGGCGTTCCGCGCCGCGGTCGGCAGCCTCTCGGGAAGCTACGCGCTCGCGGCCATCATCGGTGACGAGGAGGCCATCTTCGCGACCCGCTCGGGGTCGCCGCTCGTCCTCGGCGTCGGCGACGGCGAGTACTACCTCGCCAGCGACGTGCCCGCGTTCATCCAGCGCACGGCGCGCGTCATCTACCTCCACGACGGCGACTTCGTCGTCACTCGCTCGGACGGCTACGAAATCACGGACTCGGCCGGCCGCGCGGTCGACCGCCCCGTCGAACACGTCGAGTGGGACCCCGAGACGGCGACGAAGGGCGGCTACGAGCACTACATGTACAAGGAGATTCACGAACAACCCGGCGCGCTCCGGCGGACCACCCAGAGCCGGCTGAACACCCACGCCGGCGGCGTCGAACTAGAGGAGTTCCCACCGGAGTCGTTCGCCGACGTGCAGCAGGTCCACCTCCTCGCGATGGGCACCTCGCACCACGCCGGAATGTACGCGGCGTCGCTGCTCAACTCCCGGGGCATCCCCGCCTACGCGTTCATGGCCGGCGAGTACTCGGTCATCAAGCCGCCGGTGACGCCCGACACGCTCGTCGTCGCGGTCAGTCAGTCGGGGGAGACAGCCGACACCCTCGACGCCGTGCGCCGCGCCCGCGCCGCCGGTGCGCGGACCCTCGCGGTCACCAACGTCGTCGGCTCGTCGATAACCCGCGAGTGCGACGACGAACTGCTCATCCGCGCCGGCCCGGAAATCGGCGTCGCGGCCACCAAGACGTTCTCGTCGCAGGTGACGGCGCTGACGCTCCTCACCGAGCGCATCGTCGAGGACGTGACCGGCGCGAAGTCGCCCGCCGCGCGCGACCTGATGGAGGCGCTGTCGCGGCTCCCGGGCGACGTACAGGAGGTGCTCGACACCTCGATGGCCCGCGAAATCGCCATCGAGTACGAGGGCAGCGACGCGTACTTCTTCATCGGCCGCGGGGTCGCCCACCCCGTCGCCCTCGAAGGCGCGCTGAAGTTCAAGGAGATATCCTACGAGCACGCCGAGGGGTTCGCCGCCTCCGAACTCAAACACGGCCCGCTGGCGCTCGTCACGCCGCTGTCGCCGGTGTTCGCTATCTTCACGGGCCACGAGGACGAGGCGACGCTGAGCAACGTCAAGGAGGTCCAAGCTCGCGGCGCGCCCGTCATCGCCATCACGAGCGACCGCTCGGGCGAAGTGACCGAGTTCGCGGACCACGTACTCAGAATCCCGGACACGCATCCCGACATCGCCGGCGTCCTCGCCAACGTCCAACTCCAGCTCGTCGCGTACCACGCCGCGGACCTGCTCGAACGACCCATCGACAAGCCGCGCAACCTCGCCAAGTGCGTCACCGTCGAGTGAGCCGTGAGCGAGCGGTGCGGTCGTGGCGGGTCTCACCGGCGCGTTCCGACGTTTCGAACCCATTAATTCGCCGCAGTCGTTCGGTTTCGGTCCCCGGTCGCTGTTTTCAGAGATTCGAGACTGTTCGTGGATAAGCGAAGCTTATCTCGATTGTAGGCACCGATTACATATTACCCGCCCGCGTCAGGTAACATGCGATGACCCGACGCGACCTCGTGGACGACGTTCTTTCGGCTTCTGACGGGCCTCCCGGCCCACTGACCGACGAGAGCGACGCCGCGGCGGCGGCCGACGAGACCGATATCACCCCAGAGTCGTCCGACGACGACCTCCTCGACGCGCTCGGAGACGACGTTTCCCGGAGCGTGCTGTTGGCGTGCAACCGCGCGCCGATGACCGCCGAGGAGCTCGCCGAGAGCTGCGAGGTCTCCGAATCGACCATCTACCGCCGACTGGAGACGCTTTCGAGCCTCGGCTTGGTCGAACGGACCCAGCGAGTCGACGCGCCGAGCAAGACGTGTTACGAGACGGCCGTCGACGGCCTCTCGATTCACCTCGGCGACGGCCTCCGCGTCGAGGCGGGGTCGAGCAACTACGTCGTCGACGCGATGCGCACGCTTCTGGCCGCGATAGACGTCCAGCAGCTCGCGTACGACCGCGAGCAAAACAGCGTTGACGTTCGGTTTCGACTGGCTCCGACCCTGCTCGACTCGCTGGTCGAACTGTACGTCAGAGACACGAATTCGCGCGAGAAGTAATCCGCCGGCCGCCGAGTCCGCGTCGCTCGCCGCGACGAGCGACCCTATCGCCGCCACGACCCGTCGACCTCGCCGAGGACGAGCGCGAGCGCGTCCCTCGCGCGGCCGACCGCGATGAGTTGGCGGGCGGCCGCCGCAGTGACCGGACCGATGGACTGCGAGGCTTCGAGTCCGGCGACGATGTCGGGGACCTCGGCGGCGAACCACGAGCGAACGTCGGCCCCGAGTTCGTCGTCGACTTCCGCGGGGGTCCGAGAACGGGGCGCGTCGGAAATCATACTGAACGTACACGCTTGTGGGGCATAGTTAGGACGCTGTTCTCTCCCGGTAACGACTTCCTTCCGGGCGAGTCGACCGGTTTCGCGTCCCGACTCGCCGGTCTCGCATACCATATTATTGCAAAGAATGATAACCCGTTGTAGCGTTCTCCCGGTAATGTCTCTCAGCGAACTCATCTCCGGCGTCGCCGCCTCGGAACGAACGCTGACGGTGTTCAATCCGACGCCAGGCGTCGTCGAGCGACTCGCCGAGCATTTCGCGGAGCGAAACGTCTCGGTGGTGTCTGCGAGTTCCGACGAGGGTCCGTCGAACTACGCGGTGCTGGGTACCGGCGACGAGTTCCACACGGCCGTCTCGGTCGACGACCTCCTCGCGCACCCCGAGGACGTCGAACCGGGGTTCGAACGCGACTCGTACGCGCCGATTCTCGACCACCTCGACGAGACGCTGTTTACCTCCTACGACCGGCAGCAGATGCTCAACGCCACCCGCGAAATCGAGGACCGCGCGTGGCGCGTCGGCGCGGGCGAACTCCACTCGGGCTTCCAGTCGGGCGGGAACCTCCGCCCGCAACTCGAAACGTACCGCCGCCTCGGCGGCCGCGACGACCTCTCGGTCCACGCGTACATCTACCCGAACGGCGAGGTCCCGCAGGCCGACCAGTTCCAACTCCATCTCGCGCGCTCCGACGAAATTCGGCGCTCCTGGTTCGTCGCCTACGACGGCAACGGCGTCGGTGACTACAAATGCGCGCTCGTCGCCGAGGAGACCGAACCGGGGTTCGGCTTCACCGGCTTCTGGACGTACGACCCCTCGACGGTCGACTACATCGTCAACCACCTCGTCTCGTCGTACTCGATTATCGAATCCGATGGCTCTGGCGACGACGCGGACGACGGCTGCCAGCTGACTGCTTGACTGAGCTCTCGTCGGCAGCCGAGTGCTCCCCGGAACCAAGAAAATCAATTCGGAGAACTGGACGCGAATACTTAGGAGCGCCCGCTTGGAATCGGGCGTATGGTTGACGGAATTCTCCTCGACGCCTCGCACCTGAAAGGCAAAGTCAAGGGCGGTCGCGCCGGGGCCGAAATCGCCGGGATGAGCTACGTCGGCTACGAACTCGCGGTCACGGAGCGGAGCATCCACGTCTACGGCGACCACTGTAACGCCGACATCCAAGACGAGGAGTACCGCTACCTCGTCATCCCGCTCGATTCGGTCCGGGGAATCGAGTTGAAGGACCTGTCGGACCGGGGCCGCTGCGTACAGATTCACGGGCCGGACGACGGCGTGACGCTCTACTCGGAGAATCAATCGAGCCTCTCGAAGAACCTCAAGCGCGTGTTTCTCCTCCTCTCGCGGCTGCTCGCCTGAGCGACCCGGTCGGCTGGTCGGCAGCCAGCCGGTAGTCGGTCGGTGATGGGTCAGTCGGAAGCCGGCCGGCCGGTCTGTCGGTCCGGAGCCGAATCAGGTAACGTTTCGAAAGCAGGTGTACTAACCGAACTGCTAAAGAGGGTCGAACTCGATGTGGGGATATGGCCACGGATATGACCCTCGACGACGCCCCCTGCCCCATCATCGACTCGCTGAAGCAAATCGGGTCGCAGTGGCGTCTCATCGTCCTCCACGACCTCCAAGACGGTGAAAAGCGGTTCAACGAGCTGAAGCGTTCGACCGGCGCGAGCTCGCGGACGCTCTCTCGCGTCCTCGACGACTTGCAGGAACACGGCTTCGTCGACCGCCGGATGGAAGAGGACGCGCCGGTGGCGACGTACTACTCGCTGACCGACAAGGGCGTCTCGCTGTGCCCGGTGTTCGACGAGATACAGGAGTGGGCCACCGAGTGGCTCGACGCCGAGCGCGAGGAGTCGGCCGAGAGTGAGACGGTGCAGTCGACGGCCTGAACCGCGCTCCGCGCCGCGCTACGCTTCGAGCGGGTCGCCGTCCGCCGTCTCGACGATTTCCGCGTGGACGTCCGCGACGGTGACCGAGTCGAGTTCGTCGAGCATCGCCTGAATCGCCGGTTCGAGCAGTTCGCCGAGCACCGGCTGGATGTGTTCGCCGACGGTGCACTCGTCGTTCGGTTCGTTCGTGTGGAAACAGAACGGCTCGGCGTCCTCCACCGCCTCGTAGATGTCGCGAAGCGTGATGGCGTCCGGCTCGTGGGCCAGCGTGAAGCCGCCGGTCGGGCCGCGCTTGGAATCGACGAGGTCCGCCTCCCGAAGCGAACACAGGAGCTGCCGGATGACCACCGGATTCGTGTTGACGCTCCACGCGAGACGGTCGGAAGACAGCCGCTCGTCGCTCCGCACCGCCAAGTTAGTCAGCACGTGCGTCGCGACGACGAATCGGCTGCTGTTCGACATACACGTTCTTTGGAGCTACGGGCATTTTAGATTTCACGGTGCTGCGCCGATTTCGCCGGATTCGTCGCGGAACCGACGTTTCTCAACCCCTCTCTCGACTCGGAGACCCGATGTTCGGCTTCGACGACGAGAACTGACCGAATGGAGGCTTCGAATCGTCGAAACGGAGACTCGGGGTGGTGCCGTCGGCCGGTCGCTCAGCGCGACGGCCGATTCAGCCTTCGTCTCGTCCCGGTCGCGTCTCGTCTGTGCCGTCCTCGTCGGCGCTCGTCGGGAGCGCGTCGACGTCGGTCGCTCGCATGAGCGCGATGACCACGTTGTCGGCGACCTCGGCGGCGAACCGCCGTTCGTCGCTCCGCCACCGTCGCGGCTCGCCGACGTGTTCGTGACAGACGACGCCGACGACTTCGCCGCCCGACCTGACCGTCGCGTCGAGCAGCGACGTGATGTCCTTCTGTTCGAGGTAGCCGTCCCGAAGCTCTGCGGTCGCGGGGTCGGTCCGAACGTCGTCGACGCCGAGCGCTCGATTCGTCTCCAGCGCCGCGAAGTACGACGGGTAGTTCGAGGCAGTCAGCGTCGTCCCGGCGTTGTGCTCGCCCGACGACCGGTCGTACTGGTCGACACAGCGGAGCGTCTCGGCGTCGTCGAACAGCCAGACGCTCGCGCGCTCGACGTCTAACACCGTCGCCATCGTCTCGGTGATTCGCGGCAGCGCGTCCTCGAACGAGCCCGCGATGACCGTCTCGTCGGTCGCGAGGTCGATGAGCGCCCGCTGTTGGCGCTCCCGTCGCTCTCGCTCGCGGTAGGCCTCGGTCACGTCGCGGAACACGGCGACGACGCCCTCGACCGACCCGTCGTCGGTCCTGATGGGCGACATGCTGTCTTCGATGTAGCGCTCGTCGCCGTCGCTCGTCACGAGTTTCGTCCCCGCGGCGAGTTCGACCGGCCCGTCCGCGTCGGCGACGCGTCGCACCGGGTCGATGCGCTCGCCGGTCGCGCCGTCGACGAGGTGGAGCACGTCCGAAAGCTGCTTGCCGACGGCGGCCTCGGCGTCGTAGCCGGTTATCTCCTCGGCGGTCCGGTTCAGTTGGACGACCGTCCCGTCGGCGTCGGTGGCGACGACGCCCTCGGCGATGGAATCGAGGGTGACGCGGAGATACGCCTCGCGCTCGCGGAGTCGCCGTTCCGCGCGCCGGTGTTCCGTGATGCGGACGAGCGTCTGCCGGAGGACGCCGTACTGCGCCGTCGGGTCGCCGCCCTTCTGGAGGTAGCTGTCCGCCCCGAGGTTCAGCGCCTCGATGGCGACCTCCTCGCGGCTCCGCCCGGTGAAGATGACGAAGGGAATGCCGGAGTCGCGCCCGTCGCGGAGCTCCGACAGCAGTTCGAGTCCAGACATTTCGGGCATCTGATAGTCGGAGACGACCGCGTCGAACGACTCCGATTCGAGGAGTCGCAGCGCCCGCCGCGGCGAGTCGGTCGTCTCGACCTCGATACCGTCGTCCGACGATTCGAGAAACCGCTTCGTCAGCGCCAACAGCCCCTCGTCGTCATCGACGTAGAGCACGCGTATCGCTGACGACTCCCCCTCGATTACGTCCATGCGCTGTGGCTGTTGTTCGGCGGTCTGTCTGATAACTGTTTGGCAGATTAACTGTTATCCGATTGTCAAAACCTATCCGACGCGTGTTCGTTCACGCCTCGCTCACTCGTCTCTCCCGTCCGTCTCGTCCGCAGCCTCTCGCTCGTCGATGCGGTCGTAGAGGACGGACTCGCCGGGTTTGACCGTGCCGCCGGTCGGGATTCTGACGCCCGCGTTCAGCGAGGCGTTGATGCCGGTTTTCACCCCGTCGCCGAGGACGACGCCGTACTTCCGGCGACCCGAGGAGACGAGTTCGCCCTTGAGCATCTGCCGGACCGGCTCGCCGTCGTGGCGGAGGTTCGCCACCTTCGTCCCCGCGCCGAAGTTCGCGTCGCGGCCGAGGAGGCTGTCACCGACGTACGAGAGGTGGCCGACCGTCGCGCCCTCCATCAGGACGCTGTTTTTCACTTCGACGGCGTGGCCGACCTTGGCGTGTTCGCCGATAAGCGTGCGCCCGCGGACGTAGGCGTTCGGCCCGACCGTGGCCCCGCTGCGGACGAGGACGGGTCCCTCGATGACCACGCCCGAGCGGACCGTCGCGCCCGCCTCGACGACGACCGGTCCGTCGAGTTCGGCGCGCTCGGACACGTCGCCGTCGATTCGCGGGTCGAGTTCGTCGAGTTTCCACTCGTTGGCTTCGAGGAGTTCCCACGGCCGCCCCACGTCGAGCCAGCGGTCGAAGGCGACGCCGCGCACGTCGTAGGCCTCGCAGGTCGCCGCGAGCACGTCGGTCAGTTCGAGTTCGCCCCGGTCGCTCTCGGCCACGTCGAGCCAGTCGTGGGCCTCGGCGGGGAAGACGTACGCGCCGGCGTTGACGAGGTCCGACGGCGGGTCGGCGGGCTTTTCGACGACGCCGGTGACGAAGCCCCCGTCGTCGGTGTCGAGGACGCCGTAGGAACTCGGGTCGTCGACGCGGAACGACCCGACCGCGGGCGTCCCCTCGTACAGCGTCGAAAGCGACGGCACGTCGTACAGCGCGTCGCCGTTGAGCACGACGAACGGCTCGTCGGGGTCGAGATGGGAGGCCGCGGCGCGGACCGCGTCGGCCGTCCCGCGCTGTTCCGACTGGACGGCGAACTCGACGGGGACGCCCCCACGCTCGTCGCCGAAGTAGTCGCGCACGTCAGCGGCCTCGTAGCCGACGACGAGCGTGATGTCCGTCGCGCCGGCCGCGACGGCGGCGTCGGCGGTGTGCGCGACCAGCGGCCTGTCGGCCACGGGGAGCATGGGCTTGGGTCGGCGGTCCGTGAGCGGACGCATCCGGGTGCCGCGGCCGGCGGCGAGAATGACTGTCTGCATACCCTCCTAAGGGACTGCGCGGAAGAAATGTCTTCGGTCGGAGAAGTACTGAGGCGGGGACCAATCGTGACGTTGTGGGTTGCCTCTGATCCACCTACCGATACCGACTCGAGGTGGCACGGCCGGTACGGCAACTATCCGTCAATATCAGCCTACCAAAATGCTTGCGAACTCCGCGTCGGATTCGAGTCCGATAGCTCGCTCTCGCGCGGTGCGGTCGCTCGCGGACGGTTCGAACCACACGGCCCGCGAACGGCGACTGTGTTGGGGTTACGATGGGTCGGAGATTCGCACGAGACGCGGCGCCGTGTGTTAGTGAACGGACGAACGCCAACGTGTAATAGTTTCGTTCCGCGGCGACGCGAACCGCGTTCGTCGGCGTTATCACCCTCGCACCCTTCGGCTGTGGAGGGTTACGATGGAGATTCGCACAGGACTCTCTTACGGAGACGTATTGTTGGTTCCGCAGCGCTCCCCGGTCGACAGCCGGAGCGACGTGGACCTCTCGACCAACGTGACGCCCGACTTGCGCCTCGACACGCCGCTCGTCAGCGCGGCCATGGACACCGTCACCGAAGCCGACCTCGCGGGGACGCTCTCGGGCCTCGGCGGCCTCGGCGTCGTCCACCGCTTCCTCGACGTGGACGAGCAGGCCGAACAGGTCCGCCGCGTCGCCGCGGCGGGCGGGACCGTCGCGGGCGCGGTCGGCATCAACGAGGACTACCTCGACCGGACCGAGGCGCTCCTCGACGCCGGCGCGGACGCGATTGTGATGGATATCGCTCACGGCCACATGGAGCGGTGTCTGGACGCAGTCGCGCGGATTCGCGACGAGTTCGACCCCGAAATCGTCGCGGGCAACGTCGTCACGCCGGCTGCCGTCGAGGACCTCTGGGAGGCCGGCGCGGGCTGCGTGAAAGTCGGCGTCGGGCCGGGGTCGCACTGCACGACCCGCGAGGTCGCGGGCGCGGGCTATCCGCAGCTCACGGCCGTCTCGGAGTGCGCCGAGCGGGCGCACGACCTCGGTATCCACGTCATGGCAGACGGGGGGATTCGGACCTCCGGCGACGCCGCGAAGGCGCTCATGGCCGGCGCGGACACCGTCATGATGGGTAGTTTCTTCGCCGGGACCGACGAGGCACCGGGCCGGGTCGTCGAGGTCGACGGCGAGACGTACAAGCGCTCCCGCGGGATGGCCTCCACGGAGGCCGCCGCCGACCGCGAGGACAAACAGAGCGACGTTGACGCCGGCGAGGGCGTCGAGGCGCTCACGCCCTACAAGGGACCGGTCGAACCGCTCGTCGAGGAGTTCCTCGGCGGGATTCGCTCCGGCGTGAGCTACTGCGGCGGTCACACGCTCGCGGACGCCCGGGATAAGGCCTCCTTCGTCCGCGTCGCGGCGAGCGCGAAGAAGCGCGAGGGCGCACACGGCGTCGTCTTCGCCGAGGGTCCCGTCGAGATCGACGAGGAGGCCGAACGCGAGTTGCAGGCCCCGATGGCCGACTGACTCCGGCGCCGTCGCGGCCGACCCGCGACGCGATACGACGCGATAGAGCGAGGGTGAAACCGCCACGCCGGCGACCGCGCCCTCGCGGAGCGACAGCGCTCGCCTCGACACGTCGGTAACGCCGCGTTCGTCCGATTGTCAGATTAACCGCTGATCTCACGTTCATCTTTGAAATCTGTCACCCACTTCGAGTCGATATATACTCCCGGACCGACTCGAAACGCTCGACACCCGAACCGAAAACGGGCCGCCCCCACCGAATCACTCGTCACGACGACAACCGACTTTTCGCTCGAATACACCGCGTGTAGCATTAAAACGTATCGTTCGTCCCGTTTGCGTCGCCCCGGGTGGAACTCGCTCCTGGCCGTCGAAACGTTGACCCCGAATCGAGTTTCCTCTCCTCACGAGAGTCGGTGACGGGAACATATCATACTCGCATGTGTTCCAACCTTAGTGATATGTCCGCCGACGTGCTCGCTCGACTCCGGCCGTGGCGCGTGACGCCCGTATCCGTGTCACGGGTCGTGCCGAGTCGATTCGATTACCATTACAGAGCTATCTTTGTAATTCAAATCGGACTTCGTCGGTTCGTCCGAGCGACGCTGAGACCGACGCGTCCGTCGTCAACTACCGCTCGGAATACGGCACTGCCGAACAACTGTTCCTCACAACAAGACGCTACGAGTACGTCGCGCGGATGCCGATGACGCGGGCGGCCTGCGTCACCATCTCCGGGACCTCCGTGTGGTACCACTCGCCTTTCATCCGGGTGGTCGGGCCGGAGACGCTAATCGCGCCGAGGATGGTTTCGTCGTCGGAGAGAATCGGCGCGCCGACCGCCCGCATGCCGGTGATTCGCTCTTCGTCGTTGAAGGCGTAGCCGCGCTCGCGAATCGTCGCCAACTCGGCTTCGAGGGCGTCGCGGTCGTCTATCGTCTTCGTCGTCAGGCGCGTCAGTTCGCCGTCGAGTATCTCGTTTCGACGCTCCTCGTCGCAGAACGCGAGGTAGGACTTGCCGACCGCCGTGGTGTGGAGGTCCACGGTCGTGCCGATGTGCGAGTCGGTCTGGAGGCCCTGTTCGGACTTCACCTGATAGATGTAGACGCCGCGGCCGTTCTCCTCGACCATCACCTGTCCGCGCTCGCCGACGGCCTCGACGAGGTCGTCCATCTCGCCGATGGAGGCGTGGTACAGCGCGTGTCGCGTCCGGGCGTGGTCGCCGAGGTCGAGGAACTTCAGGCCCAGCGCGTACTCGTCGCCCTGCCTGACGACGTAGCCGAGTTCCGCCAGCGTCTTGAGGTGGTTGTGGGCCGTGCTCTTCGAGATGCCGAGGTCGTTCGCTATCTCCGACACCCCGCTCGCGTCGTGGTCTCTGATGTGTTCGACGATGCCGAACGAGGTTTTCGTAGCGCCGATTGTTCCCGCCGCACCGTTTCCGTCCGTGTTCATAGTTATCACTAATCGAGTGCGGTAATAATTGTTACCGTCTCGTTCGGACTGGACGAACGAGTGTTCGGTTTATCGCCGCGTCAGCGCGGCGACGGTTTCCCGGACCGGCCTCGAACCGACCGACGAGAGCGCGTCGAGCGCCGCGTCCGCGGCGTCCTCGCCGAGACCGAACGCGAGCAAAGCGCGGTTGCGCGCGGCGAGGTCGGCTTCCGACAGCGGGTCGCGGGAGTCGCCGCGGGGGTACTCGCGCTCGCCGACGTAGCGGCTCCCGTCGCGGGCGGTCACTTCGACGCGCGCGCCCCAGTCGTCGGGGAAGGCCCGCTCGAACGCCTCGTCGGCGTGGAGGTGGACGCGCTCCGAGAGCGCCTGCACGGCCTCGTCGTCGAGCGCGTCGTCGAGGAAGTCGTCGAGTTCGACGCGCCCGTCTGCGACCCAGCGGGCGAGGACGTACGGCGTCGAGAACTTCGCCGCGGTGAGCGTCTCGGGCCGCGCGTGACTCATATCGACGCCGTTGCGGTAGGTGTACACGTCGATTCGGTCCACGTCGTCGGGTGCGAGGTCGGCCGCGCCGGCGTCCCGAAGCGCGTCGAGCGGGGCGTGGGTGTAGCGACACGACGGGTACGGCTTCTGGTAGGCCTCGGTGAGCCACCAGTCGCCGCCGAGCGAGTCGAACAGCGCGGCGAACTCGCCGTCCGCGAGGAGCGTTTCGAACGGGTCGTAGACGGCCTCCATCGCCGCGGGCGACCCGCGGAGGCCGGCGGCGGTCAGCGTCGCGGCGCTCACGCCGGCCTGCGCGGAGAAGCCGGCGGTGACGTTCCGCGACGGCGCGCCCTCCGCGAAGGGGTCGTGCATGGAGACGACCGCGAGGTTCAGCGCGGTGCGAACCGTCTCGCGCACCTCGTCGGGCGACTGCCCCGCGCAGACGGCGGCGGTCAGCGCCGGGCCGAGCGTCGTCCACGTCGAGTGCGGGTTGCGGACGAGCCACGGTATCGCCTCGTTCATCCGGGCCTTCATCGCGAAGATGGCGTACTCGAAGCGCGCGCACAGCTCGTACGAGCGGACGCAGGCCTCCACGAACGCCTCGCCGTCAACGTCGTTGGCCTCGGCGACGCCGACCGCGCCCGCGACGACGCTCGCGCCCACGTGGCCGCCGCGGTTGTGGCCCTCCTCTATCTCCTGTGTTATCGCCGCCGTCGCGTTCAACAGCGCCGCCTGCGACGGGTCGACGCGGCGGTCGGTCCCGAGGACGGACGCCGGGCCGTCGGCCAGTTTCGCGTCGCGGAAGACGCCCGCGTGTTGGGGCGCGGCCGCTCCCGCGACGGTCGCCGCGAGTACGTCCGCGACGATTCGCTCGCCGTCGGCGCGCACGTCGTCGGAGAGTTCGTCGGTCAGAAAGCCGTACAGCTGTCGTTCCCAGTCTCTGACTGGCTCGTGTGAAATCATGGTCTGAATGCGTGGTCGAAGGGCGGCTCAGGCCCGAGTGAGGGCGCAGAGCACGCGGGGTGCGGCGGGCTCGGTCGCCGCGGTCCAGAGGCCGTCGACGCCGCCGTCACCGATGACGGGCGCGACGAGTCGGTCGAACTTCGCTCGGAGTTCCGATTCGGTGAACGGGTCGCGTTCGCCGCCGCGGGCGGCGCGCACCTCGCGGGCGTATCGTTCGCCGTCGACCGTTTCGACGGTGACGCGCGCGCCGCGCTCGTCGGGGGCGCGGGCCGCGAACTCCTCGGTGGCGACCACGTCCACGCGCCGGGCGAATCCGAGGGCGGTCTTCGTCAGCGCCTCGTCGGTGAACGCCTCCTTGCCGGTCTCGCCGGCCGTCAGCGCCGAGGCGACGGCGAAGGGAACCGAGAACTTCGCTTGCAGGGCGTTCTGGGGTGCCGGCTCCGATAACGCGGCCGCGGCGGGGTACGTCTCGACGGTGACGGCGTCGATGTCGGCCGCGCCGACGCCCGTCTCCTCGACGAGGAGCGCCACGGCGTCGAGGGCGGCGTGGGTGTAGCGGCAGGCCGCGTGGACCTTGAAGTAGCCGCGCTCGATTTCCCAGCGCTCGCCGAGGCCGTCCGCGAGGGCGCTCCGGTCGGGGCCGTCCGCGGCGACGGGTTCGAGGTGGCGGACCACGCCGTCGTCGAGGCCGGTGAAGCCCGATTCGGCTTGGTCGACCGCGAGGACCCCCGAGAGGTTGCTCATCCCGACGTAGCCGTTCCTGACGGTCGCGCCCTCGGTGGCCGCCTCGAACCGGGTGTGCTGGGCGTAGTTCGCCGCCATGCGCATCGCGTCGAGCGTCGTCTCGGCGTCGAGGCCGCGGAGCCGGGCGACGGCCGCGGCGGTCCCGACGCCGCCCCACACGCCGTGGGGGTGGAGGCCGTCGACGAGCGGGACGACCGCCCCGGCGGCGCGGACCGCCGCCTCGTAGCCGGCGACGAACGCCGTCAGGAACTCGTCGCCGCTCCGGTAGGCCGACTCGCCGTCCGCGAGGAGCGCGGGCAGGACGTGAATCGCCGGGTGGCCGGCCGCGAAGCGGTGGCCCTCGTCGAGTTCGAGGACGCTCCCGGCGGCCGCGTTGACGAACGCGGCGCGGTACGCGGTGGTCCGCTCGCCCGCGGTCCCCATGATGGTCGATTCGCCGCCGTTCTCGTCGGCCCAGCGGCGCGCCAACGCGGCGACCGCGGGGTCCGACGCGCCGCCCAGTACCGCGCCGATGGTGTCAGCGACGACGAGGGACGCGCGCTCGACGACCGACGCGGGGAGGTCGGTCCGGTCGAGGTCGGAGACGAACGACGCGAGCGCTTCGTCGGTCATCTCACACCCCGAGGTACGCCTCGACGACACCCTCGTCTTCGAGGAGTTCGTCGCCGTCGGCGGTCATGCTGATGCGGCCGTTCTCCATGACGTAGCCGCGGTCGGCCAGCTTGAGCGTCTGCTGGACGTTCTGTTCGACCATGAGGACGGTCATGCCCTGCGCGTGGATGTCCTCGATGACGTCGAACACCTCTTGGACGAGGTGCGGCGCGAGGCCGATGGAGGGCTCGTCGAGGATGAGCAGGTCCGGCTCGCCCATGAGCGCGCGAGCGAGGGTCAGCATCTGCTGTTCTCCGCCGGACATCGTGCCGGCGCGCTGGTTTTTGCGCTCCGCGAGCCGGGGGAACAGCTCCAGCATCTCGTCGAGGTTCTCCTCGCGGTTCGCCTTCGCCTCCTCGGTCTGCGCGCCGAGAAGCAGGTTGTCGATGACGGTCATGTTGGTGAACAGGTCGCGGTTCTCCGGGACCTGCACGATGCCGCGCTCGACGATTTCGTGGGACGCCTTCGAGTGAATCGCCTCGTCGCGGTAGGTTATCTCGCCGCGGCTCGGCGAGAGGATGCCGCAGATGGTACGCATCGTCGTGGTCTTGCCCGCGCCGTTCGAGCCGATGAGCGCGACGATTTCGCCCTCGTCGACGTGCATATCGACGCCGTGGAGCACCTCGATGTCGTCGTAGCCGGCGCGGACGCCGTTCAGTTCAAGCATCGACGTCGAACCCCCCGATGTAGGCCTCGATGACGCGGTCGTCTTCGACCACCGTCTCCGGCGCGCCGAAGGCGATGCCCTTCCCCTGGTCAAGCACTTTCACGTAGTCCGAGATGTTCATGATGGCTTTCATGTCGTGTTCGATGACGAGCAGGCTCGTCCCGCGCTCGCGCAGTTGGCGGAACAGGTCGAGCATCTGGTTCGACTCCGACGGGGTGAGCCCCGCCATAATCTCGTCGAGAAGCAGGATTTCCGGCCGCGTCGAGACGGCCCGGGCGAGTTCGAGGCGCTTCTGTGCGCCCACGGTGAGTTCGCCCGCCTCCTCGTCGGCCTTGTCCGCGAGCCCGACGAATTCGAGGTTCTCCATGGCGATTTCGCGCGCCTCGCTCCGGCGGCGCGTGTGGATGTGCGCGCCGACCATCGCGTTTTCGACGACGGTCAGCTCCTCCAGCGGGCGCGTGATTTGGAACGTCCGCGCCAGCCCCGCCCGCGCGATTTTGTGCGCCGGGAGGCCGGAGATGACCTCGCCGTCGAGTCTGACGGTCCCGCTCGTCGGCGGGAACGCCCCGCTGATGCAGTTGAACAGCGTTGTCTTGCCCGCGCCGTTCGGCCCGATGAGGCCGATAATCTCGCCGCGGTTGACGGTCATGTCCACGTCGTCGAGCGCTTGCAGGCCGGAGAAGCGCTTGCCGACGCCTTCGACCGACAGAATCCGCTCGCCGTCGCGGTCGATGTCGGCGTCGGCGTCGGGCGAGTCGCTCCGCGGCGCGTCGGCGTCCGGCACGTCCGCGGATTCCGCGTCGGCGTCGGGCGCGTTCGTCTCGTCCGTCGACATCACTCGCTCACCTCCTCGTCGCCGCGGACGCGGTTCCAGAGGGCGCGCGCCTGACTCGGCCAGCTCACGACGCCGCGCGGCGAGTAGATGACGATAGCCACGAGGAACGCGCCGTAGATGATGCGGTCGAGGCCGTTGATGTCGGAGAACGTCGTCCGCGCGATTTCGCTGACCGGCGTGACGATGAACGAGCCGACGATGGGCCCCAGAAGCGTCCCCGGCCCGCCGACGACGGCGGGCAGGAGCAGTTCGACGTTCTTGAACAGCGCGAACACGGTGTCGGGGCGGATGGTGTTGAAGTACATCGACCAGTAGGCACCGCCGAGGGCGGTGAAGAAGGCGCTGACGGCGACGCCGATGAGCTTGTACCGGAAGCTCGGCACGCCGACGCTGGCGGCGGCCCGCTCGTCCTCGCGGATGGCGAAGAAGTACAGCCCGACCCACGAGTTCTTGATGAGCCACGAGACGAGCGTCACGACGAGCAGGAAGCCGACGATGAGGTAGTAGTACGGCAGGTCGTTCTGGAACTGGAAGGCGACGAGGCCGTACTCCGCGCCGTAGTCGCGCGGGAACGGCTTGAAGTAGCCGTTGGCCCCGCGGAGCTCCGACATGTTGGTGACGACGAAGCGGAGCAGTTCCGCGAACGCCAGCGTCGCCAGCGCGAAGTAGTGGCCCTGGAGGTTGAAGCGGAACGACAGCGCGCCGATGACGAGGCCGTACCCCGCCGCGAGCACGCCGCCGACGAGCATGCCGACCCACGGGTTCACCGCGAAATCGACGACGAGCGCCTGGGTGGCGTACGCGCCGACGCCGAAGAACGCCGCGTGCCCGAACGAGAACTGCCCGGTGTAGCCGGACATGATGTTCCACGCCTGCGCCGTGTAGGCGTAGATGACCGTGAGGATGAGCACTTTCAGGCTCAACAGCGCCGCGATTTCCATCCCGGCGACGTCGATTTCGATGAGCGTCGGGAGCGCCGCGAGCAGGCCGAACAGCGCGACGCCCTTCACGAGCGGGGCGTACCGCCGGTCGTCGAACGTCCGGTAGCGGTCGCGGACGGACTCGATTGCGCTCACGCCTCAGCACCTCCGAAGAGTCCCTCGGGCTTGACGAGGAGCGTCCCGATGAAAAGCAGGAAGATGAGCACTTGCGCGGTGGTCCCGGGGAGGTAGTAGCCGCCGAACACCTGAATCAGCCCGACGATGAGGCCGCCGACGAACGCGCCGGGGAACGAGCCGAGGCCGCCGAGGATGACGATGACGAAGGCGTTGATGAGGTACGTCTCGCCCGTGAAGGGGTCGAACCGCTGGAACAGCGCGATGGAGCCGCCGGCGACGCCGGCCAGCGCCGCGCCGATACCGAAGGTGAGGTAGTTGATGCGGCGGACGTTGATGCCGACGTAGCGCGCGCCGTCGCGGTTGTCGGCCGTGCCGCGGATTTTCCGGCCGAGGTCGGTCCGGTTCAGGAACGCCCGCACGGCGAGCATCGTCCCGAGCGCGATGACGAGCGCGTAGAACTGTCCGAGCGGGATGAACACGTCGCCGACCTGCACCGACCCGAGCGACAGTTCGACCTGCTGGGGGTCGGGCGTGAACACGATTTCGATGGCCGACTGGATGATGAAGAGGACGCCCAGCGTGGCGATGAGCTGGTTCTGCTGGGGGGCCTCGATGATGGGCTCGACCGTGAGTATGTGCACGACCACCCCGAGGGCGAACAGCACCGCGGCGGCGATGGGTATCCCGAGAAACGGGCTGATGCCGGCCGTCTCGGAGACCAACCACACCGAGTACATCCCGACGACGAGGAAGATGCCGTGGGCGAAGTTGATGACGTCCATCACGCCGAATATCATCGTCAGCCCCAGCGCCGTCAGCGCGTAGACGCCCCCGAGCAGGAGGCCGAACGCGAGCAGCTGCAGGAGGACGGGCTCCAGATTGGTGATGTCGGTCAGGAACTGTACGAACGGGTCGATGAATCGGCCGAGGCCACCGCCCTGGAGCGGTAGGGGCGCGACCGATGTGACTAGGTGTCCCATGCGGTTTCTACGCTCGGGAATTGTTGGCAACCCCCATAAAAGGTGGCTATCTTTCGAGACGGTTCGTTGACGTGACGGCGGTCGCGGGTAGCGGTTAGACCTGCGGGTCGGCCTCCGCGTACTCCTCGGGGTAGACGACCTTGACCGAGAGGTCCTGGACCTGGTTCACCGGCCCGAGCGCGTTGACGTTCTCGCCTTGGTCGTCGAATTCGATTGCGCCCATCGCGGAGATGTGGTCCTCGTAGCTGAGGCCCTTGAGCGCCTCGTTGATGTCGTCGGGGTCGACGCTGCCGGCCTCCTCGACCGCCTGGATGATGACCTCCGCCGCGGTGTAGGCCATCCCGACCGACGCCGAGAACTCCTGGTCGTAGTTGTCGAGGAACTGCGAGCGGACCTCGGCGGTCTTGTCGACCGTCGGGTTCAGCGCGTAGTTGTTGTCCAGCACGCCGTTCGCGAACTCGCCGATGTCGCTGACGGCGTCGTCGTCGGTGAACGTCGCGGACGCCGAGGCGGTCAGGTACGGCGGCCGGTAGTCCTGGTCCTGCAACGCCTGGGCGAGCAGGACGCCGCCGGCGACGTAGGTCGTGGCGATGATGGTGTCGGGGTCGGCGCTCCGGAGCCGCGACACCTGCGTGTTGGCGTTCGACGCGCCGAACTCGATGGCCGTTTCCTCGACGATTTCGACGTTCTGCTCGGGGAGGAACTCGCGGAGGCTGTCGCGAATCGCCTGCCCGTAGCTGTTGTTGATGTAGAACAGCCCCGCCGTGTCGATGGTGCCGCCCCCGTCGCGGATGACCGAGGGCACGAGGTCCGCGTAGTCGCTCGCCAGCCGGCGCGCCGGGGGCTGGGGTCGGTAGACGTAGTTGAAGTCGCGGCCTTGCAGGATGTTGTCCGCCGCCGCGATTGAGATGACGAACGGGACGCCCTGTCGCTCCGCGACCTGCGTCGCCGCCGTCGTCACCGGCGAGGAGTAACAGCCGGTGAGGACGTCCGCGCCCTCGCTGAGCAGTTCCTCGCTGACCTGTCCGCCGAGCTCCTGTGCGCCCTGGTTGTCGCCCTCGATGACGGTCACTTCCGCGCCGTCGAGCGATTCGATGCCGCCCTCCTCGTTTTTCCGCATCGCGGCGAGTTTGATGGCGTTGCTCATCCCGACGCCCGTCGCGGCGAGACTGCCCGAAAGCGGGTGGTTCGACCCGATGACGACCTCGTCGACGGACTGCTCGGGCGTTCCCGTCGTGGTGCCCGTGTCGCCGCCGGACCCGCCCGAGTCACCGCCGGAGTCGCCGCCCGACCCGCCGCCGTTTCCGGCGTCGTCGCTCGCACAGCCGGCCAGTGTCAGTGCCGCGACGCTCGCGCCCGTTGCTTTGAGGAAGCGTCGCCTGTTGCTCGTCGAAGACTTGAGAGTCTTACCCATGGCAATCGGTATCGAGGTTAGTGCCTACTGTAATAAATCCTCCCGTACTCGTGTTGTCACGTTCTGCGGATATTCCTGCAACGAATCGAGTACGGGTCGGGAAATTGAGTCGAAAACGAGTCGTTTCTGCCGTGCGTTTCGTTCGGTCTCCCTGCGGTCTCAGCCGCGCCAGCCGCGCCAGCCGCGCCAGCCACGTCAGCCGTACTCCCCGCGTCAGTCGAGCGATTCGCGGGCGTGGATGCCGGCGAGGCGGCCGTAGCCGAGCGCGGTCGTCAGTCCGTTGCCGGAGAGATAGCCGCCCGCGCCGTGACCGCTGATGCCGCAGGCGGTGCCGCCCCCGGCGTAGAGGTTCTCCACCGTGCTCCCGTCGGTTCGGAGGACGCGTCCGTGTTCGTCGACGACGAGGCCGCCCTGCGTGTGGAAGAGCGCGCCGGTAACTTTGGCCCCGTAGAAGGGCGCTTCCAGCGGGTTCGCGCCGTCGACGCGACCGACTTCGTCCGGCTCGCTCGCCGCGGCCGCCTCGTTGTAGGCGGCGACCGTCTCCGCGGCGGCCTCGCCGTCGGCACCGAGTCGCTCCGCGAGGGCCGCGACCGAGTCGGCGGTGTGGTAGGTCCCCTGCTCGATGGCCTCGTCGAAGTCCTCGAACTGGCCGCGGAGTCGTTCGAAGATGCGCTCGTCGAACAGTTGAATCGCCTGCCCGCCGGGCTGTTTGAGCACCGAGATGGCGAACTCGCTGTACCCCGCGGACTCGTCGCCGAACCGCTCGCCGTCCTGATTCACGAGAATGCCCCCGTTCATCGTGACCGCGTAGGTCGAGAGCATCCCCGTCTGGCTCGCTACCGTCGCGTGGCCCTGATAGGCGTCCATGCAGGCGAGTTCGCCGCCGAGTTCCGCGCCGAAGCGGACGCCGTCGCCGGTGTTGCCGTCAGCGCCGAAGTACAGCGCCCGCTCGATGTCCTCCTCGCAGTAGTCGGTGACCATCTCGCGGTTGCCGGCGAAACCGTCGGTGGCGAGGATGACCCGCTCGGCCTCGATTGCCTCGTCGTGGCCGAGGCCGGCGACGACGCCCCGAACCGCGCCGTCCTCCGCGACCAGTCGCTTCACGGGCGCGTTCGTCAGGAGTTCGATGTTCGGCGTCGACTCGACGCGCTCGACCAGTTCGGCGACGAGGTTTTCGCCGTTTCGCCCCTCCGGCGCGTGCATCCGGTACTCGGAGTGTTTGGGGTACTTGAAGTCGTCCACGATGTGGAGCGTGATATCCCAGTCGTCGACGAGCCAGTGGACGAGGTTCGCACTCTCCTCGCAGAGGTACCGGACGCGCTCCTCGTCGGCCTCGTAGTCGTTTTTCTCCAAGATGTCTCGGGCCATGTCCGCGGGCGTCTCTTCGATGCCGGCCTCGCGCTGGAGGCGCGTCCCCGCCGCGGGGACCATCCCCGTCGAAAGCGATGTGTTGCCGCCGCACTCGGGCGCTTTCTCCAGCACCGTCACGCGAACGTCGGGGTTCTCGCTGGCCGCGAGCGCGGCGACGAGGCCGGTGCCGCCGCCCCCCGCGACGAGCACGTCCGTGTCGATGTCCCACTCGATGTCGTCGATCGAGACGACTTCGGTGACGCCGTCGCTCGGCGTCCGCCGGGCTAGTTCGTCCATGCAGTCTGCTAGGTAGACTCTATCGTAAAACTACCGCCTCCGGCGGCGGTGGTGTCGCCGTTTCTCACCCCGCGTCGCCGCCGGGTCCGCCGGTTTTCTCGGTCGCGCGCGTGAGAACAATCCCCCGTCTCCTGCGGCGTTTGCCGTCGCGCCGACTCGAACGGTCAGGAACGGCAGACAGTCAGCAATCCCGGAGTGAAAAACTATGTGTGTCGAGAACACCCATACCGCATGGACTCGCCACGAGACATCGTCGAGGAGTTCTTCGACCGCATGGCAGACGACCGCCGGAACACCGTCGGCGACCTGTTCGCCGAGGACGCCGTCATCTCCCTGCCGGGTGCGACCTTCGAGGGACCGACCGCGGCCTACGACTTCCTCGCGCACCTCGAACCGCGGTACGAGTGGGCGGCAAAGGAGTTCGACCGCTGGATAGAGGCGGGTGACACCGTCGTGAGCACCGGGTCGCTCTACGGCGTCGCCAACGGCGGCGCGGAGTTCTCGGACGTTCGCTACGTCGATATCTACGTCGTCCGCCGGGGGCTCATCGAGCGCCTCGACATCTGGAACGACCTCGCGGTCGACGGCGTCGTTCCGGTCGAGGACGCACCCACGGTCCCAGCGGAGGAATGAGCGACCGAACCGCGGTTCTGTTCGCGCTCCGCGACGACCCCTCGCTCGTCGTCCGCGCCGAGGAACTCGGCTACGAGTCGGCGTGGGCCGCCGAGGGACAGGGAAAAACCGCCTTCGGCAAGCTCGAACGCTGGGCCGTTCACACCGACGAAATCGGCCTCGCGACCGGCATCGTCAACGTCTTTTCGCGGACGCCGGCGGCGCTCGCAGCGGCCGCGGCGACCCTCGACGACCACTCCGACGGCCGCGCGATTCTCGGCCTCGGCGTCGCCCACCCCGGCGTCGTCGAGACGTTCCACGGCGTCGACTTCGACCGCCCGCTGTCGCGGCTCCACGAGTACGTCGACCTCGTCCGGCGCTACCTCCGCGGCGAGGCCGACTCCTTCGACGGCGAGTTCTTCTCGCCCGAGCGCACGAGTTTCTGGGACGCCTTCGACCCCGTCCGCGAGGAGATACCCATCTACAACGGCGCGCTCGGCCCGGCGAACGTCCGACTCACCGGGCAGGTCGCCGACGGCTGGCTTCCGAACCTCTACCCCCGCCCGCAGTTCGAGGCGGCGCTGGAGTGGCTCGACACCGGGGCCGCCCGCGCCGGGCGCGACCGGAGCGACGTGGACGTAGCGATGTACGTCCTCACGGCCGTCCACGACGACCCCGACGAGGCGCGGCGGGCGGCGGCCGAACACGTCGCCTACTACCTGCGCGACGTGCCGGGCTACTACGACCGCGCGGCCGAGCAGGCCGGCTTTGCCGACGAGGTCGAGGCGGTCCGCGCCGCGCCGACGACCGAGGCGGGGGCGCGCGAACTCTCGGCCGACTTCCTCGACCTCGTGGCGCTGGTCGGCACGCCCGACGACGTGCGGGGGCGACTCGTCGAACTCCGCGAGATGGGCGTCGACCTCCCGGTCGTCCGCGCGCCCGCCGGCGTCGACCGCGAGTGGGTGGCGCGGACGCTGGAGGTGTTCGCTCCGTAACATGACCACGCCGGACCGTGCCGTACTTTTATGCTGGATGCCACCGCATCTCAGGCGAAGCGAGTCATGACAGACCGTATCTGGGAGGACCTGCTATCCGAACAGGATAAACAGGTCATCACGAAGGCTGGTTACGACAAGGAGGGCGCCTCGTCGTGGGAGTCCCGCGGCATGGGCGAGAACCCGATGGTTCTCGTCATCGACATGCAACGACTCATCGTCGGCGAGAACGTTCCCATCCTCGACGCTATCGAGGAGTACCGCACCGCGATGGGCGACATCGCGTGGGACGCCATCGAGCACATCGACCCGTTCCTCGATTTCGCGCGGGAGCAGGGGCTTCCGGTGACGTACACGCGGGTCGTCCCGTCGAGCTACGACGACCCCGACCACCCCGACCTCGACATCGTCGACCCGGTCGCGCCCGAGGAGGGCGACGCCGTCGTCGACAAGTCCTACGCGTCGGCGTTCTACGGGACCGACCTGCTCTCGCGGCTCGTCCGCGGCGGCCACGACTCGGTCATCATCGTCGGCAACTCCACGAGCGGGTGCGTCCGGGCCACCGCGGTGGACGCGAAACAGAACGGCCTCAGCGTCGTTCTCCCGCAGGAGTGCATCTTCGACCGCATCGAGGCGTCGCACAAAATCGGCCTCCTCGACCTGTGGATGAAGTACGCCGAGGTGCTGGAGACCGAGGCGGTCGAGGAGTGGGTCGAGACGCTATGACCCACGACCTCGTCATCTCGAACGGCACCGTCGTCACCCCCGAACACGGCACCTTCGAGGCCGACGTGGCGGCCGACGGCGAGACCATCTCCGCTATCGCCGCGCCCGGCACGCTCTCGGGCGAGACGGAAATCGACGCGACGGGCAAGCACGTGCTCCCGGGCGCAATCGACCCGCACACCCACCACGGCATCTACCGCGGGCTGGAGGCGGACGCCGAGTCCGAGTCCAAGTCCGACCTCGTCGGCGGCGTGACCACCATCGGGAACTACTTCCGCCGGGCCGGAGCCTACGAGGACATCATGCCGGGCTACTTCGAGGAGGCGGAGCCGAACTACTACCACGACTATTTCTTCTCGCTGGGCCTGCTCTCGATGGAGCACATCGAGGAGATACCCGCCATCATCGAGAAGTTCGGCATCACGACGTTCAAGTGGTACATGAACTACAAGGACGCCGCCCGCGAGAAGTTCGGCGTCGACTGCGACATGCACGACGACTTCGGCGACGCGTTCGTCCGGAAACTCGCCGAACAGGACGTGCCGACGACGCTCGGCTACCACTCCGAGAACGTCGAAATCACGAACGCGCTCGCCGGCGGCAACGTCTACGTCACCTCCGAGTCCGACGACACCGACGCCGACGCCGACGAGGGCTACGAGGTGATGGTCGAGGAGTTCCCCGGCTACGCCGAGACCCAGAGCATGGTCGCCGGGGCCGCGCTCGCCAAGGTCCACGGCTACGACGACCGCTTTTACGCGGTCCACATCTCCGCCGGGGGCACCGCCGACGAACTCGCCGCGCTCCACGACGCGGGCTACCGGGCGTGGGGCGAGACGTGCATCCACTACCTCGCGCTCACCACCGAGGAGTGCGACGAGCGCATGAAGGTGAACCCGCCGGTTCGGTCGAAAGCGGATCAAGAGACGCTCTGGGAGCGCCTCGCGGACGGCACTATCTCCACTATCGGGACCGACCACTGCGCCAACCTCGCGGAGAACAAGTTCGGCGAGGGCATCCGCGACAGCCTGCTCGGCTTCCCCTCGACGCCGGTGATGCTCCCGCTTATCCTCTCGGAGGGCGTCAACGAGGGCCGCATCTCGCTCGAACGCGCCGTCGAGGTGACGAGCACCAACGCGGCGAAGGCGTTCAATCTCTATCCGAAGAAGGGAACCGTCAGGGTCGGCAGCGACGCCGACCTCGCCGTCGTCGACCTCGACGAGACGAAGACGGTCACGCCGGAACTGTTACACAGCGTCAGCGGCTACTCCCCCTACGAGGGCCGGGAGGTCACCGGCTGGCCCACCCAGACCGTCGTGAAGGGCGAACTCGCCTACGACGACGGCGACATCGTCGGCACGAAAGGGCACGGAACTCACATCGACCGGCCGGTGTGACCCCGTCGGACGGCCGGAGCCACCACCCGACCGACTCGACCGACCCACCCCACCGACGACGCGGACTGACCGGCCACGCGGAACCGGGCACACCGACGACCGGCCGCCCGCGACCGGGCACGCGGACGCGAACACGCACCACCAGACGACCACCACACGCGACACAGAACGAGAAGACACACACGACATGACGAACGACACGAACGGACCACTCGACGGCCTCGTCGTCCTCGAAGCCGGGTCGATGATATCCGGCCCGACCGTCGGCCGCTTCCTGGCCGACTTCGGGGCGACGGTCATCAAAATCGAACATCCGGCGTTCGGTGACCATATCCGCCGCTTCGGTCCACAGAAAGACGGCGTCGGCCTCTGGCACAAGTACCTCTCGCGGAACAAGCAGTCTATCACCCTGAACATCTCCACCGACGAGGGCGCGGCGGTGTTCGAAGACCTCGTGGGCGAGGCCGACCTCCTCATCGAGAACTTCCGACCCGGCACGCTCGAACGCTGGAACGTCGGCTGGGAGCGACTCTCCGAGGTCAACGACGACCTCGTGATGCTCCGGATGTCCGGTTTCGGTCAGACCGGCCCGTACTCCGAGCGCCCCGGATTCGGGACGCTCGCGGAGGCCATGTCCGGCTTCGCCTACCTCAACGGCTTCCCCGACTCGCCCCCGCTGCTCCCGCCGACCGGCCTCGCGGACAACATCGCGGCGCTGTTTTCGACGTTCGCGGTGATGTTCGCGCTCTACCACCGCGACGTTCACGGCGGCGGCGGCCAGTACATCGACACGAGCCTCATCGAACCCATCTTCGGCCTGCTCGGGCCGCAACCGCTCCGCTACGACCAACTCGGTGAAATCGAGTCGCGGTCGGGCAACCGCTCGACCTCGTCGGCTCCGCGGAACGTCTACCGGACGGGCGACGACCGCTGGGTCGCCATCTCCGCGAGCGCGCAACCCCTCGCGGAGCGGACCTTCGACGCCATCGGCCGCCCCGACCTGAAGGACGACCCGCGGTTCGAGACCAACGAGGACCGACTGGAACACGTCGACGAACTCGACGCCATCATCCAAGACTGGATGGACGACCACAGCCGCGAGGAGGTCCTCGCGGCGTTCGAAGAGGCCGACGCGACGCTCGCGCCCGTCTACAACGTCGAAGACATCCTCAACGACGAACACTACGCGGCGCGCGAGGCGTTCCTGACGGTCGACGACCCGGACCTCGGCGAGGCGGTCGTCCAGAACGCCTTCCCGAAGTTCTCGGAGACGCCGGGGCGGGTCGACCACCTCGGGCCGTCGCTCGGTGAACACAACGACGCGGTCTACCGCGACCGACTCGGCTACGACGAGTCGGTGCTTTCGGACCTCGAAGCGGAGGACGTGATATGAGCCTCCTCGACTCGCTCCCCGAGCGCGTCCACGTCGTCGAGATGCTGCCCCGCGACGGGTTCCAGCGCCTCGACGAGTTCGTCCCGACCGACGAGAAAGTCGAGATAATCGACGCCCTCTCGGACACCGGCGTGGACGAAATCGAGATTTCCTCGTTCACCCACCCGAAGGCCGTCCCGACCCTGCGGGATGCAGACGAGGTGGCGAAGCGCATCACCCGCCGCGACGACGTGACCTACCGGGCGCTCGTCCCCAACCTCCGGGGCATGGAGCGCGCCGTCGAGGCCGAGGTGGACAAGGTGAACGCGCTCGTCACGGTGAGCGAGACGTACACGAGGAAAAACCAGAACCGCTCCCGCGAGGAGGTGCTCGCGGAGATGGACGACATCGTCGACCTCGCCCACGACCACGGCATCGAGGTCGAAGCCGGGATGGGAACGAGTTTCTACTGCCCCTACGAGGGCGCAATCGACCCGGCGGAGACGCTCGCGGTCGTCGACAGCGTCGTCGACTCCGGCGTCGACGAGGTGACGCTGGCGACGACGATGGGCCTCGCCAACCCCGTCGAAATCACGGAGCGGTTCACCGCCGCGTTCGAGGCCCACCCCGGCCTCGACATGGGTCTGCACCTCCACGACACGAACGGGATGAGCCTCGCCAACACGCTGGCCGCGATGGCCGTCGGCGTCGACCGCTTCGACGCCTCGGTCTGCGGCCTCGGCGGCGGCGTCGTCCTCCCGGGCGATATGTCCGGCGTCGGCAACACGCCGACCGAGGACTTCGTCCAGATGCTCGACCGCATGGGCGTCGGCCACGGCGTCGATTTCGACCGCATCGAGGCGGCCGCCCACGACGTGTCCGACCGACTGGGTCTCGGCCTGACGAGCCACGTCCTCGCGGGCGGCACCGTCGAGGGCGTCCTCGACACCGTCGCGGCCGACGGGGAGGCGGGCTGAGATGACCGGCAAGACCCTCGCGGAGAAGTTGCTGTCGGAAAAATCGGGTACCGACGCCCGCGCCGGCGACTACGTCGAGGCCGACGTGGACGTGGCGATGGCCCACGACATCACCGGGCCGCTCGCGTTCCAGACGTTCGACGAGGTGACGGGCGACGACGGCGAGCTGTTCGCGCCCGACCGGACCGTCTTCACCATCGACCACCACGCCCCCGCCGACGGGGTACAGGCCGCGAACAACCACAACGCGGTCCGCGAATTCGCGGCGGAACACGGCGCACACCAGTTCGACGTGGGCGACGGCATCTGCCACGCCGTCCTCGTCGAGGAGGGCTTCGTCGGTCCCGGCGACCTCGTGATCGGCGCGGACTCTCACTCGACGACCTACGGCGGCATCGGCGCGTTCGGGACCGGCGTCGGCTCGACCGACCTCGGGACCGCGCTCGCGACGGGCGAACTCTGGTTCCGCGTCCCGAAGACGCTCCGCTTCGAGGTCGACGGCGACCTCGGAGACGGCGTCTACGCGAAGGACCTCATCCTTCGGTTCATCGGCGACGTGGGCTTCGACGGCTGTACCTACATGGCCGCCGAATACGCCGGCAGCACTATCGAGTCGCTGCCGATTCACGAGCGCCTCGTCCTCTCGAACATGGCAATCGAGATGGGCGGCAAGGCCGGCCTCGTCGCGCCCGACGAGCGGACCGAGTCGTACCTCGAACGCCAGACGGGGAACGAAATCGACCTCGCCGACGCGTTCGTCTCCGACGACGACGCCGACTACGAGGCGGTCCACAGCTACGACGCGACCGCCCTCGCCCCGCAGGTCTCGAAGCCGTCGAACCCCGAGAACGCGGTTGACGTGACCGAGGTCGCGGGCACCGAGGTCGACCAGCTGTTCGTCGGCACCTGCACGAACGGCCGGTACGAGGACATCAAAATCGTCGCGGACATCCTCGCGGGCGAGACCATCGCCCCGAACGTTCGGATGGTCGTCGTCCCCGCCTCGAAGTCCGTCTACCAGCACATGCTCGGGACGGGCGTCTTCCAGACGCTCACCGACGCGGGCGCGGTCATCCAGAGCGCCGGCTGCGGTCCCTGCGCGGGCTACCATCAGGGCGTCCTCGGCGACGGTGACGTCTGTCTCGCCACGGCGAACCGGAACTTCCCCGGCCGTGAGGGGTCGATGGAGTCGTCGGTCTACCTGTCGAGTCCGGCGACCGTCGGCGCGAGCGCGCTGTACGGCGAAATCACCGACCCTCGCGAGGTCGAGACGAAACGCTACGACGACACGGTGTTCGCGGAGGTGCTGCCATGACGGGAGCCGCCGACGGCGCGGACGGCGGCCGTCCCGACCCCGCCGAACCCGGCCGCGCGTGGGTGTTCGGCGACAACATCGACACCGACCAGATAACCCCGTCGCGCTTCATCGTCTCGTCGGACCCCGACGAACTCGCCACCCACGCCTTCGAGGACCTCAGACCCGACTTCTCCGAGTCGGTCGAGACGGGCGACTTCGTCGTCGCCGGCGAGAACTTCGGGAGCGGGTCGTCGCGGGAGCACTCGCCGCTGTCGCTCGTCGGCGCGGGCGTCTCGGCGGTCGTCGCGCAGTCCTTCGCGCGCATCTTCTTCCGCAACGCCATCAACCTCGGCCTGCCGGTGCTCATCTGCCCCGGCGCGGACGCCGTCGAGGACGGCGACGAGATTCACGTCGACCTCGACGCGGGCGTCGTGACGAACCACACGCGAGACGAAACCTACGAGGCGGAGGCGCTCCCCCAGTTCCTCCAGTCGCTCGTCGAACAAGGGGGATTGAAACCCTACACGAAGGCGAAACTCGACGGCTGAGCGGGTATTCGGCTCACGGCACGGGCTTGACGCATCGACTGACGACCGTACAGAGGCACCCGCGAACGCCATTCTGCGACGTTTGTTTTCCGCTTTCTCACCCCTCCGACCGCTCACCGTTTGCGCGCGTCCCAGTAGAGGAGTCCGGCGGCGACGACGAGACAGACCGCGAGCCCCGCGAACGCAGCGACGTAGCTCGCGTAGGTGGCGACGATGCCGACGTAGGCCGGCCCCATCGCGTTCGCGCCGAGGAACAGCGCCCGCGCGGCCCCGAGGTCGGCCCCGCGGTCGGCGTCGGGCGCGTTGTCCATGATGATGGCGTCCGCGAGCGGGAACTCCGTCTTGTAGCCGGCCGCGAGCGCGACGACGGAGACGTAGATGAGCGGGCGCGCCGCCACGGCCGAGAGGACGGCGAGCGCCCCCGCGGCCGCGAGCATCCCGACGACGGCGATTGACTCGCGGCGGAACCGGTCGCTCAGGCCGCCGGCGACGGGTTTGATGGTGATGCCGACGGCGAAGACGATGGCGAACGTCGCGCTCGCCAACTGCTGGTCGAACCCCTTCGCCTCGATGAGGTAGGTCGGAAAGAAGTTGATGAAGCCGCCGACCATGAAGTAAAACAGCCCGAACGCGAGGAGAGTCCGGCGCTGTTCCGCGCTGGCGAAGAGGCGTCGGAGCGTCCCCGAGACGTGGAGTTCGGGCGACCCCACGGCGTAGCCGTCTCTCGACCAGAGCGCGTAGAGGACGGTGAGTCCCGCGAGGACGACGGCGACCGGCAGGAACGGCGTCCGCCACGTCGCGTAGGTCAGCGCGAGGATGGCGAGCCCCGACGAGACGAGGCCGCCGAGGTCGGTGCCGGCGGCGTAGAGACCGAGCGCCCGGCCGCGTCGTTCGACGAACAGGTCCGACAGGAGCGCCCGCGAGGGGATGGCGAACAGCCCCTTCCCGAGTCCCGTGACGACCGCGGCGGCGACGAAGCCCGCGAGGCCGCCGGCGAGACCGAACGTGAGGAAGCCGAGGACGAGGATACCCAGTCCGGGGACGATGAGCGTCGCCCGCGTCCAGCGGTCGGAGTACTCGCCGCCGGGGTACTGGGTGACGGCGTAGACGCCCTGAAACAGCGCCAGCGCGATGCCGGCGGTCGCCTCCGTTATCTGTAACTCCTCGATAATCGTCGGCAGCAGCGGCGACAAGAGAAACCGACCCGTCTGGAGGACCGCCCACGCCAGCGACACGGTGACTAACATCCGACCCGGGTAGCCCGCAAGCAAGCGCTCGTCGGATGTCGGCTGTTGGTTCACACCCACGGTACACCGACCTGCTACCAATGGGTTACGATTGCGGAACGCCGGTTCCGGTTGTCGGCGTCGCGGTTCCCCCGAGGGACTGATCGTCTTATAAACAATATGCAGTTTATTCAAAAATCCGTTATCGGGTAATCAGTGCGTAACTGTGTTTCTAACCCGCTCTAAACGGCACAATTTTTACAAATTTTACAATTTCTAAAAACCACACAGTTTTAAACCCAACTCCATTTATTTTCTCGGTTCAGAGCCCCCCGTCCCCGATGGCCGCCGCACAAATTTTTACCACCCGCGGCCGCGACGGTGCGGGCATGGACGCGACGGCAATCGACCACGTGAATCTCCGCATCCCCGCCGACGGTCTCGACGCCGCTGTCGGGTTCTACCGCGACGCGCTCGGCTTCGACATCGAGAACCGCGACCTGTACGAATCGGGCGACAAGCCCTTCTTCTCCGTGCGACTCACCCCGGCGAGCGTCATCCACCTCCGGCCGGCCGAGAACTTCGAACCGCCGGCTGAAACCGCCTTCGACCACGTCGCCATCGAGTTCGCCCACGGCATCGACGAACTCCGCGACCGGCTCGACGCCGCGGGCGTCGAAATCGACCGCCAGCTCGAACCCCTCGGGGCGACGGGCGTCGCGCCAGCGGTGTACGTCACCGACCCGTTCGGCTACACGCTGGAGCTGAAAGCCGCACCCGACGACGGCTGAGCCTTACAGCACGTACTGCGCGACCGAGTCCATCACTTTCCGCTCCGCCCGGCGCAGGTGTTCCTCGGCAGTGCGCCGCGAGACGCCCATCTCGTCGGCGATGGTCGCCGTCTCGATGCCGCGCGGGAGGTCGTAGTAGCCGCCGGCGTGGGCCAGTCGAAGCGCCTCGCGCTGGCGGCCGGTGAGCGCGGGCATCGCGTCGGCGGGGGCCAAAAGCGGGCCGCTCCCGCTGGCGAACGACACCGCGCGCTTGGACTCGACGCTCACGTCGAAGCCGCTGTCCACGAGGTCGCGGAAGCACGCCGTCAGGTCGTCGGCCGAGACGGCGAGCAGACGGCACACTTTGGCCCCGCCGCGGTAGCGAAGCGGCGGCACGAGGAGGAGGCCGTGGTTCCGCACGTAGCCCTCGATGTGGTCTATCTCGTGGTCGCGGAGGCAGTCGGCGGTGACGACGACCAACTCGTCGCCGCGCTCGACCGACGCCGCCACGCCGACGGTGTCGCGGACGCGGTCGAGCACGTCGCTTCCGGCCTCGCCGCTGACGTGGAGCATATCGCAGTGCTCATTGCACCACAACTCGACGCTCGCGGCGTTGCCCGCCGTCGCCGCCGCGTAGGCGCTGTCGTCTCTGATTCGGAGGCTCGCCTCGTACATACGCGGACCGTTGGTCCGGCGATAATATATAAACACCACACCGCACGGTGGGTGAATTGCTACCCGTGTCGCGCCCGAACTCTGCGGTATGCACGACCAGCAATCGTCGGCAACCCGGGACCGACTCGGTGACCCGAGCGACGAGTGGCGCGCGTACCAGGGCGCGCCCACCGGGACGGACATCGAGTGCAAGGGGTGGCGACAGGAGGCGGCGCTCCGGATGCTCAACAACAACCTCGACCCCGAGGTGGCCGAGCGCCCCGAGGACCTCGTCGTCTACGGCGGGACCGGCCGCGCCGCCCGCTCGTGGGACGCCTACGACGCGATTCTCACCGAACTCCGCGACCTCGACGACGACGAGACGCTCCTCGTCCAGTCGGGCAAGCCGGTCGGGACGTTCCCGACCCACGAGCGCGCCCCGCGTGTCCTCATCGCCAACTCCAACCTCGTCGGCCGCTGGGACGACTGGGAGCACTTCCACGAACTGGAGGCCGAGGGGAAAATCATGTACGGCCAGATGACCGCCGGGTCGTGGGCGTACATCGGCACGCAGGGCATCATCCAAGGCACCTACGAGACGCTGGCCGAACTCGCCCGCCAGCACTACGACGCCGACCTCCGGGGGAAGCTCGTCGTCACCGGCGGCCTCGGCGGCATGAGCGGCGCACAGCCCCTCGCGGTGACGATGAACCGCGGGGTCTGTATCGCAGCCGAGGTGCAGGCCGACCGCATCGAGCGCCGGGTCGAGACGGACTACCTGATGGAGTTCGCTGACTCGCTGGACGAGGCGCTCGAAAACGCGAAGGCGGCCATCGACGCAGGTGAACCTTACAGCGTGGGCGTCCAGATGAACGCCGCCGACATGCTCGAAGAACTGCTCGCGCGCGACGAGATTCCCGACGTGGTCACCGACCAGACCAGCGCCCACGACGAACTCGAAGGCTACTATCCGAGCGGTTACACCGTCGAGGAAGCCGACCGGCTCCGCGAGGACGACCCCGAAGCCTACGTCGACGCCAGCCTCGACACGATGGAGCGCCACGTGCAGGCCATCCTCGACTTGCAGGACGCGGGCGCAATCGCCTTCGAGTACGGCAACAACATCCGCGGGCAGGTCCAAGACCACCGCGGGATGACGACCGCGTTCGACTTCCCCGGGTTCGTCCCGGCGTACATCCGCCCGATGTTCTGCCGCGGGCGCGGGCCGTTCCGGTGGGCCGCGCTCTCCGGCGACCCCGCCGACATCCACCGCACCGACGAGGCGATTCGAGAACTGTTCCCCGACCACGAGTCGCTCATGCGCTGGATAGACCTCGCACAGGAGCAGGTGTCGTTTCAGGGACTCCCCTCGCGGGTGTGTTGGCTCGGCTACGCCACCGACGACGACGGACTCACGGAGCGCGCCCGCTTCGCGTTGAAAATCAACGACCTCGTCGCGTCGGGCGAGGTGTCCGCACCGGTCGTCGTCACCCGCGACCACCTCGACGCCGGGTCGGTCGCCAGCCCGTACCGCGAGACCGAGGCGATGCGCGACGGCACCGACGCGGTCGCCGACTGGCCCATCCTGAACGCGCTTCTCAACACCGCCGCGGGCGCGGACATCGTGAGCGTCCACGACGGCGGCGGCGTCGGCATCGGCAACTCGCTGCACACGAACAACCACGTCGTCCTCGACGGCTCCGACCTCGCGGCGAAGAAGGCCCGCGCCGTCTTCACGACTGACCCCGGCATGGGCGTCGTCCGCCACGCCGACGCCGGCTACGAGGACGCGCTCGACGAGGCGACCCGGTCGAACGTCCGAATTCCGATGCGCGACCACGACGCAGCCGAGCGCGCCGGCCGCGCGGCCGAAGATGTCGAACCCGCCGCCCGAGGTGACGAATGACCCGCACCGACCCGCCGACGTGCGAGGGAACGTCGTCGGACCCGAACGACGAGCAGTTCGGCCACGTCGTCCGCCCGACCGAAATCGAGGACGCGAGCGACTTTCGCGCCGTCCTCGTGGGCGAACCCTACGACGGGGCCGTCATCGGTCGGCGCGGTGCCCGCGAGGGCCCCGCCGCGATTCGGCGCGCCCTCGCCGGCGTCAAGACCCACCACTTCGACGAGGGGGCGGTCGCCGGCGTCGCCGACCTCGGTGACCTCCCAATCGAGGCGTACAACGACGGGGACGACCCCGAGAACCACGTCGCGGACGTACAGGCCGTCGTCACTGACGAGGCCGCGGCCGTCTACGAGCGCGGCGCGCTCCCGGTGTTCCTCGGCGGCGACAACTCCCTGACCGTCGGGAACGTCACGCCGCTTCTCGGCGGCGACGACTCGGTCGGGGTCGTGAGCTTCGACGCCCACCTCGACTGCCGAGACACCACCGACGGCCCGACGAGCGGGACGCCCTACCGCCAACTGTTCGACGCCGGACTCGACCGCCTCGCCGTCGTCGGCGCGCGACACTTCGAGACCTCGACGGCTTACGCCGACTTCCTGCGCGACTCGGGCGGGACCATCCTCACCGCCGACGAGGTCGGCCGCGGCCCCGTCGAGACGGCCGATTTCGCCCTCGATGCGCTGGCCGCCTGCGACCGCGTCTTCGTCAGCCTCGACGTGGACGTGCTGGACCAGACGGCCGCGCCGGGCGCGAGCGCGCCGACCCCCGGCGGCGTCACCACCCGCGAACTGTTCTCGATGCTCCGCCGCGTCGGGGCCGACCCCCGCGTCGTCGGCTTCGAGGTCGTGGAGTGCGCGCCGCCGCTGGACGACGAGGACGGCCGAACCGTCAGCGCGGCCGCCCGTGCGGTCGCTCACTTCCTCGCGGGGGTGGTGTCCCGTGACTGACGCGGGTTCCGCGGCCGGCCTCACGGTCGTCCACGACGCGGCCGAACTGGTCGTCGGCCCCGACGAGGGAACCGGCGTCGTCGTCCTCGAAGACGCCGCGTTCGCCGCGCTCGACGGCGAAGTCGTCGCCGTCGGACCGACGGACGAGGTGCTCGCGGACTACCCGGTCGAAGACGCCGAGACGGCCATCGACGCGACCGGCAAGACGGTTCTCCCGGGCTTCGTCGACCCGCACACCCACGCGCTCTTTGCGGGCGACCGCTCCGACGAGTTCGTGGCGAAGTTGCAGGGTGCGACCTACGAGGAGATTCTCGCCGATGGCGGCGGCATCCTCCACACCGTCGACGCGGTCCGCGAGGCCTCTGACGACGAGTTGGCGGCGAATCTCACCGACCACCTCGACGCGATGCTCGCCCACGGGACGACGACGGTCGAGGTGAAGACCGGCTACGGCCTCGACACCGAGACCGAACTGCGGATGCTCTCGGCCATCGATGCGGCCGGCTCGGACCACCCGGTGGACGTGATTCCGACGTTCATGGGCGCGCACGCCGTTCCGCGTGGCGCGGACGCCGAGGAGTACACCGAGTCGGTCGTCTCCGACCAACTCCCGGCGGTCGCAGCGCAGGGTACCGCCGAGTTCTGCGACGTGTTCTGCGAGCGCGGCGTGTTCACCGCCGAGCAGTCCCGGCGGATTCTGGAGGCGGGCCGCGACCACGGCCTCACGCCGAAGATTCACGCCGACGAGTTCGCCGCCATCGGCGGCACCGACGTTGCGGCCGCGGTCGGCGCGGCCAGCGCGGACCACCTGCTCCACACCGACGACGAGGGCCGAGACGCGCTCGTCGACGCCGGCGTCACGCCCGTGCTGCTCCCGGGCACGGCGTTCGGTCTCGGAGCCGACTACGCCGACGCCGGCGCCTTCCTCGACGCGGGCCACGAGGTCGCGCTCGCCACCGATTTCAACCCGAACTGCTTCGCTCGAAGCATGAGTTTCGTCGCCACGCTCGCCAGCGTCGGGATGCGGATGACGCCGCACGAAGCGATTCGCGGAATCACGAGCGCCGCCGCGGGCGCGCTCGACCGGGACGACGGCACGGGCACGCTCCGTGCCGGAGCCCCGGCCGACGCCGTCGTCCTCGACATTCCGACCGCGTCACATCTCTCGTATCGGTTCGACACGAACCCCGTTTCGACCGTGCTGAAATCGGGGGTGGTCGCCCGTGAGTGACCGCCCGCAACTCCCCGATTCGGTCACGCTCGACGGCGCGTCGCTGACGCCGGAAGACGTGGCGGCCGTTTCCCGCCACGACGCCTCGGTCGAACTCGCCGCCGAGTCGCGCGAGCGGATGCGCGAGTCGCGCGAGCGCGTCGAATCCGTCCTCGACTCCGGCGAACCGGTGTACGGCGTCAACACCGGCTTCGGTCACCTCGTCGAGACCCACATCGACCGCGAGGACATCGAGCGCCTCCAGACGAACCTCGTCCGCAGCCACGCCGCCGGCGCGGGCCGCGAACTCACCCGCGAGGAGGTCCGGTCGATGATGGTCAGCCGGGCCAACACGCTCGCCAAGGGCTTTTCGGGCATCCGGCCGTCGGTGGTCGACCTGCTCGTCTCGATGCTCAACGAGGGCGTCCAGCCGGTCGTCCGCTCCCGCGGGAGCCTCGGCGCGAGCGGCGACCTCGCGCCCCTCGCGCACATGGCGCTCGTCCTCATCGGCGAGGGCGAAGCCCGCGTCGACGGCGAGCGACTGCCGGGCGACGAAGCCCTGCGCGCCGCCGGCTTGGAGTCGGTGACGCTCGCCTCCAAGGAGGGCCTCGCGCTCATCAACGGGACGCAGCTGACGGTCGGTCTCGCCGCCCTGTTCGTCGTCGACGCCGAGCGAACCGTCGAGGCCGCCGACGCCGCGGGCGCGCTCACGACCGAGGTGACGATGGGCACCACGGCGAACTGCGACCCCGCCATCCACGAGGTTCGTCCCCACCCCGGCCAGCAAGAGAGTGCGGCCACGATTCGCCGCCTCACCGCCGGCTCGACCGTCCTCGAATCGCACAAGGACTGCGAGCGCGTGCAGGACGCCTACTCGATTCGCTGTCTCCCGCAGGTCCACGGCGCGGTCAGAGACGCCGTCTCGCACCTCCGCGAGGCCGTCGAGGTCGAACTCAACAGCGTCACCGACAACCCGCTCGTCTTCCCGGCGGGCGCGGTTGACGAGCGCGCGCCCGGCACCGACGCGGCCGCCGTCGTCTCCGCCGGCAACTTCCACGGCGAACCGCTGGCGCTCCGCCTCGACTACGCCGCCGGCGCGCTGACCGAACTCGCGGCCATCTCCGAGCGCCGGACCGACCGCATGCTCAACCCCGACGTACAGGAGTCGTACCTCCCGCCGTTCCTGACCGAACGCAGCGGGCTCCGCTCCGGCTACATGATTGCGCAGTACACCGCCGCGGCGCTCCTCAACGAGTGCCGGTCGCTCGGTCGCCCCTCCATCGACTCGACGCCCGTCAGCGGCGGGCAGGAAGACCATGTGAGCATGAGCGGCCAGAGCGCCCTTAACGCCCGCACGGTAGCTGAGAACGCCGCGACCATCGTCGGCGTCGAACTCCTCTGTGGGTCGCAAGCCGCGGAGTTCCTCGACGAGGGCCTCGAACTCGGGACCGGTACGGGGGCCGTCCGCGACGCGATTCGGTCCGTGGTTCCGCCGCTCGACGAGGACCGCCGCCTCGACGGCGAACTGGAGACCGCGGCCGACCTCGTCCGGTTCGGCGCGATTCGCGCGGCTCTCGCGGACGCCGACCTCGCCGGCTGAGCGAGCGCGCCGGCAGTTCCCCCGCTGCCGGCTGCTTTCCCTTCCCCTCCCGCTTTCGCCGCCTCAGAGGTCGCCGTTGATGACGTCGGCGACGCGCTGTCGGTCGAACAACCGCTCGTCTTCGGGAATTTCGGGGTACGGTCCCTCGCTGTACTGGGGCCACGCGCCGAAGCGGTCGGGATAGAGCTGCTTGGCGGTCATCTCCAACTGGAACAGATTGAGAATCGGCCCCTGATACCGGCCGGCCTGCGCGTAGACGCGCTCGTTCTTCACGGCCGAAATCTCGGCTCCGACGGGGTCGTCGCGGAGGCCCGAGCGGATGTCGGGCATACTCGTGTCCGGGTGCATCCCGCCGAGCGTGAGAATCACGTCGGGGTCGGCTTCGAGGAGCGTTTCGAAGTCGACGGTCGACCCGGACTCGACGTCGTCGTCGAACGCGCTGACCGGCTTCAGCGGGCGGGTGTGGGCGGTCAGGAATCCGGGCGTGCTCAGGTTGTAGGCGTAGATGGATTCCAGGTCGCTCGGGCCGAGAAGCACGGCGGTCGGCCGGTCTTCTTCCGCGGGGAGGTCCGCCGCAATCGTCGCGAGCAGCTCCTCGTGGACCGCCGCGAGCGCCTCGTACTTCGCCTCCGCTTGGAGCACCTGTGCGACCTTGGCGAATATCTCCCAGAGGCCGTAGTATTCGTAGGCGTCGGCCCACTCGGTCGGCGGCGCTTGATGCCGCGCGCTGAAGCTGTTGCCGAACCACGGACTGATGTTCTCCTCGATTTCGTCGAGGTCGGCCTGACTCCAACTGCCGAGCGCGGAGACGCTGGCGGGGTCGGCCAGATGCACGTCGCTGTCGAGTTCGTAGAGCCGCTCTTTCGACGGCTCCCACGACGAGTACAGGCCGGTCCAGTCGAGTTCGACGCCGGGGAGACGCGGCGTGAACTGGTTCCACAGCGCGTCGTAGTAGTCGGGTGCGTGCATCGCGTTGACGGCGTCGCCGTGGCCGAGCGCGAACGCCATCCCCGCGTGGTGAGTCAGCCGCGTGAAGATGCTCTCGGGGACGCCTTCGAACGTCACGTCGCCCATCGGTGCCATCGACACCGTGTACGAACTGCCGTCGGCCGTCGACTCCGCGGTCGACTCGCTCGTCGCCGTCGCGTCGGCGGTCGCGGTGGTGTCCGTCGCGGCCGCGTCCGTCGCCGTCGGGTCCGACTCGGACGAACCGGTACAGCCGGCGAGCAATCCGCCGGCGGCGACCGAACCGCCGTAGGTCAAGAACTTCCTGCGCGTTGGTCCGTCGCTGTCTGTCATCGTGCTTTTAGGGCGACCTAATACATATAGACGTACCGATTTAGGCACGCCGAAATTCCGAAACGGATTTATCCGTCTAGGATTGCCCAAACGCATGGATCAGGACCTCACCGACCGGGCGACGCCCACGCGCCGCGCGTGCCTCAAGGGCGGCGGCGCGCTGCTCTCGGGCGGTCTGTTAGCCGGCTGTGCCGGGCAGAACGACGCGGAGTCGTCGCCGGACGCGACCGAGACGGCCGCGGCGACGACCACGACCGACGCGGAGACGGCCGGTGACGGCGACGCCGCCGGCTACACGGTGTCGATGTCGCCGGCCGGCGACGTGACGTTCGAGTCGGTCCCGGTGGACGTGATGGTGTACAACCTCGTCTACGCCGACGCCGCGGTCGCCTTCGGCCACGGCGACGCGGTGAACTCCCTCGGCTTCGACAGCGACGCCGGCGGCCGGACGCTCGACGCCTACTACGAGCGCCTCGACGGCGTCTCGTTCGACCGGAGCGACCTCGCGCAGCTCAACTCGGGGTCGGGGAACGTCAACATCGACAAGGAACTCGTCTATGAACTCGACTCTGACCTGCACCTCGTCGACCCGGCGCTCGTGGCCAGCTTCGACGGCTGGGACCAGTCGGACGTCGAGGAAATTCGCGAGCAGGTCGCGCCGTGGTTCGGTAACGCTTACAGTCGCACGCACGCCCAACCGCCCGAGCCGTACGCCGACGACTACGAGTACTACACGCTCTGGGAAATCGTCGAGAACGTCGGGCAGGTGTTCCGGGAGGAAGACCGCTACGCGGCGCTCGAATCGGTCCACAGCGACCTCCTCGACACGATTCGGTCGGACCTCCCGCCCGAGTCGGAGCGCCCGACCGTCGGCGTCGTCATCTACATGGACGAGACGTTCTACCCGACGAAAATCGACGCACCCGGCTTCGCAACCTCGCACATCCGCCCGCTCGGCGTCACCGACGCGTTCGCGGCCGGCGACGTGACGTTCGAGACTTCCTACGACTTCGAGGCGATGCTGGAAATCGACCCCGACGTGCTGCTCCACAGCTACGGTATCGACTCGTACTACGACGTGGCGTCGATTCGCGAGACCCTCGAAAACCACCCCGTCGGGGGCGAACTCAGCGCGGTCCGAAACGACCGCGTCTACCCCTCGGGAACCCCGGTGCAGGGGCCGATTATGAACCTGTTCCAGTTGGAGATGACCGCCAAGCAGCTCTATCCCGACCGCTTCGGCGCGTGGCCGGCGTACGACGGCGGTGCGTATCCCGAGATTCCCGAAGACGAACGGCTGTTCGACCGCGAGCGCGTCGCCGGCATCGTCACCGGCGACTGAGGCGACCGCCTTCGCCGCCGGACGGCGACGGTCGACTCGCTCGTCCTCGTTTGGAGCTTACCAGAGTTGGACCGCCGGCGTGCCGCAGTCGTCGCAGACGATGGCCTCGTTGTCTTTGTAGCTTCCCGTCACGAGGTCGCCGTCGCAGTAGGTGCAGTCTTCTTCGTCGAACGTACCGAGCAGGTGTGCGGATTCGGCCATACACGACGATGCGGCTCCAGTCCCAAGAACATTTCTACGGTTCGATATATCGTAGTCCGTGACACTCCCGAGACCTCCGCGGTTCGGGTTGTTTCGTCGTCCCTCGTCGTCTCTAGATGCCTTTCGTCGCCTCTGGTCGACCCTCGTTGACGACAGTCGCCACTCGTGTGTGGGACGCAGAACGCGCAAAACGGTGGGTCCGGGGCAGTGGTGGTGGGGTACCCGGTGAAGCGGTGGTGATGGGTCGTCCGGAGCGGCGGCGAAGCCGCCCCGGAGGAGCGCGGGGACGCGTCGAGGGGGACGGGGGCGTCCGACGTTAGTAGCCCAGTTGCTCGCGGATGAGGACGACGGTGGTGCGTCCCTCTTCGACTTCCTGCCGGAAAATGAGCTGCTTCGCAATCATCGACTCGACGCCGTAGGCCTCCTTCGCGCGCTCGTTTTCGAGGGGGTACGCGACGGATTCGAGGCGGTCGAGCGCGTCGTCGAGCGTCGGGACGATTTTGTTGATACCGCTGACGATGACGACGTTGCTGGCGGCGAAGGGGTACGCGCCGATGCGGCTCCCCGAGAGGTCCGCGGCGACGAGTTCGCCCGTCTGGGCGATGGCGTTGATGCCGCCGAGGAAGTAGTCGGCGGTCTGGGAGTCGCGGCGGGCGGCCTGTCGCTCCGCGTCGTCGTCGATGCCCCAAATCTGGTCCGGCAGGCTCTCCCAGTCGTGGTCGCCCTCGCTGAGGTAGTCGTCGAACCCGATTTCTTCGAGGGTGGTCGAGTGGCCGTTCATCACGGAGACGCCCGCGGGGATGTGCGACTGCACGGTTTCGAGCGCCTCGTCGGCCGTGTCGACGACGACGACGTCGAACCCGCTCGCTTCGAGGTTCTCGACGGTCGCTTCGACTGTCTCGTCGTCGGGGAGTTGGTCGAGGTCGGCGTCGATGTCGGCGTCGTCTACGTAGTCGGATTTCTGTTGAGACATATGTGAGTGTGGTGGTGGAGTCGGTGGGTGCTCCGACGACAACGTGTAGCGCCTATCGGATGTTAAACGCTCGCTGACGGCGATGTCAGGTGGTTACGGACGTGTCACCGGCCTCGTCGGAGACGGGTTTACGTGTCGCCGCGTTGGCGACTCCGCCACTCTAGCCCGAGCGAGTCACAGAGCACCGCCACGTCGAGGTTATCGGCGACGAGCGCGGCGGCGCGGTCGTAGGGGTCGCCCGACGCGCCGGCGTCCGCGTCGGCTTCGGCCGACTCCGACGCCGGCCGGTCGAGCCCGGCCGACTCGTACACGGCGTCCACGAACGCGTTTCGCGGCGCGTCGTTGGCGAACAGGTCGTGGATGTACGTCCCCGCGACGCTCCCGAGCGCCGCGCCGTCGCCCGAAACGGGGGTCGCACCGCCGACGATGCGGCTGTCGCCCATGTGTATCTCGTAGCCGTCGACGGTCCCCGTCGCGCCGGCCAACGGCCCTGCCCCGTCGAACTCGACGAAGACGGGTTCGACCCGCTTGTCGCGGGAAAAGCGCGTGACTATCGGTAGGAGACCGAGTCCTGCGACCGTCTCGTCGCCTCCCGACCCCTCGATGTCGGCGTTTTCGATACGCTCGCCGAGCAGTTGGTAGCCGCCGCAGATGCCGACGACCGGGCCGTCGAAGCCGGCGAGTTCGTCGTCGAAACCGGCGTCGCGGAGCGCGAGCAGGTCGTCGACCGTGTTCTTGCTTCCGGGGAGAACCACCCCGTCGATGCCGTCGAGCGTCGCATCGAGCGGGAGGTAGGCGACCCGGACGCCCGGCGTCTCGGACAGCGGGCCGAAGTCCGTCGCGTTCGAGATGCGCGGGAGTCGCGGCACGCCGATAGTAACCGCGTGTTCGGCCGCGACGCCGTCGTCGTCGCCGACGGTGGCGCGCTCGCTTGCCGCGGGGAGCGCGAGGCTGTCTTCCTCCGGGAGGCCGGGGTCGTCGTAGGGGAGGACGCCGAGGACGGGCACGCCGGTCCGCTCTTCGATTTCGTCGAGTCCCGGTTCGAGGAGGCTCGGGTCGCCGCGGAACTTCGTGATGACCGCACCGACGACGCGGTCGCGCACGTCCTCGGGGAGGAGTTCGAGCGTTCCCAGCAGGCTGGCGAAGACGCCGCCGCGCTCGATGTCGGCCGCGAGGAGGATGTCCGCGTCGGCGAAGCGGGCGGTCTCGATGTTCGCCAAATCGCGGTCGTGGAGGTTTATCTCGGCGATGGAGCCGGCCCCCTCGGCGACGACCACGTCCGCGTCGGCCGCTATCCGACGGTGTGATTCGACCGCCGCCTTGCGGGCGTCCTCCCAGTGGGTCGCGTAGTAGTCGCTCGCGGTGTTGAGGCCGGCCGCCCGGCCGTGGACGACCAGTTGCGACGCCCCGTCGCCGTGGGGCTTGAGCAAGACGGGGTTGTGGTCGGTCGTCGGCGCGACCCGCGCGGCCCGGGCCTGCACGTACTGCGAGACGCCGATTTCCCCGAAGCCGTCGCCGTCGGCGGTCGCCACCGCTCGGGCGTTGTTGCTCATGTTCTGCGCCTTGAACGGCGCGACCGACAGGCCGCGGTCGTCGAACAGGCGACAGAGCCCGGCGGCGACGGTGCTTTTGCCCACGTGGCTCGCGGTCCCCGCGACGAGGAGGGTCGGCGTCGTCATCTGCCGGGAGTCAGGGCCGCGCGGTTCAAAGGTGTTCGTTTCGCCGTCGGCTGGGCGCGCCCCCGCCGCGTCCGGGCGGCGCGTTCGACCCCCTCAACGACGTTCCCCGTCATACTGTGGTGGTCACGTCGGCCCTGTGAAATGTTGCCGGAAGTGGTGCGTTTAGTTCACTCGCCCGCCCGATCTATCATGAATGAAGAAACAGTTGCTCGTAACGGACTTCCTCGACCGGGCCCGGACGTACTACGGCGATTACGAGGCGGTCGTCGGCGTCGACGGCGAGCGCTTCACCTACGCGGAGTTCGGTGAGCGGGTGGACAGATTTTCGGCGGCGCTGCAATCCCGCGGCGTCGAGAAAGGCGACCGGGTCGCGGTGCTCGACCCCAATACGCACTACCACCTCGAAGCGGCCTTCGGCGCGATGCAGTGCGGCGCGCTCCACGTCCCGCTGAACTACCGCCTCACGACCGAGGATTACGAGTACCTGCTGTCGGATTCCGGCGCGACCGTGGTGTACGCCGACTACCAGTACGCGGGGAAAATCGAGGCCGTCCGCGACGACGTGCCCGCCGAGGTGTTCGTGACGAACGACCCCGCCGCCGTCGACGGCGACTGGCTCGACTTCGAGGCGTTCCTCGACGGGGCCGACGCCGACGACTACGAGCGCCCCGAGATGTCCGAGGACGAACTCATCACCATCAACTACACCTCGGGGACGACCGGCGACCCGAAAGGCGTCTGCCGCACCCACCGCACCGAGTCGCTCCACGCCCAACTGGTGACGATTCACCACCACATCGCGGACGACGACGTGTATCTGTGGACGCTCCCGATGTTCCACGTCAACGGCTGGGGCCACATCTACGCCGTCACCGGCCGCGGGGCGAAGCACGTCTGCACTCGCGGGGTCGACGCCGAGCAGGTGTTCGACGCCATCACCGAGGAAGACGTGTCCTTCTTCTGCTGCGCGCCGACCGTGCTGTCGATTCTGCGCGAGTACGCCGAGGAACACGACCCGGCGTACGCCGGCGACAACCCGGTTCGCGTGACCGCCGCCGGGAGCGCCGCGCCGAGCGCGACGATTCGCCACACCGAGTCCGAGTTCGGCTGGGAGTTCACCCAACTGTACGGCGCGACCGAGACCGGCCCGCTCATCGCCACCTCGGACGCGAACCGACTCATCCCCGACGAGGGCGGCCTGCGCTTCTCGCTCAAACAGCGGCAGGGCGTCGCCCCCCTCGGGACCGACCTACGCGTCGTCGACGACGATGGAGAACAGGTCCCGCGCGATGACGCCACTATCGGTGAGGTGGTCGTCCGCGGCAATCAGGTGATGGAGAAGTACTGGAACAAGCCCGACGAGACCCACGACGCGTTCAACGACCGCCTCGAAGGCTGGTACCACACCGGCGACCTCGCGGTCATCAACGAAGACGGGATGATAGCGATTCAGGACCGCAAGAAGGACATCATCATCTCCGGCGGCGAGAACATCTCCTCGGTCGAACTGGAGGACGCGCTGTTCGACCACGACGCCGTCGGGGACGTGGCGGTCATCCCCGCGCCGTCAGAGAAATGGGGCGAGACGCCCAAGGCGTTCGTCGTCCCCGCGAACGGCGACGTGGAGAACCCCGGCGTCACCGCCGAGGAACTGACCGAGTACACCCGCGACCGCCTCGCCGGCTACAAGGCCATCCGCGAGTTCGAGTTCGTCGCGGAGATTCCCAAGACGGCGACCGGCAAGATTCAGAAGTACGAACTCCGCAAGCGCGAGTGGGACGACGAAGAGCGGATGGTCGGGCAGGGATAACTGCTGACGGCGACTCTGCGATTCGACGACCCGACGCCCGTCTCGTCCCATCGCCGTCTCCTCCGGCGGTCCGGCCGCTTCGCCCGCAAGATTATTGCCTCTCTGCATATCTCGTCTCTAACATGTTTCCCCCGAGTGCTGGGGGCACCTCCGTCGGCGCGATTCTCTACGTCGCGGCCGACGGCGTTGTCTCCGGTCCGGTCGTCTCGACGCTCCGGGACGCCTTCGAGCGCCCGGTCGAGCGCGCCGAGAGCGCCGCGGCCGCGCGCTCGGCACTCGCTGAGCGCACCGTCTCCTGTCTCGTCGCCGCCGCCGACCTCCCCGACGGTCTCGACCTCGACGCGCTCGTCACCGCCGCCGCCGACGCTCGCGTCGGGCCTCCGGTGGTCGTCTACGCCGCCGCCGGCGACGAGGCGCTCGCCGCCCGCGCCGTCTCGCTCGGTGTCGACGACTACCTGGTCCGCGACGAGACCGACGACTCTCACGCGGCCCTCGTCGAGTCGGTCCGGGGGGTCTTAGGCCGGGACGCCGACGACCGCCCTATCGAGACGCGGAGCTACCGCGTCATCGTCGAGGCGATGGAAGACGGCGCGTTCGTCCTCGACGAGGACTGCCGCGTCGAGTACGTGAATCCCCGAATCGAGGCGATAACGGGACGCGCGTCCGAGGCGCTCCGAGGCGAGCGGTTCGAGTCGCTCGTCGACGCCGGACTGTTCCCCGCCGACGAGTACGAGCGCTACCGCGACGCCGTCTCGCGAGTCCTCTCGGAGGGCGTCACCGAACGCCTCGACATTCGATTCGTCGACGCCGACGGCGTCTCGCGGCTGTTCGAACTCTCCCTTTCGCCGGCGGGCGACGGCGAGGCGGTGACCGGCGTCGTCGGCATCCCGCGGGACGTGACCGACCGCGAGGTCGCCACCACCCAGCGGGGCGAACTGCTCGAACGCATGACTGACGCCTTCTTCGCGCTCGACACCGACTGGCGGTTCGTCTACCTCAACGACCGCGCGCGAGACATCTTCAGCGAGGTCAGAGAGCCCGAACTCGGCGAGCGAATCTGGGACCTCGTTCCGTCGCCCGACAGCGCCGAACTGTACGAGAAGTACCACGAGGCGATGCGGACCCAGGAGTCGGTGACGTTCGAGACGTACTCCGAGCCGTACGACGGCTGGTTCGAGGTCCGCGCGTACCCCTCGCCGTCGGGGCTGTCGGTCTACTTCCGCGACGTGACGACGCGGAAGCGCTACTTGCAGGCCCTCGAATCGACCAACCAGCGCCTCGAAACGGTGTTGCAGAACCTCCCGGTCATCCTCTCGGCGTTCGACGCCGAGGGCGTGTTCACCATGTCCGAGGGGGCCGGACTGGAGTCGCTCGGCCGCGAGCCCGGCGAGGTCGTCGGTCGCTCCGCGTTCGACCTCTACGACGACACACCCGCGGCCACCGACGCCATCGCCCGCGGCCTGTCGGGCGAGGCGGTCGACACCCGAATCGAGTACCGCGGCGCGGTGTACGACGCGTGGTACCGGCCCGTCTTCGACGACGACGGCGAGGTGTCGAGGCTCCTCGGCGTCGCCATCGACGTCACAAACCGCGCGCGACTCGAAGACGGCCTCCGGACCCTGCAAGCGGTCACGCAGGACCTCATCCTCACCGAGAGCGTCGAGGAGGTCGCGGCGCTCGCGGTCGATATCGTCCCCGAACTCGTGCCCGACGCCGCGGCCGCCGTCTGGCTCGCCGACGACCGCGGTGCCCTGTCGCCGGCCGCCTCGACCGCGGAGCAGTTCGACCCGGAGACGCCAATCGAGACCGCCCCCGGCGGCTTCGAGTCCGACGCCGTTAGCCGGGTCGACGCGGCCGACGCCGACGACCGGCTTCTCCCCCCCGAGTCGGACGGGAAGTCGGTCCTGCGCGTCCCGCTCGGGGGCCACGGCCTGCTCGTCGTTTCGACCGACGACGACGGCGCGTTCCTCGACGTCGACGAGGACCTGCTCGAACTCCTCGGTTCGACGGTCACCTCCGCGCTCTCGGGGACCGTCCGCGAACAGGAGCTTCGGAACCGCGAGGCCGACCTCGCGGCGGCCAACGAGCGGCTCGACGACTTCGTCTCCATCGTCGCCCACGACCTCCGTAACCCGCTCGCGGTCGCCACCGGCTACCTCGACCTCGGGATGGAGTCGGGCGAGCGGGCGCACCTCGAACGCGCCGCCAACGCGGTCGACCGGATGTCCGAACTCGTCGAGGAGGTGCTCGACCTCGCCCGCCAGCGGACGCCCGTCGTCGACGCTAAACCCGTCGACCTCGCGCGCGTTGTCGACCACGCGTGGCGCTTCGTCGACACCGGTGACGCGACGCTTGTCCGCGAGGAACTGTTCGTCGTCGAGGGCGACGACGGCCGCCTGCTCAGGCTCTTCGAGAACCTGTTTCGAAACTCGGTCGAGCACGGCTCGACGGGCGGTCGGGATTCTCCCGACGACGCTGTGGAACACGGTTCCACAGGCAGTCGGGAGTCTCCCGACCACGCCGTGGAACACCCCGAGCAGCCCGACGACCCGCTCGCCGTCCGCGTCGGCGCGCTCGACGACCGCGCCGGCTTCTACGTCGCGGACAACGGCGTCGGCGTCCCCGAGACGCGCCGCGAGCAGGTCTTCGACCACGGCTACACCACGATGCCGCAGGGCACCGGCTACGGTCTCGCAATCGTCCGCGACATCGCCGACGCCCACGGCTGGTCCGTCTCGCTCACCGAGTCGGCTGAGGGCGGCGCGCGGTTCGAGTTCGTGACGCGGTCGGCGGACCGAACGACGACCGATTCGGCGGGCTCCGACTGACGTACGCGCGACTCGTCGCCGGGGGCGCGGACCGCGGACCCCGTGGCGACTGTGCCGAGTCACGGCGCTCTCGTCTCGGCCGGAACGTGGCGGGCTGACCACACGCCCGGCGCTTGGTTCGGTTCCCGCACCAATTGCCCTTTGAGCGCCCATCGGATAGCGTCGCGTATGTGCAACCACTGCGACCGGGAACTCGCTCGTCGGGCCGTGTTGTCTGCCGTCGGTGTCGCGGGCGTCGCCGCCACCGCAGGGTGTCTGGGCGGTCTCGGAACCGACGGCGGTGGCGACGCTCCCGAGGCAGTCGCACTGACCGGCGGCGAACAGTGCGACGCCTGCGGGATGGTCATCGACCAACACCCCGGCCCCGCCGGGCAACTGTTCTACGCCGACCACAGCCCCGAGGGTCACGACAACCCGGCGCGATTTTGTAGCGCCTGGGAGACGTTCTCCTACGCGCTCGACCGCGAGGACGACGGGTGGAATCGCGCCGGCGGCTACCTCACGGATTACAGCACTGTCGAGTACGACCTGTTCGACGACGGCGGCCGGACGTTCATCTCCGCGCACCTCGACGCCGACGCGTTCGCCGACGCGCACGACGGAGCCGTCTACGAGCGCGCCGACATCTCGAGCGACCTCATCGCCCGGCGCTGAATGTTAGACGCTCTCTTTCGGTCGTTCTCGATTCCTTAGATTCGAAAATCACGACCCCTTTATATGCTCTCGACGGCCGTTCGTTCATTTGTTAGGTGAAAGACAATGGCCGCTAACTCACAAATCGAGATGCTGGGGAACAGGATGGACTTCGACTACTCGCAGGGCGTCACGGGCTACGTGCTCGTGTTGACCCGCCTCATCACCGGCTACTGGTTCCTCCACGCCGGTGTGACGAAAATCGTCGGCGAGCCGTTCAGCGCCGCGGGCTACCTCGCGAACGCCCCCGCAGCCTCGCCGCTCCAGGGATTCTTCGCGTGGGCCGCCGCGACCCCGTGGCTCCTCGACCTCACGAACATCATGGTTCCGTGGGGCGAGTTCCTCATCGGTCTCGGGCTCATCGTGGGTGCACTCGTCCGGCTCGCCGCCTTCTTCGGCGGCATCCTGATGGTGTTCTTCTACCTCGGGAACGCCGAGTGGGGCCACGGCGTGGTCAACGGCGACCTGTTCGGGCTGATGATGTTCGTCATCGTCGGGACGCTCGCGGCGGGCCGCATCCTCGGCCTCGACGCCATCATCGAGAAGATGGAGTTCGTCCAGCAGCGCCCCGTACTCAAGTACCTCCTCGGCTGAGCGGGACATCCTTCCCCCGCGCGGCCGTGTCGGTGCGCCGCGGTGACCCACCAACTCTACCGCACCCGGCGCGCTTCGACGGATGAAATACACTCCGACCGACGAGACTGATTTTCGCGGTGTTACTACTTCCCCTGCGCCGACGACGGTACCGGAACGAGCGTTCGAACGTCCGAACGTCCACTTATAGCTGTCGTCGAGTTGCGCCCGTCCGCACTCGATAGCTCGGTTATATGCTCCTGTCGCCCGCCGGTCACATTGCCCCATGTCCCCCGACGACTCTCGGCCCTCCACAGGCTCGACGCGACGACAGTTCCTCGCCACTGGAACCGCCGTCGCGGCCGCGTCGCTCTCCGCGCTGACCGCCGGTTGCCTCTCGGACCTTCCCCCGCTCGGCGGTGCTCAGCGCTACGGCCGCCTTGAGGTCCCCCCGACGTCCGCCCCGGCGTATCGGCGCTGGCTCCCCGCCCCGTCGAGCCTCGAGCGACCGCCAGACCGGTACTACTTCGGTTCGTCTCGGAAGCCGGGGATTCGGTCCGACGCGCCGCGGCTGTTCGTCGCCCGACAGGCGTACTCCAGGGCAGAACTGGACTACTTCGGCATCGGCTTCGACCGCTACGACCACCTCGTGGACTCGGTCTTCGGAAGCGTAATCGAGGCGTCTTTCGAGCGTTCGTCCGTCGGTCGGACGCTCACCGAAAGCGGGTACGAGCGGGCCGGCACGTACCGCGGCTACGACGTGTTCGCCCGCGACGACGGGCCTCGCCGGGTCGCGGTCGGCGACGACACCATCGTGTTCACGAGCGCGGATCTCCACGGCGAACCGAATCTGGAGGCGCTCGTCGACACCGGCGCGGGCGAGCGCCCCCGGTACCACGAGGTCGATTCCGACTTCGAGCAGTTGACCGCGGCGGCCGGCGAGCCGTCCCACGTCGGCATCAACACGAGCCTCCGCGACCCCACGGACCACCCGGCGATGCTCGCCGACGGCTTCCGGTTCGACCGCGACAACGCCTACCAAATCGTCCACTACCGGTACACGACCGACCGCGTTCCGACGAAAGAGGCACTCGAATCGGCGCTCAGGGACGATTCCTATCGCTTCGCCGAGGCCGCCGACACCTTCGACGTGTACGTCGACGGCCGACTCGCCACGGTCGAGACGCGCGTGCCGCTCCGTCCCGACGGCGAAATCGACCCGCGGTACCGGCTTCCGCAGGTGACGTGGGGGGTGGCCTACGACGAGGCGGCCGACCGCGTTACGGTGCGCCACGAGGCAGGCGAGACCGTCCCCGCTGACCGACTCTTCTACGACCTCTCTCTTCCCGAAGCCCCCGGGCGCGTCGAGAAAAAGCCGCTCTGGCCGGGAGCCGAGACGGTCGCGCCCGGCGCGGAGGCGACCATCGACCTCGGTGACTCTCCCGGTGTCGACCATGTGAACGTCGTGTACTCGATAGGAGGCACGCACTTCACCGTCCTCTTCGGCCGCGAACTCGGCGGTGAGACCGATGCGTGACGCTGTCTCGTGCGCCCGGGTCGGCCGCCCTCGACACCCGTATCCCTCCCCGTGCCAGCCTTCCGTTCCCCCCCACCAGCCTCGCCTCCCGCCGCGCCCGGCGTTTTCCCCGTGCGGCGGTACGACTAGCTTCGATTTCCACACCGACGATGAGACACAGCACCTATGGACGAGTCGGATGACCCGTAGAGACGAGATGTCGGATGTCGACCTGGCGACCGTCGTCGAACTCCTCGACGACGAGCACGTGCGGTCGATTCTGGTCGCGACGAGCGAGTCGCCGCGGTCGGCGAAGGAACTCAGCGAGCGCTGCGGGCTTTCGACCTCGTCTATCTACCGCCGTCTCGACCGACTCGTCGACGCGGACCTCGTCGCCGAGCGGACGCGACCCCGGGCCGACGGTCACCACGAGACGGCGTACGTCTCCCAACTGGGTCGGTTCGAGGTGACGGTCCGCGACGGCGACCTCTCGTGGGAACTCGACCGCCGGAGCGACGACGTGGCCGACCAACTGACGCGCCTGTGGGGGAAGTTCTGATGGCGCTTCCCGGCTTCGGCACTCCCCTCGGGCTGCTCGCCGGCGGCGCGGCGACGCTCTCCGCACTCGTCGGCCTCTACATCGGCTATCAGGCCTACCGCGGCCTCCGGCGAAACGACGAGCGGTCGATGCGGTGGCTCTCGGTCGGCATGATTCTCCTGTTCGGCGTCGCCTACACGCTCGCGGTCGCGGGGCAGGGCCTCGTCGCGTTCCGCCTCGTTCCCATCCACTTCCAAGGGGTCTTCCGGCTGCTCGTCAGACTGACGCAGCTCGCCGGACTGGGCTGTATCGCCTACTCGCTCCGTATCGCAACGGGCCGGTAGGCGTCGGTTTCTCTCCGCGTCTCGGAATCGACTACTTCCTGTCGAGCCTGCTGAGGCCCTGCCAAATCGCCTCGATGAGCCGCGCTTCCCCGTCGAATTCGTCCTCGTGTGTCGCGCCGTCGCCAGCCGCCGTCTCGTCCTCGGTTTCGACCTCGTCCCAGCCGCGGGCGATGGCGTCTTCGAGGACCGAAAGCGAGTGGTTCTCGAAGTTGTTCATGCCCCGGAACGATTCGAGCGCCTCGACGGCCTCGTCGTCGAACTCGCCGCTCGGCGTCCCGTCGTAGAAGCCGAGTTCGGAGAGCGTTTCGAGGACCGCCTCGGCGGTCTCGCCCGACAGCGACACGGTCTCCGCGGGCGCTTCGCGCTCCAAGAGCGTGATGTCGTACAGTTTGAACACGCGTTCGAGTTCGGCTATCGGGTGGTCGTGGTCGTCGACGCGCACGTCGACCCAGCGGTCGTTGCCGCCGTCGTAACCGCCCTCGGGCTTGGCGATATACATCGCTGCGGACTGCTCGCCGCGCTTGTCGCCGCCGGCGTCGTTGCCGGCGTGAAGCGCCGCGAGCAGGCGTTCCGGGAGGCCGCCGTCGGTCGTCTCGAACGCCTCGGCCATCGCGTCGAGCGTCGCCTCGTTTTCGAGGATGTTCCCCTGAACGGTGTAGTAGTCGCCCTGGATGTCGCCGGCCACGTCGAAACACTCGTCGCCGGTGAAGGCCGCGACGCTCCCGTCGGCTCCGACGACGCCGACCTGCCTGCTCGGGGCCTCGTCGTCGGCGTCGGTCAGTTCGGAAACGACTTCCTCGGCCGAGTGCCCCTCGCGCAGGAGGTCCAGTCCGTCGGGGCCGTAGGCGACGTTCGCGAAGCTCTGGGTGGCGACTGCGCCGGCGTCCGCGCTGACGAACGGGACGACGGAGCCGACGCTCACGAACTTCGACTGGACGGCCACGCCGACGGCGTCCTGTTCGGGGTCGCGGGCGACGATTGAGAAGGTCGACGGTCGCGGTGTCATGGTCGGAACCGACGGACGCCGGGCGAATAAGGGTTCACCTCTCGGCGGAACGGACGGCGACGAGCGATTCTCGAACGCCGTTCTCGAACCCCATAGCTTATATATTGACAAAATATTCAACAGCGTATGGCAGACCGATTAGACGGCAAGACTGCGGTCGTGACCGGCGCGAGCAGCGGTATCGGGCGGGCGAGCGCTACGCGACTCGCCGCCGAGGGTGCGAACGTGGTGCTCGGTGACATCGACGCCGAGCGCGGGCGCGAGGTCGTCTCCGAAATCGAGGCCGACGGCGGCGACGCGACGTTCGTCGCGGTCGACGTCACCGACGCCGACGACGCGCGGTCGATGGTCGAGACGGCCCGCGAGACGTACGGCGGCCTCGATATCGCGCACAACAACGCGGGCATCGAGGGCGACAACGACCCGCTTCCGGAGCAGTCGCGGGAGAACTGGGACCGAGTGCTCGGAATCAATCTCACCGGCGTCTGGCTCGCCATGAAACACGAGCTTCCGGCGCTGATGGAGGGCGACGGCGGCGCGATTATCAACACCTCGTCAATCGCCGGACTCGCTGCCGACGGGAGCGAACCCTACGTCGCGAGCAAACACGGCGTGGTCGGATTGACGAAGTCTGCGGCCGTGCGGTACGCCGAGGAGGGCGTCCGCGTCAACGCGGTGTGTCCGGGCGTCGTCCGAACCCCGATGGTCGAGCGGTCGCTCGAGGCGAACCCCGGCGCGGTCGAGGCCATTACCGCGGAACAGCCGCTCGGACGGATGGCGGAACCGGAGGAGATTGCGAGCGCCGTCGCGTGGTTGGCCTCCGAAGATGCGTCGTTCATCAACGGCCACGCGCTCCCCGTCGACGGCGGTAAACTGGCCTGAACCGGCGCGACCGCGACCCGGGCGGCCGACTCGGCGGCGACTACGCCGAGATGCGGTCGATGTGCGACCGGATGGCCGCTCGGAGCGGCTCGATTGACTCGTCGGGTTTGAACACCGTCAGCCGGCGGGCGCGCGTCCCAGTTAGAATCGAGAGAAACAGTTCGGCCTCGGCCTCTGGGTCGTCGACGTCGAACTCGCCCGCCTCGACGCCGCGGACGAGGATGTCCCGCAGCAGCTCCGTGAGCTCGGCGTCGACGTGGCGGTACTCCTCGCGACAGCCCTCGTCGTGCGGGGCGTTCACCCGGAGTTCGAACATGGACAGTTGGAGCCGGTAGGCCTCCTCTGAGAGCGTCTCGGGGAGGAGCGTGTCGACGAGGGTTTCGAGTTCTTCTTTGGGCGTGCGGTCCCCTCGAGGGAGGCTGTTCAGAAACTGCGCGAGGACGTAGTCGAGGAAGTCGACCAGCAGCTCGTCTTTCCCGTCGTAATGGTAGTACAGGAGCGTCTTGCTGTTCTCGAACTCGTCGGCGATGTGTTGTATCGTCAGGTTGCCGTAGCCGTGTTTCTGTAGCGCCCTGTACGTCGCCTCCATGATGCGTCGCTTCGCCGGCTCCAACTCCTCGGCGCGGCCGTCCTGCGTCATATCCGGCGGTTCGCGTTCGACGGAAGTGTCGCTTTCGGGTCGTCGCGGACAGCGGGATGACTCGCCGCCGACCGCGGTCAGAGCCGAATCAGGTAGGCCACCCAGAACAGCACCGAGAGCGAGCCCACTCCGGCTAGCAGATAGCTGTAGATGTTCTTCGTGTGTCTGTGTACTTTGTAGCCGGTGTAGACCGAGACGAACCCCGCGATAGGGAGGACGAAAAGCGAGAGCACCGCGCTCAGTCCGCCAATCGCGAGATATCTCCGCGTCGTTGTGTCGTTCATCGTGTTCCCACGACGCTGTTGAATATTAATTCAATATTTAAATTACCGGTAGCGGTACCGCGGTTCGGTGACCCGAACCGCTATACGTGGTTGAACAGAAATTCAATATATGAATCAACGTACAGTCAAACGCCCGCTTCTCGCCGCGCTCCTCTCGTCGCTCGTCGCGGGGCTCGGACAGTTGTATCTCCGCCGTTGGAAGCGCGCGTTCGCGTGGGCCGCCGTCTTCCTCGGCGTCGGCTCTCTGAGCGGTCCCGACGCGGTTGCGATGTACTTGCAGGGCGCGGGCGACTTCTGGAGCGCCGCGCCGCTGTTCGTCGTTACCCTCCTCGCCACTCTCGACGCGTACGTGGTCGCGCGCGTCCAGAACCGCGCGTCGAAGCGGTCCGAGAGCCGCGACGGCCGGGTCTGTCCGAACTGTCGCCGCGCCGCCGACCCGTCGCTTGAGTTCTGTCAGTGGTGTGCGACCGAACTCGGTTCGGTCCCCGGTTCCGAGGCCGAAGTCGACGTTGACGCCGCCGAAGGGGGGACTCGAACGTGACTGACACGACCGACGCGACCGACGCGGCGGGTCGCTCGTCTGACCTCGATTCCGCCGTCGAATCCCGGTTCCGGTCGCTCTTCGCCGGTTTGGACGAGTCGGCGGCGGCGACCGCTCGCGAGGTCGTCGAAGAGTCTGAGACGCGCTGGTACGCCGACCTCCTCGCCGACACGGTTGACGCCGCCGCCGAGACCGACGACGCCGTCGACGCTCGCTCCGTGCACGCCGCGGGGTCGGCGGTCGAGCTCCTGTGGGGGTACTACCGTCTTCGAGGCCGGCTACTCGTTCAACTCTCGGACGCTCGCACCCACTCGCTCACGATGGACTCGACGACGGCGCTCCTCGCCGGCGACTATCTCCACGCGGCCGCCTACTCCTCGATTAGCTCGGTCCCCTCGTCGCACCTCGGCGCGTGTGTCGAACGGCTCAACGAGTCGGCTCGGGGACTCGTCGGCACGTTCCGCTCTGCGGAGCGGGCCTCGCTTCGGACCGAGGCGGAGGTGGTCTCGTACTGCGAGGACACGGCCGGTCGGCTCGGCGAGACCGCGTCCGTTCTCGGCTCACTGCTCGCCGACGCAGACGAGGCTCAGCGCCGACTGCTCGGCCGCGTCGGTCGCGAGGCTAGCGTCGCGCATCAACTCCGTCGCATCTGCGAGTCCGACCCCGCCGCGACCGCGATTTCCCCGCCCGAGTGCGACGAATCGCTTCTCCGGGAGCGGGCAGCGCGGCGGCAGGAGGACGCGCTCGCGGCTCTGCGGGCGCTTCCCGGGTCTGTCGACCGGTCCGTGTTACGCGCGTCCGTCGGTCGGACGGCGTGACTGGGCTCCGCCCTCGACCCCGCCTTTCTCTCTCACGTCCGTAACGCGAACAGGAGCGTCACGGCCCCGACGAGGAGTGCGAGAAGCGCGACGACCGACCGTCCGCCGGTGACGCCGGCGTATATCGCGTAGCCGAGCGTCGCACCGGCCGCATACACGAGCGCGCTGCTCAGTCCGTGGACAGCCTCGATTCGGAGCGTCGAGGGCTCCCGCCCGACCTCTCGCGCGATGCCGAACCCGTGTTTCCCCACGTCCCACGCGAGGAGTACGAGGTACGCGGCCGCGAGCAGGAACGGCGGTGTCAGACCCAGAACGCCCGCGAGCACGACTGACCCCGCGAGGAGCGCGATGCCCGGCGTGTAGGCCGATTCGACGCCGAACGTGAGGGCACCGGCGAGCGAGAGCAGCCCCAGCGCGCCCATCGCGAGCGCGGGCACCGAGACCGCGGTCATGACGGCGGCACCCGTCGCTGCCGCGAGCGCACTCCAGCTACTCCGGAGCGGCGGGGCGCTATCCGGACGTTGTGGCACGGCTTCGGCCATCTCGCATCACCTCCCGTAGCGGTTCGGACGGGTTCCAATCGCTCGCCGGGATACCGGCCGCCCGAAGCCGCCGAAGCCGGCGTTCCCTCGTGAGTGACGCGTATCCGGACTCGTAGCCACGACTGCGCGTCCGAGCCGTCGGGTCCGGGCTGAGCACCGAAACTGGGTGCCCGTGCGCGTCGAACCGCCGCGCGGCGACTACGCTCGCGTCGTCTGAGAGCGGCGAGACGAAGATGACTCGCGTGTCCGCCCGTACTCGTCGGTGAATCTCGTGCACTGCCGCGGACGCGTCCACCTCGCCGTCCGGAGCCTCCCACCCGAACGCGGGATGGCTCGCCAGCGTCTCGCGAATTCGGCGGTGGTGGTCGCCGCCGCGACCGGGTGGGTGCCAACAGGACCGCGGAGAGAGCGCCGCGAGACCCACCGGAACGCCCGCAGAGCGGAAGCGAGAGACGAGGGCGTCGGCCGCGGCGACGCCCCGTTGGACGACCGGCTCACCGTCGCCGCCCCCATCGCTTCCGCCGCTCCCATCGGCTTCGTCACCCCATGCGACGTAGGCCTCCGTCCGCGCGTCGACGACGACCAGCACTCGCTGGCGTCGGTGTTCGTGAAACGCCACCGTCGAGAACTCCCCCGTCTTGGCCTTCCGCCGCCAGTCGATTCGGGACGGGGGGTCGCCCGGCCGGTACTCTCTGACCGAGTGGAACTCGACGCCCGGCCCCGGGGCGTCCGACCGTGACCGACCCGCTCGCGTCGTCGTTCTCGCGGTGGCACGACCGGAACGCGGTTTCGCCGGCGGACGACACGAGACCGTCGTCTCGGCGTCGACGAGCGTTTCCCGCTTGCGTACCCCGAGGGCGTCGCGCGTGACGACGAGCGCCGGGTCGAACGCGTGGTCGCCGCGGACGGCTTCGACCGTGTACGTGACGCTCGCACGCTTCCCCGGCCGGAGTGCGGTCGCGAACGCCGGCGACCCGTCGACGACGGCAAGGCCCGGCGGAACCCCGTCGACGAACCGGAGGTCCGCGAGCGTCGCGTCGCCGACGTTCCGAACCGAGAGGGTCACCTCGACCTCGTCACCGACCGCGGGCTCGGAGTCGCTGACGACTCTCTCGACCGTTACCGCCCGCGATGGGGCCGAGACCGCGCGGGCGTACCCCGAGACGGTGATTCCGAACAGTGCGAGGGGGAGCAGTCCCGGTCGCAACGTGACGATTCCGAGCCCGCCGACCGCGAGCGCTGCGGCGGTCACTCCGCGGACCCGGTCAGTCGTTGATTCGCGTTCGCGGCTCGGGAGGTATCGACTCGTTCGCACGGCGGGTTCGTCTTCGAACGCCGTCCGAAGGTCGGCCGACGGGGCCGGCGTCACGTCGTCCGCTCCGGACCGCTTCGACAGCGCGGCGACGGCGCGACGCGCCCGGCGCGCGAACGGCGGCTCGCCGCGGACCAGCGCGCGGACGTATCCCGAGGGCGACAGCGACGGGACGAGGTCGCCGGCGAAGAACGCCGACGCGACCGGGTCGTCCGTCCAACTCCCGTCGTCTAGTCGCGTTTCGACCTCGCTCGGGCTCGCCCCGTCAGCCCGCGAGAGCGCGCTCGCCGCCACGTCGCGGAGGTCGTCGCGGAGTTCCCGGCGGTTCGCCGGCTTCGCGTCGCGCCGGTCGGTCCACCCGATTGCGTCCACTCGCCGGGCGAACTCCGTCCCCGGCGGGTCGTAGCGCGGACGACGCTCCGGCGAGGGGAACGCACCTGCGGTGGCTGTCCTTCCCTCGCCGTCGTCCGGGGCGTCGTCTCCGAGACCGTTCAACAGCGAGCGGGCGGCGAGGACGGCGGTGGCGACGCCGACGACGGCGACGGGCGCGGTTCGGGCGGCTCCCGTGAGTGAGACGCCACGGACGATGCCCGGGGAGGCGACGAACAGTACACCGCCGAGGCCCGACACGAGACCGACGACCAACAGTCCGCGGCGAGTGCGGCTCACGGCTCGCGCCCGTTCGGCCAGTTCTCGTCTCGCCGCAGCGCGTCGAGCGCGTCTTCGGCCCGTCGCTCGCGCTCGTCGGTCGGCCGCTTTCCGCCGTACCGAACTGTGCGGAACAGCTCGGTGAGCGATTCGACCGTGCCCGCGGGCAGGCCGGCATCGACCGCTGTCCGGGCGAGTTCGGCCGGCGTCTGTCGCGGGGTGGCCGCGGAGCCGAGCGCGGACACCATCGTAAACCACGCGTGGGAGACGCCGTTCGCCGGCGGGCCGCCCCATCCGGACGGGTCCGGCGCGCGCCGGTCCGACGGTTTGCGGTCAGCGCCGCCCCGCTCTTTCGTCGTCTCGGGCGCTCGTGAGTCGTCGTCGGTGAGTCGGCGGAAGACGAGCATCACCGCACCGACGACGACTGCGACCCCGACGGCGAGGCGCGAGCGCAGTCCGCCGTCCGGCGATGACTGCGCTCCGAAACTGTCGAGTACGCCGTCTTCCGGGAGCACCAGCTGGCCGACTGCGGGTCGGTTCGGACGGTCGGATTGCTCGCTCGCCCCCGACTGCTCGCGAAGCGGTATCGACTCGTCGGCCGAATCCGAGACCGTCGGTTCGTCCGGCTGCGCGGCGTCGAGCGACCCGGCAGCGAGTCCAAGCGTGGCGAGCGCGAACACGGTGACAGCGAGAGCGAAGACGTGTGAGGTTCGCATGGCGTGCAGACGCGTCCGGTTGTCACCGCCTCGCGACGCGTCCGACGGGGAAGGCCGCGAGGAACCGCTCGATACTGTTCGTCGAGACGCAGGGGAGGGAATCCGTAACGGGGAACACGCTCAATACGTCTCAACTCATTGTTAAAATATCCACGACTCCTCGCTCGCGAGCGAAGTATTTAGGCATGCCTAAAACGAAGCAGTTTTATTTCTTTAGGCTGGCCTAAAAATATGGCAGACAACGATGACTGTCGGTCCGGGCCGACTCGCCGGGACTACGTGAAATTCGGCGGGACGGTCCTCGGCGGGGGACTCCTCGCGGGTTGTGCGGGCGGGGGTTCCGACGCGACGACCACCCCTTCTGACGCCGTCTCGACGACTGAGACGGATACCGAAGAAGCGACTGAGACGCCGGACACTGAGACGAGCGACGGGTCGTACTCGGTGTCGATGGCCCCGGTCGGTGAGGTCGAGTTCGACGCCGTGCCGGAACGCGCTCTGACCTACTACCCGGTCTCGGCCGACGCGGCGGTCGCCTTCGGCCACGGCGACGCCATCACCGGCATCGGTTACGACAAGGAACTGTTCGGCAACACGGTCGACTACTACTACGACGCGCTCGACGGCGTGGAGTTCGAGTGGGAAGCGCTCGGCCGCGTTACGCCGGCGTCGAACCCGAACGCCCTCGACAGAGAGCTGTTTTACGAACTGGACAGCGACGTGCACTTCCTCGACCCGTGTCTGCTCCGGAGTCCCTCGTTCGACTGGACCGAAGACGAGGTGGCGTCAATCGCGGCCGACGTGGGTCCGTGGTTCGGCAACTATTACAGCCGGACGAACGCCGACCCGCCGGAACCCTGCCGCGACCGCTACGAGCACTACACGCTCTGGGAGTACCTCGGCCACATCGCGGCGGTGTTCCGAGAGGAAGAGCGCTACCGGGCGTTCAAGTCCCTCCGGGACGACCTCGTCGCCCGGATACGGGCCGACCTCCCACCGGCGTCCGAGCGCCCGTCGCTCGCGGTCGTCGCTGACACCGGCGGGACGTTCTGGCCGTACGACTTCACGGGGGACGGCTACCTCTGGGCGCACCTCCGCCCGTTCGGGATGCAGAACGCGTTTGCGGCGACGGACGCCCAGACCGGGTCGGACGGTTCGTACGATTACGAGGCGATGGTCGAGACTGCGCCCGACGTGGTCCTCCGGTACTGGGGGACCGCGCTCGGAGACTCCTTCCGCTCGAACCGCGAAGAGGTGCTTTCGAACCCCCTCGCGGACGAGGTGCCCGCGTTCCGCGACGGCCGGTACTACCCGTCCGGAAACGGGATGCAGGGCCCGATTATGAACCTGTTCCAGTTGGAGATGACCGCCAAACAGCTCTTCCCCGAGCGGTTCGGCGCGTGGCCCGGCTACGGCGACGGCGAGTCGTACCCCGAGATTCCCGAGGCTGAACGGCTGTTCGACCGCGAGCGCGTCGCCGACATCGTCGCCGGCGAGTTCTGACGGGCGGCCGAGCGAGACCCGGTCGGACTCGGTCGCGTCCAACTCGGTCGCCTCCGTCGCGCCGTCATTCTCGTTATTAGATTCGAAACCACCCCGTGTTTTCTCCGGTCCCTAATCGTAGCGGTCGAACTCATGTGCCACCGCGAGAGTTACTCTTCGGTACCTACTGATGACGACCTCGGAATTCCCTCATATCGTCTACGTCGACGACGATGCGGCGCTCTTGGACCTCGGAGAGACGTACCTTCGAAAGCTCTCTTCGTTCGAGGTGACGACGTGCTCGGACCCGAGTGTCGCGCTCGATATCGTTCGTGATTCCGATATCGACTGCGTGGTCAGCGACTACGACATGCCGGCGATGACCGGGGTCGAACTCCTCGAAACGGTTCGCGAGGACCACGGTTCGCTTCCCTTCATCCTCTTTACCGGCAAGGGGAGCGAGGAAGTCGCGAGCGACGCCATCTCCGCGGGCGTCACTGACTACCTCCAGAAACAGCCCTCCTCCGAGCAGTACGAACTGCTCGTCAACCGCATCGAAAACAGCGTCTCCGAACACCGGGCGACCCGCCGGGCGGAGCGCTACGAACCGTTCTCGAAGCGCTCGGCTACCCGGTGTACGTCGTCGACGAGCGCGGCCGCTTCACCTACGTGAACGACGCCTTCGCGGACCTCTCGGGCTACGCCGTCGACGAGATTCTCGGGAGCGCCCCGGAGCTCGTGAAAGACGACGCGGACGTGCGGCTGGCGGCCGACGAACTCGGGGGAATTCTCTCGTCGAGCGGCCCGGACACGACCCAGTTCGAAATCGAACTCCGGACCGCCGACGGCGAGGTAGTCCCGTGCCGCGACCACATGGGCTATCTCCCCTACGAGGGCGAGACGTTCCGCGGCTCGGTCGGCATCCTCCGGGACATCTCCGGCGAGCAGGCCCACCGGGACGAACTCGCGCGCGACGAGCACGTCATCCGCGCCGCGGGCGACCCGGTTTACTCCCTCGACGCCGACGACCGCTTCGAGTACGTCAACGACGCGTTCGTCGACCTCGTCGGCCACGACCGCGACCGCGTCCTCGGCTCGCACCTCTCGTCGTACCTCCCCGACGCGGACTACGAGACCTACGAGTCGCTGCGGGCGTCGCTCGGCGACGGCGCGGAGACCGACCGACTCACCTTCGAGACGCAACTTCTCGCGGCGGACCGCGACGGCCGCGAGACCGTCCGCCCAGCGACAGCGGAGCGACGACTGACCCGTCGCCATCGTCTCAATTTCTAAAATTTTCACACATTGTAAGTGGTCGACTGCCGTTCGTCACGCGTTCGCGACTCGCGGCGGTCGTCTACACACCCTTAAGAACCCCACCGAGAGTTAGACACGCATGGTCACGAATCGCGTCACGGTGTCGCTCGACGAGGACGCTCAGTCGGCGCTCGACGGACTCGCCGGTCGGACCGACAAGGCTCAAAGCGAACTCGTCCGCGAGGCGCTCGTCTTCTACGCGGCCAACTTCGAGGCGGCGACGACCGACGCCGGGCCGAACCTCGAAGCCTACCACCGGATGCTGTCGAGCGGCGAGCACGTCCTTCTCGACGTGGACTTCCTGCACACCTTTCTCGACTACGTGGAGGGCGACGACGGCGAGCCTGCCCCCGAGTTTCTCGACGCCGTCGACCGGGTCGCGGCGTTCCACGCCCACGAGTATCGCGACCGGTTCGAGTCGCTGGCTGAACTCCTCGACTGGCTGTCGTTCTGCGGCTTTCTCACGGTCCGCGCCTCCGAGGGCGACACCTTCCACGTCGTCTTTCCCACCGAGTCTGTCAAGTGGTTTATGTCGCGGTTCATCGCGCTCAGCACCGAGCAGTCCCCGTTCGATATCGAGGTCGAAGAGGGCGTCTCGAAGGTGCTTCTCACCGAGGTCCGGTGAGGGGCACGTCCGGCGCGGACCCGGCCCGACTCGGACGCTGGTTTCCGGACTCGGTTATCGGTCCACGCCCGCCGCTAGCTTCATACTCGTTCATACTCCTTCATACGCGCTCTTCGCGCCGTACTCGGCGTTCTCAACCGGGATTTATCAACCAGAGTTTGATACGTCAATCCACCTCACAGGTAGAACCATGAACTTCATCGAACGTCTGAAATCTATCGGTCCGGGCGCGATGGTCGCCGCCGCGTTCATCGGTCCCGGAACGGTCACGACCGCGAGCGTGACGGGCGCGCGATTCGGCTACGCGCTCGTCTGGACGATTGCCTTCTCGATAGTCGCCACTATCGTGCTGCAGGAGATGAGCGCCCGACTCGGCCTCGTCTCCCGCGAGGGCCTCGGGGAGGCGCTCCGGGGGCAGTTCGACAGCCCCGCGCTGTCGGGACTGAGCATCGCCCTCGTCGTGAGCGCCATCGGCGTCGGCACGGCCGCCTACGAGACCGGAAACATCCTCGGCGGCGCGGCCGGACTGGAGGGGTTGACCGGCATCAGCGCCAACCTCTGGGGGCCCGCGATGGGTCTCGTCGCCGGCGTCCTCCTGTGGTCCGGCAAGTACAAACTCATCGAGAAAGCGCTGGTCGGCCTCGTCTCCATCATGGCCGTCTCCTTCCTCATCGACGCCATCCTCATCGGCCCCGACCTCGGCGCGCTCGCCCGCGGGTTCGTCCCGAGCGTCCCGGAGGGGTCGGCGTTCCTCATCACCGGCCTCATCGGAACGACCGTCGTCGGCTACAACCTCTTTCTCCACGCCGGGAGCGTCCAAGAGCGGTGGGCCGGCCCCGAGGAGTTGAACGAGTCGCGGGCCGACACGATTCTGTCTATCGTCCTCGGCGGCTTCATCACCATCTCGATTCTCGTCACCGCCGCGGCGGCGTTCCCCGTCGGGACGAACATCCAGAACGTGAGCACGATGGCCGAACAGCTCGAACCCCTCGTCGGCACGCAGGCGAAGGTGTTCTTCGGCATCGGGCTGTTCGCCGCGGGCTTCACCAGCGCGACGACCGCCCCGCTGGCCGGCGCGTACGCGACTGCGGGGGCGCTCGGCTGGGACACCGACCTCAAGTCCACGAAATTCCGCGCCGTCTGGGGCTCGATTCTGCTCGTCGGTATCGTCTTCTCCGCGGTCGGATACAGCCCCGTGCAGGCCATCGTCTTCGCGCAGGTCGCCAACGGCGTCCTCCTGCCCATCGTCGCCGTCTTCCTCATCTACGTGATGAACGACCGCGACATCCTCGGGTCGTACGCCAACTCCACGCTCCAGAACGTCGTCGGCGGGCTGGTGACGCTCGTCGTCGTCTGGCTCGGCCTCCGAACGCTCTATACGGTCGCGACCGATATGGGGGTGTTCTGATGGACGCAGCAACCCGCATCGGCGTCGACGTCGGCGGCACCTTCACCGACGTGGCGCTGTTGACTCCCGAAGGCCGCCTCGTCACCGCGAAGGTCCCGAGCACGGACGACCAGAGCGTCGGCGTCGTGCGCGGCATCGAGAAGGCCTGCGACGACGCCGGCGTGGACCCGGCCGACATCGACTCGTTCACCCACGCGATGACCGTCTCGGTCAACGCGCTCCTCGAAGACGACGGCGCGAAGACCGCGCTCGTCACCACCGAGGGCTTCCGCGACGTGCTCGAAATCGGCCGACAGGCACGCCCCGACCTCTACGACGTGACCGCCGACAAGCCCGACCCGCTCGTCCCGCGCCGCCGCCGGTTCGAGGTGACGGAGCGGGCGACCGTCGAAGGCGTCCAGACCGAAGTCGACGAGTCGGAGGTCCGTGCGCTGGCCGACGACATCCGCGACTGCGGCGCGGAGAGCGTCGCCGTCTCGCTCCTGCACGCCTACCAGCATCCCGAAAACGAGCGCGTCGTCGCCGACGTGCTCCGCGAGGAACTCGACGCGCCGGTCTCCGCCTCCCACGAGGTGCTCGCCGAGTTCCGCGAGTTCGAGCGTACCTCGACCACCGCGGTCGACGCCTACGTGACGCCGGCCATCGACAGCTACCTCGGCCGCCTCGAATCCCGCGCGGCCGACCTCGGCGTCCCGGCTCCCGAAATCATGCAGGCTAACGGCGGCATCGCCCCGGCCTCGACCGTGCGCGAACACGCCGTGACGACCACGATGTCCGGGCCGGCCGCGGGCGTCGTCGGCGCGGCGGAGACTGCAACAGGCTCCGGCGACGACCTCGCCGGCCTCGTCACTTTCGACATGGGCGGCACCTCCAGCGACGTGAGCCTCGTCCGCGACGGCGAGGTCGAGCGGACCACCGACGCCGAAATCAACGGCCGGCCCATCAAGACGCCGATGGTTGACGTGAACACCGTCGGCGCGGGCGGCGGTTCCATCGCGTGGGTCGACTCGGGCGACGCGCTTCGGGTCGGGCCGCGCTCGTCGGGCGCGAACCCCGGCCCGGCCTGCTACGGACGCGGCGGCACCGACCCGACCGTGACTGACGCGAACGTCGTCCTCGGCTACATCGGCGGCAGTTCCGCCCTCGGCGGCGAACTCTCACTCGACGTGGACGCCGCCCGCGACGCGCTCTCCGGCCTCGCCGCCGACGCCGGACTGGACGACGCGCTCGCGGCCGCTCGCGGCGTCTACCGCGTCGCCAACGCCAACATGACGCGGGCGATTCGCGCCGTGACGGTCGAGCGCGGCCACGACCCGCGGCAGTTCGGCCTCGTCGCCTTCGGCGGTGCCGGCCCGATGCACGCCGCCGCCCTCGCCGAGAGCCTCGACATCGAGACCGTGGTGGTTCCGCGGGCCTGCGGCGTCCTCTCCGCGTACGGCCTGCTCGCGGCCGACCAGAAACACGACTCGGTGCGGACGCTCCGCCGACCCCTTTCCGGCCTCGACGCGGAGGCGGTCGACGCCGCCTACGCCGACCTCGAAGCCGACACGCTCGACGACGTGGCAGACCCCGACGACGCGGCGGTCCGGCGCGCCGCCGACCTCCGGTACGTCGGGCAGAGCTTCGAACTGACCGTCCCCGTCGGCGAGGCGTTCGACGCCGAGGCGGTCGAAGCGCGGTTCCACGAGGCTCACGAGAGCGCCTACGGCTACCGCCTCGACGACCCGGTCGAACTCGTCAACGTCCGGGCGACCGCCGTGGTCGAACGCGACTCCCTCGACGTGACCTACCGCGGCGGCGGCGACGCCCGCAAGGACACCCGCGAGGCCTTCTTCGACGGCGCGTTCCGCGAGACGCCCGTCTACGACCGCGACGGCCTCGGCGCGGGGGCGACCGTCGAGGGGCCGGCCATCCTCGAACAGCACGAGAGCACCGTCGTCGTGCCGCCGACGTGGGGCGGGACGGTCGGGGCCGACGGGACGCTCGTCCTCACCAGCGGGGGTGACGGCGAATGAGCGACCGCGAGGTCGACCCCGTGACGCTCGAAATCATGCGCAACCAGTTCGAGAGCGTCGCCGAGGAGATGGGACAGGTGCTCATCACCTCGTCGTACTCGCCGAACATCAAGGAGCGCCGCGACTGCTCGACGGCGCTGTTCGACGCCGACGGCCGCCTCGTCGCGCAGGCCGAACACATCCCGGTCCACCTCGGCGCGATGCCCGAGGCCGTGGACACGGTCCTCGACTACGACCCGGAACCCGGCGACGTGTTCGTCCTCAACGACCCCTTCGAGGGCGGGACGCACCTCCCCGACGTGACGATGGTGTCGCCGCTTTCGGTCGACGGCGAGGTGCTCGGCTACGCCGTCTCGCGGGCGCACCACGCCGACGTGGGCGGAATGACGCCCGGCAGCATGCCCGCCGGCGCACGCGAAATCTATCAGGAGGGGCTCAGACTCCCCCCGGTCAGACTCGTCGCCGGCGGCGAGACCAACGACGACGTGTTGTCGCTCCTCTTGGCCAACGTCCGCAACCCCGGCGAGCGCCGCGCCGACATCCGCGCGCAAATCGCGGCGAACGAGCGCGCCGAGGAGCGACTGGCCGACCTCGTCGCGGAACACGGCCGCGACCGCGTTCTCGCGGCGTTCGACGCCGTGATGGACTACTCCCGGAACCGCGTCACCGCGGAACTGCGCGACCTGCCCGACGGCGAGTACCGCGCCAGCGACGTGCTCGAAGGCGACGGCGTGACCGACGAGGACATCCCCATCGAGGTGACCGCGACGGTCGACGGCGACGCCGTCGCGTTCGACTTCGCGGGCACGGCCGACCAGGTCGCCGGCAACGTCAACGCCCCGCTCGCGGTCGCGAAAAGCGCGGTGTACTTCGTCGTTCGTTGCGTCACCGACCCCGAAATACCGCCGAACCAGGGCTGTTACGACCCCATCTCGGTCGAGGTCCCCGAGGGGTCGCTTCTCAATCCCGACGCCCCCGCGGCGGTCGTCGGCGGCAACGTCGAGACGAGCCAGCGCGTGACCGACGTGGTCTTCTCGGCGCTCGCCGACGCGGCCCCCGAGCGCGTCCCCGCGCAGGGACAGGGGACGATGAACAACCTGACCATCGGCAGTCGCGCCGGCGGGTCGGACGGTTTCACCTACTACGAGACCATCGGCGGCGGCTTCGGCGGCCGCGCCGGCGGCGACGGCATGGACGGCGTGCAGGTCGGGATGACAAACACGCTCAACACGCCGGTCGAGGCGCTGGAGGCCGAGTACCCGCTTTTCGTCGAGGCGTACGGCCTCCGCGAGGGAAGCGGCGGCCGCGGCGAGTTCCGCGGCGGCCTCGGTATCGTCCGGTCGGTCACGGTCGAGGCGGACGCGACCGTCTCGCTTCTCACCGAGCGCCGGCGGGTCGCCCCCCGCGGCATCGCCGGCGGCGAGGACGGAGCGACCGGACAGAACCTCGTCGACGGCGAGGCGGTCCCGTCGAAGACGACCCGCGACGTGCCCGCCGGAACGACCGTCACGGTTCGGACGCCGGGCGGCGGCGGCTACGGCGACCCCGCCGAGCGCGACGCCGACGCACGCCGCCGGGACCGCGAGGACGGCAAGGCGGAGTAGCGTCGGTCGGTCTGCTGGGCGCTGGTTCGGGGACACAGGGAATCCTCACCCGCCGCGCCCAGCCGTTATAGGTATTCCACACTACTGACTACTCGTTCGATATACCGAGCCGTAATCTCTCCTGACGAGCTGAAGTCTGTTGAAACTGTGTTCAGACGAATGCAGGAGACAAATTCCACAATTTTCAAAATTTGTGAGCTGTTCTTTCATAGTGTCAGAAATCAGTACTCGATAGTCGTTATCTCCTCGACGGGCCACTGGCTGAGCAGTTCGACGCCGTCGTCGCGGACGACGACCATCTCCTCGACGCGGACGCCCTGTCTCCCCGCCGGTTCCTGAGTCTCGACGGCCATCGTCATCCCCGCCTCGATTTCGATGGGGTGGTCCGGCGAGAGGCCGCGCCAGATGAGCGGCACCTCGTACAGTTGGAGGCCGAGGCCGTGGGCCCAGTGGTTGGTCGTCAGCTGCCAGTGGTCGTCCGCGCCGTACCAGTCGGCGTGTTCGCCCGCCATGTCCGGGAACGCCGCCGCGATTTCGTCGGTGGTCTTCCCCGGCTCGATTTCGTCGAGGACGGCGTAGAGGTTGTCGCGGGCCGTCTCGTAGGCGTCGCGCTGCTCGTCGGTCGGCTCGCCCATCGAGAAGGTCCGGTAGTAACACGACCGGTAGCCGAGGTGGCCGACGTTGTAGAAGTCGGCGTAGACGAGGTCGCCGGGGCGAATCAGCCGGTCCGTCGTGTTCGCTTGGTGCTTCGGCCACGTGTTCGGCCCCGACGTGAGATAGCCGCCCTGCGCCATCGCGCCGTGCCGCCAGAGTTCGCGGACGGCGTCGCCCCACACCTCCGACTCCCGCGCGCCCGGCTTCGCGTTCTCCGCGATGGCCTGAAAGCCCGCCTCGCAGATGGCCGCGACCTGCCGCAGACACTCGATTTCGTCTTCGGTCTTGGTCTTTCGGGCGTCCTCCATCACCGCCGCGCACTCGGCCGGTCGGGCGTCGATGCCCTTCGATTCGAAGGCGTCGAGCAGCCCCGCGTGGCCGGCGTCGATGCCCATCGCCTCGTTCGCGAGGCCGTACTCGTCGAGGGCGTCGACGACGGTCTGGGCCATCTTGTCGAGGAGGAACGACCGGGCCGAGTCGCGGCCGGACGCCCGCGGGACGTTCCCCAGTCCGGGACAGGCGTAGCGAACGTCGGTCAGCCACGGGCAGTTGTACCGCTGGTTGCTCGCGTGGTCGGCGGTGTCCCAGTGGACGACCGTGCCGTCTTCCAGAAGCAGCGAGTAGTGGTCCGCGCCCGACCCGCCGGTCATCGCCAACCCGGTCACGTACCGGATGTTCGGGTCGTCGATGAGGAGCATACTCCCGAGACCCGCCTCGCGCATCCGCGAGAGGGCGCGGTCCTTCCGCTCCTCGCGCATCCGCTTTACGTCGATGCGCTGTTCCCAGTCGACGGCCATCGTCCCGCGGGTCCCGCTCATGAACCCCCGCTCGTGGAAAGGCATACGTCCACCACTCGTGACTATCACATTAATTTGTTGTAGATGGTCGTTGCGAACACACCTCATGATTTATTGTCTCATACGTGAATCGGCAGGTGTACGCATGTACAAGCACGTAGCCCTGCTTGTCCGCAAGGCGGGGATGAGTCACGACGAGTTCGTCACGTACTGGCAGGACAACCACACGCCCATCGCCCGCGACATCGAGGGCGTCGTCCGCTACCAGACGGTCCTCCCCGTCGACCCCGAGGCCTCCGAGTTCGACGGTCTCGCGGAACTCTACTTCGACGACCTCGGCGCGCTCCACGACGCGCTCGGCAGCGAGGGCTCGCGCGACTACGACCCGGCGAAGGGGACGGCGAGAGAAGCGAGAGCCGACGTGGACAACTTCCTCGACGTCGAGCGACGCCCCCGAATCATCGGCGAGGAGGTCGTCGAGAAAGACGAGACCGGCGGCGACACGACGGGGTGCTACAAGCACTCGGCGTTTCTCGTCCGCAAAGACGGGATGAGCCACGACGAGTTCCTCGACCACTGGGCGAACACCCACGTCCCCCTCGCCCGCGAGATTCCCGGCGTGGTCCGGTACGCCCGCGTCGTCCCGACCGACCCCGAACGCGCCGAGTTCGACGGCGTCGCAGAACTCTACTTCGAGAGCCTCGACGCGCTCCGGGCGGGCCTCGGCCACGAGTCCTCGCGCGACTACGACCCCGACCACCCGAAGGCGAACGCGCCCCGCGAAGACGTTGACAACTTCCTCTCCATCGGTGACCGCCCGCGGTTCGTCGGCCGCGAGACGGTCCAGAAAGACGTGACCGGGGGCCGCTGAGCGATGTCGCGCGACTACCGCGCGCAGGTCGAAGCCGCCTTCCCCGAACTCACCGACATCGAGGACCCCGGCCTCCGCGAGCGAGTCGTCGAGGCGTGGTGTCTCGGTCTCGCCCGCGGCGGTTGGCGCGACATCGAAGATATCCCCTACGCGTGGAACATCCACGAGGTGACGAACGTCGAGCACGTCCGCGGCGTGACCCGCATCGCCGTCCGCGCCGCCGAGGAACAGCGGGACTTCCACGGCGCGGACCCGGACCTCGACGTGGTCCGCGCGGCCTGCCTCCTCCACGACGTGGGCAAGTGCTACGAGTACGTCGACTTCGTGGACGACGACGCGCTCGACGACCCCGACCCGGAGTACGCCAGCGGGGAGATTCCGCACTCGCTTTCGGGCTACGCCCTCGCCCACGAGGTCGGCTGCCCGCTCGCGGTCCAGCGCGCCATTCCCCACTTCATCGGTGAGATTCCGACCCGGACGCTCGAAGCCGAACTCGTCAAGAGCGCGAACTCGGCGTCCTCGAACGCCATCACGCAGGCCGCGATGGGAATCAGCTTACAGGAGTGGGTCGAAGAGTACTCCCAGACGCAGTAGCGAGACAGTAGTTCACACGGTAATCGTCACCACAGCTATTATCCCGCCCTTCGTAGCTCGCGCCGATGTACGAACACGTCAACCTCGCTGACCTCGAACCGCACGACGTGGAGAACGCCGACGCCCGAGTCAAGGCCGTCGGCTACGAGCTTCGCCCGCGGAAGATGCGCCCGTCGGTCTGGTCGTTCGACGCGGGCGGGTCGGGACCGATGCACTACCAGCGCGAACAGGAAGAGCTGTATCACGTCCTCTCCGGCGCGTTCGAACTCGCCTTCGCCGGCGACGACGGCGAGGAGACCGACGCCCTCGCCCTCGAACCGGGCGACTTCGTGGTCGTCTCGCCCGACGAGGTTCGGCAACTGCGCTGCGTCGAGGCGGGCGAGGTGTTCGTCGTCGGCGCGCCGAACGCGAAGGACGACGGCGTCGTCGCGGAGTGAGCGGGCGGCTCGCCCTCCGAACTCGTCGGAAACGCGACGCGTACCGTGTTATAAGGGCGCTCGCGACAATTCGGTGATATGGTCATTCCCGGTTACGACCCGGACGACCTCGACGACAGACTCGAGGAACTGCTCACAGAACGCGACCTCGCGGACTATCTCACGCCCGCCGAGCGCGAGCGCTACGACTCGGGCGAGAGCCTCGTCGACCTGCTGTCGCCCGACGATATCCGCGACCTGCTGGACGGTCCCGAGACCGAGGGTGCCGACGACGCTCGGCGGCCGTGACCGGCTCCGCGGCGGCGTTTCGGCCGGTCGGACCTTGGCCCGTCGGGTCTCGGCTCAGACCGGCTCCAACCCGTTTTCCTTCCGAAGCACGTTGAGGTAGTCGCGGAACCCGGCTTCGAGGTCGTACTCCGGGTCGTAGCCGAGGTCGGCTTGCGCCTGCGTCATGTCGAGTTCTTGGGTCCACGGGAGTTCGCCCTCGTCGGAGACCGTGAGGTCGGCGTCGGGGAGGAGTCGCCGGACCGTCTCCGCGGCCTCGCGAACCGTCGCCAACTCCCCGCGGACGTTGTAGACGCGTTGGGTGAGGTCGTCTTCGGGCGCGAACGTCGCCTTGCGGAACGCCTGCGCGATGTCGCGGACGTGTTGCCAGTCGATGACTTGGTCGCCGTAGTCGACGCTGAAGGGCTCGCCGAGCGCCGGTTTTTCGACGATGTTCGCGAGGAACGCGGACCCGCCGGTCTCGCGGTACGGGCCGTAGGCGACCGTCGGCCGGAGCGCGACGTGCGAGACGCCGAAGTCCTCGTAATAGACTCGGGCCTGATGCTCGTTGTACTCCTTGGTCGCCCCGTAGAGCGTATCGGGGTAGACGAGGTCGGACTCGGTCACGAAGTCGCCGCCGTAGTTCGCGGGCGGAGCGTACACCGCCGCCGACGACGCCCACGCGACGCGCTCGACCTGCTCGGGGAGGGCGCGCGCCGCCTCGAAGACGTTGTTCGTCCCTTGGACGTTCACGTCGAGCGCGGCCCGGGGGTTCTCCCGCGCCGTCGCCGTCAGGAGCGCCGCGAGGTGGACGATGTGCGTCGCGCCGGTCTCTCGGACCGCCCGGAACACGTCGGTCGGGTCGGTCACGTCGCCGCGGCGTATCGTCACGTCAGCGACGCCGAGTCTGTCGAGGATGCGCGGGTCTGTCGAGCGGTCGTAGGCGACCACGTCGTGGCCGGCCGCGACGAGGTCCGACGCGACGTACGAGCCGATGAAACCGGTCCCGCCCGTAACCATCACGGTCGATGATGACATGCTATCGTAGTTCTCCCTGCGCACGAGAAAAGTGTTTCCCGGGGAGCGAACCACCGAGAGGATCGGCGACGGCCGACTCGTCACCGCGCGCTATTCGTGGAGCCCCCCGACCGACGCGTAGAACGACGACTGGAGCGTCGCGGCCATGTCCTGACTGCGGTCGATGCGGGCGTCGATGACCGTCGGGAGGCCGTGTGTCTTCGCGTCGGCCAGTGCGTCACCGAGGCCGTCCGGCGTCTCGACGTGGACGCCCGTCGCGCCGAACGCCTCTGCGACCCGTGCGAAGTCCGTGTCGTGGAACTCGACGCCCGCGATGTCGTCGGGCGCGTGCTGCATCTGTCTGACCATCCCGAGGCTGGTGTCGTTGAGGACGACGAACGTCGGTGCGACGCCGTGTTCGACCGCCGTCTCGACGCTCGTCATCGTCATGGCGAAGCCGCCGTCGCCCGCGACGCCGACGACGTGCTTGTCGGTCGCCAGCGCGGCCGACACCGCGGCAGGCGTCGCCCACCCCATGCCGCCGACGCCGCCCGAACCGTAGTACGTCTGCACGGCGGGCACCTGGAGGTAGTTGAGCAGCCAAAAGCGGTTGTTCCCCGAGTCGGCGGTGACGACGGTGTCCTCGTCGACGACGCGCTCGATTTCCTTGACGGCCCGCTGGGGGAGGATTGGCGCGGCGTCGGAGTCGCATTCGGGCGCGTGGAACGACTCGCGGGCCTCCCGCGCTCGGTCCTCGGCCCAGTCGTTGCCGGAGCCGCCGGCGGCCGCGAGTTCGCGCAGCGATTCGGACGCGTCACCGATGAGCCCCACGTCGGCGGGGTAGACCCACCCGGCGTTTCGCGGGTCGATGTCGGCGTGGATAATCGTCTGCTCGTCGGGGCGGATGAAGTCGGGGGCCTGCCAGTTGGTGTCCATCGGGTTCATCCGACAGCCGGCGACGAGGAGCGCGTCGGCCTCGCTGACGAGTCGGTTCGCGCCCTCGTGACCGAACGAGCCGATGACGCCGCCGGCGAGGCGGTGCGTCTCGGGGAACGTCGATTTCCCGAGGTAGGAGGTGACGACCGCGGCTTCGTAGGCCTCGGCGACCGCCGCGAGTTCGTCGTACGCGCCCGACGCGTGGACGCCGTTGCCCGAGACGATGACCGGTCGCTCGGCCGCGTCGAGCGCCTCGGCGGCGGCGGCGATGTCGCGCGCCGTCGGCGCCGCGGTCCACGTTCTGGTCTGCGTCTCGTCGTCCCAGACCGGCGGTACGGACTCGTCCGGGAACGGTTCGGTGACGGCGTCGCCGTCGAGGATGACCGCCGTCGGGCCGGGGCGACCCGCGACGGCGTGTTTGAACGCGAGTTGGAGGCTCCGAACCGTCTCGGTCGGGGTCCGCGGGAACCAGTGTTCCTTCGTCACGGCGTCGAGAATCTTCGGGAGTTCGAGGCCGCCGTAGTCGCCGCGGGACTGCTGGTAGGGCGCGAGCGTCGAGTAGGCCCCGCGCTCGGAAGCCTCGGTGATGGTGACCACCGGCGACGAGGCGAGGCGCGCCTCCATCTGCCCGATGAGGCCGAGGCTTCCTATCCACGGTCCCTGTCCGGCGAGGACGCCCGGTTCGCCCGTCAACCGACCGTGCATCTCGGCCATGACGCTCGCCTCGCGCTCGTCGCGGGGGCGCACGAGGTCGATGTCCGACTCGGGCAGCAGGTCGAACAGTTCGATGACGCGGCCGCCGGGGTAGCCGAAGATTCGCTCGACGCCGAGTCGTTCGAGGCTCTCGACGAGCCGTTCGCTCGTGTTCATAGATTCAGGACCTGTCGAGGTGAACCGTCTCCTCGACGTAGAGCGTCGGTCCCCGTTCCATGTCGGTGAACGCCGCCGCGTCGGCGTTCACGCGCTGGCCGACCTCGGAGTCGAACGCCGCCTTCAGAGCGGCCATGTCCTCGAAGTAGAGTTCGACGATACCGTCGTACTCGGACCGCTCGGGGTCGGTCGGGACGCTCGTCGCGTACTTCACGAGCCCCGGAAGCTCCCTCGCGAGTTCCGCGTGGCTCCCCCGCCACCGCTCGACGAACTCCTCGTGCGTGTAGTCGTCGTCCCGGACGAGCATATTTACCAATTTAATCATGCACGTCCGCTATCCAATCGGACGCTACTTTGCTCTATCGCTGACTCGCGGTTCGAGCGGCCGTCGAGGGAGTTCGAATGGGTGGAACTAACGTTCGAACTGTTCGAACAGATTTATCACGAATGAACACCGAAGATAGGTGATGACAGACGACGAACAGCGCCGACCGGTGACGACGGCCGCCACGTCGCTCGGTATCCTCGAACAGCTCAAATCGGGGGGACCGATGGGGCCGACGGGGCTCGCCTCGGAGCTCGGATTGGCCAAGAGCACGGTCCACCGGCACCTGAAGACGCTCGAACGCGAGGGGTTCGTCGTCCCCGACGACGACGGCTACCGGGTCGGCCTTCGGCTCCTCGACTTCGGCATCTACGCGCGCGACCAGCACCAGCTGTACGAGGTGGCCAAGCCGAAACTGGACGAACTCGCCGGGCAGACCGGCGAGAAAGTGTGGTGCGTCACGGAAGAGCAGGGTCGCGGGTTCCACCTCTACGGAGCGGCCGGCGCACACTCGGTGCGGACGCCGGCCCGGGAGGGGACGCGCTCGTACCTCCACCAACTCGCCGCCGGCAAGGCCATCCTGTCGGCGTTCCCGGACGAGCGCGTCCGCGACGTCGTCGACCGACACGGCCTCCCGGCGAAGACGCCGCAGACGATAACCGACCCCGACGCGCTCTTCGAGGAGCTGGCGACGATTCGCGAGCGCGGGTTCGCGCTCAACCGCGAGGAAATCGTCCCGAAACTCCACGCCGTCGGCGTCGCCGTCACCGACAACGAGGGCCACCCCGTCGGAGCGATAAGCATCTCGGGTCCCTCGAATCGGCTTCGGGGCGACCGGCTGACCGGCGACCTCGCCGACCTCCTCCTCGGCGCGGCCAACGAGGTCGAAATCAACCTCAACTTCTCCTGACCCGGTGTCTCGTCCCGCCGGCGAACCGAAGATGCGGAACGTTCGTTCGAACTGTTCGAACTCATTCAAGGAATACTCTCCCGTCCGAAGTCGGAGATTCACGCTTTCGAGGAGTTGAGACGACGATTCGGCTGCGACGATTACTGTTCGAACTACTCGAACATAATGTGGTTATATTCTTATTATACTATTGTAGATTAACGCGGCGGGGGCGCGAGCAATTACAGAAGTACACCTGTCACGGATTGTGGCGTGGGAGACGAACCGTCCGTCTGCTGCCCTGTGGACCGGACACGTCGTTTCTGGGCTTCGTTCGCCCCGAAACCGTCGTGTATTCGTAATTCGAGATTCGGTGTTCGGTTCGGGCGCGAGGCGGTCTCGATAGCGACTGCCGACGCGGCGGCGCCACTCGATTACGGCCTCGCGTTCGAAAGGGCGGAACGGACGCTCTTTCGCTGCTGCGCCCCCGATTTCGGACTCGCTCGCAGGCGGGCCGCTCCCGGTGTCGTGTTCACGGCGTGAAACTAGCGCCCGCGGCTGTGATGCGAGTTCTCGCCGGACGGTCGCGGCGGTTTCGAAGCCGTTCGAGCAGCTCGAACGTGCGGGCGAGGACGTCTATCGCTCGCACTCGTGCCAGTCAGGTTCGCGGTCCTCGAAGAACGCGTCGATACCCTCGTCCTTGTCTGGCGACCCGAACAGTTGGGCGAACAGCTCCGCCTCGTACTCGATGCCCTGTTCGAGGTCTGTCCGCGACGCGGCCTTGACTGCTTTCTTGGCGAACTCCAGGGCCACGGGGCTCTTCGTCGCCATCAGCTCTGCGAGTTCGTACACCCGCTCGTCGAAGGTTTCGTCGCCGTGGACCTCCTCCACGAGGCCGATGTCAGCGGCCTCCTCGGCGGAGATGAGCTCGCCCGTCAGGATGAGTCGCATGGCGTGTCCCTCGCCGACGAGACGCGCGAGTCGCTGGGTGCCGCCCCCGCCGGGCATGATGCCGAGATTGATTTCGGGTTGGCCGAGTTTCGACCGCTCGTGGGCGATGCGAACGTCGCAGGCCTGCATCAGTTCGCAACCGCCGCCGAGAGCGTGGCCGTTGACGCGGGCGATGACCGGCTGTCGGAGGTCGTCGACGCGTTCGTACACTCGCGGTCGCTTGCTCGCCTCGCGCTGTTCGAGCATATCGCGCTCGCGGAGCTCCGTTACGTCCGCGCCGGCGACGAACGCCTTCGCCTCGTCGGAGCCGGTGAGGACGACGACGCGGGCGCTGCTCTCTTCGATGGCGTCGAGGACGCGCTTGAGTTCAGCCCGGAGCGTCGCGTTGAGCGCGTTCCGCGCGTCGGGGCGGTTCAGCGTCACGGTGACGACGCCTTCGACGCGGTCGTCGACGACGGCGTCGACCGTCTCGCACTCGGCGGCGACCGACTCGACGGTCGGCGTTCCGCCGTCCGCTCGGGGGTCGCCCGTCGCTCGGTCGTCGGCACTCGGGTCGTCACCGCTCATCGGTCCATCACGTCCTCGGACGCGCCGACGATTTCGCCGTCCTCCCAGACGTAGAAGCCCTCACCGGTCTTCTTGCCGAGCTTGCCGGCGCGGACCTTTCGCTTGAGAATCTGCGGCGGGCGGAAGCGCTCGCCCAGTTCCTCGCGCAGGTATTCGAGGATGTCGAGGCGAACGTCGAGGCCGACCGCGTCTCCGAGTTCGAGCGGGCCCATCGGGTGGTTGTACCCGAGTTCCATCGCGGTGTCGATGTCCGCGGGCGACGCGACGCCCTCCTGCACCATGCGCATGGCTTCGACGCCGAGGGCGACGCCGAGCCGCGAGGAGGCGAAGCCGGGCGAGTCACCGACCTCGACGGCCGTCTTGTCGATGCCCTCGACGAACTCGGTGGCGAACGCCAGCGTCGATTCGCTCGTCTGTTCCGCGACGACGACCTCGACGAGCCCCATGATGTGGACCGGGTTGAAGAAGTGGAGTCCGAGGCCGCGCCCCGGACGTTCGAGGGCGCTCAGTATCTCGGTCACGGAGAGCGACGACGTGTTCGACGCGATGACGGCGTCGTCGTCGACGAGGGATTCGACCTCCGCGACCGTCTCGCGCTTGAGTTCCATATCCTCGGGAACCGCCTCGACGACGAGGTCGGCGTCGGTGACGGCCGCCTCCAGCGAGGTCGTCCCCGAGAGCCGGTCGAGCGTCGCCGCCATCTCGTCGGGCGTCACCTTGTCGCGGTCGACCCCTCCCCGGAGGTTCGACTCGATGGCGTCCAGTCCGTCGTCGACGTACGCCGCTTCGATGTCGCGCATCGTCACCTCGTGACCGGCCATCGCGGCCACCTGCGCGATGCCGTGACCCATGGTTCCCGCGCCGAGTACACTCACTTGCATCACCGAAAGGGGTTCGGGAACCATCATAATCGTTTGCCCTCGTTTCGGTGTCGGTGACCCGGTTCTGCTCCCGCGGCCCCGGCCGATTACTCCCGCCGCGCCTCGGTCGGGACGACCTTGAAGCCGTACCTGACGACGCCCTCCTGCTCGTAGATGCGGCGCGGGACGGCCTCGACGCGGTCGCTGATTGCGGGCGTTCCGGCGGGCGAGTGGACGACCTGCGCGGGCGCGCTCACGGTCCGGTCGTCGGTCTCGCCGCCCGGCCCGTCGAAGGCGACGACGGCGACCGGGAACGACCCGGCCCGCTGCTGTTGCTCGACGAACTCCGGCGGCGCGCCACCCTGTCCAATGGCAGTTGCGGCCTCGACGGTTCCCGTTCCGGGGAGCGTCACGTCGTCGTAGCCCGCGAGCGACCCGCAGTCGGGACACGCCCCTTCCGGCGGGAACGAGAGCGCCCCGCACTCGGCGCACTCGCCGGCGACGAGGCGGTGGCGCTGCGGAATCGTCCGCTTCCACGTCGGCACGCTGACGTACGCACCGCCGCCAGCCGGCTCCCCGCCGGTGATGGTCCCGCGCCGCCGGAGCGCCTCCGCGTACGAGAGTTCCACGTCGCCGTCGAGGGCCGCTTCGACCGGGACGACGGAACTGGCGGCGGCGTTGGTGTCTGTCGCCTCTGTGCTGAGCGTGAGCGCGGTCGCCCCCGCGCCGCCGCCGTAGCCGACGAGGAGTACCGAGGTCGCGGGGGACCGGCCGTCCGACTCGTCGGCTCCCGCGTCGCCCGCGGAGTCGAGCGCCGACGCGAGTCCGAGAACCGGCCCGGCGGCCCCGGCGTCACCGGTCCGCGAGACGACGGTCCCGGCCGCGATTCGCGCCGGTTCGACGTCGAGCGCGTTGGCCGCGCGGTACGGGAGTTTCCCGTCCGGCGCGGTGAGCGCCACGGCGTCGGGGTCCAGTTCGGCCGTGTCGATGCCGAGGGCCTCGACCGCCCCGACGACCGCCCGCGTGTAGGCGTCGCGCTCGTACTGCGTGACGCCGATGGACTCCGTCTCGGCGCTCCCGAACCCTCGGAACCGCGTACCGGGTGCGGGGTCACCGAACTCGCCCACGGCGTCGACGACGAGCGGTCCGTCTTCGGCGAGGACGAGCGCGGCCGCCCCCGCTCCGGCACCGGCCGCCTCGTCGCTTTCGGGCGCTCCTCGCGGGCCGTCGGCGACGACGACGAGCCTCGGGCCGACTGTCGCTGTCTCCCCAACTGTCGCCGCCAGCGCCACCGCGCCGGCGCGGGTGCTCCCGCCGAACTGCCGGGTCGGAACCGACGGGCCGACGCCGAGGAGCGAGGCCAGCCGAACCGCGCTTTCCTCCTCGTCGTTCGGTGGCGTCGTAGTCGCAAGGGCGAGGTGGTCGATGTCGCCGGCGTCCACCCCGGCTGCGGCGAGTGCGCGCCGGCCCGCCTCGGTCGCCATCGTCAGTGTGTCTTCGTCGGCGTCGGCGACGGCGACCCGGTCGACGCCCGGCGCGCCGCCTTTGTCCCACGCCTCGCGGTAGGCCGACGCGGGGAGATAGAATCTGGGGACGTACGCGCCGACGCCGGCGATTCCGAGGGTCGCTCGGGCCGGGCCATCGGCGCTCATAGCGCACCTCTTTCGAGGACGTGGACGACGGCGGCACCGCCCGACCCGCCGACGTTGTGGGTGAGGCCGACGCTCGCGCCCGCGACTTGCCGATCACCGGCCCGCCCGGTGAGTTGTTTGAACGCCTCGACGACCTGCCCCGCGCCCGTCGCGCCGATGGGGTGGCCCTTCGATTTCAGGCCGCCGGAGGGGTTGACGGGCAGGTCGCCGCCGAGTTCGGTCGCGCCCGAGTCGACCAGTTCGGGCGCGTGTCCGCGCTCGCAGAAGCCGAGGTCCTCGTACGCCAGCAGTTCGGCGATGGCGAAGCAGTCGTGGACCTCCGCGAAGTCCACGTCGTCGGGGTCGAGACCGGCCATCTCGTAGGCGGCCCCGGCGGCCCGCTCGGACGATTCGACGGCGGTGTAGCTGTCGCGCTGGAACAGGCCGACGCGCTCGGAGGCGGCACCCACGCCCGCGACGCGGACGGCGTCGTCGCACGTGCTCGCCACGTCCTCGCTGGCGACGAGAACCGCGGCCGCGCCGTCGGAGGTCGGACAGCAGTGATAGAGGTTCAGCGGGTCGGCCACGACGGGGGCGCTCCGCGCGTCGTCGAGCGAGCACTCGAAGCCGAGGTGCGCCTTCGGGTTCTTCGCGCCGTTCGCGTGGTTCTTCACCGCGACCTTCGAGAAGTGGTCCGGCGAGGCGTCGTAGGCGTCGAGGTACGCCGAGGCCATCTGGGCGTAGACGCCCGCGAACGTCGTCCCGGTGAGCCGCTCCCACTCCGTCTCGCCGCTGACGCCGAGCCAGTACTTCGCCACGTCGCCGCTCATGTCGGTCATGACCTCGTAGCCGCCCGCGAGGGCCACGTCCGCCATCCCGCTTTTGACCGCCTGTACCGCCTGTCTGACCGCGTAGCCGCTCGCGGCGCAGGCGTTTTCGATTCGGGAACAAGGGACGCCGTGGAGGCCGACGTGCTCCGTCACGGCCGGGCCCGATAAGCCGAGTTGCCGCCCGCCGACGCCGAGCGACCCGACGACGGCCTCGTCGATATCGGTCGCCCCGACGCCGTCGGCGCTCCCCAGCGCCTCCTCGAACGCGGTCGCGAACAGCGACCGATAGCTCTCGTCCGGAAACGCGCCGTAGTTCGATTGGCCCGCTCCGACGATGTATGCGTCTCGCATGATAGTCGATTACGTATCCCTCGCGAAATAGGTTCGCCCCGCAGTGCGGTCGGGCGACCGCATCATTTTTATCATATTCTATCATGGACTTCAAACGTATATGGTATTCGATAGCACGGAGACCGCCTCGCGGGAGGAGCTTCGCGAGGTGCAGGACGGTCGCCTGCGGGAGACGGTTCGGAACGCGTACGAGAACGTCGAGTTCTACCGCGAGACGTTCGACGAGGCCGGACTCTCGCCCGCGGACATCGAGAGCGTCGAAGACCTGTCGAAACTACCGTTCACGACGAAGGAGGACTTCCGCGACCACTACCCCACGGGGATGTTCGCGGCCGACATGGACGACGTGGTTCGCGTCCACGCGTCGTCGGGCACGACCGGCAAGCCCAAAATCGTCGGCTACACCCGCGAGGACCTCGACGTGTGGAGCAAGGCCGTCGCGCGGTGTCTCGTCGCGGCCGGCGTCGGGCCGGACGACGTGGTTCAGAACGCCTACGGCTACGGCCTGTTCACCGGCGGTCTCGGCCTCCACCAGGGCGTCGAGGAACTCGGCGCGACGGTCATCCCCATCGGCGGCGGCAACACCCAAAGACAGGTGGAACTGCTCTCCGACCTCGGAAGCGACGTCATCGCGTGTACCCCGTCGTACGCGCTCTATCTCGCCGAGGTCGCAGACGACATGGGTATCGACATCCGCGACCTACCGCTTCGGACCGTCATCTTCGGCGCGGAGCCCTGCACCGAACCGATGCGAAACGAAATCGAAGCGCGACTCGGCGTGACCGGCATCGACATCTACGGCCTCTCGGAAATCGTCGGTCCCGGCGTCTCCGTCGAGTGCGAAGCGCAGGACGGCCTGCACATCTGGGAGGACTACTTCTACCCCGAGGTGGTCGACCCGAACACGGGCGACCCCGTCGAGGAGGGCGAAGAGGGCGAACTCGTGTTGACGACGCTCGCGAAGGACGCGCTGCCGGTTCTCCGCTATCGGACGGGCGACCTGACCACGCTGGACTACGGCACCTGCGAGTGCGGCCGAACCTGCGTCCGCATGGACAACATCACGGGCCGGTCGGACGACCTGATAATCGTTCGCGGCGTGAACTTCTACCCGAGCGAGGTCGAGTCGGTCGTCCTCGAGTTCGACCAAATCGCGCCGCACTACCGCATCGACCTCCGCCGCGAGGGGAGCCTCGACCGGGTCGAAATCACGGTCGAACTGGTCGAGGAGTTCGACGGGTCGCTGTCGGACCTCGAAGGGCGGATTCAAAAGCGGCTCTCGAACGTGCTCTCGTTTACGCCCGACGAACTGAACCTCGTCGAGTACGGCGACATCGCGCGCACCGAGGTCGGAAAGGTCCAGCGCGTCTACGACCACCGCGGCCAGTAACGCGCGTCGTCACCGACCGCCGGGCTTGTAGACGCGCCCCCGAAAGGTCGCGATTCGCTCGCCGTCCCCGCCGGAGACGACGACCTCGTACTCCGCGGTCCGTCCCCCGAGGTGCGTCTCCCGGGCGACCGCGCGGAGCGTCTCGCCCACCTCGGCGGCCGCGAGGTACGAGATGTTCGTCTCCAGCGCGAACGCGGCGTCGCCGTGGCTGTTCGAGGCGGCCGCGAAGGCCGCGTCCGCGAGGCTGTACACCGCGCCCCCGTGGGGCGTCCCGTGGAAGTTCAGGTGGTCTTCGGCCACGGTCAGCGTCGTCTCCGCGTACCCGTCACCGACCTCGGCGAGGTCGATGCCGACGCGCCCGCAGTAGGGGTCGTTCGAGGCGCGTTCCCGTATCTCCGCGTAGTCGTCTTGCTCCGACATGCGACCACACGTCGTCCTGCGCTCCCCAAGTAGGCATCGACTGTCAGGAAAGATAGGTATGTAAACTACTTTATCTGATGGCGGTGACGGTGAGGTATGGCATACAGCTACGAACCGCACTACTTCGAGGACTTCGAGGAAGGCAAGGAGTTCCAGAGCGTCGGTCGCACCGTCACCGAGGCGGACTTCATGATGCACTCCGCGCTCTCGGGCGACTGGACCGAACTCCACACGAACAGCGAGTACGCGGAAGACACCCAGTTCGGCCAGCGAATCGCCCACGGGCCGATGACGTTCGTCCAGTCGACCGGCTTCGTGTACCGGTCGGGCATCGTCGAGCGCACCGCCATCGCCTTCCTCGGGATGAACTACATGGACCTGCCGAACCCGGTGTTCATCGGCGACACGCTCTCGCAGACGATGGTCGTCTCGGAGCGGAAGGACCTCGGGAGCCGCGACGACGCCGGCTTGGTCGTCCTCGAAATCGAGATGACGAAGCAGGACGGTACGGTCGTTCTCGAAGGCGACATGAAGTTCCTCATCAAGACGAAGTCGGCCGCGGAGTAAGGCGGCTTCCCGACCCGGAGACTCACGAATCTAACCGCTCGCCGCGGACGAACAACGCGCCGTCGGTCCCCTTCTCGCCGTAGTCGTCGTGGTACTCCATCAACTGAAAGAGCGCGCCGGTCGGGTTTCGCGGCGAGACGAACGCCTCGGTCCAGCCGTCTTCCACCGCGTACCCCACGACACGCTCGCCCGCGGCGTCGAGGGCGGCGACCATCGCGTCGATGTCCGACACCTCCAGCGTGACGTGGTGGAGACCGGGGCCGTGCTCGTCGAGGAAGGTCGTCAGAAACGACTCCCCGTCGACGGGCGCGACGAGTTCGATTCTGGAGGCGTCGCCGAGGACGTAGGTCGCCCACTCGAACGAGCCGTCCGCGACCGTCTCGCGGTGGACGCGCTCGCAACCGAGCGCGAACAGCGTCGGCTCGGCGGTCTCGACGTCCTCGACGGCGATTCCCACGTGGTCGACGCGCGCGGCCGGCGGCGCTGGCTCCGTCGCGGTCGCGGTCGCAGTCGTCGAATCCGAGGGTGACGGGTCGTCGGGACTCATCTCCGACGAACTCCGTGTTCCTAACTATTAATAGCTAAGGTACGAACTCAGAGTCATGAAACTCGGGACGGGGCTGTTCACCTGCCAGCGGCGGCCGGACGACGACCGGGCGATGGCCGACCTGTACGACGAGATGCTGACGCTCGGGCGGGAGATAGACGACGCGGGCCTCGACAGCGCGTGGGTGTCCGAACACCACTTCATGCCGGACGGCTACCTCTCGGGGACGATGCCCGCGCTCGGGGCGCTCGCGGCGGCGACCGAGTCGGTCGAACTCGGGACGTGTATCGCGCTCGCGCCGCTGTACGACCCGATTCGGCTCGCGGAGGACGCGGCGACGGTCGACCTCATCTCCGGCGGGCGAACGACGCTCGGCCTCGCTATCGGCTCGAACCCCCGCGAGTTCGACGCCTTCGGCGTTCCGCGAGACGAGCGCGTCGACCGCCTCGCCGACGCCGTCTCCCTCCTCCGCGACGCGTGGTCGGACGGTCCGATAGCGCACGAGTCGCCGTTTCACGAGGGTGCGACCGGTGTCGACGTGACGCCCAAACCGGCACACGACGTGCCCCTCATGCTCGGTGGCGCGGCCAAGCCCGCGGTTCGCCGGGCGGCCCGGACGGCGGACGCGTGGTGTGCGCCGTCCTCGCTCTCCCTCGACGGCGTGCGCAAGCGGGTCGAGGACATTCGGAGCGTCCGGGAGGCCGAGGGACTCGACGGTGAGTTCACGATATACGTCCTCCAGCACGGTTTCGTCGGTGACTCGAAGGCCGAGGCGTGGGACGCGATGAGAGACGGCTACCTCTACCTCCAGCGCAGGTACGCCGAGATATTCTCCGGCGACGAGGTCTCCGAACTGTCCGACGAGCGCCGGGCGGAGCTCAAAGCACAGGCCATCTTCGGCACGCCCGACGACGTGGTCGCGGAGCTCGACCGCTACCGCGACGCGCTCGGCGACGACATCCACTTCATCTTCCGCACCTACCACCCCGGCATCGGCACCGACCGGATGGTCGAGTCCGTCCGCCGACTCGGCGACGAGGTCCGACCGCGACTCGCCTGAGGGACCGAACCGGGGGCTCAGGGCCGAACGCGACGTTCTCGTCGCCGGTATAACGCAAACATTTAAACGTGAAGTTTTTCATGTTACATGTGAACATACACACCATGAGAGACGATTGTTCAGCGGACAGCGGCGCACAGCCGCGTCCGTCGCGGCGACGGTTCGTACAGGCGGCTGGGTTGGCGGGCGTGACCGGGCTGACGGGCGTCGCCGGCTGTCTCGGCGGCGGTGGGGGCGGCGGGTCGAACGCCATCACCTACGGGGTGATTAGCCCGATGACCGGCCCGTACGGCGGTCTCGCGGTCGGCCAGCGGAACGGGGCCGAGTTGGCGATACGGCACGTCAACGAGAACGCGGACATCGACGTGGAGATAACGGGCGTCTACGAGGACACCGAGGCGGACCCCTCGACCGGCCGACGGAAGGCGCAGTCCGTCGTCGAACAGGACGGGGCGTCGTATCTCATGGGCGCAATATCGTCCAGCGTCGCGCTCGCGCTCAACGAGTTCGCGGCCGAAGAGGAGATTATCTACAACCCCGGCGGGGCCGCGGTTCCCATCACGGGGTCGAACTGCAACGAATGGGTGTTCCGCGCCGAGACGAACACGGCGCAGATGGCCGAAGCCGTCTCCGACTACACCGCCGAGAACCTCGGCACTAAGGTGTGGTTCCATATCGCAGACTACGCCTACGGCGAGTCGGTGATGCAGCGCGTCGAGCGCCGCATGCGCGACGGCCACGACATCGAAGTCGTCGGCCGGAGCCGCTCGCAGCTCGGCTCGACCAACTACAACTCCTACGTCAGCCAAATCGCCAACTCCGACGCCGAGGTGGCCGTTCTCGGCATGACCGGCGGCGACCTCATCAACTTCGTCAAGCAGGCGGCGAGTCAGGGGCTCAAAGAGAGCGTGAACCTCATGTCGCCGACGATGACGTTCTCGGTCGTCCGCGGCGCGCTCGGCGAGGCCGCCTACGGCACCTACGGCGGGGTCCGCTACCTGCCGACGCTCGAAACGGGCGACAACCAGTCGTTCGTCGAGGCCTACCGGAGCGAGTACGACTCCCTGCCGGACAACTTCGCGCGGGCCGCGTACATGTCCGTTCGGATGACCGCGCGGGGCATCGCGGAGGCCGGGTCGACCGACCCCGCGGAGGTCAAGGAGGTGCTTCCGGGCCTCGAAATGGACACGATTCTCGGGCCGAACCAGTTCCGCGACTGCGACCACCAGGCGACGAACCCGGTGTGGCCGGGCGAACTCGTCGCGCCGGACGGCGGGAGCGGTCCCGCGACCGTCGAACTCGGCGAGATGATAGCCGGGGCGGACGCGCTCCCCGACTGCGGCGAACTCGGCTGCTCGCTCTAGCATGTCGGTCGCTAGTGCCGTCGCCGAGCAGGTCCTCAACGGGCTCGTCGTCGGGATGGTGTACGTCCTGCTCGCGGCCGGACTCTCCATCATCTTCGGCGTCATGGATGTCATCAACTTCGCCCACGGCGAGCTGTTCGCCCTCGGCGCGTACTTCGCGTTCGCCATCGCCGGCCCCCTCGGCGGCGCGGGCTTCTGGGTCGCGCTCGTCGTCGCGCCTCTCCTCGTCGGCGTCGTCGGGATGGGTATCGAGCGGCTCACCGTCAAGCGGCTGTACGGCCGCGACCCGCTGTACCACATCCTCCTGACGTTCGGACTCGTCCTCATCATCAACGACCTCATCACGTCGGTGTGGGGTAAGTCCGCCCAGCCGTTTCCGATTCCCTCGGTTCTCGACCAGCCGGTCGCGCTGTTCGGGTTCAACTACTCGCTGTACAACTACGGCATCATCGTCTTCGGGTCGGCGCTGGCGCTCGGCACGTGGCTCCTGTTGAACCGCACCCGCTTCGGGATGATAATCCGCGCCGGCTCCGAGGACCGCGAGATGGTCCGCACCCTCGGCATCGACATCGACCGCTACTACACCCTGACGTTCGGGTTCGGCGCGGCGCTCGCCGGCGTCGCCGGCATCGTCCTCGGCGCGTACCAGAACGTCAGCCCGACGATGGGGAGTTCGGTCATCATCCCGGCGTTCGTCATCGTCGTTCTCGGCGGCCTCGGGTCGTTCCGCGGGGCCGTGGTCGGCGGGCTGTTCGTCGGCCTCGTCCAGACGTTCGCCCGGACGTACGCGCCGTTCCTGGAGGGGCTCATCGTCTTCCTGCTCATGATCGCCGTGCTCGTCGTCAAGCCGACGGGGCTGTTCGGCACGAGCGTCGGCGCGGGCGACCACCACGACGGCGCGCTCCTCCACGGCTCCGGCGGCGGCGTGCTGTCCGCGGAGACCCGCGCGAAACTCGGCTACGCCGGCGTCGGCGCGCTCCTCGTCGTCCCGCTTCTCGCGGAGGTGACCGGCGTCACCTACTCCGTGACGCTCCTCGAAGACATCCTCATCTGGGCGCTGTTCGCGCTCAGCCTCGACCTCGTGCTCGGCTACGCGGGCCTCGTCTCGCTCGGTCACACGCTGTTTTACGGGGTCGGCGCGTACGCCTCGGTCCTCACGCTCATGCACGTCTCGCCGTCGGTGTTCGTCGCGCTCGTCGTCGCCGTCGCCGTCTGCGCGGCCATCGCGTGGGGCGTCGGCTACCTCTCGATACGCGTGTCCGGGGTGTTCTTCGCCATGATAACCCTCGGGTTCGCGGAGCTGTTTTACAACGCCGTGTTCAAGTTCGACTTCACCGGCGGCTCCGACGGCCTGTTCGGCGTCGACGCGTTCTACGGCCTCGCCGGCCTCGGCATCGACCCCGGCGAGTTCGCGGTCCCGCTGGGACCGGTCGTCCTCGACGGCGGCGTCGTCCAGTACTACTTCCTCCTCGCCGTCGTGGTCGGGTCGTACCTGCTGGCCCGCCGCCTCATCCGCGCGCCGTTCGGCTCGGTGTTGCAGTCCATCCGCGAGAGCGAAGAGCGCGCCTCCTTTATCGGCTACGACGTGACCGCCTACAAGCGCCGCGCCTTCGTCGTCTCCGGCGGCCTCGCGGGGCTCGCCGGCGGACTGTTCGCCGCCAACAACGGCTACGTCGCGCCGTCGTTCCTCCACTGGATAAACTCGGGCGAAGTCATCGTGATGACCGTCCTCGGCGGCATGGGGACGCTCTACGGGCCGATGCTCGGCGCGGGCGTCTTCGTCGCCGCGGAGGACGTGCTCTCGTCGTACATCGACCAGTGGCAGCTCGTCATCGGCGTGCTGTTCGTCCTGTTCGTCATCTTCGTGCCGCGGGGGCTCGTGTCGCTCCCGCGGACGGTGGCGGACCACCCGCTTTTCGAATCGGCCGTCGGCGACCGGTTCCACGACCGCGTCGGCGAACAGGCCGGCGTCACCGACCCGGAGGTCGACCGCCATGAGTGACCCGATACTGCGAACCGAGAATCTGACGAAGGAGTTCGGCAAGCTCGTCGCCGTCGACGACGTGGCCCTCGACGTGGAACGCGGCGAGTTCCGGAGCCTCATCGGCCCGAACGGGGCCGGCAAGACGACCACGTTCAACCTCCTGACCGGCGCGCTCCGGCCGACCCGCGGCACCGTGACGTTCGACGGCGAGAACGTGACCGCGCTCCCGCCGCACGAGCGCGTGCGCCGCGGCCTCGGTCGGTCGTTCCAAATCACGAACGTCTTCTCGGGGCTCACGGTCCGCGAGAACGTCCGCCTCGCCGCGCAGGCGGCCCGCGAGGGCGGCTTCACGCCGGTCGAAGCGTACCTCCGGCGAAGCGACGCCTTCGACGACGTGAACGAGCACACCGACCGCGTGCTCGACCGCTCCGGCCTCTTGGGCCGCGGCGACGAACCCGCGGACGTGCTCGCCTACGGCGACAAGCGCCGGCTCGAAATCGCCATCGTGCTCGCCACCGACCCCGACATGGTGCTTCTGGACGAGCCGACCGCCGGCATGAGCGCCGAGGAGACGCGGGCCACGATGGACCTCATCGACGAGGTGCTGTCGGACCGGACGCTCCTGCTCATCGAACACGACATCGACCTCGTGATGCGGGTGTCCGACCGCATCACGGTCCTCCACCGCGGCGAGGTGCTGGCCGAGGGGACGCCCGCGGCCGTCTCGGAGGACCCGGAGGTCCGCGAAGCCTACTTCGGGGGTGTCGAGACGTGAGCGACGAACCGCTCTTGTCCGTCCGCGGGCTCGTCTCGGGCTACGGGTCGACCCGCGTCCTGCAAGGTATCGACCTCGACGTTCCTCGCGGGTCGGTCGTCACGCTCATCGGGCGCAACGGCGTCGGCAAGACGACGACGCTCCGGAGCATCCTCGGGAACGTCCCGCCGTCAGAGGGGACTATCACCTTCGACGGGGCGGACATCACGACGCTGTCGCCGGAGAAGACCGCCCGCGAGGGCATCGCACTCGTCCCGGAGGAGCGCCGCATCTTCCCCGGCCTGACCGTCTCCGAGAACGTCGAAATCGGCCGCATCGGCGGTCGTCGAGACGCCGAAAAACCGAGCGTCGATGCCATCGTCGACGAGTTCGAGAACCTCGCGCGCCACCGGAACAGCCGGGGTGCGAACCTCTCGGGCGGCGAACAGCAGATGCTCGCCATCGCCCGCGCGCTCGTCTCCGCGCCGGACCTCCTGTTGCTCGACGAACCGACCGAAGGGCTCGCGCCCGCCATCGTCAAACAGGTCCAGCGAAAAATCGAGGAACTGAACGACGACGGCGCGACCATCCTTCTGGTCGAACAGAACGTACAGGTCGCCCTCGACGCCGCGGACTACGTCTACATCCTCGACAAGGGCCGGGTCGTCCACGAGGGCCCCGCCGACGAGGTCGCGGCCGCCGACGAGGTGCTCGACCGGTATCTCGGCGTCTCGATGGCCGACTGACGGCCCCGGCGTCTCGTCGGCCGGCCGGGGCCGACCGACGAAACGAACTTAACGCACCTGTGCGAACTGGTGGCATGGACATCGAGGAGTTCTTCGAGAGCATGCCGTTCGCGCGGCTGTTGGGCGTCGAAGTCACCGAGGTCGCAGACGGGCACGCGGAGGGTCGCATCGAGATGCGCGAGGAACTGTCGTGGAACGCCGACCGGGTGATGGCCCACGGCGGCGTGACGTTCACCCTCGCGGACACGGTCGGCGGTGCGGCGCTCGTCAGCGAGGTCGACCAGCCCGTCCCGACTATCGACATGCGAATCGACTATCTCAACGCGGGGACCGGCGACCTCCGCGCCGAGGCCGACGTGGTTCGACTCGGCGGCGACGTGGGAACCGTGGACGTGGACGTGTACGCGACGGACGGGAATCACGTGGCGACCGCGAGGGGAGTCTACAAAACCGGTTGAGTTCTCCGCCCGCCGCAGGGTCAGTAATCAACAATAGTTAATATTATGCGCGAAAAGGGTATTTCGTAATGGAATACAGTGGCCCGACCGGTCTCTACATCGACGGAGACTGGGTAGCCGCGGCATCGGACGAGACCATCGAGACGCGCGACCCGGCGACCGAAGCACCGTACGCCGAAGTCGCCTGCGCGGGCGAGGCGGACGTCGACGCCGCGGTGCGGGCGGCGAACTCGGCGGGCGCTCGCGGCGGCGAGTGGGAGACCACGAGCGCGGCCGAGCGCGGCGAGAAACTGCGCGCGATGGCCGACTTCATCGAGGCGCGGAAAGACGAGATAGCGCTCGTCGAGTCCCACGATAACGGCAAGACGCCGTTCGAGGCCGGTATGGAGGTCCAGATGGTCGTCGACACCTTCCGCTACTACGCCGGATGGACCGACAAGGTGACCGGCGAGTACAACCCCGTCCCCGGCCAGCGCGTCAACTACACGACCCGCGAACCGCTCGGCGTCACCGGACACGTCGTCCCGTGGAACTACCCGTTCCAACTCGCGGGGCGCAGTCTCGCGCCGGCGCTCGCCTGCGGCAACACGGCGGTGGTAAAGCCCTCCAGCCAGACACCGCTTTCGGCGCTCTACTACGGCCTCGCGGCAGAGGAAGCCGGCCTCCCCGACGGCGTGGTGAACGTGGTTCCCGGACGCGGGTCCGAGGCGGGGTCGGCGCTCGCGTCGCACCCCGACGTGGCGCACGTCACCTTCACCGGCAGCACCGAAATCGGTACGGGCGTCATGGCCGACGCCGCGGCCAACGTGACCGGAGTCACGCTCGAACTCGGCGGGAAGGGCCCCAACGTCGTCTTCCCCGACGCCGACCTCGACGCCGCCGCCAAGGGCGTCCACTACGGTATCTTCATGAACGCCGGCCAGATGTGCTGGGCCGGGTCGCGCCTGCTCGTCCACGAGGACGTGGCCGACGACCTCGTCGAGCGAATCGTCGCGCGCGCCGAATCGACCCCGCTCGGCTCCGGCATCGACGACGACGGCCGGATGGGGCCGGTCGTCAGCGAGTCCCACCGCGAGGACGTGTTGGAGTACATCTCCCTCGGCGTCGAGGAGGGCGCGACCGTCGCCTGCGGCGGGGGCGTCCCCGAGGACAAAGACACCGGCTACTTCGTGGAGCCGACGGTTCTCACCGACGTGACGAACGACATGACCGTGGCCCGCGAGGAGATATTCGGCCCGGTCCTCGTCGTCACCGAGTTCACGGACCGGACGGAGGCAATCGAACTCGCCAACGACTCGCCGTACGGGCTTCTCGCCGGCGTCTGGACCGAGGGGCTCTCTCGCGCCCACCGCGTCGCCGACGCGCTCGACTACGGAATGGTCAGCGTCAACGAGTACCCGGTGACGTTCCCGCAGACGCCCTTCGGCGGCACGAAACAGAGCGGTCACGGCCGCGAGCAGGGCGCGGAGGCCGTCCGCGAGTTCACGCAGGCGAAGAACGTGAACCTCAACCTCGGCTGATTCGCCCGCGAATTCGGCCCGTAATTCGCTGACCGCTCCGGCCCTCAACTCGCTTCCCACTGGACGCTCCGGCCCTCGACCCGCCGTCCCCGGAGTGACCGCCTCGGCGCTCCGCGGACGCCGTTCGAAAAAATTGCTCTTCTCGGTCTCTCCGCCGACGTTATTCGAACCGCTGGAACGGCTCTTGACAGTCGTCACAGAAGTGCATCGACCGGCACAGCCCCGGGCCTTTCGGGTGCTCGCGGACGGTGTTCGTGCCACCGCAGTACGGGCACTCCGCGCCCGATGTCTCGCCCGTCGTCTCGGTGCTGGGGTCGAAACGTCGCATCGCTCACACCCCCAGCCCGAACTCGCGGAGGGCCTCGCGGCCCGCCTCGGTCACCATGTCGACGGTCCACTCCGGCGTGAACCGGAGTCGCACGGACGCCTCGTCGACGCCGGCCGACAGAATCGCGCACCGCACGTCGTTTTCGAGGTAGTCGCGCGCCGGACAGCCGGTGTACGTCAGCGTCATCTCGACGATACCCAGCGTCTTCGCCTCGCCGTCTTCGCCCTCCCGCTCGACGACGCGAACGTCGTAGATGAGGCCGAGGTCGACGATGCTCACCGGCATCTCGGGGTCCTCGATTTCGTAGAGGGCGTCCCAGATGTCGGCTTCGACGCCCGCGGCTCCGACGCCCGTCTTCGGGAAGCCCTCGGGCACCTCGCCGTCGACGTACTCCGTGTAGCCGCAGGCGGTCGCGTCGGTCGCCTCGGGCGCGTCGTCGGCGCTCACGTCAGACACGCTCCCCGCCGATTCGCGCCGGCTCGGGCGCTTCGAGCTCCTCGTACGTCCGTCGGAACTCCGCGGCCAGTTCGTCCCAGTGGTCGGTGTGGGTGCCGTCGCGGCCGCGGGCGCTCGGGCGCTCGACCTCGTCGGGTTCGGGCACGTCGAGCCCGAGCGATTCGAGGTACGGAATGACCGTCTCCAGCCACTCGATGCGGAGGTCGGCGGTGGACATCGTCCGGAAGCCGTTGTCGACGATTGCGTCCTCGTGGTCGGGCTCGACGAAAAGCGAGAGCGCGTGGGGAAACAGCCGGTCGAGCGCGTCCTGCACGCGGTCGCGGCTGTCGCCCTCGGCGAGGCGGTCGAGCCAACTCTGGGCGTTTTCGAGGTGGTAGCGCTCCTCGCTCAGCACCTTGCCGACGCGGTCAGCGAGCGGCGCGTAGCTGGTGTCGACGAGCGCGTCGAGGCGCAGGCGCTCGGCGGCGTCGTAGAGGTAGCTCCGCAGGACCACGTCGGCCCAGTCGCCCTCCGCGAACGGGAGTTCGACCAGCGTGGCGTGTCTGAACTCGTCGGCGGGGCGCTCCCAGATGAGTTCCGCCTCGGTGTGGCTGAGTTCTTCGAGCAGGTCGTACCACAGCCGAGCGTGGCCGAACTCGTCCTGTGCGACGTTCGCCAACGCGAGGTCGGACTCCAGCGTCGGCGCGTAAATCTGCCACTCGATGAGGCGCTCGCCGTGGACGTACTCGTCGTCCGCGAGGCGGAACAGCAGCTCTTCGAGCGCGGCGCGCTGTTCGGCGTCGAGGTCTTCGGGATTGAGGGCGTCGGGCATGGTTAGCTGTCCGCCTCGAGCGATTTCTCCACGTCGGCCTGCTCGGCCTCGCTTTCGGCGACTTCCGGCGCGGCCGGTTCGATGTCCGTGTACGAGGTGGCCCAGCGGTAGGTCTTGTCGGTCGTCCCGCCGAAGCTCGTCTCGTCGGCGTCGATTTCACCGATTTCGTCGTGCGGAACGACCCACAGGCTGTGGGTCTTCATCCGTCGGCCGTGCTGGACGGCCGCGAACTGGAGTGCCAACTCGCGGTCCGGCGCGTGGACGTTGCCGCAGTGTTTGTGGTACGCTCCCGGTTTGTCCTGTCTGAACACTTCCCAAATCATGGTTCTTAGTCCGCCGCCTGCGGGGTTTCGGCCCCCGACGCGCCCTCCCAGCCGTGCATCGATTCGCGCACCCACTCGACCGCCTCCTGCGCCTTCGCGCGGGAGTTAATCTGCTCGTGACTCCCGTCCGAGGCGTTCTTGGCGATGGTCCAGAACTCGTCCCAGTTCAGGTCGTCCTCGTTGACGTGGTAGGTGTCGAGTTCCTCGTCGTACTCGATGCGCGGGTACTCGGGGACGACGAGGCCGTACTTCTCCGCTTTCGGGACGTAGGTGTCGAGGAACGTGTCGCGCAGTTCGTCGTTGGACTTCGTCTTCAGGCCGACCTCCTGTGCGAAGTCGTTGTGGACGGACTTGTCGTTGGTCGGGCCGAAGAACTGGATGATTCGCGGCCACCACGTCTCGAAGGCGGCCTGCGTCTTCTCTTGGGTCGCCTTCGACCCGTTCATCAACTCGGAGAGGATGGATTCGCCGTGTTTGACGTGGAATCCCTCCTCGAAGCACACCTTGTCCATCGCGTGGGCGTACGGCGTCCACGACGTGTTCTTGAGCGTCGCCTGCCGGTGCATGGCCGCGCCGTCGACGAAGAACGCTATCATCGGCACCTCGTGCCACGACTCCATCGGGTAGTGGAAGCAGTTGAGGAACTTGCCGTCGCCGCGGGCGAGTTCGTCCAGCATCTCGTCGCGCGTCTTGATGCCGAGGGACTCGGCCGCGCGGTAGAGCAGTTGCGCGTGGCCGATTTCGTCCTGCACCTTCGCCGAGAACGCCAACTTTCGGTCGATGCTCGGCGCTTGCCGGATGAACGGCTTTTCGAGGTACCCGCCCATCACCTCGCTGTTCGCGTGGAACTGAATCATCCGCGTCGCGGCCTTGCGGTACTCCTCGGGCATGTCGTCTTTCGGAGCGAACTGCCGCGGGCCCGCCCGTTCTTTGACGGTTTCGAGGTCCATTGGTCTATCAGGAACTATCATCTATAACTACTTACGGATTGACCCGTCCATAGCCTGCCTTTTTATATCACTGTCGCGTACACACACGCCGATGATAGCGGAGTGTCTGGTGGCCGAGTTTCGCATCGACGGCGACGACTGCCCGCTGGCGCGGGCGACCGACGCGGTCCCCGTCGCGGTCGACGCGAACGCGCCGCAACTCCGCGCCGACGGCAACGTCCTGCTTCACTTTTCGGCTCCCGCGGACGACCGACTCCCCGAGGCCCTCGACGACGACGACGCCATCCGCTACCTCCACGTCACCCGCGGCGACGACACGTACATCTTCCGTTGTCTCTCGAAACACCCCTGCGTCGTCCACGAGCTCGTCGACGCCGGCTTCCTCGTCGAGTCGATGCGGTACGACGACGGCGGCGCGACGATGCGCGGGGCGGTCGTCGGCTACGACGTGCTCCGCGGCGTGATGGAGACGGCCGGCGGCACCGTCGGTATCCAACTCCAGCGCGTCTACCCCCTCCGGGCGGACGAGGAGTCGCCCATCGGTCGAGCGTGGGACCTCACGCCCGCGCAGGAGGCCGCCCTCCGCGCGGCCGTCGAGATGGGGTACTTCGACCTCCCCCGGAGCATCACGGCTCGGGACGTGGCGGACGAACTCGGAATCAGCAAGTCGGCGTTCCTCGAACGGCTCCGCCGGGCGCAACAGTCGGTGTTCGGGGCGCTGTTCGCGTGAGCCGGGGCCGCGGGGCGATTCGCTCGACTCGCCCGGCGGTCCGCCGGCGAGGCTATTTACCCCGCGTCCCCGTAGCGCGGGTATGCGAGTCGACGACGCCGACGGCGTCCGGACCGTGACGTTCGACAGACCCGAGGCGAAAAACGCGTTCACCGCTGACGTGGCCCGAGAGCTCTCGGCGGCGCTCGAAGCGCTCTCTCCCGAGGCGTTCGACGCCGCGGTGATAACGGGCGACGGCGACGCCTTCAGCGCCGGCGGCGACATTCAGGCGATGGCAGAGCGCGACGAGACCGCCCGGGAGGCCTACGAGCGCGTCCGCGGAACCCTCGGCCGCGTCGCCGAGGCGATTCTCACCGCCCCGGTGCCGGTCGTCGCCCGCGTCAACGGCGACGCCGTGGGCGCGGGGACCTCCGTCGTCGCCGCCTGCGACTTCGCCTACGCCGCCCGCGACGCCCGATTCGGCGCGTCGTTCGTCAACGTCGGACTCGTCCCCGACGCGGGCGCGACGGTGACGCTCCCCCGGTTGGTCGGCCTCCGCGCCGCGAAGGAACTCGCCTTCACCGGGAAACTCATCTCGGCGGAGCGCGCCGCCGAACTCAACCTCGTGAACGAGGCGGTCGAACCCGCCGACCTCGACGCCGTCGTGGACGACCGGGTCGCGGAACTCGCCGCACAGCCCACCGAAACGCTCGCGCTGGCGAAAGAAGCGATACACGCGAACCTCGGCCGGTCGTGGGCGGACGGCCTCGAACGCGAGGCGCACGCCCAGACGCTCGCCTACGACACCGACGCCCACGAAGAGGGCGTTTCCGCGTTCTTGGAGAAACGCCGGCCGGAGTTCGACTGAGTCGTCGGCCCCGGTCTGTCGCGTCTCGTTTTTGTTTCGTCTTCGTCCGTTCTGCCCGTCTCAGTCGAGGCCGAGGAACCGTTCCGCGTTCTCCCAGAGGAGTTTTCGCTTCACCTCCTCGGAGGCGTCGAAGTGCTCCTCGAAGGACTCGAACCACCGCCCCGGTCGAATCATCGGGTAGTCGGTGCCGAACATCACCTTGTCCTGCAAGACGGTCTTGGCGTAGTGAAGCACCTGCTCGTCGATGTACTTCGGGAGCCACCCCGAGAGGTCCATGTAGACGTTGCCCTTCTGCTGGCAGATGGCGAGTTGCTCTCTTTCCCACGGGTACGCCGGGTGGGCGATGAGAATCTGGAGGTCCGGGTGCTCGGCGGCCACGTCGTCGATGAGCATCGGGTCGCCGTACTTGATTTTCAGGCCGCGGCCGCCGGGCGAACACGCCCCGAGCGTGGAGTTCCCGCCGTGGAAGACGACCGGGACGCCGAGGTCCTCGATGGTGTCGAACAGCGCCCTGTGTTCGTCGTCGCTCGGGTCGAACCCCTGTGCGATTTGCTGGAACTTGAACCCCGAGAGGTCGAGGTCTTCGACGCATCGGACCGCCTCCTCGACGCAGTCGTCTTTCAGCGGGTCCACGCTCCCGAACCCGACGAAGAAATCGGGGTGCGCGTCTCTGACCTCGGCCACGTAGTCGTTCGGAACCGGCGGGTTTCCGGTGTTCGTCTCGGCGTCCCACCCGAGAAGCACCGCTCGTCCGATGTCGTGCTCGCGGTACTCGGCTATCATCTCCTCGTAGCTCCACGTCTCCATCTCCGCGCCGAACCTGTTCGCCGCGTCCCGCATCATCTCCCCGCCGGCGTCTTCGAGGAATTCCGCGGTCGGTTGGTGGGCGTGCGTGTCGATGATGCGCGGCTCGTCGACCCAATCTAACACGGTCATTCGTGTATGACCGTCACCGAGCGATAAAAATCGAACGGACGGAGCCGACCGAACGATGGCGCGGCGGCGTTGGCGTCCCGCCACGGGAGGCGATTCGGCGCGCAACCCAACCAGTCACTGGCCAATCCCGTTCGGGTCGGTGCTCAGTCCCGCCCCGACTCGAAGCAGCCTCCCCCTCGCGGGAACCCGGCTGTGATGCCGGCCCGGCGTGGTCCCGACAAGGCCGGCGAGAGAAGACGAATTTAATATAAGTTTACCGTCACGTGACGGTCATCGAGTCGGCGTCACAGCCCGGATTCGTTTTGACGACACATATCAATAAAATTTCAAAACTAGCAAAAGTTGTAATCCTATCCAGAGTATATCTTTTTAAGCCGCATTGAATGCTTTTCTAGACGACGCTGAGCGGCACATATACCTGACTCATTTTAGAAACAATATTGAGTTTCTTTCAGCCTCCCCATTACAAAACGAGTTCACCTGCGAATCGCTCTGACTATCTCCTCTCGGAATTGTTACTCGTGGCCTCCTCTCCGCGGATACGACTGCGCCCCGCCCCGCGTGTTCCGCGCGATAATCGTCGCCGTCGCGGACTGCCGGTCGTCGCGCGGTTCGGTCGATTCGTCGTAGTACAGTACCGTGAGGTCGAGGCAGGCGCGGAGCAGTTCGTTCGAGTCGAAGCGGTATCTGTCGGTGCTCGGTCCCACCGTCGCCGGCGGGTCGGCCCGCAGATGGTGCTGGTAGAACAGGACGCCGCCGGGCTTCAGCGCCGCCTTGATGTCGGCGAGGCGGTCCAGCGTCCGGAAGTAGCTGATGGTGACGAGGTCGTACGTCGACTCGGGGAACTCGTAGGTCGTCGCGTCGGCCCGAATCGTCTCCACGCGGTCGGTGAATCCGCGGGCCCGGGCGCGCTCTTCGATGATACTGAGCCCCTCACCCGACTGGTCGAGCGCGTCGACTCGGTAGCCGTTTGCGGCGAGAAATAGCGCGTTACGGCCGCTGCCGGCCGCCACGTCGAGCGCGCGGCCGTCGGGCAGTTCGTCGAGGTACGCCCGGAGCACCGGCGACGGCTCCGGGTCGGTCGGATACGTTCCGGTCCGGTAGCGTTCGTCCCACTCCATACGGGCGCTACGCGGACCGCCGTGTTCAAGCTACGGCGTCGTTCCCGGCGGATGGGTCGTGGATGTACTGACAACTCCCTCACATACTCGTCGGCAGTGCGGTCACTTATCCGTCTCCGGCAGCGAGTACGGGGTATGACGATTGAAACCGGCGACTCCGTTTCGCTCGAATACGTCGGAACGCTCCCTGACGGCACGGTTTTCGACACGTCACGTCAGGACGTGGCCGAGGCAGAGGGTCTCGCGGAGGCCCAGCCCGACCGCGACTACGAGCCGCTCGCGGTCGAGGTCGGCGCGGGAACCGTCATCGAGGGACTCGACGAGGCGCTCGTCGGCATGTCCGTCGGCGACGAGGAGAGCATCGAAATCCCGCCGGAGAAGGCCTACGGCGAGTACGACGAGGACCTCGTCCGCGAACACGAGACCGAACAGCTCCGCGAAGTGCTCGGTGACGAACCCGAGGAGGGCCTGTACGTCCAGACCCAGCAGGGCGGCCTCGGCGAAATCGTCCACGCCGACGACGACGTGGTCCGCATCGACTTCAACCACGAACTCGCGGGCGAGACGCTCGTCTTCGACGTCGAAATCCTCGACGCGAACTGAACTGCTGATCTGAACCGCGCCGCAGTCTCGCGGTTCGTCCCCGTTTTTCTCCCACTATTCGCGCCACCAAGCGACGGCGTACAGCGCGCCCCCGACGAGAATCAGGACCGCGCCGACTCCGGCGACCCCGAGACCGACGACGAGGGCGATTCCGAAGCCGAAGTCGTCGACGTGGCCGTAGACGGTGATACTGTGGAGCGTTCCATCCTTCTCGACGAGCGCCGGGAGCCGGTCCACGAAGGCGTCGTTCACCCGCGGTCGGTAGCCGAAGTCCTCGTCGGAGGAGTTCCGGAGGATTCTATCGACCGTCTCTCTCGCTTCCGGTGAGAGGCTTTCGTAGCTGTACGCGCCCTGTTCGACGGTGGCGTTTGCGACGCGCTGGAGCGTGACGTTTCGCGCGGTGACGAGCGAGCCGTTTTCTTCCACGCTGAACCGATAGTACCGCTGGCGCTCGCCGTAGGCGTCGTGGACGTACGTGTTGTTCCGCGCTATCGACCGGAGGTCGGCTTTCGCGCCGGCCGCCGTCGTCCGGGCGGTCCCGTTCCGCATCGCCGCCTCCAGCGTCTCGCGGGTCTCGTTCGGCGCGCGGTACTCGCCGGCCGAGTACCGGTGACTGACTTGGTGCACCGAAATCGAGACGGTCCGACCGTGCCGGTCAACAATGGTCTCTGTGTCGGACTCGTTTGCGAGCGACACCGTCTCGGCCCGGTACGACTGCGAGACTTTCGGCGGCGGGGATGTCGCGTCCGCGAGCGCGGGCAGGTACACCGGCGCGGGGAGGCAGGCGAGACCGACGACCGCGAGAAGGAGAGCGAGTTCCCGGAGACGCATCGTCGGGAGTTCCGCCGAGTGCGGTAAGTGCTTTTTGCCGGCGTCAGTCGTTCTCTTTGGCTGTCGCCTAGTCGTCCAGCGGCGGATTCGCGTCGAGGCAGTCAGCGACCCGCTCGCGCTCCTCGCGGGCGTCGGCTAACTCCTCTTCGACGACGCCCCGCTGGAGTCGCTCACGCTGGTCTTCGGTGAGTTCCGCGCGGGCGACCGCGGCGTCACGGAGACGGTCGTACGACTCCTCGTACGTCAGTTCGTGGACCTCCCGGGCGCGGGCGACCGTCTCGTCGGCGGCGAACCGACTCACGACGGCGACGAGTTCTTTCGTCCGCCAGCGGAGTTCAGAGGCGGGGTCCGGCGGCCACGACACGGTCAGCGGGTCGGCGTCGAGCGTCTCCAGAAACCGCTTGTTCGTCCCGACGGCCGCGGCGAACCGCTTCGGGTCGTCCACGTAGTGGTCGAGCTTCGACCGCGAGTAGCCGGCGTACTCGACGAGCGTGGAAATGGGCTCGTCCCCGATGGCGGCGGTTTCGAGGTACTCGCGCAGTCGTTCCGGGGGACTGGGCGTCCCGACCAGCGGGTACGACTCGGCGGCCGCCAGCCACGCGAGCACCTCGCGGGCCGATGACTCGGCGCGGAATCGGTCGAACGCCTCGGTCACGGCGTCGTCGTACCGCTCGATGGGGTCGCGGAGTTCATCGACCGGCGCGTCGATGTCGGCTTCACCGAGTTCCCGCACGCGTTCGAGGCGGTCGATTCGCGCGTCGAGTTCGTCCGCGCGCTCCCGCAGTCGCCGGCGGGCGCTCCGATAGTCGTCTCTCGCCTCGTCCAGTTCGTCGAGGAGCGCCGCCTCCTCGCGGGCTGGGTCCAGTTCGCGTCTGGCCTGCTCGAAGTCGGACGCCGACAGCGACGAGGTGATACCGGTCGTGAGCGACTCGTTGGCGTCGATGAAGGCGTCGCTGTGGCGCACGTCGGCGGGGACCTCTTCCAGCCGGTCCGACAGCGCCTCGCGGAACTCGACGTAGCCTTCGAGGTCGTCGGTCGCCCGCTCCTCGTAGCGGTCGAGAATCCCTGTCACGTCGCGGACGGCGGACGCGAGCGTCCGAAGCTCCTCGCGGCCGGTGTCGTCGACCGCCTCGCGTCGGCCGCGGAGGGTGTCGGCCGCCGTTCGGAGCGCCGCCACGGCGTCGTCGGCGAGCGCGGCGTCAGTCACGCTGCGCCACCTCGGGCGGGCATCCCGGTCGCGGAATCAGTGTCATGCCCGACGAGTCGGTGCGCGAGGTTGAAAAGTTGATGACCGAGGACGGCGGTGCGACGGCCGCGGAGCCGACAGACCGTCAATGATGCTTCCGGTCGGTCGCCACGTCGAACGCGGCGGCGACCGCGACTGCGAGCACGCAGAGCGCGACCGACGGCGACAGGGAGAACAGGCCGACTATGCCGGGGAACGTTGCGACCGCGAGGAGCGAGACGGCGTAGTAGACGCCGGCGGTGGCGGCCGACGTGCGGGTCGGCGCGGCGCGCAGTCGGGGGAGCGCGAGCATCGCACAGAGCGCGACACCGCCGGCGACGACAGAGCCGAGGAAGCCCGCTCCGGCGAGGTCGGCGCGCGCGCCGAGGAACGTCCCGAGGCCGAGCGTCGCGTTCAGATAGGCCGCCCGGCGGACGAGAAAACCGTAGCCCGCGTCGGGGCCGAGACCGAGTTCGTTGTCTTCGATTCGGTGCCACGGCGCGCCGACAGAGACGGCGTCCAACCGGAGCGCGCCGATGGCGAGACAGGCGACCGCCAGCGAGGCGACGGCCGCGGTCGTGACCGCCACCGGGGTCGAGACGGTCATGAAGGCGACCCAGAGCATCGGCAGCGCCAGAAGCAGGTGCTGTCCGAGCCCGAAGTAGACCGTCGCGTCGAGCCACGCGTCGACGCCGGTTTCGTCGTCGTCGCGCTGCCGGCGTCGGTGCCGCCGGTTGCGTCGCGGCCGCGTTTCGCCGCCCCGGGGAGACTCATCTGTCGGTGCCATCACCGTTCGGTTGTCACTGCCGTCTGATAACTGTGTGGCGCGCCGATGGTCGTGACGCCGGCGGCGGGCGGTCCGCGAACGCCGTCCGGCGAAAGGACTTACCCGCGACCGGGTGTATGACAAGCCATGTACGAGCGCATCCTTCTGCCCGTCGACGAGAGCACGTCGTCGAGCTCGGTCCTCCACCACGCCAGCGAACTCGCCCACTGGGACGACGCGGAGATACGGCTACTCTTCGTCGCCGACACGACCCGCGACAGCGTCACCGTCGTCGAGAACGACGTGGTCGACGCGCTCGAACGCGAGGGCGAGAGCGTCGTCGAGGAGGCGGCGGAGACGCTCCAGAACCTCGGCGTCGATTACTCGACGGACGTGGTGCAGGGCAACCCCGCACCGACCATCGTCGAGTACGCCGAGGAGTACGACTACGACCTCGTCGTGATGCCGACCCACGGGCGGGAGGGTATCTCGCGACAGCTTCGCGGGAGCGTCACGGAGAAGGTCGTCCGCCTGTCGGACCGGCCGGTGCTCACCGCCCGCATGAAGCCCGACGAGGAGCTGACGTTCCCCTACGAGCGCATCCTCATCCCAACCGACGGGAGTCGCTCGACGAAGCGGGCGACGAGCCACGGCCTCGCGCTCGCCGCCGAACTCGACGCGGCGGTCCACGTCCTCTCGGTGGTCGACGACTCCGCGCTCGGGTTCGACGTGCGGTCGATGCTCTCCGGCGAGGAGAGCGAGCGCGGCGCGAACGAGGCGATCTCGAAGGTCGTCGAGGAGGCGAACGAACACGGCGTCACGAAGCTCGCGGAAACCATCGAACACGGCTCGCCGAGCGAGGCGATTCGAGAGTACGTCGAAGGTAACGACATCCACGCCGTCGTCATGGGGACGACCGGACGGAGCGGCGTCGACCGAATTCTCCTCGGGAGCGTCGCCGAGCAGACGGTTCGGAGCGCCCCGGTTCCCGTCATCACGGTGTCGCCCGACGAGGAGTGACCCGCGCGGGTCGCGGACGCCGGGTCGTCCGCCTCGGGATACAGCTATTATCCGCGGGCGACGTATCGGCGTAGTAGCCGTGGTCGAACAGGACCGTCTCGGACGCCCGTCCAGCCCTGACAGCCGGAGGTCTCGATAGCGATGCTTCGCGCCACCATCCTCCTCGAACTGAACGAGGACTACGTGCTGTCGCACGTGAGCGACCTCGTCGACGGGCCGGTCGTCGTGACGAACTGCGAGGTGCTCGGCGAGACGGACATCCGCTTCGTCGTCGACGCCGGGGAGCGCCGCGACGAGATGGCCGAGCGACTCGCCGCCAGCGAGGTCGTCAGCGACCTCGAACTCGTCGGCGACGACCAACTGCTCATCACGAAGCGGTCGTCCGGCGCGCTCCCCGTCATTCGCGAGAACCACGGGATGCTCCAGCGGATGAGCCAGTTCTACGGGCGCTCGCGCGTCTTCGACGTGGTCGTGTTCCGCCGGGCCGACCTCAAGGCTATCATCTCGGGCCTCCGGTCGCTCGGCACCGTCGAACTCCGGCGGCTGAAACCCTTCGTCGGCCCCTCCACGCGGCTCTCGAAGCGGCAGGCCGAGGTCGTCGGCTACGCGCTCGAACGCGGCTACTACGACTGGCCGCGGGGCGTCACCGTCGAGGAAATCGCGGCGGCGTTCGAGGTGAGCAGGCCGACCGTGTTGGAACACCTCCGCCGGGCCGAAAAGAAACTCCTCAGCGACGCGCTCGCCGACGCGACGACGCCCGCGAACCCCGACAGCACCTGACCGCGGCCGAGTCCGACTGCCTCCGGCGCACGCTGCGCTCCGAATTTTAAGCGCCTAGTACACCTGAAACACGTCACTATATCTTCGGAAACTAATATAAAGAGCCAACAGGGGTAGGCACTACTCCCGTGCCCTCTTCCGGTGTACGTATTGTTTGCAATTACCATGATGGATGGGAATCACTCACGCGGTGGCGATGGGCGGAAAACGCGCGGGTCGTCGCGCCGGACGTTCCTCGCGGCGGTCGGGAGCGCGGCGGCGGTGACGACGGCTGGCTGTCTGGGCGGCGGCGGTGGCGGCGGTTCCAACGAGCCGATTCGATACCTCTCGGACCGGGGCGACTCGAAGGACGTGATGGACGAAATCATCGCCGAGTTCGAGGAGGAGACCGACCACACGGTCGAGATGATTTACACGGCGAAGGGGACATCCTCGGACGCCGAGATGCAGAAGATGGTCGCGGCGGGTAACCCGCCGGACCTGCTTTTCGACACCTCGACGGACGCGTATCGACTCCAGCGCGACGGCGTCCTCGCGCCGGTCACGGGGGCCGTCCAAGATAACGACCTCCCTGACCCGGTCACCGTCGGTGGCGAGTCGTACTTCGCGGCCGCGATGGTCGAACCGCTCATGGGTTGGTACCGAAACGACGTGTACTCGGAGATGCCCGCGTCGTGGAGCGAGTGGGTCGAGGCGGCCGGCGAGGTGTCGGCCAACGAGTCGATGGAGGGTTACGTCGTCCAGTCGGGCCAGACGAACAACGCCGACACCCAGATGACGCAGTACCTCTGGCAGAACGACGTGGAGATTTACGGCGGTCCCTCCGACGGCATCGAGGTCAGACTCGACGACGACGACAACCGACAGGCGGCCGTCGAGACGTTCGAGTGGGTCCAGTCGATGGCCGAACACTCGCCGAACGGCTCGGGGTGGGCGTGGGGCGACGCCATCGGCGCGCTCCAACAGGAGAACGCCGCGGCCATCGCCAGCGTCGGCGGCCTCCCCATCCTCACGATTCAGGCCAACCGGCCCGACCTCGTCGAGAACCTCAGTCCGATGCCGTTCCCCGTGCCGAGCGGGGCGGCGCAGGACAAGTGGTGGGCGTACATGGAGGGCCACCTCGTCCGCAACGACGGCCAGAACACCGAAGGTGCGCAGGCGTTCGTGGACTTCTTCACGAGTTCGTCGCGCTTCTTCGACTTCGTGCTCTCCGCGCCGCTGTTCCAGTTCCCGCCGACGCGGGAACAACTCGACGCGCCCGAGGTGACCGAAAACGAGGTCATCCAACAGCATCCCGACGTGATGAATCTCGTCCGCGACAACTGGGACGCCTTCACGAGCGTCCTCGCGACGGGCGACGACGGCGCGCCGAACATCGTCGCGGCCGACGCGTACAGCGAACAGCTCTTCGGACAGGCCGCGGACCAGCTTCTCGTCGGCGGGCTCACGCCCGACGAGACGGTCGACTGGCTGGCCGAGCAACTCCGCGGGTTGCAATGAGTACGGCCCTCAAATCGCGGTTGGCGGCCGCCGGGTCGGCCCTCCGGGAGCGCGACGTGGACGGCACGACGCTCCTGTTGGCGGCGTGTTTCGTGCCGATGCTCGCGTTTTTCGTCGTAGTCTGGGTCATCCCCATCGTCTACGCGCTCGGGATGAGCCTGTTCGCGTCGCCGGTGCGGAACCCCGAGTTCGTCGGCCTCGGCAACTACGCCGAACTCCTCGGTAACGGCGCGTTCTGGGGCTTCCTCTGGAACAGCGTCGTCTACGCGGTGGCGACGACGGGGCTGAGCCTCGTCATCGGGCTGGGGCTCGCGCTCGTCATCAATCAGCGCATCCGCGGCGGCGACGCCCTGCGGACGCTGATGATTTTCCCGTACCTCCTGCCGACGCTCGTTGTCATCTTCATGTGGAAGTTCATCCTCGACCCCAACATCGGGATTCTGAACCAGTTCCTCGTCGATGCCGGGCTCATCGACAAACCCATCGCGTTCTTCTCGACCCTGGAGTTCGCCATGCCGGCGGTCGTCGTCACGAGCGTCTGGAAGTTCGCCAGCTTCGCCTTCTTCATCCTGCTCGCGCGCTTGCAGGCCATCGACCCCGACCTCTACGAGCGGGCGCGGGTCGAGGGCGCGACGACGTGGCAGGCGTTCCGCGACATCACCTTCCCGCACCTCCGCGGCGCGATTCTCATCATCCTCCTCGTCAGGGGCATCTGGATGTTCAACAAGTTCGACATCATCTACCTCTCGACCCGCGGCGGCCCGCTCCAGCAGACGACGACGCTCCCGATTCGCGTCTACCAACTCGCGTTCAGCGAGGTGAACTTCGGCATGGCGACGGCGCTCGCCGGCGTCATGTTCTTCCTCCTCGCCGGCGTCGCGGTGGTCTACTTCCGGGCGTTCGCCCCCGAACAGGAGGTGGCGTGAGATGGCGACGTCCTCCGGTCGCGGCCTCGTCTCCCACGACACCCAGAAACGCCTCCAGCGAATCGCCGTCTACCTGACGGCGCTTCTCATCTCGGTGTTCACCATCATCCCGGTGTACGTGATGGTGGTCATCGCCATCCAGTCGCCGGCGACGACGTTCGCCGGCGGGCGGGTGAACCTGCTGCCCACCGAGCCGTCGCTCCGGAACTTCCTCGTCCTCCTCGGGTCGACCGACACGGTCCGGTACTTCGTCAACAGCCTCGTGGTCACCCTCGGGTCGACCGTCCTCTCGACGACTATCGCGGTCGCGGCGGGCTACGGCCTGACGCGCTTCGACTTCACCGGGAAGTCGCTGGCGGCGCGGGCGGTGCTGTTCTCGTACATGTTCAGCCCCATCGTCCTCGCCATCCCGCTGTACGTCGTCTTCTCGACGCTCGGCCTGCTCAACAGCCACTTCGCGCTCACCCTCGCGCTGACGGCCATCTCCGCGCCGTTCTGCATCTGGCTGATGTGGCAGTACTTCCAGACCGTCCCCATCGCGCTCGAAGAGTCCGCGTGGGTCCGCGGCGCGAGCCGCTGGCGCACCGTCAGAGACGTGGTCCTGCCGGTCGCCCGGCCCGGCTACATCTCCGCGGCCATCTTCGCGTTCGCCGTCGCGTGGAACGACTTCACCATGGCGCGCGTCGTGATGAGCCGCGACGAGATGTACACCATCACCGTCGGCGCGTCGCTGTTCTTGGACCGCGTCAGCATCGGCTGGGGCGAGACGATGGCCGTCTCGCTTCTCATCTCGATTCCGCCGTTCCTCATCGCACTGTTCCTGCAACGATACCTCCTCCAGGGCTTCAGCGTTGGAGGCCTCGAATAATGGCAACTAGCATCCACCTCGACACCGTCAGAAAGGAGTTTCGCACCCTCGGAAACACGCACGTCGCCGTCGACGACCTCAGCCTCGACATCCCCGAAGGCTCGTTTACGACCTTCGTCGGCCCCTCGGGCTGCGGGAAGACGACGACTCTGCGCATGTTGGCCGGGCTGGAGACGCCCACCTCGGGCACCGTCTCGTTCGGTGACGAGGACGTGACCGACCTCCCGCCGCAGGAGCGAAACGTCTCGATGGTGTTCCAGTCCATCGCGCTCTACCCGCACATGTCGGTCCGCGAGAACATCGGCTACGGCCTGAAGATTCACGGCGTTCCGAAGGCGGAACGCGACGAGCGCATCGACGAGGCCGCCGAAGTCCTCCAAATCGAGGCGCAGTTGGAGAAGATGCCCGCCGAACTCTCCGGCGGCCAACAACAGCGCGTCGCCCTCGGCGGCGCGTTCGTGCAGGACCCCGACGTACTGCTTCTGGACGAGCCGATGTCCGACCTCGACGCGAAGCTCAAATCCGACCTCCGCGTCGAGATTCAGCGACTCCACCAGGAGCTCGACACGACGGTCGTCTACGTCACCCACGACCAGACCGAGGCGATGACGATGAGCGACCAGGTGGTCCTCCTGCGCGACGGCGAACTCGCGCAGGTCGACCCGCCGAAACGGCTGTTCGACTACCCGAACTCGGAGTACGTCGCGCAGTTCATCGGCATGCCCTCGACCAACGTCGTCGACTGCGCGGTCGAGGCCGGAGACGGCGGAACCGCGCTCGTCGGCCCCGGGTTCGAGCTTTCGCTTCCGGCCGGCGTCGACGCCCCGACCGCCGGCCGCGTCAGGCTCGGCATCAGGCCGCAGTACCTCGACGTGGGCTCCGCCGGGGCGTGTCGGCTCTCGGTCGACGTGGAGGTCGTCGAGACGCTCGGGACCGAATCCGTGGTCCACGGCCGCCTCGAAGACGGCACCCCCTTCGACGTGGTGAGCGACGCCGTCGACGACGCGGTGGCGGGCGACCGACTCGACGTGTCGTTCGACCTCGAAGACGCGTTCGTCTTCGGTGAGGACGGCGAGACCATACTTTTCGGCTCCGAACGCGCCAGTGAGCGCTCGTCGTCGCCGGCGGGCGCGGGGGGCGTCACTCCATGAGCGGCGACAGCGCCGAGCGCGCCAATAGCGCCGAAAGCACCGAAACTGCCGCGGACGCGACCGGCTCTGCGACCGCATCGGCGTCGTCCGGCCTCCCGCTCGACGGCGTGCGCGTCCTCGAACTCGGCCACATCATCGCCGGGCCGTTCTGCTCGATGCTCCTCGCCGACCTCGGCGCGGACGTCATCAAGGTCGAACACCCGGAGGGCGGCGACCTCATCCGCGGGTCGTCGCCGGTCGGAAACAGCTCGTTCAACTACGTCAACCGGGACAAGCGGAGCCTCACGCTCGACCTCAAGTCCGACGCGGCGCTCGACGCGTTCTTCGACCTGCTCGACGAGACCGATGTGGTCGTCGAGAACTACGCGCCGGGGACCGCCGAGCGACTCGGCATCGGCTACGAGCAGTTGCGAGAGACGCATCCGGACCTCGTCTACTGCTCCATCAAGGGGTTCAACCCCGGTCCCTACGAGTCGTACCCCGCGCTCGACCCCATCGCCGAGGCGCTGTCCGGGCTGATGAGCGTCACCGGCCACGAGGGGATGCCCCCGGTCCGGTCGGGCACGAGCATCGCAGACATGGCCGCGTCGTTCTACGGCGCGATAGCGGTCCTCGGGGCGCTCTACCGCCGCGACCGGACCGGCGAGGGGTCGAAGGTGACCGCGCCGCTGTTCGAGTCCACCGTCTCGATGATGGGCTACTGGCTCGCGTACACCGAGGCGTACGACGACGTGCCGGGGCCGATGGGCGCGTCGCACCCCAACTGGGCACCCTACGACGTGTTCGAGACGGCCGACGACGAGTGGGTGTTCATCGGTCCCTCCGGCGAGCGCCAGTGGACCGCGCTCTGCGAGGCGCTCGGCCTCGACCTCCACGAGGACGACCGGTTCGACACGCTCCCGGACCGCCGGGAGAACCTCGACGAACTCATGGACCTGCTCCGCGCCGAGTGCGAGACGCTCCCCGCCGCCGACCTCGTCGCCGGCCTGCGCGAGGTCGGCGTCCCCGTCGCCAAGGTGAACTCGATGGACGAGGTCGCGGCGGACCCTCACTTGCGGGCGACCGACTTCTTCACCGAGGTCGAGACCGCCGAGGGAACCTCGCGGTCGGTCAGCGTCCCGCGGTTCCCCGTCGTCGCAAGCGGCTTCGACCGCCCCGACTCGACCGACCCGCCGAAGCTCGGCGAGCACACCGAGGCCATCCTCTCGTCGCTCGGCTACGACGACGCCGACATCGACGCGCTCCGGCGCGCGGGAGGGGGCTGAATGGC